>JABAHP010002366.1_pt3 | contig 35648 bp, 38 predicted proteins | sample 7062081 | NCBI WGS metagenome assembly JABAHP01 (sample SAMN14534357, study PRJNA622989) | marine sediment metagenome | biome: marine biome [ENVO:00000428]; feature: marine pelagic biome [ENVO:01000023]; material: deep marine sediment [ENVO:00002113] | place: India: Gulf of Kutch | collected...
CCAGTAAAAGTAAGTGGCTCCAGCAGAAGGCCCATTAGGATAAGTAGATGCGTCATATCCATAGTCTGTGTACTGTGTGTCTTGTAAATTATCTGCTATTAAATAAGTATCATCGGTTAATAGATTGGTGTCATTGGCAGTAGTCCTGTATAATCTATATCCACCGAATCCATCTGTAGTATCATGTCCTGCTTCCCATGATATTTGGAATAAATAATCCTGTTCTGATGCAGCAGCACTAACATCAGTTGGTGCTGTGAGTTCTTGATCACCAAACCCAGTAGTACTGGCGCATGCTATCTGTCCAGTTCTCCTGTGCTTTGGCAGTCCTCTACCGTAGAACCTGGCTTTCCCAAAGTATTCAGTCCTGTCCCATTGATTATCGCTGAACCCATTGAGCTGAACAACTCCTACTGCAAAGGGCAACGGCCCTTGTCCGATTAAGTTTTTATTTCTCACTATAGAGAACCTGTACTCATCTCCGTTAGCCCAGTTAGCACCGCCAGATAGAGGACAGGTTATCTGCCAGGGTGTAGCTTTACTCCAGGCTGTTGTTGTTCCTGTTTCATCCTGGGTCAGGTTAGTAATCCCAACACTGTTAGTAGCTAAGTTCATGTCACTCCAGAAAGGAATGCCAGTATATTTTGTACTACCCAAAAAGGTGGAAACGGAAACGTTTGATGTGTCAACTAGATTATTACCGCCAGCTCCTACTGTACATGTACCAGAATAAGTTATCTCTGCACAGAAATCTAATGGGGGGAAATCTCTTTCTGGTGATGCAAAGAATTGTATTCCACCTATGTAGGGATATTTTATAACTTCAATAGGATCACACCACATGACTACTAGAGGAACTAATGGTATCTTTTTTATTGTAAGATTTGTAGGCACTGGTATTGGAGCATCCTGGCTTGTAAAGTTTTGGCTCAGGGTTGTTCTTACATCTGATACATTATCGCTGACATCACTTAAAGCATCTCTTATATCTTTGATCTGTTTGGCAGACTTGCTATCTATCCCATCAAGCTGACTATATATATCTTCCAATACTCTTATAGTGACATCCTGGCTGTATTCTTCTGGTGCTTTTTCAGATGGAAATCTAGTCATTGAAATATTCCGTATCTGGTTTTGGTTCTACCTTAAGGGTAAGCTGGGCTATCTTATGTCTGTTTGTTCCCTTGGCTTCCATCCCTATAAACTGTCCGTAATCTCCTTGCGCTGCCTTATTAACAAATGACCTAAGCGATGTAGTAGCAGCTGTGATAGTAGGCATAGTATCAACGGACGACTGATTACACACAGCATTAAATGTTACATTGGGTGATGCTGTCCCAATCTTGGCAAGAGAAACATAGTTAGCAGCCAAGTATTTATCATATTGTATTCCAGGATCACTGAAATCTTTTGTTCTTAGATGTGTCCATATAGCAGTATCGTTATCGGTGTCACCGTCAAACATGGTGAATATTTCACCGTTGCTTCTGCCGTAGTAGATTTTATCGTCATCTACTCCACCTCTCCAAAGACAAACAGAATGTACATCAAATGGGCCTAATGTTGCAGCAGAAGCTGTATTTTTAGAATCTTCATTGCATGTAAGTTCACTGAATAATCTTTCTGGTAAATAACAGCACAACCCTAATCTTTCATTGGCATCATAGAATAAATAATAATATTTATCCCTAATAAATCCTATGGCATTTTCTAGTTGGTCTTCGGTATAATCTTCAAAAATTTTATTTATAGGCAAGAAAAATGCATCATCAACCTGGGATATACTGCCAAGCATCAATCCATCTCTTGATAGCCATATCAACCCTCTGTCAGAAATGGCAACACTTCTTCTGGCTATACATCCTTTATCAGACCTGAACACAGGTGGGGTATCAACTCCCATAGAAGTTGTCCACATTGATTCAGGAGTCCAGATCACCACGTGATTGTAATACTGTTCAATAGCAGTGACCCCCTTCCCTCCGTTTTCGGGGATGTCAATAGTGCTGAAGTCCTTTACTCTGTATCCACAGTATGGTTCACTCCTATATACTCTATAAGGAAACCTTTCCCCTAAACGTGTGGTACAGTTCCCATAGTACATATTATTCCCCAGTGCTTTGATCACCCTAGCCTTTGGAGGAGCAAATGCTTCTTCAGTGAGAAATAGGCCAAGGTCTTTATCCTTCACCTGGTCGAAGAATGTATTCTTGTCAATTGCAAGATCCCCTACATGTCTCCACTCAGTTGATGTTCCACCAAGCCTGAATATTTTTTTATTCTCACATCTCCTTTGGTCACCTGTGGTTGGTACAAATATGTCTGTCAGCTGTACGTTTTTGTTGTCTACAATAGTCTTAAGGGATGGTTCGGAAGAGTTGGATGTTTGACCATCCTCGTCCTCCACTACTACCTTATAGTAGTATTCACCTTTAAGCGCACCATAGTTCATCATAGTGAGATTATCGAAACAGACGGCTGCTTCATTTCCTGTACCTGTAACCTCTACTGTATGCCCTCTTATATCAGACCAATCAGGGGCTTTACCTTGTTCACCGCTTCTAACTAAGATCATTTCTCCCTTGTTCCACTCAAAAATAGCACTGGGCCATCCTCCCCTATCTTTTCCAAGGTATTCCATTGTGTGTTTAAAAATGTCTTGGACTTGTTGTTTATTATATGGATGAGTGAAAAAGTTAGTATAAAATATTAAGCTATCTTTGTTGAGATAATTTAATCCAGCCAGTAGCCTTTCTGCCTTAGCCACATCTTCTACGCTCTCTGGCAGTTGTCCTTGTTGTTTAACTTTGTCTAATTGTTCTCTGGTTGCAGTGTTTAATGTTTGGCGCATGCCGTTTAATAGTTCTTGTCCAGTTATGGTATATTCATAGTAGTTATTCAGATCAGCATTGCCAGATCCATCATTGCCATGTAATCTTATTTTCACTTCACTTACTGTTTGGGGTGCAGGCGATGCTAACCATATCCTGAACTTGTCATTGAGGTTGCTTGGAATAACTTCATATTTTATAAAACCGAATTGATCATTAGACCAGTCCCATACAGGTGGGTTCTGCACTACTGGAATTTTATATTCGTCTAAGTTAACACCTATGTCACCACCAAATGCTGTGATGTCTCTCTGGATAGTCATGCCAAATGGTTTTGAACCATATACTCGCAGCGTACATCCAGCTATACCAAGAGATGAATGTTCATAGTCTGGATAAGTAGCATGTCCGTATCCGTATGTTTTATACTTGGTAGTCTTTAATATAAACTCTGCTACATCTGTAGCTAGATCTGCTACCCAGGCATAGTCTTTAAGGTTAGTATCAGCCCAATCATCCACTGCTTGCAGGGCTATAAGATCCAGAGGTTCAAACGCATTAACTATCTTCGCAGCTTTGGGAAACTGGAGATTAAGATCATCAATATAATAAGAGTTGGCTGCACTTCCATTGTATCTCGGCCCCCATACATCTATTCTTGTTACATCAGTCCAATCCATTGTGCCATCTCCACTCCAGGGAGCAGTGATGGTAGCACTGGTAGCACCAGGATTCCATCTGACTTGTTTTTTTAGACCTCCTCCCCTAAGAGAAGCACCCATTGTAAACCTGACAGATCTGTAGTTTCCACTACTATCAGTAAACCTAAACTTTGGTGCAGTAAACAATCCCCAGGTAGCTGTGATAATACCAGCCCCCAATCCTTTGAAGCAGGAATTGACGCTCAATATACATGCAGTATTTGCTGTTACTCCGTCTGGGAAGGTTACAAAATCTTGACCGCTATCAAACTCCAGACTAACAGCAGGAGTAGTTTGCCCACCAGACACTATGAGGCATGACACTCCTTCTTTTGCCAGCCGTCTATTGAATGACGCTTTAGTGACAGGAGCAGTACTGGTTACCCATCCATTGCTTGAATTGTTTTCCTCCTCCTCGAATGACGCTATTTGTATTTTATAATCTGTTGCTATTGGGGGTGTTTTCAAAAGCACAATATCATTAATACTGACCATAGCAGGATTATTCGCACTGGCCTGATCCCCTGCTTCCATAGATAACCTAACCGATGCAATAGCACTCCATCCAGTAGGAGATCCTTGCTGTGCAAACCATCTCTTCCTGATTCTTACCCTGAATAACTGGTTATCATAAGGGTTAATACCCCACTGAGCCATAGCTGTGTTCTGTTGAAAATCCCATTGAGCCCAGGATGCTGATTCTTCATCGTCCTTTAGAAGAGTATCCTCTTCTTCTACTAGAGGGGCATAATAGTAATTAGTAAATGCTGTGTCAGTTCCAAACATTATAGTTAAAGATTTGATAGCCTGTTTATCAAACCTGAATATGTTGAACGCTATGAAATCAGTTGCACTTGAGGTAGACCCATCAGCAAAGTTGTCAAGGTTGATTGATGTACTTGCTACTGTAGCTGTAACAGTATAAGTCAGTGTAGCAGTTGCTCCGTTTGCTGTTTGTCTAAACCGTAATGCACCTATTCCATATAATCTATGCATAGGACTTTTGTCTATATCTGCTTCCCCAGATCCGCTGCCAGCACTGTATGTCCATCCAGCCGTGTCCTCGCATCGTGAGATTACTTTAGTAGCGTTTGGATCAGGAAGACCAGCTTTGAACAGAAAATTAGAGTCTGTATCACCAGATGATCTCCTGGTCTGGATTAGCTTTACCTCATCTTCAAAGTTACTATAGAATATTTTGTCTCCAAGCCTCTCGAAATCACCAACGGTTGAACCAGATATAGCTTGGGGAGAGGCTGAGTCTCCAGGATCCCTGAGATCATAGCTTAGATAGGCTTCTGCTGTACCTTTAACAAACCTGATAACAGTCTGTCCGTTGGAATTTGTCATGTAATCTGAATGGACTGTAACTGCATAGAACTCATCTGCATAGGTTGTAGCTGTAGCTACAGCAGTGTAGAAGTTTGTCTTATCACTGTGATAGAACTTATATAGAGCAGTTACTGATGTTGCTGAAGTAGCTATTGGAGCCATTGTTCCCCTCGCTTATACCATCGATTTATGTAAATCTCTAAGTGCTCTTACAAGAGTAATGTTTGAGCTTTTTGTTACGAATAAAGAATCCCACAGGGTAAAGTAGTCCATATATCCATTAAATGCATCACTGGTGTCACTGTATGTTCCACCGACACCATCTGCTTGAGTCTTTCCATTGATTGTAGCATTAGACGAATGGGTATAAAAATTAGCAAAGGCTAATGTATCATTAGCTGTCCACGTTTCAACCTTTGTTACATCATCATAGTGATACAATCCCCAGTGACCATTAACCCCATCAGCCCAGAAAGCTACATATTGCCATCTATCCTGAACCATTATAGCTGGTATAATTTCTTGATTCCAAGCTACACCATCGATGCCATAATAGCCCTCAAGATCATCGTCAAAATGTCGTACTCCTAAGGCTCCCTTGCTGCCAGCTACCTGTGCGTTACCAAAGGTGCAGTGCCATTCTGCTGCAGCTGCTGGGCCAACGTTTAACGGATAAACCCAGTAGGTAACCATGCAGACATTAGTGCTGTCAGCAGTATCTCCTGGCATATATGATGGATAATTAGCAGTATTAGTTCTCAACCCATACACTTTTTCATTAGATGTTCCACAGGATGTCTGCAGAGCTGTGTTTTGCGTCATCAATATAGAATTTACACCTTCTTTATACACTGAGCCAGACTGCACATCAGCTGTAGCATCATAGGCAACGCTCTGCAATGGACTGAACGGAGTGGTTAAATCTATTGCATTTTGCCCAATAGTAGCTAAAGATTCAAACCGAAGGATAAGCCTACACGTTGCTGTCTCCGCAGATATAGTATACTCTGGAGAGTTTGTAGGATCCCAAGGATCAGGTGGCCCACCACCAGTTCCAGCAGGGGTGTGAGCAAAACAAGTTATCCCTTCCCTGGTTCGTATCTCACCTCTTCCAGGTATATAATTCTTAAGTATCTGGAACTCCCTGTTCTCACGGGTGTCAGCTGCACCATCTTTCCAGTTATTGAGAGTCATGAACCTGTCTATTGATATATATTCTTTTTTATCGCTCATGGACTATATGTTCCTGCTATGATCTGATCCTGTTCTGCATCAGATACAACATCGTCAAAGATGACCAGCTCCTGTAGATTTCCATCGAATGATCTTGCAGCTGTGGTGTCAAATGTTCCTATGTTCAATGCCTGATCATGTGTATCAAGATCGTTGGCAAGGGTAGCATTACCTGTATATACTGTTGTTCCGCTGGAATTGCATACTCTTAGAGTTGCTGTTAATGTACTTGAACTAAATGTCCCTTTGAAGTGATACCAGTTCCCTGTAGTTAAACTGAAATCAGCTGATATAGTATATGATATATTAGCAGTATCTCTTAAAAGAAACCTTAAGTTAGTAGCAGCTGTATGTATATATATAAGCCAGCTTCTTGCTGCACTGTGAGTGTTCCATCGTCCTATAATTCCTTGAGCAGCACCATGATGAGCTCCCCATCTTACCCAGCCCAATACTGACATTGTTGTATCTACGCCAACCGATCCTGGGATACTCGTTCCCATATCTGTAAAAGCCAGTGTTCCAAATGCACTTCTTAATGTTGCTGCATTATCTAACGATAAGGATCCAGTTAATCCAGGAGCAATAGTGTTTGTAGTGTCTTGTGTAATATATGCTGAATTGCTGGTAGCACCACCAGTTACAGGATTACTCCCTTGATCATCTGCAAATACATTCCCTGTATATTCCTCCATTTTATACCATGACAAACAGTTAGCATCACCGCTGAAATCATTTGCTGTAACTGTTGATTCAGGAGTATGGGTGAATTTAGTCACACCTTTCCTGGCTCTTAAAATATCATGCTCAGGGATATAGTTCTTTAATATGGAAAAACTACCAGTTGGTCTTTCAGAACTACCGCCATCAAGATGTTTGTCCACAGTAAAAGGTGGGTTTAAAGCTATATATATACTTTTCTTAGACATAGATAATTAACACTTTTGTTAACTTAAGGGGTTTCACCCTGGTCTTGTACACCTTCTTTCATGGGTTCTGGTATGTATTTCTCGTTAATCATATTGGCTATACGTCCTACTTCCTGCTGGTACAGGTTGTATATCTGCGTGGCTGCATCAAGTTCCAGCCTCTTCAAATGTCCCATATATGTCCCATATAAAACAATCAGATGGTGATATGGATTTGGTAATTTTATAGTACCAGCAGCACTGTCTTGATCAGATACTATCCATATATATGGTTGGATAGTAATAGCAGCAGTAGGAGCATGTGATAACACTATTGTTTCATGCCATGTAGTCCATTTCATATTCTGAACGCCTTGAGAAGCAGCCCTACCTATCTGATCTGGTGTAACATAATCAAGTGTTACCTTGCTGCTTAATACTATAGCTTTAATGCCAATAGTGTCCACAGCTGTAGTATTAACAGAAGTGGGCCATGTATATTCAGCACATCCTACAGTTGTAGTGATAGGAGTAGCTATCATAGTGCTGCAAAATGTTTTAATACTTACATCACGAACACCATCGTCTATCCATGTATTAATACCACTATCAGTAAAATGTCTTGCAGTAGGCTCTGATAACATCTCTCTAATACGTGTTCTAACGGCAGTCCTTGTTAATCCAGCCATAACATCCTCCTAAAAGGCAGCATCCCAAGGATCGTGGCTGACGTACCACTTCTGCCCTCTGTGATATGATTTAAAAAAGTTATCATGAGTGTATCTTGCAACAGTCCTTGCTCTCCAATCAAGATTAAGAGCAGCCTGAATATACATATCTGATCTTTCGACAGCATGTTCTATATGTTGTGCTGATACAGACGATGGATTCATCATCTGTTTTCTATAGAGCAGATCTATAGAAGCGTAAGACATAATCATATTAGCATCGAGCAACGGTGTACTGGAAGAAGTCAACCGTTCTGGTCTAAGCCTGCCTCTTCCCCTAAGCTCATAAACCCCATCTAATCTCGGTGGATATATCTGTACGAGTGTATTATTGGAACTATCGACCCCTGCGTTCCTCCACTTTGAGGGTTCTCCCTCTGCCTCAAGATCAGCATCAATAGTTTCAAATGTTACATCGTCCATTTCTGCCAGGTAATGATCGTGCATGAGATGTACTACAGTTTCCACCCCAGATGGTATGGCATATATATGCTGAAAGATAGTGTATCCATCACCAGCCGATGCTACAGCTGTGGTTGTAATTCCAAGATATGCTTCAGTGACGGTAAGCTCTACTGAATCATTAGAAGTAATAATGTAGTATGCTGCAACATCATCTCTTTTTTTAACAAACATTCCTGCATAATCACCTGACCATGCTGCACTAACTGTTGTGGCTGCTGAAATGGTTGCTGCTCCGTTGGTAAAATGCGCACCGCCAGTATCGATAGACTGCTTAGTAACCAGCTTAAATTCCGTATCGAACTTAGACCAGGGGTACATCCTGGCAAGTTCAGAATATGCTCTGTTGATGGCAGAATCATAAGCATCGGGTGTAAACCCAGGAACCCATAGAGTCAGTTCACTTCTTATTTCTGATAATGTTAATCTCATTTTTAGTCCTCCTGTTTATCTTGTCAACCCGACATAATCTACATATAATACATCACCAGGGTTACCACCTTCCGTATGATATAGTCTTACACTGGCAGTACTGCTTGATATAAAATTAGTATCATCTGTGATTTTTTTGTAATGTTGTTCGTAATCTTCCCCATCATTTAAGGTATGAATTGTTACCCATGCAGAAGAATTATAGTTATATAATTGTAAACGTACAGCATGATTAGAGGTTCCATTGTAATAAGCTCTTACAACAAGTTCATTTATACTGGTAACGTTTGATGTAAAGTCAACGGTTAAGTCCAAGCCAGGTGCCCCTGCTACTTCAGTAATATCGTAGCTGGCACTATCAAGCATGGTGGTTAAATCAGTTAAAGTTCCAGTTGCCGTTCCTACTGTTAATGTAATAGAGGTAGCAGAATTATAATTAGTTGTAATCGATCCACAAACTGTCAGGTTTCCATCTATAGTGACATTATCCCCAAAAGTTGAAGCTCCAGAAACATGAAGTGTTCCACTTACAGAAGTATTTCCTGTAACAATAAGTGTTCCTATAGTAACACTACCAGTACAAGTAATAGTTCCAGAAACTAGAAGATTACTTTCTACTTGGAGATTTCCATCTATCCCTACCGCCCCATAAATAGTAGTTGTTCCACTTACAGAGAGTGAACTGTTAATTGTCGTAGCACCGCTTACAGCGAGTGTCCCCCCTAACGTTGTAGATCCACATACATGAAGATCATTCGATACGGTCGGGTTCCCTGCTATCTTTACCCAGCCACTTCCACTTGTATATACATTTAAGTATACATCTCCAGCTGCAGCCGATGGTGATGGTGACACGCTGGGTGATGCAGATGGGCTTATTGATGGAGATGCACTTGGACTCACCGATGGAGAGACGCTGGGACTAGGAGATACTGAAGGAGAAACACTGGGACTTACGCTTGCACTTGGACTTACGCTAGGACTTACAGAGGGGGATACACTAGCACTTGGACTTACACTAGGACTAACACTAGGACTAACCGAAGGAGATATACTCGCACTAGGAGATACCGAAGGGCTTACACTTGGGCTAATGCTAGGGCTAACACTAGGACTTACTGAAGGAGAGATGCTTGCACTGGGACTCACTGATGGAGACGCAGACGGACTTACTGAGGGTGAAGCACTAGGACTTACTGAAGGACTGACGCTTGCACTTGGAGATACAGATGGGCTAACGCTTGGGCTTACACTCGGACTTATACTTGGCGATACAGAGGGACTTATACTAGCACTCGGTGATACAGAAGGACTTACACTTGGACTGACACTAGGACTAACACTAGGACTTACAGAAGGGCTTACACTGGCACTTGGTGATACAGATGGTGAAACCGATGGGCTCACAGAAGGAGATACGCTTACTCCTACACTTGGGCTTGGTGATACGCTTGGTGAAGCCGAAGGCGATACACTAGGACTGACGCTGGCTGATGGCGATACACTTGGACTTACCGATGGACTAACACTAGGTGATATACTAGGACTAACCGATGCTGATGGGCTAACCGATGGTGATACCGATGGACTAACCGAAGGGCTTACACTAGCTGATGGAGATACGCTGGGACTCACAGATGGTGAGACAGAAGGACTCACCGATGGACTTACACTAGGGCTTACACTAGCTGAAGGAGATACGCTAGGACTAACTGACGGAGATACGCTAGGGCTTACACTTGGTGAAACCGATGGACTAACTGATGCACTGGGGCTAACGCTAGGAGATACTGATGGACTTACGCTTGGCGAAACACTTGGTGATACAGAGGGGCTGACACTAGCACTAGGACTGACACTTGGTGATACAGAGGGTGATACTGATGGGCTTACACTTGGAGAAACACTAGGGCTGACAGAAGCCGAAGGACTGACCGAAGGCGATACTGAAGGACTCACTGATGGTGAAGCACTGGGGCTAACCGAAGGACTTACAGAAGCTGACGGTGATACACTAGGGCTTACTGAAGGACTAACACTAGGTGAAGCCGAAGGACTGACACTCGGTGATACACTGGCTGATGGTGATACACTTGGACTTACGCTGGGAGATACACTTGGACTAGCAGAAGGAAAAGTAACTTCCCAGTAATCAGTATAAAGAGTTTCTTCTCCAGCACTTGGGCTTGGACTAACAGAAGGAGATGCACTGGGGCTTACGCTTGGACTAGCCGATGGTGATACTGATGGTGATACACTAGCAGATGGTGAAACACTAGGACTGACACTAGGTGATACACTTGGACTAGCAGACGGAGAGACTGAAGGTGAAACACTTACACTAGGTGATACGCTTGGACTAACACTAGGCGAAACACTAGGACTAACTGATGGTGATACGCTAGGTGACACACTCGCACTAGGTGAAACACTGGGACTCACACTGGGAGACACCGATGGTGACACACTTGCGGAAGGAGAAACCGATGGACTTACACTAGGTGATACACTAGCAGATGGTGATACACTAGGACTAACTGATGGCGATATACTTGGACTTACTGATGGACTTACACTGGGAGATATGCTAGCACTAGGTGATACGCTAGGACTGACACTAGGCGATACACTGGGGCTGACGCTTGGAGATACACTTGGAGAAACAGACGGTGATGTACTAGGACTTACACTAGGACTGACAGACGGTGAAACAGAAGGCGATACACTTGGACTGACTGAGGGACTTACTGAAGGTGATACGCTTGGACTAACACTAGGGCTGACAGATGCTCCAGCTGCTGCTGCATTAAAAGTGGCTAATACTCCAGCATGATCTTCATTGTCGGGGACGCTATTAGCAACTAGAACATTAGCAGTGTTATACCCATTGATGGAGGCTACAGCACCAATATCTAATGTACTCATTGCAGTACCAGTACTGATATTTGGCATTTGATCAGTACTCGCAAACTGAGCAATAGCATAATCACCAGAAGAGGCTGATACAGAACAGGAAAGAGAGCTACTTACTGTGTTTGAATGGGTGCTATTAAGGGCTGATGTGGCTGCTACACCACTCAAATCAACAGCAGTAGCATCAGCATTAGATGTCTTTGCATTAAAAGCAACAGTTATGCTATGGGTTTGGCCACCAGTAGCAACAACGTACCAGATTGAAACATTAACATAACCACCAGCAAGAGAAGTTTCCCAGCCTATTGCTTCTTGCAATGATCCTGAAAGATCACTACTTACAGCTATGCATTCAACATCGGTCTGACTACTATCAACTCCACATACTGCAACAACTAAGAAATCCGCACTAGCATTGCTGGAATGCGTAAAACTAAATGTAGTATTTACATTCGATTGTTTAATACTATTAGTATGTGCTAGGTATGAGATAGCCATTTAAGCATTGCTTCCTGGTATTTCTTTTTACTTTCTTTACCAACAGGAATAAATTTTATACCACAGATCCCTTCCCTTACAACCCTGCAGGATGGACTGTCAGGGAAAACATCACATCTCTTTTCAAGGTAATCTCCCTTGCCGTATGTGTCACAGGTTGCTAGGCCGTTTTCAAAACTTAAATGCTCACAGGGCGTTGGTTTCTTTTCACATTCTCCGCACCGTCTGCACTTCCCTGCAATACGAAACTTAATTCCATGAATTACTTTTATGTTGTCAGCTGGTATACTCGACATGATATTGTATTACTCACAGTTTTATAGTTGGTTAAATCAGCAATGTTGCCACTTAAAGTAAAATCAGTATTTGCGTTTGCTGCATTGTCTGAATCAACAGCATCCCAGGTAGTAGTGTTCTGGTTATATATCTGCAAGAAAACAGTGTTGGATGATGGAGCAAGGGTTGACTGTCCTTCCCATTCAAGATTGCACGATGTTTCAGCTCCTACATAATCTTTGAATTGATGGATAAGATAATCATCAGTACTGGCAATCCCTACTCTCACATCATCCTTGTCATCAACATCAATATAGTCCTGTACAGAATATGCTGTGGATAAATCATTATCATTTCCTGGCAATGCATTTGTCCCTTCCCTGGTGTAATCCTCCCATCCTGGACTTGGTGACGGACTTACAGACGGACTAACACTGGGACTAACGGACGGACTTACACTAGGACTGACTGATGGGCTGACACTGGGACTTACAGAAGGGGATACTGACGGACTGACAGAAGGTGATACGCTTGGACTCGGACTTCCAGCTGCTGTATATGTAACATAAATAGACCATAGCGTACTATCTTGGGTTTCCCCAGTCATCGGATCAATGGTAGCAGAATATGTAGCTGTAACATACATACCTGTGCCACCACTAACTTCACGATATGATCCAATTCTTTTGGTTCCTCCTGACCCCTGTCCGTGACCGACTAGCCAGTAATCGGCACTTGCAGAAAGCAGAGGATTGGAGTCAAAGGTAAAATCGTACCATGTCGGGCCGACACCTGATTGGATAGCAGTTACTTTGGTAACCGATAACCTAGCAGATATGTTACCGCCATTATCTTCATAAATCATTCCACACAATTCAGCAGTTACACCAGCAGTTAGTTTGGAGCAAATATGCATGGATACAGCATATGCATCAACTGCGCCCATTGTAAATTTGCCACCCATGATCCAACTACTATAAGTCCAGTTCTCAACTGATCCAACATCTGTTTCACCAAAAGTAGGATCTATAACAACAGGATATGTAGCAGAATCAATAAATGCTTGGGGGACAGTAACAGTAAGAGTATCGTCTTGATCGTTAATATCAACTTCACACCATACTTTATTGCCATCATCATCTTCCGCTTCTGGCCTGTAAATATGAAAAGCCTTACCAGCTTTGTATTTATGGCCATGCCCTCTCTTTGTTGCATCGGAATGATATACTGCATATGAATTAGCAACATTGGGAGGAAGTGATACTTCAGCAGTGCTTCCCTGCTCTTTCTCTGTTTCTGGCTGCTTGAAATACGAAAGACCATCAGTATTAATACTGAAAACTATTTCATTTGAAGCAGGCTTATTATGTAATGTTATTTCATATTCAAACTCTCCATGTTCGTTTCTTTGAGGATCATCGCTTTTTGGATAAACAGTAACAGTTATATCACTATCACCCCATGATATCCATTCACCACTAAGAGAAGTAGGAAGAACCCCATCTAAAGCAGTGTAGATCATGGCAAAATGACACTCATCTTCCCAATGTCTTAACTTCGCATGAGGTCTGCAGTTACCACTCGTTATATCACCAAGTTCGACTTGACGGTATGTTCCGTAATCAAGGTTATAAGTGGTACTGTTTATAGCTGTAATTGTAGGAATGTTAGCCAACTGCTTTACTCCATTCAGGAGGATTAAATTTATCTATTAACCAGGACAAAGGATGAACAGCCTTGTCCCATTTGTCGTTCAGAAATAGATCCCTGCTGCATTTTCTGGCTCTTTCTACTTCCTTTCCAGAAAGCGCATAAGGGAATCCAAAGTCCCCACCTTGTGTTCTGAACATGTGAGCATACCAGGTCTTTTTATTGACAATAACTCTCCCACCACTGAGCCAGGACTTGATCGCAACTTCTGTCCCTTGGTTGCCCCATGATCCCCAGGACTCATCACAGATATTGAGATCCCAGTATCTTTCTCGTGTCATCATGAAACAAGAACCCTGAAGCGACATAGTCTCTACTAGGTCACCTTTTTGCTGTTTCTTGTATTCTCCCCAGTATTGAAACTTGAGAGTGGTGTCAAAGCGGTAAGAGGTGCTGTTTGGGCTTTTCTTAGCTATCCATACTACATCCTTGTATTCTTCACCGCCACATTCCTTGCACTTGTCAGACGGCCCTTGATATCTCCTCGCTCCGCACACTTTACACACCCAATCAAATGCATGGAGGTTTTTCATGACAGGAACCATAGTCCAATCGTCCTGCATGTCTTCTATCATTATCCTGTCAAACCCTTTATCAAATGCACAATGTGCGTCAACTTTCATGACATACTTTGCCTTGGATAATTTGCAGGCCATATTAGTGGATGCTCTCTGCCCTATGCTCTTGGGCAGTAATATAAGGTTTAATCTTTCATGCTGTGGAATAGGTTCTACAGGCCACTGGCCGTCAAGTACAGCAATGACCTCTGTGTCCATCTCAATATTCTCTAAAATATCATCGATAGTTTGTTTCAAAAACATTTCATTTCTTGCTGGTATCAATATACTTAAATCCATACTGTTCTAAAAGCTCCCTTATATTCCATCCAGGGATGTCGTCTACGGTGTGTTCTTGCCAGTTAACAGGTTTCTTCTTACATGATTTTAAGTTTGTCTTTCTATTGGTGAAACATCTCTTATGCCTTATGTCAACATTGGGATATTCTGACTTCCACCTACCTACTGGTTCAAAAGGCATTCCCATCTTTCCGCTGGTTGTGCCAGGTTCAAATCCAAGTTTTCTTAACCACCTGGGTTGGTTCCCTGCATCATGTGGGAATTCCCTTTCGTCCAGTTTATCGAGGTATCGTTTGTAGTGGTTTATCGCCAGCTCCCTGTTGCAGCATAAACCAGACACAGATTTTATATCGTCATGGGTAATGCATAAATTAGTATTATACCTCCATCTCCATACGTTTACGTTATAATAATAGGTGTCATCTCTTGGGGGAGTGAAATCAAAATGTGACTTATGGTACAGCACATCATGTTCACAAAAGAAAATATACCTGGACTTACTTTCTTTCAAAGCTGTTAGTATTTGTAATGCCCAAGTATATGCCCCCCTCTTTTTGTCCTGTAGGAATATGTTCTTGCCGAACTTAATGGGTTTCTTGATCGAAACACTTACTATCGGCAGCCCTGCTTCAGCAATGAACCTACGGACTATTGGTATTATAGGTTTATCTAATACACGATTGTCGGTATAATAAATTATCCCCCTACACAATTCCGTGAGCCTGAAATAAGTGTGACAATCCGTTTGTTACCAGTGGCTTATCTAATCCTCCTTTACCCTGGAGGAATATCTCAATGTTAGTGTGCTTCTTGTCCATTAGCCTCTTGTCCATTGGATGGAAATGGACGACCTTTACAGGTTTCTCTGCTATTTCATAAGTAGCTGGTATGTTTCTGCGTCTTGACGCAAGGTTGTAAGTGATGTTAATTCGGTTGATGCGTTTCTTCATTATCTGGTTACGTTTCTTCTTCAGGATTTCAAGCAGGATAATCTCCTCGTTTTCTTTGTACCTGTAGTTCTCAAACTTCCAGGTGTCGAAGATATATCTAGCCCTTCCGTCAAAGAATAACGTGCCAGTGCTCCACCTCTTGTTCCTTCCTTCATTAATGGTTGTGATGCCGTAATCAGTAAGGGCCAGGTCATGATCAACGAGCATGGCCTTTACTTCCTCTTCTGTTATCTTCTCCAGTTGAAACGCATCCAGATCATGATACCAGAACAGTCCATCAATGATTCCCTTGTCGTAAAGATCAACTATTACATTTATCTTTGTTGCTGTTGGTTTATATATATTGAAGTTATCAGTGCTGACTACCAGCGACTTGACACCGTTATATTCATAATGAAAGTTTGTAACTAAAAGTATATCATCTTTCTCCCACCCCAAAGCGAGTGAGTTGTCTATCTGTATCTTTGGCAGCAGTTCTGTTTCATTGTCATAATGTCCATTAGTGAACTTCCTGTCAGGATGAAGGTAAATGAGCAAGTTTTTCATAAAATTCTAACGTATTATCTATGTGGTGTTTCTCTGTCATGGGAACGATTTTCTTAACCCACTTCTTGTAGTATCTCTTGTTTCTTAATTTCCTAACCTGTCTTACCAACTGTTTCATTTTCCTGGCTGGCAGATAATATCCTTCAATCTCCTCATATCCTCTTAATGGATATGCGACAGTAGGTATTCCAAAGGAAGCAGCATTAATAATCTTAGTAGGTGCTTTATGAACGTTATGATCGCCAAGTTCCCATCCACCTATAACAAGTATATCTATTTTCTCATAGAACTCTATTGCCTGCTGCCTGCTATGAAACTTATAACAGGTGATAAAATCCATCCCCTCAGCTTTGATTGCTTTCTCTATACGCTCATATACTTCCCTTACTTCTGGAGTGCCTGACCCAGTATAGCCACAGGTAGTTATCTCAGATCGTTTCCTCTTTGCCCTCTCCCAGTTAAGATGGTGGTGCGGTACATATAATATTTTGTTCTCCAGCCGATCCTTCAGGTAATTATAGCTTGCAATGGAGTTGACAATGACGTTTACTTTCGGCCTTTTAATAAGCTTTTTAATAAACTTCCCACCGTCAGCGATGTCAACCCATGCACCGTCTGGGACATATCCATCGATGACGCTCGGTTTGATATAAATATTTACGTCATCTTCACTGAACTCTTTGGGGTTTATCTCTGCGTTAAGAAACGGAGCCAGCTGTCTTCCACGAATAGCACTTGACAGCCACATCTTGTGTTTCTCTGGATAAAAGAAATTAAAATTTTTCTTTCGGTTCCTTAATACTAGCAGCTTTCTTATATGTCTGCCCCTTAACACATAAGGATGATGCTGTTCATATTGTGCAAGGTGCTTCTTGACTGAACCTCCATTACTAATGTCCTCTATAATATATGTAATATCTTTATCAAGAAGTGGCATCAGAGTTTTTGCTGTGAAGATCTGATCTGGATATCTATGAGAGGCATCGTCAATAAAGATATCTATGTCACTTCCTGTCTTTTCTATAAGGGCTTTTAGATCCTTTTCTTTCCTTTCATCGCATATAAAAGTCTTTATCCTGTCCTCTTCAAGCATGACAGAGGGTAAGATATCAGCACCGTAGATCTGGGCATTGGGGAAGAAATCCTTCCACATCTTGAGACTTGCCCCTGGATATCTCCAGATCTTTCTTTTCTCATAATATTCCTTTTCAGTTTGTCTGCCTATTCCTAGTTCCAGGACTTTCTTTACTTCTTCTCTCCTGTCTTTAAACATCTCGTAATAAACAGGAGTGTAGCCATGTCCGATCTGTGGACATTTATCTGTTCCGTATCTGTAAGCAATTTCGCACAGGGGAGTCATTTTATTCATTAAACTACCCTTGCAATTACTGTTTTATATCCCAGGTATTCCAGTATTTCCTTTCTGTGGTTGCCGTCAAGGATCTTGTTATGTTTGTTTATAATGATAGGTTCTGTAATCCCATTCTTTTTAATATCTTCATACATGTCTACTTTATTATACATCCAATCAACCACACCTTCATAAGGATGTCTGCGTTTTCTCCTGCTCATCACCTTAAAGTACCTGGTACTAAGAGGCATTATACCGTTTTCAATCTCTTCGTAATATCTGCCCTGAACATGGTTTCCCTTGAGCAATGTCTCAACAGGAGCCCTTACTAGGTCTGGGTTTTTGAAACAGAAACTGGCAAGACTTCTCGGCCTTGCGTCTCCTTCCCTTGGGAGTTGAGGTACATGTCCAACGAATTCCCAATCCTTGAAATATCTCTTAACGTTCCTTCCCCATGCAGATGCCATGCAGTAGTACTCTTTCTTCCTGGTAGTGGTGATGATAACATGCCGTGCTTTCTTTCTCAGCGTTGCCATCATCTCCATCCAATCCTGAATAAGTATATAATAATGGGAGTTGATGAATGATATATAATCACATGCAGGGACTTCATTTAACTTATCCTGCATAGTTCCATAGATGAACCTGTATGTACCACCGATCTTATTCCGATGAACCATGCCTCGTTCAATGGCATCTGGGTTATTTTCCACTCCTACTGCTCGTTCAAACCCACGTTCCATAGCAAACTGCAGGAACAGCCCTGCGTTACAGCCCATGTCAACATATGTCATTCCGTTGACATCTTCTGGTAGATGTGGGACTACATAATTGTCCCATTTACCCCTGTCCCAGAATTTGCTCTGTTGTGGTGTCTCTCCATCAGTAGGATCTAAGTTAATGGCCCCCTCCAGAAATTGATAATTAGTGAACTTTTTCTGGATTAAATCCCCCATCTAGGTTTTATCTCCTTTTCATAATAGTCTTTCCATGTATCTAGTGAGTACTTGAAGCAGGCATCTGCAACAGCACCGCCATAGTTATGTGTTCTTGGAAACTTTCTATGTTTATGAGCATGCCATGTATTCTTGTTTACCATTAACCTACCGCCTGCTTTCCATGTCTTGAATACCATTTCATGCGAATCCTGGTAGTGTGTGCCATACCCCTCGCTCTGAAGCTCTCCGATAACCTTGTCCCACCAGCTTCTTCGCATGACCCAGCAAGACCCTTGCATAGCCATTGTTTCATCTATCTTAGCATGCTTTCTTTTCTTCGTTCTGAATGTCCATCCAGTTCCCGAGAACTTCTTACCCCTGCCGTACTTGACTATCTCAAGTTTCATGTAATCAACAGGAGGAATATCCATTACTTCCCACTTCTTAGTGTCCAGGAAATATCTCCTGGGTGTTACAATATAATGATGCTTACAGCAATCTGTAAGGATAGTATCATACCCATCCCCAAACATCTGGTGTTCATCTACTCGCATGATATATTTCCCCGAAGAGATAAGGACACCAGCGTTTATAGCATCTCGCATACCCCTGTTTTTTCCCAGGTGCAGCACCTTTACGTTCTCATGGTTAATAATAGGTGTATCAGGCCAGTAGCCGTCTAGCACCGCAATGATCTCAATCTCCCCCCTCGCCTTATTCAAAAGATCATCTATAGTTTTATGGATCAACGGATCCTTGTACGAAGGTATTATAATACTTAACATAAACTACAATCCTGATATGTCCACCCATAGATCATCTACAGATGGGCTTTGGGGGGCTGCCGTTGCTACAGTGATTCTTAGTGTATCAAACCCAGCTACTATATTGTGCAACGTTGATCTATCTGCTGTTATCGTTGGATGTGATCCAGTGCTCCTCTGTCCATCATAGGCTACTGATTTTAACCAGTACCAGTATGATGCAGTAGTGTTGATAGCAGTAAATAGATCATAAAAAAAAGGAAATGCTTGAGCTGTGTTGGTAATATTAGGAACTTTACCTATAATATCTGCAGTCGTTATCGATGCAGTTACAGCGTCAGATCTCCTGTAAACCTCAACATGACTTATGTCGTCTTCGTTGGGGGTAGTCCACTTGATGACATTTCCCCAATTGGTAACAATCGCACATGCCATTTGCTAGTCCCATACAACAGTTGAACGACACCCTGTAATGGTTACGAACATGTTGTCCAGAACAATGCCGTAAGGATCAGACCATGTTTTAGTTGTGCCAGCAGCAGTGCCACAATGAATCTGCATTACTTCAGTATTGGCAGTGGCAGCCGTAGCATTGTAAATAGTCATAGCTCCTGAAAGCGGATCAGTAGGCACAACTATTACAGAAGTTAGCTTGCACTCTCCTGCCACAACACTGCCAGAGGCAGTGACGTATGAATAACCCATCATTTTCTCCTTTTAATTATCTTTTCCATTAGTTCATTTGATCTCCCAACAATACTGACAACATCTTTTGACCTGGTATCGAACATCTGCTTTAAGGTATCTATTTTATCCTCTTTATTCTTTGCACACTGGATACAATTATCCTTAGTTATAGATCCATCTTCCAATCGGGTTATTCTCCTGGCAAGAGAATTATAAATAATACCTATAAGACCACTGATAGCAGTAAAAATAAATAATGCTACTGAAACAACAATGGCTAATACAGCAGGAGTCATTTCCTATAGCTCAAAAGCTTCTTTAAAAACATCAACAGCTTTGTCATCAAAGTCAGTTTCTGTACTGGCAGCCAGTTCTTCCAGCTTGTCTGCTAATTTACTAAGAACAGTCTTTACATTCTTGGGGGTTATGACAAACTTAAATAGAATACCAGCTACTATATTGCCTAACCAGCTCATTCTTCAACTCCCTCTGGAGGCTCGAAAGGATCTCTCTGGTTGCCATTCTCCAAGTATTTGGCATATCCATCAACAGCATCCTTATTATATATCAACACATCAGATGCTCTTCCACCCTTGTCAAAAAGATCCAGATTAACGTCCATGATCAAGACAGCATCATTGGTCATTACCAGCCTTTGACTATTGAGATATCCGCAGTCAAATCCGAAAGTTCCAAATCCACTTGCAACAGGTACAGGTATTTTTGCACTTACACCAAATCCCTTGTTAACATAGATGGTATTCTTATCCTCTGCAACCTCAAGCTGCCCCATAGAAAGCCAGCCATGCTCCTCTACAGTTCCGTCTGGTCTTATTGTTTTATGTGGCCCAATTGTGCAACCAAGAAACATTACTCCCATTATTAACACAATGATTATTTTTTTCATTTCTTTTTCTATCCTTTTAAATACAGCGTGGCAAATAAAGTAAGAGCACTCCCCAGGAAGCTTATGATCATCAGTACTCCCCAGGAAGGTCTTCCACTTATTTCCTTTTTTAATTCTTTAAACTCCGTCACGCCTGCTTGGATAGTCTCACTGATACCCTCCATTTTAGCTTCCATACCAGCTAACCTCTCTACAGTATGAGGATGTTCAGAGCAGAACTTTTGTGGACATGTTACTGTCTGTTCGCCCATGATAACCTCAATTTAGGAAGGAGTTGTTATACATTGAACAAAGTATTTAGCTCTGAAATTTGCTGTTGCAGTTCCAGTTGTGTAGAGCGCACATAGTGATGCACCAGCAGTTACCTCTACAATCTTTGTAGTGCTTAAAGCAGTATCAAAGTTTGTATAATTAGCTGCAGCAGCTGAACATGCTATTTCATTCACCAGTGCTGTTCCACCGCTGTTAACCAGAGAAACTCCACCGCTAGTTCCAGCAGCAGTTACTTGGACTGCACCGAAGAAGAATGTAACAGCAGTCGTAACAGTTACTAGCGTTACATAACCAGAAGTAGCAGACCCAGTTAATACGCCAGCAAACATCTTCCCTGCTGATGCGTTCAACTTGGCATTGGTAATCCTCGCAGTATCAGCTATGTCACCGTTAACAACGTATACATCTGCAACGTTATCACGAATTGTTTCATATTGTCCCATTAAAAATCTCCTTAAAAAGGGATAGGAGTGTACCATTTTTTGGTACACTCGTTCCCTATTTGGTTACAGTTTAAAATCAACCAGACAAGTCGTCTGCCCAGTTACAACACACTTCCCGACATACCCGAAAGTGAGCGAACCAGTACCACATGCTCTGACTGTTCCAGCAGCAGAACCAACGGTCATATCTTTCCCTGTAAGTTCAGTGCCTTCTACAAGAGCAGGCCAGATACCTCTCTTCCCAAGATAGCAGTACCCACCGTTAGTAAGCGCAGCAGAAAACAGGAGCACCCCTACAGGATGAGAAGTCTTAGCAGCACAACTCGTAGTGATGGTAACATTGTTGCAAGGATTGGGAATCAGATTGCAAATAGATGCTGTGGTAAGAGCCACCTCAAGACCATCCTTAAGGGTGATCTTAGCGGAAGTTGCAGACGCAGCAGCACTGGGATTGCCCTGGATCATGTAACTATATCCAGATCCTGCACCACTAGAAATGTGCAGCAAACCGTCCTTGTAGGCATCCTTAGCAGCAGCCGTAGCACCAAGGGCAACAAAAACTGTCGTTGCCCCAATAGATGCTGTAGCAGCAGCTGCAAGCTGCATATGATTAGCAACAGGAGCAGGAGCCTGCATAAGCGATCCAGCAACCATTGCAGCAGTAGCAGCAGCAGTAGACAACTTTGCAAAGACAACTTCTCTGCCCATCCCTAGCACTTTAACATCCCCCAGTTTGCCAAAATATTGGCTGGTGTCGAGAGCAGTTTTGATCTCTCGGATACCCATAACAGATATCTTTGAGGGGCCACCATAATTGTGTACACGATCAACCATAGTTAATCTCCTTTTGCTTATGGGCAAGCTCTGAACCCCATTGGCTTGGAGTCAGGAGTACCCTAGTTTAAGAAATATTCTGCACTTGACCTTCGTAACGAGGTGCGGTACAAATAAGATTACCCATCCAGTAGAAACGCCCAGTTCGAGCATCCTCATCAAGATGGGTCATGAAATCCTGCCAGGACATATTCCTGTCCTCGTGAACTACGAACTCCAGGAAGTCAGTGTTCAGGAAGAAGGCAAGACCTGTGTCGAGATCATCTTCAACGATAACAATCGCAGCATTAAACTCAATACCGTTAAAACCGATAGCACGAAGATCTGCATGTGCGCTGGTCTGAGTGTACCTCTGTTGCGGAGTCATCTTGTTCCACATGCTATTGTAAACAGCCTGTGTAGTGATGATCATGTCAGGGTGTTTATTGTTCTTGGTACATTCACCGTAAGCGGTCTGAAACATACTGTTGGAGTAAGCCCCACCAGTTGAGTTCAGGTAAGCCTGAGCCCATGTATCAGTTGTACGGTTAATGGTTCCATATGTGGCGTAGTTAGTCTAAAATTGTTACTCTTCGTTAACACGAAGGGCCAAATCATTTCTGTATGGCTCTACACATTCCTGTGCAGTTCGGACTCTATCTTCTCCCTTTCGGGGTTCAGCGTAAATAGTCTCTACGGATTTTGGTAGTGTGTGGGGACTGTGTAATTTTATATGACAAGATCTACAAAGAGTTATTCCATTCCCGACATCAAATCTTAATTCTGGATAATCAGCAAAGCTCTTTATATGATGAGCAACAATATCATTGCCTTTATACCCACAAGATTTACATGTCCAATAATCCCTCTTGTAAACTTCTGCTCTCCACTCCTTATATGCTGCAGATCTCTTTATCTTGTCATATTCTCTGCTAACGCCACCCTTCCAATTTACGTTATTTTCTTTTTGATGGCGATATGCATTATATTGTCCGTAACATTTGCTGGAACAAAAAATACCATATCCTCTATTAAAAACATTTCTTGAAATAGTGAAAGCTACATTGCACTTGAAACAAGCCCTTTCAACTCTCCCACCTTTCCAATTAACATTTCTCTCTCCAGAAACAACATTCTTGCCCCACCACTCACGGTAACAACTCTTGGAGCAAAAGAAATTTTTATTTCTTTCAAGTTTGCTTTTCGGTATTTTCTTTGTTATTTCTGTTCCACAATTACTACAGTGCATTACCAATCTTTCCTCGGTATTGTCCATTACTTTAATTACAACATAAAAGCATTGGGAGTTCCACCGATTTGGCTGAATTTATTGACGGCACTAATCTACCGTCATCACATATAGCAGGCAAACCATCGATTTGATCTCCAGAACCTCCAGATCTCAGACCGTCATTTAAGATCTGAGACATGGTTTCCCTCGCATTGTCCATCTTGTCTGCGACAAAATTTCTGATGCGGTTAGATCCCATAGAAACAGCTTCGCTCCATCCATCGAGAGTAACGTCCACATAGGCCATCTTCCAATCATGGATGAACTCTTTCACCGTTTCTTTCTGGGAGGTGCTGAATTTTGCTCCCCTGGCATAGAACCCACCAGGGAGGCGAGCATACCGTGCGCCAGTTCTGATGTTCTCACCAGAATCTGCCATGTATTTGCCTTTGCCCTCGATACGAGCCAGAATAGCGTTATTCTGGATTATCTGCGACTCAATCTTTGGGAGATATTCATCACGGACAAACGCATCAATTTCTTGAGTGTTTTGTTTACTCATTGTATCACCTTCCTATTTTTACTAGGAAAGAGACACAGCAATACTCCTATTTAGTGCTGTCCCTATCCCTAGCTAGAACTTTTCTTACTGTTCGTCCTTGGGGCATCGTAGGCGTTAACACATTGGTTTTTTGTTGTTCTACCCATTTATCTTTTTCTGCAGTCAGGCGGTTTTGGAACTCATGCTCTTTGATTTCATCAGCGTAACAATCTCTGATTGCTTTTCTCATGTCGACCATATTATTGGCCTTAGCATGATCGACAACCTTTCTTGGATCAATCGGGAAAGGCAGATCTTTAATGTCTTTTGCCTGTAACTCAGAGAACAAATCGTTTTGCATCTTTAAACTGATCTGCATGACCTGTTTAAATTCTGCCATTTCCTTCTCCATCTGAGCGACTGACTTCTTAACTTTCTTTACGTCAGGGTCATCAAGAGAAGTATCATCGTCATCATCGTCTGCAGCGTCTGGCTCATCGTCCTTAAGCTTCTTGGCCTTGTACTCGTTAAACTCTTCAACGATCTTCTGGTTGCTGGGATCCTGCTCAAACTCCCACCATTTCTCTCCGACTTTAAGCTTGTCTTCAAATTGTTTCCTTTCATCAGCAAGCTTTTGTGTCTTCTTTGTGTAGTCAGCCTGGAATCCCTTTATAAGCTTTTGGGTCTTTTCATCAAGGTCTTTTAACTTATCATCATCAACCTTGTCCAGATCTTGGGTGTCTTCGCTTGTACTGGTATCATCAGTTGTATCATCAGTACCAGTGGGCTCATTTGTGTCAGTGTTATCATCTACCATGCTTCACTCCTTTTTAGCGTATTGTCCAGGGCTCCCCTCCTAGCGAACTTGCTGTACAGCACTACAGGACTTTTCGGTGACCATCTTTGATGTTTCAAGTTTATGAAATCTAGGATGATCGTTTCTTCTTCTTTTTACATTTTTTCTTTTTGGGAGGCTTACTCTTTCCAGCCTTATCCATCGCAATGGCAATAGCCTGTTTCTGAGGACGACCGCTGCGAACTAACTCACGTATGTTCCGTGAAATAGTCTGTTTGCTACTTCCTGTTTCAAGTGGCATATTTATTTACCATGATGGCATGTAGAACTTTTAACACGGCCTTGTCTGTTCATTCCTTGTCTGTCCCCTACATGAGTTTGATAATGGCAGGGATTACCAGAATCAGGGCTGACTTTCTGAGCATCTGCCTCTCTTTTCTTTCTACTGAAAATAGCTCCAAGTCCTTTGGTAATATCACTCATCAAACTTCCAGGAGGCGATTTAGGTTTGGGTGCTTGTTTCTTTTGCTCTGCCATTATTTCCCTCCGTGATGTAAGGTTTTTCCTTTAGAACGCTTTACAGTATCTTTCTTTTTCACATGAGTCTGGTAATGCAAGGGATTTCCACCCATGCCAGCTTCTATCTCGTTATCCTGCATAACTCTTTGTTCATCTGCTTGTGAAGTTTTCTTAAAAGCCCCCGATAAAAACGACATGTTAAATCCCTCCTCCACCTTTGGTAATAGATTCTGTAGCAGCCTGATTACCATGTGGACTTGCAAAATTAGTAACAGATGGGGCAGATCCACCAGCACCACCACCAAAACTACCAGGTATTTGACCGCCAGCAAGCTGTTCAGCTGCAATAGCTTCTTGCATCTCTCGTTGTTCCTGTGCTTCAAGCCTTGTCAGAATCTCAGTCCTGTTCTCAAGATCAATCATTTCCATAACAGCCTGACGATCAATTATAGGTTTAGGCTGAGCCTGATACAATTGAAGAGCGAGTAATGATTCCTGCCATTTATTCATAGCCATAGTGGATCCAGGACGGATTTTAAACATGAAGTTCTTCCAGGCATCTTTCTTGTTCTTGAAATATTTAGTGTTGCTCCTGATACTTTCAGAAACAAACCTAAACGCTGCCCAATCTTCGTTATTCTTGAAACTCCACATATTCCTTTCTTCTGACTCAAACTGGAATATCCTGGAGATTAATTTCTGCCCAATCCGTTCTAGGAGGTTTTCAACAGATCGTGATTTAAGCCTGATAATAGACATTGCAGCAGCCTGTAATGCTTCAATCGCTACACCAGATTTAACATCACCAGGAGTCTGCCCTCTTACTACCTCTGTGTTTCCTGAAAGCTTAGATATCGCATCTTCAAGATACTGAACTATGTTAAACATACCAACAGGCAGTGGAGGAGCTGATTCCCTTCTCAATTCTGATCCAGGTTTCTTCTTTATTTTTAGCCCAGGAACATTATCAAGTTCATCCCATTCATGTGGTTCTAAAGCATTGGCATCCCCAACCCATATCGCATTTGTCATTAACAACCCATTTTCCACTATCAGCGCAACGATCTTATTCAGCAGTTTCTGAAGTTCTGCCAAGTCCTCAATCTCTCCAGTTCCCCATGCTGAATCGGGGTTTCTATGCCAATCTATAATATCAATAGGAAATGTCTGATCCCAATAAGGATTAGCCTCATCGATAACGATTTCATCCCCAGCTATGATTATATGTCTGCCACCTGGATATTTCTCCTTTCCTCTGAATACCGTCCTGTCTTTAAGCCAGTACTCCTTAACAATAGACCTGTCCAGTGCAGATCTTTTCTTAAGGGTATCTAGCACTCTTCGAGTAGTCCTACCGCTTCTCTGCTTCAGGGCTCTATCCCTCAAGAACGTGAATGGGGCATCTGCCTTTATCTCACTGTTCTTATAGACCTGTTTAGCGTGAGAAGTCGCCATAATGGTTTCTACTCGTATATACTCAGCCCTGTCCATATACTGGGAAGCTGTAACGGCTGGATCAAAGTTTAAATTGCGAGGATCAATACAATGGAACGTATTATCCCCCTTCCCAAGTCGCAAAGATTTATCAAAGAGCGTGTTCGTTCCTGCAGTCCCGAACATCTCGGAATAAAATATTACATCTGTAAGGTTCATATCCAGTGACTGTTCTGCCCACTTAGCTGATATAATCTCTTCCAGTGCATCTGCCACATTCTGAATAGGGTCATAAAACGGCAGGATATCCATAAAAGGCTTGGCATCTGTCATCTGTGATGTCTTACGTTCTATGGCTTGTTTGAGGAAATTAAGAACAGGTGACACCTTGTAAGACGGTCTGAGTTCAGGCCAGTGCGTTCTCCCCAAATAAAAATCAGGGATCTCGTCCCATCTTTTGGAAATATACGTTTCTTTATACTCATCCATCTCCTGATCAATGCCAGCCAGGTACTTTTTAATTTGTTTCTCAGTGTTCCCTATCTTCTCAGCCATTGATTATCCCCTCTCTTTTGGCTTCTCGCTGCCACTGCTTCTCTTCAAGGGCTTCCTCAGTTGGCCCAGGATTGTCATTCGGGAATATAATCCCTGTAGTATTGGAGTCCTTCTGACGCTTTGCGCACAGATTTGAGCAGAATTTCTGTCTTAGATGAGTGGTTTTTGTCAGTTCTATCTCTTTCTTACAGTATTCACAATATAGCTGTTCGTTATATCCGATCTCACCCTGTTCCCATTCTGGCTCAATGTCTGATTCTGTATAATCAACCATCTTGGAAAGCCTGTTTAAAACGCCCAGGAGGAAAACACCAAAGTCCTTTACCTTTTGCTCTTCTGCTGTCTGTCTCCAATCAACTGCAAAACTAGGCTCCAGACAAGCCATAAAGACATCTGCAGCCTCATTAAGCTGTTTCCTACGCTCCTGTGCTAATTTTGTCTTTTCTACCTTTTTCTGGGCCTCCTGCTTCTCCTCGTCTGTTTTAGCTGGAACAACTGCTCCTTTTGGCTTGGTAACTACCTTTCTCCTTTTTCTGGTAGGAGTGCTCTCTGCTGCTACTTCTTCCATAAAATCTCCTATTTACTTAGGTATAATACGGTTTACTTGGTAATTCTAAGGGTAAAAAAAAAGATACTTAGGTATAGTTGAGTATACTTGAGTATAGTTAATCAGCCAAGATCATCCAGGAATTTCTGATTCTGCCACCAGCTATAATTGCTGAACCCTTCATCAGAAATAATCCCATCTATCTTTAATTCCTTGATAAAATTATAATCTTCAAATCGGGGATAGTTCTCCTTAGCTCTCAAGAAGTGATTTTTGGCCTCAAGAAAATCCCCCATTTGCCTGTACGCAAGACCCTTGTAGTGCAAGGCCGTTCCGTAACATAACTCTATGTCCTCAGATTGCCCTTCCCTATACTGGTTTAGGAAGGTTATAATTTGCTGATTACGCCCAGCCTGTACCAGCTGCGGTATTGCAGCAAAGAATGCCTGGTTGCTAGTATTGGGAAGTTCGTTCTGGATCCTGTTAATAATCTTACTAACGTCCGTGTCTGTAAAAAGTTCTTTAAAAATCTCTTTTGTTTTACCAGAACAGGCATCCTGTTCATCTAACCTCTTAACAGACTCATCGTAATTAGAAGGAATGGTGGCAAGAGTCTTATCACTATTAGGATTTAACAGGAATAGCATGGACTTCAAATGACCACCGTAAGTAAACTCATCAATGCCATATCCACATTCATCAACCAGTTTCCTAAAAGAATGAATGTCAAAAGTATAATTATGTGCAGAAGAGAAGAATGCAGTAACAGGAATCATTCTGTTTGGGAACCTGTGAGAAGGGATCTCGATGATCACTATACCGTCCTTAGCAAGGAAATCTTTGATCTTGAGAAGCACTTCTCTCGGTGAATAGAAATGTTCAAGAGTATTACAGCAGAATATAACATCATACTTTTCATTGGGCTCAAATTGATGGAAGTTAATATTCTGTGCTTTGAACCCGAATATCTTCTGAGAGATTTCACAACTACGAGCATCAGTATCAACCCCATGTATCTCTGCGCCAAAACTCTGCATACCCTTTAAAAGGATCCCCATGCCAGATCCTATCTCCAAAACTTTCTTGCCCTTAAGGGGCATTTTACAATCAATCATAAAATCAAGGAGGTTCACTGTACGGACGATATTGTGTATAATATCTATCCTGGGAATACCGTCCTGCTGTGCTGGCTTGTATATCTTAGGATAAGTATTTTCATAAAAATGATCCAGGGATTCCCTTGTAAACATTGGATTTTTATAGATTAATCCACATTCCTCACAGAATACATCTGTCATATGGAAGTATTTATCGTCAAACTTGAGCAGGGTTGTAGTTGACCAGGTTTTCTTCTCACAGATAGGTTTCTGCTTTTCACTCCCACACACTTCACACGCTTTATGTTCATCCTTATACTTCATAAATCCAACCAGTGCCTCCGTTTATATCGTTTTACTGGGTCAAAATCATCATAGTGCAGTTTATCTTTCATGTTGGGTTTTTCTACTTCTGGGACAGGCTGGACAACACCTTTGCTGTATATCTGCTGCTCTCCATACTCCTGCTCAAGACCGCAGAGCATAATAAGAAAGCCCATGACCAGATCATCTTTGCCTCGTCCATAAGCACTTGCACCTGGGCCATATGCATCCCTTACATATATCATCATCTCATCAACAAGGGCTTCACTGTTGAGTATTATCAGTTCGTTATTTACACAGTACCTTCCCAGCGTCAGCATGGACGGTTTAGTAGTGGGATCTGTTTTCCATCCATACTTATCCTTAGACACCCTGTTCATGGCATCCATGACCTTGCGCTTGATAACATCCCAGTAATCCCTGTCCAGGATAGCATCAATCACCGCATGCCCATATCCATAAGCTTCTGGAACAAGGAGTGCCTTATTATACAGGACTCCCAGATCAACGGCATACCACCCTAAAATCTTAGCATCCAGCCGTCCATGCCATTCAGCAGCCTGAATAGCTATCGGGCCTTGTCTCCTGTCCAACACTCTGAACACTTCCATAGACCCGAAATCAGTAGATCCTGGCTCACCCGATGCTGGGTCAATCCCTATAACATATTTCTCCCCAGGAATAGGATGCTCCCATATCTTAAGCCTACCCATAGAATCAGAGATAAGCTTCCCAAGAGAAAGATCGCCCACAAATTCAGGTTTGTTACAGGCTCTCTTGTACTTCTTCATCACTGCCCGATCAAAGACGTTCTGACCGCTTACAATAAATGCTTCATCATCGGTGGTAGGATACTGTTCATGAAACGCTTCGAGCCCACTCTTCTCAGATTCACCAGAACCACCAGCCCCTAAGAACGTGATCTGGGTTCTCCTCCAGTTCAGCTGTTCCAGTGTTGCCTGATGTTTCTCCCTCAGTTCTTTCTCATCTTCGTCTAATGTGTCGAGCAGTCTCTCTTTGTCTTTCTTGTCCACAAATGGGAGGACATATTGTTCATGATCCAGCCATGAAAAAAATAAAGGCTTAAACACGCTCTTGCCTGCTTTAGCCTTTTTCCATTCATTATAAAAGTGTTCACCAGGGCCAACCATCCCATTAGCGGTTGACTCAATTACTACGAAGGTTCCTGGTTCTTGGAACGCAGTTGGGATAACTGCCTTTCTAACACTTTCAGCATCTCTGTAGTTAGCGTATTCCGAAAAGTGGATAAAATGATTTCCCGATCCAAGGCCAGCTTTATTTGTACAAGCCACTGTTCGCATTGATGACTTAAGGCCATGTCCTCCGAACTTCTGCTGTTTTGCTTTAGGAATGTCGAATACAAGTTTAGAGCTTGACTTATACTTGGTTTCTGGTTGGAGCTCTGGGGGAAGATACTCGTAGAAAACATGCGACATATTATGGATATAAGAGCATCCTTCATCGTCTGCAGCGATTGTAATTCCCTGTCGATGGCTTTTAGTATGGCATTCGTGGAACATCCTGGACTGGACATAGGTTGACACTCCATGTCGTCTGGCTTTGAGCACGATGAGGCGTATGGGCATATTGTTTTGTTTATACCACTCCCAGATTTTATTGATTTCACTTTGGACAAACCTCCCACTATAATCAAACTTTATTAATCCCTCTCCAGCTTGTATGTATAAAAGGTTCTTTGAATAATAGTCGAAATTTCTTAACTGTTCTTTACTGGGAAGCTCCATCACTATCCAACAACATATCCTCGTAAGACTTAACCGCTTGCTCTTTCGTTTTCTTGTCGGCTCCCATAAATGCTCTTATTTCTATTGCCAGTTTAACTCTGATGTCGGCTGGAGTTTTTTCGCTGGCGATAAGTTCATGTGTACAATTAATAACCTGTACACATTGTCTCGGTGTTAACTTGTCAAATGCTTTTAGCAAATAATTGATAGCAATCTTTTTATCTTTAGGGGCTACTCTTTTACTGAACATAATTTTGATCATGCTATCAATGCGAAACTGATCAGTGTTTTTTATAAACTCATTTAGCAGCTCAAGGTTCTGTTTCTTCGCATCTAATTCCTTGGGCATTATTCTTGGAGCAGCATTTACTTTAGAACGCTTTATCGAGTATTCATCGCTTTCCTTACTGTATTTATAACTAGTCCCGATCTTGCTTAGGTTAAGACGGACACAATCATCGCAATGCCAGGCATATACTTCTGTTCTTTTAGGAGTAATATTATCATAAGAAAGTTCATCTCCACAAGTAGCACAAGTTTTACCTTCTGGTATTACTCTAACTAACTGGTCTGACTCTAATGCCTTTGTAATTCTTTCTCGTGCCTTCGTGGACATGCTTGTATAGTTTAAGGAGTCCAAAGAAGAATTCAAAGATTTTGATGTATCTTGCGACAATTAACTCATCTCCTTCAAATAAGTCTGGTAGAGTTTTAAATATGTTTTCCCTTCCCATACACCAGGATTGAATTACATGCATAACTGTGAAATAACACATCTCATGTCTTAGGATATCGTTCTTCACTTTTTCAGTGTAAATAAAGATATCATTGATACCAGGGTCTATGGGAGTTTTCTCGAACAACTGAAACCCTTCTTCCATAGCATTTAAAGCTTCAGTGAGCTCCTTGATGCTCCACGCCATATATTCCATGCCCTTGTTGATCTCGTTGTCAACAGTCTCTTCATCTCTTCCCCTAGCAGCATCGTCTGGATATTTCAGGCAATAACGAAGATGCTTTGCAGTATCTATGTCTCGTTGGATATATTTATCTATCGCTTCTTGCAGAGTCATTACTTCAGTGCCATTAATCCTCGCACCGCCTTCAGTAGCATTAATGACTTTATAGTTCCTGGGTTTAGTAGCAATGTCAAACTCAAATCTCTTCTGCATGCCTATCCATGTTTCAAGAGAATCAAGCATCTCACCGTTGTTCCCCATCACTTGCCTTTTCTGTTTAATTAATTGGGAATCCTTAAGACCTTTAGCTGCATGGTTGGCTCCCTGTACATGAGAGTCGCCACCAGGAGCAAAGGCCAAGTCCTGGCCCACAAGGATTATAGGATCGCATCCCATGTACTCAGCAATCTTAAAAGCCATGTTAGTCACAGACTTTCCAGTGTTAAGGATCCCTTTATCTAATTTCAGCCATTTGAAATGAGCAAAATCCCTGAATACTACCATATGATCGCCATTCCATTCATTATATACATTTGGTTTAACCACTGGACATGCTCCTAACCAGACACCTTTCATCAAATCCTTATTTTCAATCTGTTTAAAATGATTGCACGTTGTCAGGTTTCTTTCCAATGAACATACAATGTCTGGTACAATGGGAGGATCATGTTTAAAGAAAGTATTAAGTGATGCATCAGCTGCAAAGAATACACATTTATCTTTTATCTCTGGCAGCAAATGAATGTTCTTGTTCAAAGACGGCCCCGTTGCAACAATAACTGCTGGCATACCTCTGAAAGCATCCTTGGCCTGCATTACCCCTGGAGCAGACGCAATAAGGTCGAGGTTCTGCAGCATATTGTCTATCCCGAACCAGCTGTCTTCTGGATCATTCCCATAGGAGCTTTTAATATCAAAACACACTCTTCCCACTTGCTGACAGAACGGCTTATAATATTCCTTGTTAAACCTGATCAGTATAGGATGCTCAATATAATTAAATGTAGCAAAGGAATTCTTCCCCAAAGCGTTGACACGATCAAATAGATGTGAGTAGACCTGTTCCAATGGAACATCAACCACAAGACAACAGTTCGGATATTCGAACAAACTCATTTCTTTTCCGTCTGCAGTGACAACAGGTTTCTGGTTTCTGACAAACTTGTTAAATATCTGCAAGTCCTTTTCAACGATAATCACCAATGGCATATCTTTAGCATACCTTTCGAATATAGCATTAAGGTAATACCCCATGCCCACACCAAGCACTACAATGACATGAGCTCTGCTGATATCTGTTGATAAGACATTATTAACATAAGATCTGGCCTCCCCAAGAGGATCATCCTTGGAGTGTAACATCCACTCGACATCACCTTGTTTAACAACCAGTGTCTTATACGGATAAATCTTAGTGGGTTCTTCCCTGGTGGAATAATCATCCTTGAGATGAGTTAGCTTATCTGCTAACTCTGGATAAGTCTTCTTTATTGCATCCATGTTGTATTTATAAATGCTCACTCACGCTCTCCTATCATTATGTCTGATGCTCTGTAATACACTACTGACGCAGTTCTGCCGAATCGCCCTTCTACAAACCTTGCAAAATCATCAGCTGTAGCAAAGTTAAATATCCTTCGGAAAAAATACTCCTGAATAGCTTTCTCAGGGATATTAGGACATATAAAGCATAACTGAAGCTTCTCTAATTGCTTATTAAACAGTAAATCATAATATGCTGGAGTCCAGCCATTAGGCTGTTGGAAACCATAATGAACTCCCATCCCTTCTGGGGTGTCACTCTTAATACACAGTATACCATTCTCTTTGACAATCCTGTGCTCCATACATACTTGAAGAGCATTCATGGACTGTATAAAATCATGGTTCTTGAACCAGGGAGCTAGAATTGCAACATCGGTTTGATCAGGTAATATAACAGTGTAATCAGCATGTGCATTGGCTCTAAATTCAGCAGCTGTATAACGAGACGAATACACAACAATGTTAGTAGGATCACCATAGCTGTTAATAGTATAGTTAACGTAAGTATCTGCATATTCTCTATAGCTGCAGATAATATCGCTCTTCTCTTTTCCCTTGGCAAGGTGGAAGTTAACAACATCCTCATAATAACTCAATCCTGGCATGAATATTTTAGCATCACCGCTTAACCCTGTATGTGTGTGAGGAATTACACATCCAACAGCAATCACGTTATATTTATCTTTTTTGAGAGGGAAGTTACAGAGTGGGCTATGTTGATACAAACGAAGCCTCTTTGTAAGGTCGGATCCGATCTTACCTTCTATCTCTTTTTGGGAGCTTGCACGATGTAACCCATTAGCAACCACCACTGCAACTTTATCCTCTCCAACTTCACTGATCGCATACTCAACTACCATCCTTGCTATAGGGTTATTAGGTCTAGTGAAGTCATCAATAACTATCAGTACCTCTTTATTGCTAAATGGAATGCAATGTATTTCTTCCCATAACTGATGTGTTTCTAACGGAGGGATGTGTTTTAAGCTGACGGTTCTGAAATCCATCCGTACCTCTTCATGAATGCTTCAACAATAGTGAAGTCTTCCTTGTTGTTTATATTATATCCCCTGAATTTCGGAAGCATCATATAAAAGCTCTCCAGGTTATTTAACATGTATTCAGTAACAACAAGATACTCCCTGCTGTAAGAATACATATTACCGCTTCTTATAATAACTCCTTCTGGTTCAGTATCATCTGTCCACTTGGTAGCCTGCTCTATATAATTTGGATTTATATTGTCGTCCAAATAATATGTTTTTCCTAAATGACAACTATTACTTGTCATATGGTTAATAAATTCTTTAAGATCCCTACTGTGCCGTATAGGGTTGGTTGGCTGAAACAGGATCACGTAATCATATTCCTTGCCTGTCTGCTTCTCCATATGAAGAAGAGCATGTCTCACAGACATCACATGAGGCATCTTATCCTCACATAATGGTTTAGGACGTTTTAACGTTTTAACATCAATAGGGAGATCCCATAAAGTAGGATTATCTGAAGAAAACACAATATCCTCAAACTTCCTCTGGTTCTCTACCAGGAAATCAGTAGTCCATTGGTACAGCGGTTTACCACCGATGAGCCGTTTATTCTTGCTCCTTACACGTACACTAGTTGATTTTGCTGTTACTAAAGCCAGAATTTTCATACCAGAATCCCTTACCCAGCCATTTATTGGTTATCCATTCTTTTCCCAAAACAGGATACACCCAGGTCACATTCTGTGATCTCAAGTAATGACAGAAATCTCTGTACACAGACCTGTCAGCATT
>JABAHP010004729.1_pt15 | contig 35568 bp, 49 predicted proteins | sample 7062081 | NCBI WGS metagenome assembly JABAHP01 (sample SAMN14534357, study PRJNA622989) | marine sediment metagenome | biome: marine biome [ENVO:00000428]; feature: marine pelagic biome [ENVO:01000023]; material: deep marine sediment [ENVO:00002113] | place: India: Gulf of Kutch | collected...
ACCACTTTCTGGCACGTGTTAGCGCGAAGACCGGATGCGAGCTGAGGGATCTCCCGAAGCAGTTCCTAACCAATGGCGACTGCCTTCCTGGACAGATTTTGTGCAGGCGCGGGAACATCTACGTCTGCACGAATGGGTACCCAGTGGAGAGGCCAGAGGATGGGACGGAGATTTTCGACGACTTCGTCGTTGTCTACGTGGTCTCAGTGAGCAACTCACAATACCCGCAGTGCAAGCACTGCGGGAAAGAGATGTTGTTGGCAGAAGCTGCCAACACTGGCTGCACCTGCAGAATGGGGGCGTAGATGATTGACAAAATCATCGACAACGTTCTCATCGCATTGGTCGTAATCACATTCCTCATAATGCTCGGCATCTCAACGGTTGCCGTGGCAGAGGAAGCTCCCCCTCCACCAGAGATGGTGGAGCAGAGTGATAGCAGTGAAGAAGACAGCCAGAATTCTCTGGTTGTCGTAAACGACAAAAACCGAGGCGAACGCCTCATCGTTTGGCAGTAGAGGAGACGAAAATGGAAAAGATCATCGCAGTCATCATCGCAATCTGTGCCAGCAACGCCAACGCCAACCCCCCCATGGGGCCGCTGGCAGAGCAGGTCGGCCCCACTCAGGCCGCCCTCGACCGGGCAGTCTGGATGGACAACATGCCAAAGTATAGGGACTTCGGTCCCTACGGCATGGCGGTGAGTGAAGACCAGCCCCGAGCGACTGGTCTTCAGACCGAGTGGAGCGATGCTCCGCTCAAGGAGACTTCCATCAAGGACGCAATGTCCAAGAAGGAAGTCTTTAAACAGAAGCATCGCCCGACCGGCCTTCGCGGCGTCGAGAGGAAAGCAGCAATGCTGCTTTCCTCCGTCAAGGAGGCCAGTTTGGCGTACAGCAAGACCCTGAAGGGTACAGGGAAAGCCCTGTACAAGAACCTTCAGGGAGAATAGCCCAAGTGCTCCCCCGCCACTGAACATCGATTTCTCCGATCGGTTGGCCTGTTCAGTGCGTAGGGGCGCACTTTTTAGCTATTAGATGGCATAAGATATTAAACAAGAAAAGGAGAGGAAAGAAAATGAAACTAATAACAATAGCAACAATAATAATAACAGCAAGCGGCTGTGGCACAAACTTGGGGTTTCTCAGGGACTCCACCACAAGCCAAACCTTCAAGTACCAGATGGACCTGAAAGAGCTTAGCATGCAACGCACGGTTCAGGCCTCGACGGAGGCCAAAACTATCGTGTGCCTCATCCCAACGGATGGAGACCCTCCATACGCTACGGCGATGGAGAGGCTCCATCAGGAGGCTAAGCTGGGACCGAACGAGGTCCTGGTAAACATCCGCGAAGACAAGCGGATTCTAGTATATCTCATATACTGCAAACATCGGCTGACCATCTCGGCCGATGTCTATCGGCTTGGTCAATCAGGGGCCAAGCCACCTCCGAAGGGCATCCAGGAGCCAAACTGGAGCCGCTCAGCCGCCACGAGACCGGCTAAGAGCGACCCTCCGGCCAAGGGCGAGGGGCCTAAACCCAAGCCCGAGAAGAAGGAGCACCCCTGTACTGAGAAGTACTGGACCTGCATGGAATACTGCGGGACCAGGGGGTGTGGCAGTAAATGCGTGAAAGACCAGCAGAAGTGCTACAGAAAGGGGGCGAAATGATGAACTGGTCAAAGGAGATTGAGGAGCTCGAAGAGGAGATTGGACGTCTCCACGAGTTCCTGTCCCACATGCCAAAGAAGCTTCAGGACGGGGAGACAGCCAGTGAAATTCGGTCACTCATCAAGAGGGCCGAAGAGAAGGTGGCTCTTCTCAAGGAGAGCCAGAAGAAGATTTGGTAGAACTCCTTGCCTAGCTTAATCAGGTCAAGGGACTTCGGTCCCTTTAGCTATAGATGTTTTGGCATAAGAGAGGTACATGGAGGCTTAATGCTTAAGACATGGGAAAAGATGGCCAATTCATTTACGAAAGATGTGAAAGAAATACCAGAGGATATCAATAGCCTTCTTAGTGAAATCAGACTGAATTGCCCAGAAATGCTTCTCAAACTCGGTCTCGTAGGAGATTCTAATGTTAAAGCTGAGTCACTTGTTGCGCTGCACAGATTTGGGTCATGGGGCTCTTTTGGAATGCCAATCTTCCAGGTCACCGAAGACCTGGTCGCCTCGCTTATCCTCACGGACCCCCAAAACGTTTTGGCTGATGAGATACAGTTCCCATACAGAGCATTCCTCATAAAAATCCCAGACGATTTCTGGGAGCTTGAATCCTTGATGGATGGTGCTGTCAGAAAGATATGTTGGATTTGGGTCCACGAATACAAGCAGGTTGACAAGCACTACAACGATACAACGTGGTGGCGAATTGACTCTGTCTCAGACGATGGAACATGCATCACATACTTCGACAGACGGCCTGAAGTGTCGCTGAAAGATTTTCTTAGCACAGGGCAGATTATAAACAGCCCGCTTTACACTGGAATGAGCCAGCCGGAAGAAGGCATCTCCTATGCCATGCGAAGGCTCGTGATAAACCTGTGCCTTTACCTGTCCGAAGTCGGAGACATGGAAAAGAAAAAAACCTTCAGCAAGTCTGCTAAGGCAGGGAAAAAGAAGAAGCCAAAACCTGTCACCTGGGTTGTTGGCAGAAGCGTCAAAATAGGAAAAGAACTGATAGAAGCATCTAAGGACTGGACCCGCTCCAAGCAAGGGAACCGGTCAGAGTGGACCATAAAGAAACGCTTCGCTGTCAGAGGACACTGGCGCAATCAGCCCTGTGGAGAAGAAAGAAGGCTCAGAAAAAGAATATGGATAGCTCCACACTGGAAAGGCCCTGGGAAAGGTGAGAAACTACCAAGAGTCTACAGCGTGGAGTCATGAGGTGTCCGAGGGATATACAAGGGAAGATGAGAAGCGGTTCATGAGAAGAGTTGCTGCTTTTCGTGGAAAGTTTGACCTTTCAAGCCTGAGTCTTCCTGAGCTTATCCAAAGGCAAAAGATTTTGGCAAAGAAGCTCGTTGACGAGGACTTCATTCCAAAGAACAGGCGGGAGCTTCTGAGGGTAGCAAAATGTGCGTTTACAGTTGAACTCGGCCAAAGGTTCAAGGAGTTAAGGGTAAAACCCAAAGCGAGATGGGAGGACTGAAGTGGTAGTTGTCGAAAGAGGCCGTGACGATCGCCAGATAAAACCGGAAAATATCCACACATATGGAATGAAGATTATTCCATACAATGAAGTCCCTGACGTCTCAATGATGTGTAGCCCAGAAGAGGGAGAGTATCGAGTGTCCATTGTTTTTTGGACACCGAACCACGATTTCACACGTGGAATCTATATAGACCTCCATCCTCTCCTACATCTGGACGCCTTGGATAAGTACGAAAACATCCTCATCCACTACAGCCTTTTCAAAGAGTCCCTGCACCTGGACCCAGAGGTCAACAGGCTGAAATACTTCAGCGATGTTTTTGCATCTTTCATCGCAGACCGACTTAAGCTCCATGTTGCAAAACTGGACAGCGAGGTCTATGTCCTTGGCTTCACAGAAGACTCACCAGATGAAAGCGTCTTTTGTGGTGGTGGCTCTATCCTGGTCAAAGACCTGGATGAATGTATTGAATATCAAGACGATGAAAACCTTCTTTTAGGAAGCATGGAAACAGACAAGATTGGGTGGGTCTATAAGGAAGTAACAAAATGTAGGTAAATTGACATAAGAATTGTACACAAAAGGAGAAAGAAATGGAAGTAAGAATTGAACCAACATTCATTATAAAGGCAAAACAGGATATTTACCCGATGTCCAACTGAACACCGCCCTCAGCAAAAGGATTTTGAAGTTTCCCCAAGGAGGTTAGGGATGAAAGTCGGAAAACACTCTTGCGTGTCGGTGAGGTGGAACGAGCTATATGTGTTCGTGCCAGGCCTTGTCAGCATACATGTGGAGCTGAGGCATAAAAGAAGGTCCCCTCCGGGTCCGTTTTTTGTGACGAGATTTGAAATCGAATCCCCTATCAGGTTCTTGAAGAACCTTAAAAAAGACAGAGGGGTCAAGGTGTATCCCATTGAGGCTTCTGTTCTGGAGCCTCAAGGGGACCCTATATGTAAAGGGACTTCGATTCGTCTCAGGTGAGCCCCTATTACCGATTAATACTTCCCCAGGGAAATCAGACCAGCCAGGCGTGCGTAGATGATTGAATGCATCGCGTCGTCTGGCTGGTCTATCGGATGGTCGTAGTACATCGTTTTCATGCGTTCGTTATAATCGACATAGATTCCAAGGATATCCTTGGCGAACGGCTTGAACTCCTCCCAGACAGGGAACAAAATACCTTGTTCTTTTATCGATGTGATGAAGTTCGATATCGCCATCGACCTGTTGACCCTGAACGTGAACGAGAGCTTGTCAAAACGGATGCGCTCTCGCAGCTTCGCCACGTACTGAAACTCCATCACCCGGTCCCTGCCGAGCCGGTTGATGAGGTGGCTGTTCATCCCCCATCCATGACCCCAGTCAGCGCCGATGATTCTGACCTTGAATTTGTTGCATAGCTGGACCACATCCATCTTGATGAATTCAGGGTCGATTTCTTTACCTGTGTAGCGCTTGATGAAGTAGGGCCAAAACAGGTTTTCGTTGATGAATGTCCCAATGGTCAGCACCGTCCAGCTGGCGTGTCGCTTCTTCCCGCCTTCGACCTTGCCTTCACCGCGGCCCTCGCCCCAGTCCACACCCGCGTAGTTGGGACGCCTCAAAACGTCCATGTTCGGTTCCATTATAAGGTGCTCTGAGGGGATGTGAATCTGCTGGTTGATAGGGTGGCAGCACTGGATTATCTCAGTCTGCGTGATGGGCTTGCTGGCTTGGTCGTGGCTGTTGCCCAAAACCTCATTGTGGAAGGTGGCTTCAGGCCAGTTTTCGAACTTGAAGATAATCTCCTTCTGCCACTCTTTTTCCCCCTGCTTCCAGGGAACCATGAGCTGCGTGACGTGGAACCCGATGTACTCTCCTCCGGGGTTTGTCACGACCCACTGTCCTTCCCCTGGAAATATCTCCTTTTTGCACTTGTCGCAGACCAGGCTTTTTTTGCCGATGTTTTCGGTTCCAAGAATGTTATGATATGTGGGAACGTGGTTCCCGCATGGAACAGCCCATTCCATCTGAGTTGACCAGCCCCAATACTCCTCAATGGTGTTATCGTAGGTTTTGGGAGTTCCAGCATAAAGCTCGTATTGGAAATTTGAGAAAGAAAGACACTCTGCAATAACCTTGACATTATCCTTCAAAATATCCTGTATCTCATCGATTAAAAGTCTGTCTGCGGGGATTCCGCGTGCTCTATCCGCAGTGAGAAATGCATATCTCAAAAAGATATGAGCGGCATTCGTAAAAGTCTTCTCGTAGACCTGGTGAATACACTTCTTGTCCTGGTAGTATTTTTGTATCAGCGGAGTGTCATTGATTGTTGGTGTCAGTTTCTCGTTGGAAAATTGCCTTGTCTGCATTGAAGATGGAGACACGTATAAAGTTCGGAATGCCTCGTATGCCATGGACTCGATTAGCATCAGGTTGCAAAGCGTGGTCGATTTGGCGACTTGGCGTCCGCATTTTAAGACCATCATCTGTGAACTCAAGTCATACACAGGAATGAAAAATTTATGGTTGTCAAAACGTAGAGGTTTTCTCTTGTGCGTCAGCAGCGCCTGCGCAGCATCGCTCTTTTTCGAGACGATGAACTTCCGCTCTTTCCCCTTTGCTGACACCACCTTACGGAACTCGGCATTGAACTTCCGGCCATCATCCTCATCTTCCAGCAGCAGCTCTTTGTCTGTAAGCATCCCTTAGTTGTAGAGGTTTTGGCGGTCTTTGCCAAAACTTTATTTTGGCTGTTCCTCTCCCAATCCCCCTCTAGGCGCAGCCTCCCCGGCGTAAGCCGTAGCACTCTTCTCATTTCAAAAACTGTGGACAATGTGGATAAAGTTTACTCCCATCTTTTTTTTTGTAAGATCTAAACGAAAAAAATAAATATTTTTGGGGGGGTATACCGGGGTGTCTCCGCAAGTCGTCTCCGGGTAGCCCACTCCAATTTTCATTCTATATTAATGTATTTATAATAGGACCACGAAATCATTGATGTAATACATGTCCCGACATGTCATACCACCTGTGGACAAATCTTTTAAACACCTGAAATCACACAGGAATCGCATGTTGATAAACTTTTATTTACAACTTTATATAGAACGTGTAAAGAGCGTCACAAAAGATCGTGTAAGTACCTGAAATTATATAATGGTGTAATTTTACAGTATACAAGTGCCTTTTTACAGAAATACGGTCCGGTTACACCTGTAGGCAAAGTAGGACATTTCCCTTCAGGGTTTTTTCCCTACAAAAAACTACTTCACGTTTGTTCAGTTGTTGATAAGTTGTGAATTACGAATTCGTAAACGAATACAAGATGTTACAAATACAGACATTTGTCTACTTACATGTAGTTTAAAAACCACATGTAAGTAATATTTCGTGTACGAAAGATCTGGTGGCTACCGGACTAGCCGAAAAAGTGTTATGTTTGGAAATCGAATGATTTCTTTCTACTTACACGTCTAGGGTAAATTTTCTGCACGGTAACCCCTCGGAATCATAGACGGAAATGGATTCTAACAGAAATCCTGCTGCTGTGGCTTACCTTTTAATGGCCAATTTCAAAAAATAAATTCCTTAATGATTCCGCTGTTCTTACATGTCAGGAAATGTCGTATATACGACATTGTAATTATATTATTTACATGTAGTATTTACAAACTTACAACTTTGGAAGCTGGATTACTTTATAAAAAAATCGCACCGCAGTGACATGTATATTTATTGCACAAACGCAACAAAGCAGTTGGTAGACTCTTTTGTCAGTCTACCAACTGCTATTGGCTTGATTTAGACAGATCTTCCAAAGTAGGAAAGGTGGGTTCTGTAAACTCAAAACGGAGTTGCATCTCCTCTTCAAAGTTTACATCGTCCCCCTTACCGAATTTGATCTTGTTTAAGCCGGCAGCCATGGAGGTTTTGGCCCATTGCATAGCCCGCTGGTCTGCAAGTGGTTGATTTAAACAGGCTTTGAACTTGTAGTACGATGAAACCATGATGTCGTGCATGATGTCATCGAAGGATAAGGAGGGGAGTTTTCCAACGGAGTACTGGACGAATTCCTTGGTGTGAGGCTCAAGCCCCAGATGGAGCATGGCCTTCTGGTCATTGGGGATTCCATCCAGAAGGTGCTGCCAGTCAGCCCGGGTGAGCCGGGTGAAGTTGAAGAAGTACCGTCTAGCCACCTCCAACGTTTTGGCTGAGACCTTGTGATCGAACTTGGACTCGAACACCTCTGAGACCGCTTCGTCACTGAAGCCCTTGAGAAGCAGGACAGCAAGCGATGTGCGCTTGTTTGGGTCTGCGAACAGCTCACAGGCTGCCAAAATGTCCCGGCGGCTCTGAGGGTCGCTGTCGTCCTCGAACTCCGGCTGAACGCTCCAGAGTTCGTCGATACCATGGACCTCGGCCCAGTCTAAGAAGCCATCCTTGGCGGTCACAATGTTGTGCTGTGACTGAAAGAACTTCTCAACAGACCGTGGTAAGGGGGCCGCAGGCGTGTCATGAGCTGCTCTTTCCTCGGCATCTATAGGAGGAAGGCAAAGGCTCGTGAGTGTCTTGTTTACATCAGCCTTGCGGGAGATGAGGAACTTGATGAAGAGGCTGTAGGGGTAGCGCATAGTGCTTCAAAGTATATCATGCTTCAGCTTTTTGACTCATAAGACCAAGTCTTTTAAGACCTTGAACGACACGTAAGATATTGTCCCTGGCCGCCCTTGTGGCCTCCTCTGGAATGGNNTGCGATGAGCAACTTGGACAGCACGGACAAGACCTCTTTAAGTTTTGGCACAGCCGCCATGAACTTGGTGACATTGTCTGGGTTAATGAAGCCCAGGGAAAGAGATGCATCCACAGACTCGCCCTCATCCATGACAGAGGCTTCTTTGACGAGGTTGCACCTGAGACTTCTAATGTACTGGTCGATTCGCATATCCTCGGGGACCTCATGAGCCAGTTTTGGCATGTCCAGCCCATGGATTCTTGCCCCTGACACGCACGTTGCAGCCGCCTGTTTGACGTGCGGGAGCCGTTCCTGCGGGCACCCAAACGATGACAGCAAGAAGTCCAGCTCGTTTTCTTGCAGGGAATTGAAGTCGAAGTTGACATCGTTAACCGAGGCGTATTTGTCAAGGTCGTTGCCCTTCATGACGAAGACGCCATTTTGATACAGAACCTGGACGGGATTCTGGTCATGCTCAAGAGCGGCGTGTTTTGAGTGCCCTTCCACATCCTCAGACATCTTTTTCATGTGGTTGAGTTCGAAAAAGTGCATACCCTCTGGAACCAAGTAGTTGCTGGGACCATCAAGAGGACCAAGTTCCTTGCTCCTCTTGACTGGCGTGATGCCCTGTACTGTCGGTGACAGAATCAAAGTCGCCTTGTTTCCGTAGAAATCAGTAACACCAAGGCCCTTGATTTCCTTGTACATACTCACTGAGTCTACAGTGAAAGGAACTGTAGCCAAAGCGTTGCCCTTGCCAACGTGGACCAGGGTTCCGAATTTTCCAACATCCGGCAGGGTCTCTGGGACTGCAACCTCATGGTCTGGTGCGGGAACGCCAGAGATTCGCGCTTGGACAGCGCAGCAGTTCTTTCCGGCGAATATCTTCAGTCCGGCCTTGGAACCATTGAACTTGATGACGTTAGGGAAGCAGTACCCATGGGAGACAACCCCGGCCGGGTCCTTCATGGCATAGACCCCGAACTTGTCACAGGAGACGGCTTTAGTGGGCTCTGGGGAGCCCACTAGGAAGATTTCCCCATGCTCTCCTAGCTTCCTGCCAACCGGCTCCTTCGACGGCTCAGAGGTCCTCTCCTTGGGCCCAGAGAGCTGGTAACTCCTTGTCTTTTCAATGCGGGAGACCGCTTCCATCTCGGCCTCTCCTTTACCAACGGCCTTCGCAACGAACTTGCGCATGGTGGGTCTGTCGGCGCCAACCATGATTGGATCAAAGACACCTTCTGGATTGCCAAGGATGGAGTACTCGTTGACCCCTTTTCGGGCTACATTGATGACAGTTTTCTTGCGTACCTTTTTGCCTTTTTTCTTACCCTTCTTTGCTGCAAGCTTGCTGAATGTATCATAGGAACCGTTTCGTTTGGCCGCTGCCAAAACCTGTGGTGTCGCAGCTGCCTTGAACTCTCCAATATCGTCTTCCCACAATGTCCCTTCGATATTTTCAAGCAGGGACATCTCTGACGAGTACACATACCTTCCACCGCCTACGGGCGGGTATGTGCTTTCATACATGTCCCCAGAGTCAAACATCCTTCCGACACCACGACGAGATATTGTCTCGCTGGCAATTGAGGTGTCTGAGAATATCTCCTTCAGAGATTCCTCGTTCAATGGATATGCCTTGTCGTCCATCATCACTGTGTCAAGCGGTGCAAGATGCCACTGTTTAATGATGATTGGAACACCAACAGACGTCCCAGCTTTGTCTCCAAGGATAACCGAGCCAACACCATAGCCAGACTGGTCGTCCACCTTGGACCAGTGAAGCTTCGTAGAAAGACCAAGCCTGCTGGGAAGAGTCCCGGATATCAGGGAATGGATTTGCTCCTCCCATTCATTCATGTTGTCAGAAAGCTTGTGATACTGCCCCTGTTGGAACTGGGGCTCCGGTGCGAAGATGGATTCCATCGTGGTGCTCCTATTCGGAAAGACCAAGTCCACTCCCGGTCACAACGCCGGGAATGGGTGCGATTTTTTGAGTGCTTACCCAGTCTGACAGCACAAGCTCCTTTGTCACTCCAAGGGGTGTTAAGAAAGCTGTCTGCTGGGCAGTCAGGTTTGCTGTTGAAGCTGTGTAAAGAGATGTGAAAGCAGATGACATTGCAATTAGCGCGGGAAACAGTATCAAGTGAGCCAGAAAGTTCCCAATAGAAGTAAATGGAAGTAATATATTAAGCTTGAAGGCTTCTATCAAAAGAGGGGTAAGCGTTGACATAGCTGCAATGTTCGCTGCGTTCTTTGTGTTTTGGTCTGCTATCAACGCCTTCTGCAACGTGACATACTGCGTCCCCAAAACCAGTGGCTCGTTGGCAATGTTGCCCATCTTTATCGACGAAGCGTTGCCAACCTCCCAGTTCCCACTTTCATCAATGCTCCACTTGAAAGTCCTTGTCCCCGTTGTTGCCCCAGCTGCAGTGACAACGTTGCCAATCCCGAAGGCATGGACACTTCCAACGCTTTTTCCATTCGCGACAACAATTTCTGTCCTCGACGGGCCAGCCTTCGTCACGAACGTCTGAGTGGTTTTGGTGTCTGTGTTGACACCGCCAGCCTTGCCGCTTTTCCTTCCGGATTCTATCCGATAGCCGTCTGTGTAAGCTAGCAAAGACTGGCTTCTCTGTATGATCCTCTCACCATGCGGATGCAGTGTGATATTCGTTGCCCCGGTCGACTGCATCTTCGTTACGCCGCCAGGGGTCACACTCATGTACGGAGTCAAGTTCTCCTCGTCCGTCGTGGCAGGACGCAAGGTAACCTCCCCCTTGTTCCCAATCACCTTCGGCTTGTCTACCGTCGGAACCCCGTCGTCAGGCTCATCGTCCTGTGTGACCCTGAGCTTTCCAAGAATCCACGCCTCTCCATTGTAGACAATCACCATGACGGCAATCCCCTCTGTCAGGACTGATTCCCCTACACTGAAAACCGGCCTCGCATCGGGCTGTGTGTTTCCGTGTATGGCAATGCCGTACTTTCCGTTGCCTTTTACTGAGGTTATTTTTGCTTCTCCGACGTAAAGCTCCTTGTACCTGTCTGTGCTGATGGCAGATGGAACACCTGCGTCGTTTTCTAAATCAGGAAACATCCAGCCTTCTTGTGATGGGTATTTCATGTGAGTCTCCGTAATTACTTGAGAATAGTAGCATACAATCCAAAGCTATGACAGTCACGGTTTTGTGGTATAAGAATGCCGAGTTGATTTACTTTCTGCAAAGGAGATTTTTATGTTCGAGCCGCTAAGAGATGAAATTCAAGGTATGGGACAGACAATTCAGGTAACCGTAGATTCAACTCTGCTGGAACCAAAGGTTTCAACGAACATCGATGGAGACCGGGTGTTTTCTCTTATCTATGAAGGAGAAGAGTACCCATGTCTGAAAAAGGGCTGGTCAAGCTGGGCCCAAAAGGTTTTGGTACCAAACGGAGAGACCAGAAGTGGCAAGTATGACCTCGTCGACTCTTCGACAGGTCGAAAGAAACGATGGAGCACTGCAACGGTTCAACGGTTTCTGGAAATGACCCCCGTGGACATGGCTCAAGATGTTGTCACATCATGGTGGAAAAGACATGAGCCACAGCAGTGGAACGTGGTCAAGTATGCAGACGGTGGAGCCATTCGGTTCATTGGGACAAGCCGATACAAGCTCTACAGACATGAAGACTTCCTGGACGACCTTGCCAAAACCAAGTTCTCTGGGATGTGCATCCAGGATGCGACGGTCAATGAAGACAGAATGATCATACGAGTAACCGACAACGACCCCCTAAAAGATGTCGGAAAGAACATGTTCGCTGGATATCACATCATGAACAGCGAAAACGGGTCAAGCTCTATTTCCATCACGCATATGATCTACGACCTCATTTGCACGAACGGCCTGATGGAGATGTTTGACCAGAGCAAAGTGATGATCCAGAAACACATTGGCTTCGACGTTGACGATTTTCGTGATAAGGTGGTTGACATTTCCGAGACTCTGGATGAACTCCATGAGAGAAGCATTGAGTTCATCCGGAAGCTGGTTTCTTACAGGCTGGACGAGAAACAGATAAACGCAGTTTTCAAGATGTATGAGAGGAGATACGATGCAAGCCAGGCTTTCATTGGCATGGCAAAGGAATTCGAAATAGACACCCTCTGGGAGCTGATTTCAGCAATCACAGAAAAGTGTCAAGAGTACGGCTGGGACAGGAGACTGTCTCACGAATCAAACGCCGGGAGGCTAGCCAGAGCAGTTTTGGCAGGGAAGCACATTAAATACTTGGAATAGGGGTAAAATGTCTGACGGTATTAATAAAGCAATACTCATAGGAAATCTTTGTACCCAACCAGAACTTCGTGAAACTCTGGGTGCGGGAAAGTCTGTCTGCAACTTTCGTGTATGCACGAACTCACGACATGGAAAAGGGGAACACAGAAGAAGCAAGACAGAGTGGCACAATGTTGTAACCTGGGGACAGCTCGCAGAGATGTGCGCAGAGCACCTTGAGGCGGGATCTAGGGTGTATCTTGAAGGACACCTGCAGACCAATAAGTGGGAAGACAAACACGGAAACGAACGAGTAACGACTGAAATCGTTGCGGAGAAGGTTGTGTTTTTAAACAGAAAGGGAGACCCAGATGCTAAATAAGTACATGGTCATTGGAAACCTCGGCCAAGACCCTGAGACGAAGTACACGGAAGGCGGAACGTGTTTTTGCAGGTTCAGCGTTGCAACAAATCGCGCCTGGAAAGACAAGGATGGAAACAAGAAAGATGAGACCACCTGGCACCGGGTTGTCGTATGGGGCAAGCAGGCAGAGGCATGCGGGGAGTTTTTGAAGAAGGGCCGTCAGGTTTATGTTGAAGGCCGTTTCCAGAGCCGTGAGTACGAGGCCAATGGGGAAAAGAGATGGTCAGCAGAGTGCGTGGCTGAAAGGGTTCAGTTCCTTGGGAAGGACCCGGGCAGCAGTGGCGGGGGCAAGGGAGGATATGCACCGCCAGCAGACGATGACCAAATCCCATTTTGATGTAGCCTGATGGAACAGAAAAGGGGGCCCTGATGGGCTCCCTTTCTTTAGCTAAGAGGTCCCATGGCCCTTTCATATACATCGATAAACACAACCCCAGAAGACCTTGGGGACAATAACCTTCTCTATATCAATGCCTATGATGTCTCGGGTCGTGGAGCCCTGGTTCAGACATATATTGAAAAACCATTTAACATTCAGATACCCAGGAACACAAACCCTGAAACATTTAAGACTGAACAGGTTAATCCTGTACTATCTGAACAGTCTTTCTTTGCACAGGGATTGACTGTTTCAGACCTGACAGCACTTGTCGTCTCACCTCCGCCAAACGATTTTATTCCCTGGACAACGCTCCTGACCGAGACATTGCCAAGGAACCAGAAGCGTATCACGCGGGCTGCAACTATCAGTGGGAAAGGCTCTTTGGTCCAGGTGTACATGCAAACGGAGTACACCGAGAACGACAAGCCAAAACTTACCATGGCCCCGGAGAAGCTGTACTGGGCCGATGGAATTGAAGTCAGTGGAACGGACTTTATTTCAGGGGGTTCTGCATCGGCTCCACATTACGGAGAAATATGGGTCAGCGGGAACTCGACTCCAACGTCTATTTTCTCTTTGAGTGTATGGCAGCCGATTCTTGAGTTCACCCAGAACGGACAGAGCAATGGCGCCACTCCGGACCATACAAATGACTACATTACAATCGCAAGGGATGGCGTGTATTTCGTAACAGTATCTGCCAGCTTCACTGGTGGAGCGAGCTGCACATATGAAGCCGAGGTGTTCAAAAATGCAGGTGTAACGCCATTCCAAAACATTCATGCTGAAGGAAAGCTGAATGCGTCAAGTGACATTAGCTCAATGTCTCTTAGTGGAATTGCATCTCTTTCGGCATCTGACACGGTTGAAGTGTGGATACGACAGATAGCAGGTAGTTTGACCAGCCCAACGTTTAAACACGTCACCCTGTCTGTTTCTGAAGTCGGAAGATGATACACTGGCTCCTCCTAAAGGAGCCGACATGCGCGTATTCAAACTTCACAGAAAAAAAGATATCTCAGGCGTATCCGGTGTGGGTATCGTTGCCGAGGGAGTAGAATTCTCCAACGGCAAAGTAGCCCTGGCATGGCATTCTTCGTACAAATCAATCGCTATCTATGACTCCATCAAAGATGTTGAGACCATTCATTGCCACGGGGGATTCACTCAAGTTATTTGGTCATAAGAGATGGGTATGCGGTGTACATTGTCTTGGAGGAGGATAAGAAATGAGTAACAAGGTTCCGTTCGATCACCCCTTTCGCTCTGACAAAGATGGACTTATCAGCGACCTGAGAAACCAGATAGACCGGCTTGCTCGTGAAAATGTACGACTGGAGAGAATTAACCGAGGAGAAAGACGAAGAAAGCTAAGGAAGTTCTGCATATGGACAGTGCTTGGCGTGCTAGCAACATCCATAAGTTTTGGAATTGTGTACACTGTACACGCAGCATTTGAGGATGACATCAAACTTGGCAGGCAGTGCACGGAACTGTGCAGGCATGTCATGGGACACATTGTTCTTGCCGGAGATGAGACGACCTACGGTGGGTGCGGAGATACAAGGAGGCACTGCACGTGCCGGCTTGTATCTGGACTGGAAATCACTCTTGGGAGGGTATCCAGGGATGAGCTGAACTCGAATCTGGAAGATGTGGCGAAAAAATTCGATTTCGCATCCTGGAGAAAGTGTGCTAATTTGGGCTCCAGGGTTCCAGATATTTCATGCGGGAGAATCCCGAGGAAAGATAGAGATAAATAGCAGTACATGAGGGGGGTATGGAGGCGAGATTCTTATATGACAGAACATCCGATGCACTCTGACAAAGATAACTATATTCGAAACCTGGAGGCTCGAATAGGGGAGCTTGAAGAGCAGAACTGCATCCTTGAAAAAGCAAACGAAAGCCTTTCTGGATACAGGCAGAAGGAAAGAAGAAGGAAGCTTGCAAAAGCTTTTAAGGTGTTACTTTTGCTTGCTGTTGTATCCCCTACTGTTACTGGTGGCGGTTATTGGATATATTCCTGCGAGGCTGATTGGGAACGCCTCCATGGAAGATGTTCTAAGCTGTGCGAGTTGGCCATTGGTGACCTGTCTCTACAGGGATACTTCAGCACATACGAAACTTGTAAAGATAACCAAAGACACTGCAGGTGCAGCACGAGACTCGGAAACACGATAAGTCTTCCGAGAACACCGAGGAAAGAGCTTGAGGGGGACCTTTCGAAGATAGTTCAGAAGATGGATGTCGAAACATGGAAATACTGCATGAATGTCAAAGACAGGGCCAGCAAGGAGTTCTTCTCTGAACTTGAATGCTCACACATACCATGGATAGTGAATTTAGATGGCAAAGCGGAGCAAAATAGAGTGGACGGAGGCAACCGTTAATCCGGTTGTTGGCTGTACCAAGATAAGGCCAGAGGGAGGCTGTAAGAACTGCTACGCGAAGCGGCTATTCCCTCGGGCGCATCCCGGTAAGAAGTTTGAAAACGTTGAGTTTCTTCCGGAGAAACTGGACCAGCTCAAGCGGTGGAAAAAAAGCAGGCTCATTTTTCTTGGGTCTATGGGGGACATATTCCACGAGAAGCTTCGAGCGCATGATGTTCATCAGATTCTTGATGCCGTCATGCTCACAAAGCAGCACCTGTATCAGATACTGACAAAGCGTCCGCATAGGGCTCTGGAGGTTTTGAGAGCGCGATGCAGCTATGATGACATGAAGAACATCTGGATGGGTGTTTCTGTAGAGGACCAGAAGTCTGCCGAACAAAGCATCCATCTTATGCACTTCATGCCAGACAGAATCCCCGTGAAGTTTGTCAGCATTGAGCCAATGATTGCCCCTGTTGATTTGGAGATGGCCATATTCCAGAAGAAGCTCTATGGGATTGACTGGGTGATTGTCGGAGGGGAATCAGGCCCCAGGAAGAGGCCCTTGGATGAGAACTGGGTTCGGAAGGTTAGAGACCAGTGTAAGAAAACAGGTGTTCCGTTTTTTTATAAGCAGAAGTTCGAAGGAAACAGGAAGATATCTCTTCCAGAGCTAGACGGAGAAACCCACAGTGAGTACCCCGCCCACCTCGAAAAATATTTCAACGGAATACGATAACGGAAACTTCGAGATGGTTTTGGCTTCAGATACTGGAACCATAACCTTTCGAGAAAACGGAGACCATGGCATTTGGCTTGGTTTGACACGGGGGAATAAACCGGAAGACCCACCTGAGATACTGGTTCTGCTTACAGAAAGACAGCACAGGAACCTTTTAGACCTCCTTGTGACAAGCAAGAGATGGTGAAATGTCGAAGACGCTAAATGCTGGTGATGTTCGCAGGCTTCAAAAGCTGCTTCATACGATTTCATCCCTAAGGGGCTCTCTTAAAATACTGAATTGCGATACACCGGTGATGGTCGAGTTGATTGACGTAATGAAACCAAAAAGGGACATTGAGGCGTGTGTCCAAAGAGCCCTTGAAGAAGGAAAAGATGCCATAAGAAAGAGGTATGATATAGACATTAAATAGGAGCTACAGTGAAAAAAGACAACAGGCCCCAGGTGGAGGACAAGAGCGGATTGAAGATGTTCTGCTGTGAAGCAGAATCTCGGTTTGCAATGGTCGTTATGGCGAGGAGCGCCGAAGAAGCAGAGGAAGTTGCGCTGGAATTCGCTAACGAGGAGCATCAGAACTACAGCCGTCGTGAAAGATTCAGCATTGAAATGATGCAGCAAGTCAAGGGAAAGAATGTTCTTCCAGCTGAGTGGTTGAACTCCAATCCGTACTACATGAGAGATGTCAAAGAAGACGATACCGTGGGTGAGATTATTGACAAATGGGAAGAGAGGCAGAGGGCACAATGAGAATCTCAAGAGAGAAAGCAGAAGAGCTTTTTGAAGGTCTGAAAAACATTGTTGGTGTCATGGACTGCATTCACACGACCGACCACATCGGCATCGACAAAGAAGAAGAGGGATACTACGACGATGTGGAAATCTCAATTAGCTCCTATACAGGAGAGGGAGCGTTCACTCTGAAAGTAGGAAGCGGAGAGCTTAGCGGTCTGCATGAAATTCTCTGTGGGATCGAGCTTTCTCTGAGAAGCAAACTTGACCGAGATCTTGAAGTTGAGATTTATTAAAGAAATCGGCAGGTGGTGGCGAAAGAGGCAACGTCAAACGGACATGAAAATTCTGTGGCCTGCTTGCCTTGAAGCTGGTGGTAAAAAGTTTCAAGACAGCGGAGGGGAAGTCCACACGGTTTTGCATTGGGCCAGGGCTGCTTTTGCGTACCACGCCTTCAAAGATACAGCTTGGACAAAAGATTTTACTCCAGCTGAAATAGAAGGGTTCATCGGAAGACTAAGACCCGGGGATAGAGCGGCCCCATGACAGGAAGGTGGAATTGTGCGGATAGTAGAACTGGAAGTAACCAGGGCAGAGGTGGTGTTAAACTCAGGTCCTGATGTTGTAATTCTTACCGTGGACAAGCCGTCCACGTTTCCAATCGGTCACCCAAGCCTGCCGCTGAAATTGAAGTTCGAAACAAGGCCTGGATACGGCGCTGAGTACTGCAAAGAAAACTTCGACATCTTTCCAGATATAATCAACATAAGAAATGCTGGGGTTGCGGTGGTTTCGAAATGAGTAGAATGTACTTGGTAGAGGTTCATGTAAAGGCACCCAAAGAAGAAGGTAAAGCAATCTTCGATGCCCTTGAGCACTGGGGGATGACGGTTTCCGCTGCTTACGACAAGAACAATCCGTCTAAGTCATATGATACAGATGGCTACATCATGTTTGATGGCGAGGTGACTCTTGGAGGCGGAAAGGATGAGCATGAAGCTCACCTTGAGCTTAAGGAGCTGCTTCCGAATTTTATGATGATAACCAAGTGGGATTGCGTGGAATTCAGGGAATGGGATGAGGTGATAAGGGATGAGTAGTTGCCAAAACCATCATGGGAACCACTCCCATGATGGTGGCATAAGAATGGCAAGGAGACTAACTAATGCCTAGAGAGCCGATGACAGATGAAGAGATTACCGACCTTGCCAAGAAAGTCTACCACGGTGATGTTTTCACATCTAACAATAAGGACGTTACACAGCGCANNAGGACATGATCGACGGAGAAGTGGATATGCTGTACGCGTCTATGGGTTCAGCAGGTCCAATGGCGTGCAATGGGATGCCTCAGTTTTTTGAATTCGGCTGGTGCAACAAGGAAGACACCAGGAAGGTTTTGGACAAGGTCGAGGTCATACGGAAGGCTGTTGAGGAGGCGACGAAGTGAAGTGGAATTACACGCAATGGGAATACACTGTTCTTGAGCAGTTCATGTGGAGCAGGAATGGCAGGGAGGAGACACTGGACGAGTATGGGTACAAGGGATGGGAGCTTGTGTCTGTGAGTGAGGGCATATTCTACCTCAAAAGGCCATTGGGCAAAAATGGGGAGCGTTAGGAAGATAATGAAGATGGATAAGGGAGCGGGCATCTTTAGAGAGGAGATGAACCATCTCGGGATTATGACATTGGCTGAGGCCAGCGAAAAGATTCGCAGGCTTGAAGACGAAGTCAAAGACCTAAAAGGAGACCTGAAAGAGACCAAGGACATCGTCGTCCAATTGACAAATGACGTAGAGAGGCTGAAGGGGCCGGGTGTTTGATGGAACTGACATTGAAGGACGGAACTATACTAAGGGGTGAGCCGGATGAACTAAGCAGGATCATAAAAAGAATAGGTGAGACAGACGGAGAAGACCTGGCAAGGTTTAGGGTTTACAAAAGCTCTTCTAAGGGAAGTCTCCTCATCTCTGAGATGAACAGCAGGCACATCCAAAACGCCATCTGCAAACTGTACCGGGAGTGGGCAGCAGAGTTGAACAAGAAGCCAATCCCTATGTTCCTAGATCTCCTCAGGAGAGGACCAAACAGTCCGACAATCCTCGGCATGGTAGAGGAGCTTGCGAATAGACGGTCCAGGGGGCATTTCGATGGATAAAAAGATAGATGTCATGTTCTCCTGTGACACCACAGGAAGCATGGCACCTTGCATAGCTGAAGCACGAAGAAGGATAAAGGAAACAGTTAAGCAGATATTTGATGCAATACCAGGAGTGCACATTGGACTGATGTTCCACGGTGATTACTGCGACGAGGGCAAGCCGTATATTATCACCGGTATTGAAATGACCAGGAACGTCAATGACCTTGTGGACTTTGTTAACAAGACAAAGAAGAACACATGCGGAGGGGACTGGGAGGAGTGCTACGAAAAGGTCCTTCATCATGCTCAAGACCTAAACTGGCGCAGGGATGCCGACGCAAGAGTTTTGGTGATGATAGGCGACGCGCTGCCTCACCCGATTGGCTACCGGTACGGGCGCCATCGGAACAGCTGGGACTGGAAGCATGAGTGCAGGCTTCTCAATGACATGGGGGTCAATGTCTACGCTGTCCAGGCAATGGCTGGCCAAAACAGCTCACGAGAGAACACGTTTTGGCAGGGCATGGCTTCCCGTGGCGGAGGAAAATATCTCCAGCTAAACCAGCTTTCCCACATCATCCAGCTCATCCAGGGGGTCTGCTACCACCTTGACGGAAAAGAGTCTTTTCAGCGGTTTGAAAACGACATCAAAGAGTCAGGGATGTTCAACAGAAGCATCGCAGCGATTCTTGATGGGCTTGCCGGCAGAGAAGAGTCTTCTTTTACATTCTCTTCGGACACAGGTCTGAGGCCTGTAGACCCAAGCAGGTTCCAGATACTTCATGTTGACAATGACTGTGTTATCAAGGAATTTGTTAACTCCACAGGTGCTCCATTCAAGAAAGGAAAGGGGTTCTACCAGTTCACCAAGACAGAGACAGTCCAGGAGAGGAAGGAAGTTGTGCTGGTTGACAAGACCACTGGGGACATGTGGTCCGGTGCTTCAGCCAGGGAGATGATAGGAGTCCCCTACGGGGAAAGAGGACGAGTTAGACCATCAGCGCTTCCATACGATGTTTTTATTCAATCTACGTCCTGGAATCGTAAGCTGAAATCTGGTACAAGATTTTTGTACGAAACAGATAGAGTTTGACCCTAAGATAGACCACTTTGAAGTTGCCATAACCGCGCTGCAGTTGAGTTATTTCAAAAGTACAAGGAGACTAAAATGGCATCAAAGAAGTCGGTAAAGAAGATTGAAGCCGTAGCCATCAAGAGCGCCGAGGACATCGCGAAGGACATCCTCCGGATTCAGCAGAAAACCAGGGAAGCCCTTTCCCAGATTGACGCAGCCTTCATTGACAAGCAGACGGAACTATCCGCAGTGGTTGACAGCATCAAGGCCAAAACGGTTGAGCTTGACGAGCTGTACGGCAAGGAGAAGGTTCTTCAGTCCATTGAGGAGCTTGAGGAGCAGCTTGTCGATAAGAAACACGAGAACAGCCGCGCCATCAAGAAGATGGTGATTGGATTCGAAGACAACAAGACCGAACTTGAGCGGCAGCTGAGGAAAATTAGAATAGACGGTGAGCAGTCTATTGACGACGAGGCCCGTGCCAGAAAAATCGCCATCGAGGACGAGGACAGGCAGCGCAAGATTGCCTATGAGGAGCGGGAGACTGACCTCATCAAGAAGACAATGGCTCTGGACGAAAGAGCCATTGAGCTTGGCTCATTCGAGGACCGCCTGAACAAGGAAGTCGGCAAAGCCAAGGGCATGGCTGAGCGCAATGCTCAGATTGAGATTCGCCAGAAAGAAACGGAGCACAAGGCCATCGTGGATATCCTGGAGGCAAAGCTGCAGCAGGCTGTCCAGGAAATCAATGACCTCAAGCTGCGTTTGGAAACCGCCGAGACAACGTCTCGCATGGCCAGCGAAAAGGTTGTTGCCATCGCCAACTCTGCGCTTGACAAAGAGAGCGAGAGGAAGGTCTCTGAGCGCATCTCTCAGATGGCTGGCGAGTTCGCAAGTTCCCCCAAGCGCTAGTTCAGTATGAGGAGTGGCCCCGTCCTCTTTGAAACGGGGCAAACATGGAGATAAAATGCCAAGCAAAAGTGGAAAGACGAGTAAGTGGATTTGCGCATTTAAAGAGTACATTCCACTTGATAAAGAGGAAAAAAAAGCTCTTAAAAACGGCTCTCCGTATGTTTTCAGCCAGGAGTGGAGGACCAGCGAGGGTTTTGGCGGCATCCTCCGCGACTTCAAGTTCTATGGGTGCAACCCGTCCATCTGCCTCAAAAACAAGAAGTGGCGATTCTACGTCAACACCGGAACGAATATATATGATGAGTCTCCGGATATCAGGTCTGCTTTCCGAAAGGCACTGAAAAAATGGGAAAAGGCAGACAGGCCAACAGCGGAAGATAGATTCGTTCGGCTGTATGTCAGAGAGCACAAAGATGGGAAAAGGGTTTGGAGACAGCTTCAATGGAGGACTGTTTGAGAAAGCCTCTCTTTAGCCTCCTGCCAGGCCGGGACCTGATTTTCAAAACGACTACGGGTTCTGGTCCTGGTGGTCAAAAAAGAAACAAAACTGAGTGCACTGTAATTTTAAACCACCCTGAATCAGGTGTTACGGTTAAGGCTGGGGATGAAGTATCTCAGCACAGAAACAAGCGTATAGCACTGAGGCGTTTGACCGAGAACAGGAAGTTCAAGACCTGGGTCAGGCTAAAAGCTGCAATGATAGCGGAGGGCTATCGGAGCGTTGAAGAGAAAGTAACTGCTTTAATGAAGAGCGACAGCTTGAAAGTTGAGTATGTAACAAGCTTCACGTGCGACGGGTGCGGGAGGAATTATAAGACGCTTTCCCAGAGCCGCACAGAGAGGAAGCTGCCTCCAGGATGGAAAGAGACGAAGGAAGAGACCCACCACTGCGGGAAGTGCCAGAAGAGATTATCAATGTAGCATTCGTTGGCTCCAGGGAATTCCAGCCCCTTTCCATTGTCCACCAGGCCATGAAAAGAGTTGGCCTATGCAGAGTCATCTCTGGAGGTGCTAGGGGCGTTGACAAAGAAGCTGAAGATGCGGCAACGGCTCTTGGCTATCCGAAAAGCATCATGAAGGCCGACTGGGGCCAGTATGGAAAGTCTGCAGGACCAAGGCGAAATTATGAGATGGTCCAGGAAGCTGACGTGGCCATGGTGTTTTGGGATGGGAAGTCCAGGGGTACTCAAGACTTCATGAGAAAGGCGATGAAGAAGGGTATCCCGATGGTGGTGTTCGAGGTTTCTGGAAAGCCAAAGAAGCTCAGAACTACACAGTACGGAATGGATGATATAGGGGATATTAACCGTGGACAATTCGAACTACAACAAGTTAAGAAGAAGCATCCCAAAGGACGTCCGACTGGGAATGATTGAGCTACGGAAGAGGGCTCTGAATAATCCCATTACAAAAGAACAGTCCCAGGACCCAAACTGGCTCATGGACAACATCAAGAACCATGGCCTTGTCGCAGGTCCTTTTACGCTCATCTTCAGCATCGAACAGCATGAGACGCTTCAGTGGCATCTTTCCGTGGCACACAAGGAAAGGTATCCGAGCTGGGATGANNGGTCTTTCATCTTCGACGATGACATGGAGGTCATCATGGTTATGCCAGGGGTGAAGGACTATGTAAATTTGCATGAACGATGTTTCCACATGTGGCATGATACGAAGAGCAATTTGATGAGGAACTAAATGCCAATCGCAATGAAAGAAACGCAAAGGGCGCTTGGAATAACAATGAAGTGCTACTGTGGGAACGAGACTTTTACGTTTCATTCTATAGGGAAAAGCGGCTACATGGCACGCTGCATAGAATGCAAAAAGCGATTTGCCATTACAGAAGAAGCAAATGAAGATCGACTTACTCGACCCACAAATTGAGAAGAAGCTGAAGGCTTTCCAGGAAAGCCTTCTATCCCAGGCTCCTGGTCACATTCGGAAGCTTGGGAAAATACTCCGGAGAAGATCTCTCTTCTCTCTGCACAAGTTTCTTGTGGAACACGGATACGCTGGAAGAATTTCCGCAAAGGACCTACCGTTTTTTATGGACTATCTGATAACGCAACGGATAGACCTGAAGGATATGCACGAAGAAGCCAGGAAGAGACTGAGGTCCAAAACCCTAGAAGGGCAGTCTCCGGATGTAAAAACAGCAGACTACATGAAGTACGTTGAGGGTCAAAAAGCTTTCCGCTGTCGAGACTGCCAGTGGTTTATGCAGCCACCACCTGATGAGGAAAAAAGCTGTGTTCAACTTGGAAGCTCAAAGGGATGCGATGAACCTTGTTACGGGTTCATCAAGAAAATATTGGTATAAGAAAAGTGAAGCGATGTGGCATGTAAACACGAATAGAATGCCTATTTTAAAGGCCACTAGGGACACTTCACACGGGACAAATCCATAGAACTGTTCGAGGGGGCTTATGCCCCCTCATCCTATTTAGCCATCCTGTCAAGGATTTTTCCAACCTTTGAATCGGGACTTTTGAGAGAGGTAAGTCTTCTCCCCCCTACCCCTGCTGCGGTTCCAAGGGCGGCTCCTATTGCTATCTCTTTGAAAGGAACCCCTTCCCCTTTTTCTGATAAATACCCCTGGGCCGCACCGGTTGCAGCGCCAGCATACGGTGCCGCTTTAGTGGCTTTGTAAATCTTTCTCCCGTAATCATATCCTTGATTGTAAATCGCCATTGGAGCAGCTCCTCCAAGTGCCCCAATGGCTACCCCAGGAACCCCGGAGGATTTTATTTTCTTTCCGGTCATAGCATGCCGGAATCCTGCTCTAAGAAAGTCATTCCCAAGGCTATCAAAAAAAGCTTTAATTTTTCCTGGAGATGCTTTTGTGTTGATTGCCCCGTGTGCAAGAAGATTCTTAAGAGGAATTAGGGCTGTGCTAGCAAGAAGACCCCCAAGAAGCTCTATAGACGCCTCCTTTACAGCAAGGCGCTGGCCTCTGCCTGGAGACATCTGCCTCTGCATGTCCCTATAGAACTTCCTTTTCGATGGGAGATTTATCTTTGTCGAAGTGGCCTTGCCAGGCTTAGACGTTTTTGGCTTTGGTCCCTCGGTGGCCCAGGCTCTTGAAGGAGATGCCTTGAGACGGCCCTCAGTCTTCAATGGAACAGGTTTTGGCTGCTCAGCCGCCTCTTTCTTTTGGGTTTTTTCTTTGCCCTTCCTTTGTTTCATCATGTAATCCCTGACGGCTTTGGCAACAAACGGAGCAAGAGCAAGAGGGACAGCGCCAGCCGCATATGTTCCAAATGCCGGAGCAAGCCTTCCTGCTGCCTGAAGTGCTGACCTTGCTCCTTCTGCCTTTGCTATGCCACGAAGAGCATGCGCAGATGCACGACCTTCCTCAAGGAGTTCTGGGAGAAGTCCGGATGCTGAAAACAGAGGAGCCAGGGTCTGAAGTGTTTCATTGTCAGAAAAAGCAGACATCATACCAGCGAAAAACGCAGCTGGAATTAGTCTTGGGGTTGCTTTTGAAAAGGTTCTAATAGGAGAGTCTATAGAATGCCCCATCTCATGGGCTATCGCAGCTACATTTGGGTGGCTTGCTGTTATCCATTTGGGATACGGGTGAACAGGATGAGCCACAAAGGCGTGTGACACACCTTTTTGCAATGGTATGTTTGGAGCATTAATTGTCTTTCTTATTTTCTCCACTCTCTTTAGCAGCTCGGGGTCAATGAGTTCGCCATGAGAATGAATCGGAAACCGTTCTAGCTTTCTGTCTAGGAGAGGGAACAGTAGCCTATTTGTTATCGGCGTGGTTGGGATAGATGATGTGGCAACTCCAGTTGCTAGGCTGGATGCTCTTGAAAGAGCTTTAGCTACAGCATCCCCTCTTTCCTGAACGCTCTTTTTTTTGTCTTTGCCCATCAGTATCGCCCCTTCTCTCCTAGTCCAAACTCAGCACCGTAAGCGAAGGCTGGAACAGGGGAATAATCATGAATGTCCGTTGTCCACGCCTCTCCAGCCCCTTCCTTAATTCCCCGGACAAGGTGACCATACCCCATCTGTGCCATCCAGTCCTTGTTGAGCATGGGAAGCTGCTTGATGCCATCAAGAAACGGTTCATGGACAATCGGGTCCGGGCCAACGGAGACTTCATTGTAGCCCAATCCCTCAAGGATCTTCGATACTCTTTTACCTACCTTGGTCCCTGCCTTCACTGGACCATGGTCCTTGTAAAGAGGCTTCCCCTGGGCTTCCATAAGGGGTATTTTCCCAAGTGCAGAGCGGTTGAAGGCTTCAGCAGCATTGTATGAAACCGTATCCCCGTAGAGCCACTCGGAATCGCCGCCATCCAAAACCCTTGTGGTATCTGCCACAGACCTGATGACAGCTTCGATGTTCTTTCTTTTGAGGTTGACTCCAGTATCCTTGTATGCGTTCGAAAGCTCATCGACAAGGTAGTTTTGGGCACTCTCCATTCCCTTCAGCCGAACAAGGTCTCTCGGGTGAATGATTCCATCGCTCAATGGGTCACCCTTTTGGACCTTGAGGCCGGTTCTTGTTTTTAGGCTGTTTCCTGGTGCTATAAAATGCTTAACATCATCAATATAGACATTTTTTCCGCCTGCCGGAGAGTCCTCTACATTTGTTATTTTCCCCGTTCTCTCCGCAAGGGTTGCTTTCCCAACGATGATTTTCGGCATATGAACAAGCTTGTCGATCTTATCGTAGCCCGTCAGCTGCTGTCCTCCTGCGACACCGCCACTGTGCCTGGACCTAAGAACCATCTGGGTAAGCGGCTCCGTAAGGGACTGCCCTGCGATGGCCCCAATGTTGTCACCGACAGCATGAAGACGGCCATCCGTGTCAAGCCCGTAGCATTTTGCACATGTTCCCTTGGGCAGGTTGCATGTAAGAGGACTTCTGGCTTTGATTTTTTTAACGTTTCCCAGGCGAAGCTTTGAGATTATATTGGAGGTGATAACATCCCCCGCCTTAGCCACAGTCTTTGTGCCAACCTTGATATCAGATGTAAGAACCCTGTCCTGTGCTTCTCTGTCATCAATGCTGAAATCAACCCCCCTGTCTGTTCCGCAGTCCTCTTCTGCAATGACGTTTTTAACAGCTGTTGCCATCAGGTCTTTGTTAAACTCGCCTGGCTTGGCTGTCTGAAGCTTCATGTCAACAGAGCCTTTTCGTGCCCCATACATTCCGTTCCAGTATTCACTCATGGAAAGGCCCTTGGAGAATGAGTTGTCCACGGGTATTGGAAGCGGGTCACCATGTACATCTTCAAAAAGCAGCGGAGCTGAAACAATCTGCTTCAGTTGGTCCATGTTCCCACGGGCGCCTGAGCGGACCATCTGATAGAGGTTGTTTCCTTGCTCCCCAAGGCGCTTTGCTATGATTTTCTTGGCCTTTTTGTCAACATCCGAGTAGAGCTTTACAATCCCCTCGTCATCAAGGGACTGAGCCTTCTTCCTGGCTTCGGCAAAAAGGGCGTCTTTTTCGGGGAGGTCAGGCTGGACATCTGAAATACTTACAGTGAATCCTCTGTTGTAAGCGTACTCATTTCCAAGTTCAGCCAGAGCATGAACAGTTTTGGCGTAGTCCTGCGGGTCATTCTGAGCTATCTCTGTCAACAGGGCAGAGACACCCTTCTTGTCCAAAACTTGGTTTCTTCCCTGGTATTTTTTTGGCAACACAGCATCTACCATGGCCCTTCCAGCCGATGTCTTCCTCCCGGCCAATGTGACCATGTCCGATATGTCAATTGCCTTTTTGTCAAGAGCGTCTTTCAGTGGACCCACCGCAGCAAAGGATTTCTTTATGTCTTTTCCATCCCTTGTCAAAAAGTAAAGACCAATGGAGGCTTCCTGGGATGGGGCAACCATAATGTTGCCGGTTCCAGGGTTAAAAAGATGCTTGGATGGGACCATCCCCTGGGCCTCTGTTACGGCCTTTGGGAGAACGGGAACATGGACGTGCATTGTGTCGCCGTCGTGGTCTGCGTTGAATCCTTTGACTACGAGCGGCGGAATCTTGATTGCGCGTCCTGCTGAAATCTTAGGCTTAAACGCCATGATGGAAAACTTATGAAGAGACGGCGCCCTGTTCAAAAGAACAGGTCTATCGTTCATGGCTGTATCAAGAGCCTTTTTCGCGATAAAAGACCTGTCGTCAACCTGCTTATCTGCGTCGACAGCTCTGTAGCCTTGGTTCACAAGTTCCCTGATGACAAAGGGCCTAAATATGGTCCATGCCATTTCCTCTGGAAGACCTACCTCGTCGATACCAAGTTTTGGCTCTGGGATGACGGTCCCTCTGCCAACAAGGTCCTGCTCCCTTCTGAGAACATGCTTCTGGAAGAAACCCGTTTTGGAACCTGCGCCCTTAACACCTTTTATCTCTTCAATGATTCCTCGGACTGGCCTATTTTTTGGGTAGAACGTAATCGGGTTTGCCAGCCCCTGTACGGCGGCAGTTCCTTTGTAGATGTCTCTTCGAAGCTCCTGCTTGGCGCTCTCTGGCATGTATTCCAGTGAGTTCATGAACTTCAACTTTTGGTTTGCCAAGCCAAGGTCTCTATACAGGTAGTTGACAGACGACGTGTGCAGATTCCCATCTGGAAGGGAATAGATTGGCCTAAAAATAGGAGGAAGAACAGGGACCTTGTTCAGGATGTACGCATCCTGTGGGTTAAGGTTGAACCTTTTCAACGCCTCGACATATCGGATTCCATGATTGGCTTTGTTCATTGTCGATGGAGACCGTGCATTTTTCGCAGCCTCCGTGAACTCTTTAAGCTTCTTGTCTTTGTCTACCTGGGAAAGAAGCTTCTTGATAGCCTTCCCACCTGTCAGGCCATTTTCCTCTTCGTTGTAATTCCCTTCCTCGTCAACGAATATTCTTCCCTCTGTGATTCCATTGTACGTGGANNGAGAGATCTAACGGGCTGCTCGAATATTGGATTGACGATGGGTTCATTGAGTTGGATATGAGACCACTTTTCACCCCGAAGGCCACCTGTAACTTTTTTATCCATGAGACCGCCTGGTTTTTCTTCCAGGTCTTTTGCTCGGACAAACTGAGGGTCACTGATAGCTCCGTTTGAAAGGTTGTCTATTTCCTTATCTGTCATAGGTGCCAAAGTCAGCTTTGACCCCTCTTGTTTTACATCAACTCCAGCACCCTTCATGTAAGCAAGAAACTTGTTATAGGCAAAGGTTGGCTTTGGAGCCGGAAGAAGAGACCCTGTCTTTAGGGCATCCCAAAACTCGTCGTTCCTTGTCCCCTTTATCGAGGCCATCTCTCTCAGGTTTGCCCTCGACCCATGCCCAAGCATGGAATAGAAGGTCAAAAGGTCCATGGATTTAGATCCTTCTTCCCCTCCCTTTACAGGCTCCTGGGTGTGCTGGGAATATCTCCATCCGGGACCAGCTCCACGGGCACTGAACTGACTGCGAACCTGCTTCTTGAGCTTCATGATGTAGGTCTTGCCTACATTGACTTTGCCCAGGGATTTCCCTGTAACAGGGTCTTCTAGCTCCTCAAGGTCAGATAGGTTGTTTTTCGCAAGTGCATCCTTAACTTCTTGAGTGCTATTTTTGTCGGAGAAGTTGTCAGTCACATAGGTCTTGCCGGTCTTTTCTGCAACCTTCGATGCAGCGTTTTCCAGAACCTGTCCGATGTTGATTCTTGTGATGATGCCATGAGGGTTCAGAAGGATATCTGCAGGGGTTCCATCTTTTGTGCGTGGAGCTTCGTTTTCAGGTATGATAGAGTTTCCGCTAAATACAGGGATTCCATTTTTTCTTACATATATTATATTGTTTTTCACTTCTACACAGTGTATGGTTCCGCTGTAATCTATCCACTCTGTTTTTGCTGTTCTTTTGTCGACATTCATCCACACTTCATTTTTAAAAGTTAGTCGAACAACATACTCCGTATTTTTCTTGTCTTTTCTTATTTGTGGCTTTATATTTGCGCTTATCCCGAGTTTTAAAGCAATTTCTTGAACATCGTCTGCAAGTCTTTTTGATATAGTGAAGTATTCTAGACGAGTGTGCTTGTATCGCTCATCATAGTAAGTTCCGCCATCCCCATCCATCATTGAATCAAATAAAATACCAAGCTGTCTTTTGGAGAGATTCAAAAACTCTTTTGGGATAAATTTTTCTTTCGATTTCCCAAATTGCCAAAGCCAGGAAAGCAACCTTGGATCATATATCGTCTGTTTTGTTTCTTCTTTTGAAACTTTGTACCCCAGCCTCTCAAGGCAGTCAGATATTGATTGGTATACTTCCGGATGGGAAGACTTTTTCTGTGCTATATGAATTCCGCTTCTTCTTCCAAGACAGCCCTCTGAGATCCAGTACCCAAAGAACTCAAGGAAATCGTCCATTTTATATGACTTGCTTTGGCCAAATTCCTTGTGTTGATCTGGAAAGACGTTTTTCCCGGGGACCGTAAACATGTCAACGTCTTCTGCGTCCCACTCGACACCGCCCCTTCTGTGTATAGACCCACATGTGTGTATCTCTTCTGATGTTTTAAATCTGTATTCTTTTACTCTGTTTGTTCTTACCCAATGTCTATGGTTCGGCGTACAGCACATTTCCATTCTTCTGCATGAATAGTGCAGCATTTTACCTTTATAGATTTCATTTATTATTCTAACTGGCTTATGGTATTCGATCTTGTTTGATTCTTGATTTAATGTGCAAACCTTGCTGCTTTCTGAAAGGTCTTTAAAAAACACCCATCCATCATCTGTTAAGATCTCGAAATCACTTGAAAAACACCCCACAACGCCTTTATTCCCATACCTCCCAACAAGCTTATCTCCAATGGTCGCAGGCTCTTCTGTTTTTATGTAAACTTTAACCTTGTTTCCGTGGCGAACGATATCAGTTACTTTCCCTGGCATATCCCCATGCCATGAGATACTGTCGTCTTTCCACGGGCGGACAAGGGTCCTGGAAAGCTTTCCGAGAACGAGGTTTTCTGGGTCTATCTCGTCTTTCCTTAGACGAGTAATTACAGGGTCCCCTGGCTGAACTATTGTCCCTTTTTTGACAACGCCATCATCGTCAATGGTGTCTATTTGAGTTTTGGAGTACACGTTTGGATAGTGTGCAACAAACCGCCTTTTGTGGATGTCAAACCTGTCGCTTTGCTGAGCGGTTTCCAGGTACATGTGCTCAGAGGTTAGCTTCTTTGCAGCGGTATCAGTTATGACGATACCATCCTCGAAGTTGTACCCTTTGTATGGCATATAGGCAGTGACAAGGTTTTTGCCCAGTGCCATGCTTCCGTCTTGAGTGAAATTCGTATCGGAGATAATTTGGTCCTTCGATACAATGTCCCCCTTTTTAACCTTGGAGTCCGAGCTGATAAATGACTTACTGTTCAACGGAAAGTTGTTGTACATCTGAACCTTGTTCAGCTTTCCGTCTTTCCCTCTGATTGATATCGAATCCTCTGACACCTTTGAGACAACACCGTCTACAGGAGACCTGAAGACGAAGGCGTCGCCAATTAGATTGTCGAATGTAACATTCCCCCCGACCCTGGACTGAACAAGGGGTTTTTCTCGTTCTTTGAGGGGAACAGCTTGCTCAGCCATCTTTGATGCGACGAGGGTTCTTCCGCCGCTATTTGTTTCAAGAAATGGAATCAGGTTTGAGGACATTGAAAACCCTTGCTTAGGAGACTCAAGGGTGTAGTCCACGTCCTTTGCCAAAACCGTTTTGGTCTTGTTCCCTTCAGCAAGGACAACGACTTTTTTGGGGTCTTTCCACTTCTTGTTTTTTCTGTCGTACTGACCAGGGAACGCAACTACAGAGTCTGAAAACGTTGCCGGGTCGATTCGTTCTAGCTTATTCGTTTTGGTGTTGATTGCCCGTGTGAGAAGGGTTTTCCCTTTTGATGTGACTGTAAATGGCAGGTGGTACACGTAGCCGACAGACTCTCCTTCTGGTGTGTGTACTGGGTCCAGGTATCCAAGGTGAGATGGGTGAACATCTCGCATATCATCTGTGACTTGGTGTTCGCTTTGGATACCACCAGGGCCCATGATCGTTACTCTGGTGGCGGTGTTCCACATATCAATGGGGTTTAGCTGGTCTGGTCTTTGGTGAAGCTCTGGGAGATTGAAGACGGCTTTAATATCAGGCCCGATGATAGCCGGGTGAATCATGTCTTCAATCTTGTCTTTGCCAGCGATGTTGTACTGGATTTTCCGTGTGATTTTATTCCTGAATTCAGGAAGCGCTAGGCGTTCTTCGATGAGGTCTGTGATTTTTCTGTACTCTTTGTATTCAAGAGCATTTCTGTCATGTGGCTCTTTTTCGCCTTTGACTGATTCAAGAACATGAGATCCAAGGTCTGCCAAAAATTCCGCTGACATAGCTTTGTGTGGCTTGCCGAGGGTTCTTTGGTTGATCTTTGGATCCATCTCGGTTTCTAGGACAAACTTCCTCAAATCCCTCGATGCGTTTTCCACATCTGCATAGTCTTTTTTGAGAAGGGACTTTGCGAAGCTTTTTACAGCGCTGTCGTAATCCGATTTCGAAATGTCTTTGTTTGCTTCAAGGACATCCTGTCCCCATCTTCGTGATATTTCTGAATCGGACAAACCAAGGGCATTGAGGATTGGGTAGAGCCTTTGGTTGGCCTGTCCAATCTTAGTCCTCATGACGCCAGTTTCTGGCTTCATATGAAGCTCAATTTGGCCAGAGTATCCCTTTGACAGGTTTATCTGTCCCTTGATTCCGCCTGGGCCTGTTCGGACAGTGTATCCTGCTGGTCTCAAGCGAAGCTGGTTTGATATCTGGTGTTCGCTTCCGTTGATGATATAGGACATACGCGGAGTAGGTTTTGGCAGAGTGACAAGCCGGATTTTATCCTTCTTCTGCACCACTTTTCCATCTTCATCAAGAAGCTCAAATGTCCCATAGACTGGGACACCCCATGTCCTATCGCTGTTCTTTGCTTTTAGCTGGGACTTGATGTCGCCAGGGTCTAGGCGATCGTCCGCCCATATGTTTGAAAGCCTCAGAGTCCCCGTTTTGGTCTTGATGGGGAACAATCCCTTAATTGCTTTCAGTGTTGACGATTGAAGTTCTTTCGTCTGTTTTTCTATGTCAAATTGTTCCATTGTTTTTTTGCCATAAGAACTATGAGAGAATTAACTCTCAAACAACAGATGGAGGCTCACATGAGCAGGAAAAAGTCTGCTGGTTTCGACCGAATGTCGAAGCTAGCAGGCCGGGACGATGTGTTCGAAGATACGTTTGATATCGAAGACAAGAAAGAAGACAAGAAAGAGGAAAAGGAGAAATAACGGGAACGCATGCTTATGCGTGAGTTTCTTAAAAGGGTTTGGCAATTCTTAAAAGAAATATTCATGTTTGGCATAGATGCGTTCATGATAGCCGCCGCCCGAGAAATTGGGAAGAGATTTTGGGCAAGACTCAGGGAAAAAGGCGGGGCTGTCGGGCAGTTCGAAGAGCAAAATCAACAGAGGCAAATGCCGGCGCATGTCGGAAGCAGCGGGAACAGAACCCTGCCGTTTCTTGATGAGTACCGGGATTAAGTAGGATAGGAGCCCAGGAAACTGGGCTCCTATTTAGATATCTGGTCGGCTACAACGTAGCCTGTGAAAAGGGTTGCGAACATGGCGGCCAGTCCCCAGGCCATGTAGTGGCCCCACCTTGGCCTTGCGAGTTCCATTTGAAGTTTCTTGTCTTTTCTTATGTACATCTTTGTAAGGTCATCAATTCTTTTGCTGAACAGTTTTACACTTTCCTCGCTGAGCTTAAATTGCTCCTGATACCAGAGCATGATGTTTCTTTGCGTCTTTATCTTTTCAGTTTGCAACATTGTTTCTTTTTGTAGTTTAAGAAGTTCCGTGTCGATATGGTAAAGCAGCTTAACGTCATCAAGGTTGTATACACAGCGCTTTTGCCCTGGAGATATTTCCAGGACAGTGCACTTTGGAACTATCTGGGGGGTGTATTTTGGCTCAGACCTAGCGGTCTGCATCAGGCATAGACTTGTAAATATCGCGAAGCCTTTCAAGCAGATCACGGTATCCATACCTTTCCATCATTTTGAAGACGACGTTCCCAGGGAGGGTCTGATTGAGAAGATGTTTTTTTGCAGCAGCAGGACCATCTGCGTCAACTTCCTTTTCAAAAGACGCAACTCTTGCCCTGTGGAACTCATCGTATTCTTTTGTAAGAGCCTTAAGGTCGTCTTCGATTTCTTCCTTTTTCTCCTCAAGGTCTACGAGGATTCTCTGCTTTTCTTCGGGCGGCGCTTCTTTGAAAGCCTCCACGATAAGAGTAATGTCTCTCATGTCCCTGTTCAGCTCACCGAGGGCAATGTCGACATCTTTTATCTGTCCCTGGAAGGCTCCCTCCATCCCCTTGGGGTCTGCTCCGATGTCATCAGGTCTTTTTAGCCATCTGTCCGAAACGAGGTCGTATGCCCCTGTGGTCTTTTGGATGGCGTCCTTTTCATCGGCAGGGTGGACAACAAAAAAGGTAATGATATGAGGAGAGCCAGGGAAGCGTGGCTTGGACTTGTTGATGGCTTTTGCGATCTGCCGATACGGACCCAAGTCAACACGTTTTGGCATGATGACGTTGACGTCAACGTCGGAGAATCGAGTGTAACGCCTGGTCGTGATGCTCCCCAAAACGAATGAGCCGATGGCCCCTGGGAAGTGCTGCTTCACCATTCCGAGGATTTGCGCACGCACACGAGGGTCCATCTTGTCGTTGTCCCAGATGGTTGGAGCTTTGCGCTTGCGCTTGTAGTCGATGACAGACATTATTTTTTTCTTTGAATATTCTTCTCTATGTTTTCAAGTATTCTTTTTTGAGCATGCCTGCTTGGCCTCCATGATGTCTCTCCGTATCTAAGATAGCCTTCCGGATGGTGTTTAGTCCTTGTCGCTTTCATTATTTCACTGGCTTCTGTTCCAGGCTCGACAGAGCTTCCTCTTACATGCTTTCTGTAGTATTTACCAACACCCTTATAGTCTTCTGGCATTGTGACAATCTTTGCATGCTCTTCAAGGACGGCTGGTCCCCCGTGGTGCCGCTTCTTTGTGTACAGTGGAATTCTTTTTGACATCTTCTTCGTATGACGAAGTTCCGAAAGCTCATGCCCTTTTCTTGTAGCCTCTAGCATTATCCTTTCCTTTGGGGACAGTGCCTTTGCGTCCTTTAACTGTTCCCTGTATCTTTTCAATGCCCTTGCCTTGGCTGGGCTTTCTTTTATGCCAAGAAATTTGTCGGTTTCCATGTGATACTTGAGATCTTCTATATTTTTTCTAACTCTTTTGGTCTCTTTTCCCGCTGACGGAGAGATAAACTTATTTGTTTTGTATTTAATAATTTGAAGCTCTCTTGTGTTCTCATCCAAGCTTCTTGAAATTTCGCTTCTGTGGTCCCTTGAAAGATGAGGGTTTTTTAGCTCACGCCGTTTCCACGAGATCTGTCGTTCGAGTTCTGGTATTTTTCTTTTCCCAAAGAAGGATGATAAGCTTGGATAGTTCACTTCCGGGTCAATACCCAACTGCCCGGGTTTTGGCTGTTTTACACTTCGCTTCTTCGATGCTCTAAGGATCTTTTTTGCGTCTTTTAGGCTTACAGAAATTTTTTCAATTTCATCACAGAATGCGCTCATGAATCCCATTGAGCCACCGCCTTTTCATTGCCACAGTGCTTTTGTTTGTAGTCAATGACGGACATTAGCTCACGGCGCAGACATTTAGAGTCACTTCTGCATTGCTGAGATTTCCAGAAGCTCCGTCTCTGGATACCTGGATTTGGATAGTTGCATTGGTAGCTAGCTCAACAACCCAACACAGCGTTATTGCTCCAATGTCATTGGCTCCTGAGATGGACCGTGTTATTTGAGAGGCAGCAATATCCGTTCCGTCCTTAGCTACCCTAAAAAGATAGTCATCTGTTGCAGTAGCATCTGCAGAAACAGATGCTACGACAAGAAACTTTTTTGTAAGGCTTCCAGTGTATGTGAGAACACCGGCAGAGTGAGTGAAGCCGTTAAGCTCTCCTGCCGTATACGTTCCTGCTATTTTTGTAAATGTCGGTGTCTGGCTGACGGTTGTTGTATCTGTGGTGCTGATGTAGCACGAACCATGTGCAGCCCCGAAAAGGGTTGCATCAGAGACTTTTCCATTTAGGTCCGCAAGGGTATCCGAGTTGTGCTCAGCGCCAGCAAGGTCATGCGCTGTTGGTGTCCGTGCGTCGCTCAGACGGGAGTCTGCCGTATCAATAAGCGTTGCGTCAGATACCTTGGAGTTCAGGTTCGCAAGGGTATCTGCCGTGTGGGTTGCTCCACCCAGGTCATGGGTGCTGCTCCCTGTTATGCTTGAGGGCTCAATCCATGATGTTGTGTCTCCGTCCCACTCTCGAAATTCGTCGATGTCAAGGACAAGGTACAGGTCTCCATCGTTTCCTGTTGCCGGCAGTGACGCAACATCTGGGACAGTCTGCACTTCTCTGTCGGATACGCCGTCTCTTAAAATGGCCATTTACCTAGCCCTTGCATTTCTGAATTTCACTGTTGCGATTATTTCTGCCGTAGCGCCAACAGTTGTTAGCTTCAGGGTTTCACCTGGTAGGATGTTTATTACGGTG
>JABAHP010017932.1_pt1 | contig 35534 bp, 57 predicted proteins | sample 7062081 | NCBI WGS metagenome assembly JABAHP01 (sample SAMN14534357, study PRJNA622989) | marine sediment metagenome | biome: marine biome [ENVO:00000428]; feature: marine pelagic biome [ENVO:01000023]; material: deep marine sediment [ENVO:00002113] | place: India: Gulf of Kutch | collected...
GGCGCCGGGGCGGCGCCAGGCGAACGTGGACGGTCCGCGGCCCCTTCCGGGTGAGCCGCTCGAGGAGGAACCCCGGCCCGCTGATAATCTCGGAGGTGACGTGCCGGGCGAGCCGTTCGCCGATCTGGAGCTCGGCGGCGAGGTGCCTCCGGAGCTCCGGCTGTGTCGCACTGCCGGCGTGCGCGGCGAGGTAGGAAACGATGCTCGAACGTGCCTGGACTCGGTCGGCTGCTCGTGGCCTTGGCAAGTGTGCCTCCGATGCGGGGCGAAGGCTTCGGGGCCGGCCGGCGAGTTCTGTGTCTCACCGGCCGGCATCCCCACCACGATCCGGGGCGTGCGGCGAATCGCCGCCCCGCAGGTACGGTAGCCCTCTCGCCCCGTCCCCGTCAAGGCGCGCCCCCGATCGCTGGCCCGTCGTAGCTGGTCTCGAGGTGAGTGAGCCACTTACGGAACTCGGTGCAAACCACCTGATCGGCCGTGATCACTCGGAACACGAAATCGGATTCCTGCAGGAACACGCCGGCCGGCTTCTTCAGCTCGAAGAAATTCCCGCGGACGTCGACGACCGCGACCACCTGGCCGAAGTATGCGAGATCGCATTCTTCTTTTGTGTGAGTTGTCGCGCACCCGGCGAGGGACAGTGTTAGCGCGAGCAGTGCCGGTGCCGTTCGGCTTGTCATCGCAGCGACACCATCACGGACGTCACGAACGACAGACCGGCGCCGACTGCCACTCCCCACAGGAACGTAAGGACCTTTCGATCCCTCGTGCCCTTGATCTTCTCCATCGTTCTTCCTCCAGGTTGAAAGGCGGGGCCGATTAGGGTGGGAGTCCCGAGATGGGTATCGGGTGCCGAGGTTTCCCCGTAGGCACACCCGCCGGCCCCGCCGGTATTCACGGTCCGTCGATGTCGATCTGCCCTTGTGCGAACCACATGATGAGCAGACCGATCACCGCGAGGTCTAGCACCTAGCACCTCCTTTCGAGAATCGGGGATCCTTCCTCCGGTTAGCTGATCTCGTCGATGATCCGGAACGTCTCGCGGATGATCCATTCCCGAACGCAGAACCAGCAGTAAACGCCGGCGACGGGGACCGCGAGCCATGCGAGCCACTTTTGCGCTTTCATGTCGCCCTCTCCTTCGTGGTGGGGACCGAGCCGTGCGGACGAGAAGTCCCGCGTGCGTCGGAGGCGCCGGCCCGGTCCCTCGGGATCACGGTATCCGTCCGCAGGAGCGCAGCATCTCCTCGAGCTGATCAAGATCGATCATCCCGCACCATGCCGCCATGTCGCCTCGAGCTAGTGCAGCGTTCCACTCGAGCATTGCGGGCGCTGCGATCGTCTCGACGTTCAAAAGGAACGGGTCGGATTCGTCGTACCAGACACGAACGGCGAGCCCGCAGTCGGGCGCCGCGTCGTGGTACGCCGGGAGTCGAGGGTACGGAAGTGTCGGCTGATCCAGCCCCCACGTCGACGCGGCACGCACGCGCACGTTCCGCAGCCCGAGCATCTTGCTAAATCCGTACTCCTCTCCGATCGTGTACCATTCGGCGAATTTCCAAACGGTATCATCCTCGGTCTGCTCGTCGATCTCCGCGGCTCGGAGCATCACGTCGGGCGGTGGCGGTGAATCGGACGTGCCCCCACAGCACGCGACGAGCAGCGCGCACGCCCAACACGCCATGCTGGGAATCCATCTTTTCATTGTCCGGCCTCCTCATCCAATGGGATCGGCTCGGTGTATCCGAACGCCACCGCGAGCTCGTGGAGCAGTGCTATCGCGATCAGTGCTTTCCGGTCCTTCTCCGGGTGCAGTCGACGCCCCCCGCTCACGACGGTGAACGCGGTCCAGCAGACGCGCACGGCTTCCTCGACCGTGAGGTACATTCGCTCGACCTTCCCGTCCCTCACGTCGACCTTCCCCTGCGCGCCCTCCCAGTACGTCGGCGGGATCAGCTCGACCAGCGTCTCGATCGGGATCACGTACGGTCCGGTCGGTTCGGTCACGGTTCTACCTCCTGGTCGCGTTTGTCGATCACGGGGGCGAGCGGGCGCACGCCCGCGCTGCGGTCCACCGGGAGCCCCTCGATAGGATCCGGCGGGATCCAAGGTGCCGTCACCGCTGGCACTTCCTCGACCCGCGGGGTTCGCGGTTCGAAGTCCAGGCGCGCCTCCCGGCGTCGCCGTATGAGTCGATCACGGAACCACCCGAGAAGTCGCTTCATCGCGTCTGATCCCCCGGGTGCGGGTGCTCTCGAGGTTGCGCCCCGACGTCTTCGATCCGCGGCGACTTGTGCATCGGCCAGGTACGGTCGATCGCCTCGACGAGCAGAGCCGTCGCCGAGTCCACGTCCGGAGCTTGCCGAATCAGTCGAACGAACCTCCGCACGTCCTCGATGCTGCGATTCACGGTTTCACCTCCTGCTTCCGGGGCGTTCTTCGATTCCGTGCCGGCGCTCGACGATCACCCGATCGTCGGGCTCGTTCCGGTGAAGGACACCCGGCATCGCCAAGCCGGGGACATTGAACCGGCCGGCGAAGTCCACCGACCAGACACCGCGCCCGTTCCGCGTGCAGTGCCGCGCCTGCTTCCGAAAACGCTTCAGCACGTCGAGCATATTCAGCCCGTCGTCCCGCCACGGCTGCTGATGGGACCATTCGATACAGATGCCGTCGAGATACGGCGACGTCCATCCGGCCGTGTTCCCGAGGATCGGCTCGCCCCTTTGCAGCCGCAGGTATCGCAGGAACACCCCGAGGAGCGCCGTCTGTCGCAGCTGGGCGAACAGGCGATTGGATCCGCTCTCGAACCCTCCGATGCCCGCGTCGTGGTATCGCTGCGCGAGTCCGTTCGGGAGCGGTCGACACTGGTCGACATAGATCACGTCCCAGCCCGCGGAGAGCTCGTGCGCGAACACCTCCGCCTGTGCCTTCACCCGACCGAACGTCAGAGCGAAGTCCCAGCGATTCGTTCGCGCGTTCTCCTCCGTCTTCGGCCAAGGGTAGGAGCTGAAGAACTCCCGGCCCTCGAGACGCTCGCCGGGCACGTAGCCCGGCCCCGTGCCTTCCCTCATCAGGAACCGGGGATCGGCGAGTCGATTATAGATCCGCCGGCTCGTGCTCGAGCCCTCGCCCCACGGCGTCGCGACCAGTGTCTCGAAACAGACGTACGCGGCGAGCTTCGTTCCCGGCCGGATGTCGCTGCGTCGCCGGAGCCCGACCGGGTCGTAATTGTGGAGACAGATCACGAGGTCGTACTCGCTAAGATCCATCTGCCAATCATTGAAGAGGAAGAACGCTTTCATCCCCGTTCCCCTCCCGAGGAGGAAGATAACACCGGAAGGTCTTTCATTGCTTCGAGGTGAGACTGAGGCATGAACCAGGCGGCATTGGCGCCCTCGGAACGGCGTGGACACCACCACCATTCATCGCGTTTCGCGGCCCCCGCGAACGCCCAGCCCAGCAGCTGAATCTTGACCGTGACGAGATCGCCGAGATTGTGCCGCGACTCGAGCGCGAGAATGAACGGCTGCTCGTCGTCGTCTCGAGGTCGGATGATCAGACGCCCGTCGGGGCGTGCCATTCCCCGCACCTGGTAGCCTCCGACGTCGGCGTGCGCGTTGATCCGTGCGGTGCTCGTCGAGAAGGGAACATTCCACGGCTGATCGAGGATCTTCGCCGTCCCGAGCTCGCAGCGGCCCCCGCGCTCGTCGGCCTCTCGAGATCCGAACCCGGCCCGATGCTGTGCGCCCTTGCGACGTGCGTTCAAGTAACGCAGTGCGCCGATCTTCGTACCCTCGTCGCGCTCCGCCGCGGAAAGCACAGTCCAGAATCGTTCGGCGTTCGTGTACTGGTCGCGTTCGTATCGTCTCATCGGATCCTTCATCGTGGTGTCGGACGGGTGCGGCGCCTCCCGTCGGCCGGCGCCGACACCCGCCCTCGTGGATCAGGTTCCCGGCATCTCGAGCTGTTGCGTCATTCGTTCCAGGGTCGCGGTGCAAAGTGGCATCTGCGTTGCCTTTCCTACCGTCACAGTGCCCGAGAGCGCCGCGCGGTTCTCCGCGCCCATCATCGACTCGAGCTCGATCCGCAGAGATTCCCCGATTTGAGCCGCGATCGCGTTCGCCGTCTCCGGGTCGTCGGCCGGAATCAGTACCTTCCCCGTGATCGAGACGAGATGCAGATCCATCCCTTCCCCTCCCTCGGCCCCGTGGTTCCCCCCCCCTATCCCCGCCGGAGCCATTGCAGGGGGGTAGGGGGTGTCAAATGACCACCCACCCGGGTGCGGGTGTGGGAATTTGAACTTCCCACTTGGTCACAGGCCCCGCACTAGCGACCGCGCATCGCGCGGTCCTCTCGGACCTGCTCCTCCTCGGGCCGGAGCCGGGGGATCGCGGCGACAACCGCTGTCCCCGTATCGTCCACTTCAGCCATCGTCCTGAGCGCCGTTTCCCGGTCGTCGTAGACGCTGGCCACCTGCGGGTGCTCGGTCCGGAGCACGCCATTCCGCCATGCGGCCTTGCACTTGAACCAGCGCCCATGTCCGCCGTTGAAGAACTCCCGCCAGAACATCGATATGGGCCTCGTGATCACCCATCCGTCGACGGGGATCTCGTCGGTGTCGTCGATCTCGTCGTCCGGCCGGAGGTAGCTCGGCTCCGGGATCGCAAGGCTGTACTGCTCCCGGAGCTCCTCCGGGCCGGCCATCCTCGGGTCATTGCTTGGCATCGGCCTTCCCCTTCGCCTTCGGCTTGTCCGGCGCCGGCTGTTCGTTCCAGATCACCGGGTTCGGATCCTTCGTCCCCGGGAACGCTTGGCCGAGCTGCCCGAGCATCCCCTTGAACGTCCGCCGGAATTCCTTCTCCTCGAAGACCACGATCAGCCGCGCCACCTCCTGCACGAGCTGCTCCGGATCGAACATCTCGAGCACGTCGCCGAGCGCTCCGGCGAGCTCGTGCGCCTGGTGGATGGTCGCGGGCGGTCGCACGAGCGGAGGAAAATCCGGGTTCTTCCGGTTCACGTGTTCGTAGGCTGCCGCGTGCGCGTCGAGGAGCCGTTGCGCCCTCTCCTCGAGAGGTGGTCGATTTCTGGTCACTTCCTTCCGAGGTTCGGGGCCGTTGCCGCCGCCGCGGGTGACTTCGGCTTCTGCTTCGGCTTCTGCTTGCTCTTGCTCTTGCTCTTGCTCTTGGTGCGCGGTTCCGCGCGGTTCCGCCGCGGTCCGCCGCGGTTCCGCCGCGGTTCCGCCGCGGTTCCGCCGCGGTTCTCGGCTCGGAGCTCGAGGATCGTCCCCCCACGGCGGGACCGGGGTTTGTGGATTCCCCTTCCGGTCCTCTCGTATCGTATTGTGATCGAAGAACTTATCGACGAACGCTAGGCGGTGGCCATCGTCGGACCATGTCCGAACGAGCTTCGCGCCCTCGATCAGCTCGAGAGACTCGTTCACCTGATCGATAGTCCAGGCGCGAGCCCGTCCGAATTTCCGAGCCGTGTCCAGGACAGAGTCGGCATCGTATTCTCGGCAGCCCCATCCATCGGCAGAGCTAACGATCAGGAAGTAGATATTAGCTCCGCGCTCGTCGAGATTCGCGAAGCGTTTCGATCCCCAGACCGATTCCGAGATGAATCGCCCTCTCGCCATCATCACCTCACCGCGCCCCCGTCGGACAGCGAGAGAAAGCCCGACCCCCCGGACGGCGTCCCCGTAGGGGCCGGGAGAGTCGGGCCGGATGCCCTTGCGGGCGATCCCCGGTCGCACGCCGTTGACGGCCGGGGAGAGCGGATTCCCGCTCGTCCAGAATCGTGCGCCCTTCGGCGCCTGCGGTCAAGATCATGTTTCCGGCCTCACGGGTCGGCCCATTCCCGGCTTCGCGTGCGGCCACGGCTTGCCGCCGTTGTATCGCCGCGCGAGCTTCCGGAGCTCCGGGCCGATCCCCCGGACGATGATCGCCTCCATCGACAGCCCCGTCCCCTCGCGGGCGCCGGCAAGCTGCCCGTGGAGCTCGTCGTCCAGTCTGATCTTCAGGGTCTTCACTTCGTTTCGCTCCTCTCCTCGATGCTGCGCATCTCCAGCAGGAGACGCGCCCCCGGTGCGTTCGCGAGCGCCCGCGCGCGAATCGAGTCCGCGTGCGCAGCTCCTCGAGCTCGGGCGATCGCAGACTGCGCGTCACAGTTTGCTCGCCAGACCCCGAGCATGGGGACGACGAGCGCCGCCACGAACGCGAGCGCGAGAGAAACCACCAGAGCCCAGATCGCCGCCCTCACCTCGCGCGTCAAAAGCGCCCACGTCTTTTTCATCCGTTCCCCCCTCCCGAAATCAGAATCTGAAGCCCGAGGAGCGACAAGGCGATCCCGGCGACGATCCCCATCAGGATCATCCATTCGACCAGGAGCGACTTCCACTCGACCCGTTTCAGTTCCTTCCACAATTCGCGGAATCCCGTACCGAGTTCCTGGAGCTGCTCGAGAATGGTCGGCACGATCACACCTCCGATTTCAGCACCTTGTGGAGATCGTACAGCTCGCGCGCGAGCATCACCACGCGTAGCTCGGGCGAATCCCGATCCCACGGTCGTTCGAACGTGGTCAGTCCTTCCGAGTCCTGCGGGATCCGGAGCAGTGCCAGCGTGTCGATGCGATGCTCGGTCTGCTCCTCGACGAGCAGCGCATAGGCGGCCACCTGGACGAGCTGTTCGGGGTAGACGCCCCCCGTCTTCAGATCGAGAAGCCACACTTTCCCGTCCGCGGATCGGAACACGAGATCCGGGCGCCCCCCGAAGACGTGCTCGCGCGACACGAGCTCCTCCTCCGCGAGCAGCACCTTGTCGATCCGGCTTGCCTTCCACTCCTGGAACCGCTCGAGGATCTTCCGAACGGGCTTCATCATGTCGGCCGGCACGTCGGACAGATCGAGCTCCTCGCCCTTCAGATCGGCCTCGACCGCTGCGTGCGCGAACGTGCCGATGTCGGCCGGACGCGTGTACGTCGAGAGCTCCTTCCCTTCGAGCCCGATCTTGTTCGCCCAGTGCATCAGCGACCGTTTCGACCATCCGAGCTGCTCGATCACCGCCGAGGTGCAGCCGGGGACGCGCTTTCCGTCGAGGTAGTACCGGGACGCCGGCATCACTCCCGCCCCTTCAGCTGTCCCGCCTCGAGCACGTATGCACCTTCGTGCCCCTCGCCCCCGACCACCTCCGCGAGCACTTGCGCCTTCCGTTCCTTCGCCCAGGAGTCCACCGCCTCGAGGTTCTCGAGGTCGAGAGACTCCGCACGGTGCATCACGAACACGGGCAGCCCCGGGCACTGAGCCGCGCCGATCTCGAGACCGAGCCGGAGCTGCTTCGACGTCCCGATGTCGGCCCACCGCACGCCCTCGAACGTCGCGTCGACCGAGTCGAACGCCAGGCCCGGGAGCGGGAGCTCCGCCTTCTCGACGAGCTCGTCACGCTTCGCGCGCAGGGATTCCACGGCCGACTGTGCGTTCGCGTACTCCTCCTCGGCTCGGTCCGCCTCGATCGCGGCCGCGTCTTTCCGCTCGCGGATTCGCACGTTCTCGTTCCGCTCGTCGGCCCGCTGGATCGCTTCGCGGACCGCTTCCTCGGCGCCCCCGTCGTACTGACTGGCGTTCTCGAGGTTCGCCTGCGCTTCCTCGGCGATCTGCCGGGCAGTTTCCGCCGACGTCCGCGCTTCCTGGAGCTGTACCTCGAGCGCCTCGACGTGCTCCTGCGCCTCCTCGGCGATCTCGGACATTCGAGCCGCCACGCCTTCCTTCCGTTCGTATTCGCGGCGCGCCTCCTGGTGCTTCTCGAGCTCCGCGGCGAGATCGGCCACGGACACCGTTTCGTCCGGCGTGTCGGGGGGCGCCTCGGGCAGCACGTCATACGCGGCGCGCAGTCGCTTCGCCTCCCGGCCGGCCTCGAGCCGCTCCTCCTCGGCTTCGGCGACCCGCGTCTGCGCTTCCTCGAGCTCGCCCGTAAGTCCGGCGATCTGGATCAGGAGGAGCCGGCGGTCCGCCGGGGACATCCGGGAGAACGCGAGCGGATCCAGCAGATCGGGGGGACGGATCACGTCGAGGAAGGACTGGGGACCGCCCGGGGGGACCGAACCGCGCTGGGTAACGGTCAGCGTCGTGCGCCCGGTCTCCTTCCATGAGCGCTTGACCTTCCATCCGTCGTCGAGCTCGATCTCGGTCCAGGCCGACGCCTGCCCGTCCCGGATCACCTTCCCGACCTTGCGCTGCGCGATCCGCCACTCGAGCAGCATCTCGATGCAGAGCAGCGCCGTGCTCTTCCCCGCTCCGTTCCGGCCGGCGACGATCGTCATTCCTTCCGGCTTCATTCGGATGTTTACGTGCTGCAGGGACCGCACATTGTGCGCCCGCAGCGCGACGATCCGCGACGGTTTCCCCTTCGCTCTCGCCGGCTTCTTCGTGGTAGGTGCCATCGGTTCACCTCGGTTCGTGGTGGTTTACTGCTGCTGGTCCGGTTGACAATCCCAGCAGCTGCCGTCCTCCCGGAGATCCCGGCGCCCGCACTTCGGACACGCTTCCGGTTTTGCCGCCGGTTTTGTGGTGGTCGTCTTCTTCGGTTCGTCTTCCACGAGCTCGGCCTCGCCAAGATCCACCATGTTCGGAACCTGGCGCCCCTCGTCCTTCGCTTCGTCGCGCAGTGCCGCCGTCTGCAGCTCCGGGACGGGCAGACGCTTGGAGAGCTCGCGGATCGCGGTTTTCATCCACATCGCATCGGTGTGCGTCGTCCACGGGGATTCCTTCGGCTTCCTACGGTACGACGCCGAAGACTGCCGGCGCGCCTCGATCTCCTGCTGATCCATCACGACGACCAGCGGAGGTCCGCCCCCCTCGAGATGGGCGAGCGCGTACGCCCCGAGACGTTCGCCTCGATCCTCGCCGAGTCGCGGGCGCTCGTGGTGGAAGGACAGCTCGACACCTTCCGCGTACGTGAACCGATCATTCTCGCGCACGACGTCCGCGTGATACCGGAGCACCTTCCCGGACTGATAGCCTAGATGCTGCAGCCCGCGGAATCCGATCATCATCTTCGCCTTCGGCGTTCCGTGATCCTTAAACGGAACGAGGTACGCGTGCCCGAGCACGCCGTCGACATTCAGCCGGAGCTTCGCCGCCTCGCCCACCGACTCGATGATCGAGCGCGGTTCACAGTCCAGCAGATGCGGAGAGCTCTGCACGTGCGACCAGGCCACGAGCGCCAGCGCTTTCGCGTCGAGGCTCGGTGCCACGCCCTTAATAAATGCCAGCGCCCCGGGAGAGGTCAGCGCGCCGTGCAGCGCCTTGGACGTCTGCCGCTGCCGGGCGAGCGCGCGGTCGACCCGCTCTTGCGCGCGTGTCGTCACAGCATCACCTCCTGTTCGGCCGCGAGGGTTTCCACGAGCAGCTCGACCCTCGGCCGTTGCGAGTCGAATCGCCGGATCCATTGCCCGTATTCCATCACCTGTTTGTCGTCGACGATCACGAGTCCGTGGTGCCCGCGCCCGCTCCCGCGCTTCCCGCGCTTGATCGGTCCCTGCAGCACGTCCTGGATCACCTCGACCGCGAGATCGCTCGCGCGTGTCTTCCAGTAGACGACGCCCGACAGCCGGACGGGGACGCGCAGCGCCCGGAGCCGGTGCTCCCGCATCTGCTCCCCGAGCTCGAGGAACGCGGCACGCTTCCACGCTTTCGTGCGCTCCCCCGAGATGATCGACGCCTTGTTTCCGAATCGGACGACGCGCTGATCATTCTTCGATGGAGGCGAACCGCTGATCAGGAACGCGTACGCTTCGAACGCCGGACCGGGAGCCGGTAGGGTCCACTCCGGGCAGAGGCGCCCGAGCGCTGGTTTCCCTTCACGCGACCCCCGGCTCCCGTCCGTCATTGCGCACCGCATCGCCGATCCCGCCGGCCATACGCTAGATCGATCACCATCTGATACCGCCGACGTGGCGGACGTGCGCGGTCAACGTGGCGGACCGCGCCAAGCGACCCGACGATGACATGGAACCGGTGGCGGCCGAGCAGCCGTAATGCGTTGTTCGGCGTGAGCACGCGGCCCCCCTCTTCGGAGCACCGGTGCGGCTCGATCGTGCCGGCCACGAAAACCAGACGGCCGGACCGGTGCATTGTGATGTCACGGGCGGCGGACCGGTATCGCGTCGAGGATTGAGTGGCCACGGCGTCGCGTAGCAACCGGCCAAGGGAACGACGTGCGCGCGCGGAAAGGTCGCCGGATCGAATCGCGAAAATCGGAGCCGCGGCGGTCATCGCGCACCGCCTTCCCGGCTCGCCACGTGGCGCCCGTGGTGCTTCGCATCCCACGGATCACACCCGTATGAGTCTTCGAGTGTTGCGATATCCTCGACCGGATCGGGCCGGCACCATCTCTCCTCGGCCCATCCCACGAGTCCGGCCACTTCGTTGACGAGCGCATCGACGCTAAGACGATCCGCCGCGCTCCGGTCCTCGGCGTCTGCAATGGCGCCGTCGATGTTGGAGTAGATCAGGCTCGCGACGGACTTCTCGGTGTCGGGGAGTCCTTTATATTCGGCCAGCGTGTCGCATACGTTCGCCGTCGCCGCTTCGATCACGTTCCGCCTTGCAATGCGGACTCGAAGATCATTGTCGCGCAGACCGAGCGCCCGAAGGCACCGAAGGCACGTAACCCGCGACACTTCGAGGCTAGTGGTCTCGGTCGCGAATTCCCGGTTGCCGTGCGGATCGCACTTCGTGAGAGCGCTCGAGTAATTCCTTCCGAAAAGTCCGGTGCGGAGATGGAGTTTCATCACGCACCCCCTTTCTGCGCGATCGACTGATCATGGTAGTTCTGCGAATGCGAGAAATTGAGGAAGCAGCAGCTGCACGCGGGGTGATAGCTCGCGCACAGCGGGGAGTGATCGTCGCGCCCCGTCCGGAAGTGGCGGTGCAGCGTTCCGTCGGATCCGATGTAGGTCTCTCGCTCGCGTCGTGCCTTCCGGGCCTCGTTCGTGGTCTTCATTTCGTGTCCTCCTTTGAGTGAACCTGCACGGCGAATCTACACCCTTATTCGGCCCGAATCAACACCCAAGTGAGGAAAATCGACGCCGCGGTCAAAAAAAATTGAGGCGCCGCAAGGTGCGGCGCCCCAACAGGTTAGCGGGCGGTCCGGCGACTGGCAGCGGTTCAGGGACCGCTCCGACGGGAGGCCAGCCGTCCGGATCCGCCCCGGAACCGGAGGGTGAGGCGCCCCGCGTCCCCTCGACCGCACCGGCCCCACCTCCGGCCCACCATCAGAACGGAAGCCCCGCCAGCGGCTTCGCCTCGAGCACGGGCACGGCGAACCGGACCAGCTTCAGCGCCGCGTCGACCCAGTCGGTCCCGTTGTCGATCGCCGCGATCGCTGCATCGGCGATCATCTCGATCGCGCCCTCGAACGGCGTCGCCGCGTCGAGGAAGTCCAGGAACATTTCGCGGGCGACGTCTTCGATCGGTGCGTCGTTCCACAGCACGCCGGACTGAGCCGCCCCGTCTTCGATCGAGCTCGCTTTCGCCAGCGCCTGAGCGAAGTCGATGTGTTGCCCCACATTCATCTGTTTGAATTCTGCCCACTTCATCGTGGATCACCTCGCATCGCGGAGGAACCAGCCGACCGCCGCCACTATGGCACCCGTCGCACCGTCGACGATCGTTTCGGGCACGCCCGCGGCTCGTGCGCCGATACTCCATATTGCCAAGGCCAGAGCCGCCACCTTCGTGCGGCTCGTCCCGTTCCCGCCGGGTCGCTTCATCTCAGATCCTCCTTGTGTGATCGGTCCTACTTCACTTCGGCTTGCGGATCGTGCTGGCCGTGAGCTTCGCCCGGGTCGCCTGGACGTAGTTTGCCACCGATGGCAAAAGAATCTTGCCGACGACCACGGACACGATCACGAACACCACGAGCACCGCGCGCGCCCAGAGCGGGAGGAGCTCGAGAGTCTCCCGGGTGAACGCCCACGCCGAAGCCCACCACGACGCCGCCGGCGCCGCGATCTCCTGCATATCCTGGATCAGCTCTCCACCGCCCAGCAGCATCACGGCCGCACCTCCCGGACTCGGAGCATTCCTTGAACCCCGAACGCTTCGAGGATTCTGTCGAGCGCTTTCCGCGATCCGTACACCGCGGGCGCTCCGTCCATGAAACCGATGGTAGATCCGGTCAGCGGACACCCGCGCGTGTTCTTCAGCGTGTTCCCGGCGTGGATCTTCAGCGCCGGCACGCTGGGCGGATCCCCGATCGCTCGCCCCCGGTCCCGGACTTCGCCGTCGGGGACCACGAGACAAGGATAATCATCGCTCGGGTCTTCCGTGTTCCGATGGAAGACGCCCCGCTCGAGGCGGTACTGCCCGACCGGGATACAGGAGACGTCCCGCGCGTTGTCGGGGACCCACGGGAAGCTCGGAGGCTCGAGCGAATAGCACCATGTCAGCGGGTCGTCGCGGTCTAGCACGGTCATCTTCCCGAACGTCCCCCAGGGACCGAACCAGTACCGGCCGATGTCGAGGATCTTCATTTCATTATCCCCGGAATGCCATCGCCAGAACCACAGCCGCTAGACTTACCAGAATCCCCACGTCGAGAACGTGCCCCGCTATCTTCCGGATCATCGTAGCCTCCGACCGTTTAGCTCGCGGACGAGATCCCGCACCGCCTCGTGCGTCTCGTCCACTTGTCGCGTGCGTTCACTAAGCAGCACTTCCGGCAGCACTTCGAATCGCCGCTCGAGATCGTGCAGCATTCGACCGAGCCGCTCCGGCGTCACGTGGTGGCGCTGAAGATCGGCGAGCACGGCCTGCGCTTTTCGCGAGCTCTGCGAGTCCAGTAACATACGGATAACCACGAGCACGAACGCAGCGACCGCCCCGAAACGCTCGACAAATTCCATCACAGCGCCTCATTGTCCCGGGTGAGAATGATCGCGAGGTCCGCGATCGTGATAGTCCGCGGCCCCGTCCACGCGATCGTCGCGAACGTGGACAGATAGCTCACGTCCTCGATGTAGTACACGGCCGCGTTCCCGATCTGGTACGCGGTCGCCGATCCGACGGTCACGCCCATGTCGATGTAAATCTCCAGATCGTATTTCGTGTCGAGCGAGAGCCCGGACAGCGTTTGATTCCTCGGGAGCGCGACCGCCCATTCCTGAGGATAGCTTGCGTAATTGTTTTCGACCCACTCTGTCGTGTACGTGTTGCCGCCGATCACGAGACGCAACCGCGCCCAGTAGTAATTCGTCCCGCTCGTTCCCTCGATCTCGCCGCCGGCTCCGGACTGGGCTGCGATGCGATGCCGCGCCTCCTCCCGGAGATAGTCGGCGTTTCCTTGCATCTCGTCGAGCCGCTGCTCGGTCAGCGTGTCACCGTTTACCCAGTCGCTGCCCGTCACCCATTCCGGCATCAGAACCCCTCATTGTCACGCGTCACAAGCGCCGTGTATCCCATGATGGACGCGAGCGGTGTCCCGGGATCGGCCGCTCTCACCTTGCCGCATATCGTGAGGTAGTTTCCGTCGTCGTGCGCGATGTACGTGGTCGCGAGGAGCTGCTGCTGTTGGCTATTCCCCACGGCCGTGATCGTGAGAAGGTAAGCGACGCCCGTGGTCAGACTCGAAATGTCCTTGTTCCGCAGCCCGTTCACCTCGGCAAACGTCGTGCTGGCGATCAGATCGCTCGTCCATTCCAGCGGGCCGACATTTACGCGCAGGTTCCAGTCCGACGTGCTCATCGCGGACGATTCCACGTTGCACGCTTCCTGAGCGACCGTCTGCCCCCGCAGCACCTCGCGAATGTAGTCGAGGTTCGCTTGCATCTGGTCGCCCTTGGTCTCGGTCGGCGTGTCGCCGTTCGACCATTCCACGTCCGCCCAGGCCACGAATCCCCCCTACGGTCCCGGCGCCGAGAGTACCACCTTGTAGGCGCTCACCATTGTGACGTAACGCGCACCGGCGACGTTGATAGACGGGTTCACGCGCACCTCACCATAGAATCCTAGGAAATTCGCGTCCGCCGTGAGGAACGTCGTCAAGTGAAACAACTCGGTTTCCGTGTACGTGCTCGGCGTTCCGTGTTCCAGGGTCACGATCAGATCATTCGGACCTTCGGTCAGTCCGAACGTCGAGAGGTTCCGCACGTTTCCGGCGATCGGCTCGAACACGGCGCTGGTGCTCCAATCCGTGTACCAGGTAAGACTCCCGACATCGAACCGGAGCCGCACGTACGTGGCGCTGTAGTCCAGGACAGCGAATTCCGTTCCGACAGCCGCGAGCACCCGTCCGACCAGGTCTTCGCGGAGGTGCTCCGCATTGTCCCGCATCTGATTCAGATCGGCCGCGGTGATCGTGGTCAGTGTTGTAATTTCGACGTCGGCCCATCCCATGCCGCGCCCTCCTTAAAAAACCAGGTCAGACCCGTCCCAGACCGAGGTTCCCACGATCGCGTAATCGGCATTCACGACGGGATCGATCCATCCCACGAGCTCGCCCACGTTCTCGAGGATCCGGATTCCGATCTGCGCCACCTGGATCTTTTTCGAGGCCACCGCGAGAAACGGCTCGGTCACGCTCACCGCGTCGGTGATGTCCGACGTCGCGATCCGCGCCAGTGTCCCCCGGATCCGGTACACGGGCACGTCGACCTTAAATCGGTTTAGATAGAGGTTCGTCGCCGAGTCGACGGTCGCCGCGCTGATCGCCCAGCCGAGCGCGTGGTCCTTGTGCCGGACGACCGGCTCCGCCGTCACCGGATCCACAAACGTCGTGCTGTCCAAATCATCCTTGGACATCACGAGCTCCTCGATCGACGGTTCCGTTCCGTCGGCGCCGGCGGTGAAATCGAGATGCCCGTACGTCCAGGCGGTGCTGTTCACGACGTCTTCGTGATCGCTTAGACGTTCCGCCTCGGCGATCTGGATCTCCTCGGCGTCCGGGTCGCCTGTGATCTCCTGCGTCGTGTCCCCGACGCCGCCGGCCTCGAGGTGCCAGATCGCGATTCGCCCGTCGTAGCTGGGATAGATCGTCGCATTCATCACCTTCAGCAGCCCCTGGATCATCTCCATCAGGTTGCTACCCTTTGGCCAGTACCCCCGACACTTCGTCGTGTTGAACGCGGTATCGACCGTCGTCCAGTGCGAGCTGTCGTACCAAACATCCTGAGAGGCCCCGCTGATCACGTTGTAGGACTTGTTCCGCCCTGCCTGCGTGATCATCTCTTGAATCAGCGCGACCGGCTGCAGCGTGGCGCTTGTGTACTGTTTCGACGTGTAGAGCACGAATTCATCACCGGTAGCATAGGCTCCGGTGTTCTGGTCCCAGTCGGCCGTGTAGATCCGGACGACCGCGGCAGCGCTTTGATTCGAGGTGATGTCGACCGTCGCGGTCGCGATGCTGAAAGGTCCACCGGCTTGGCTCGTGCCGTCCTCGTAGACGATGTTGTATGTCGTCGGAGAGGCGAACACGAGCCGGAACGTCTCATTGTGGACGTTCGAGATCGGCGACGCGATCACAGCCGGCCCCGTGGTGTGCAGATAGCTTTTCGACGTGGCCGACTTCAGGACATCGCGAACGGGTGAAACCCACGCGTCCCGCTCGTCGAACACGGCGTCGCGCGGCCATTCGTACGCGAGGATGTCCATGATCGGATCACCGGCTTGAAGGAGCGCGCTACCATCCGTCCCGACGCGCTGCCGGTGGATCCGTCCCTGTGCGACGGTCTCCCATTCGTCCGCGATCGGGAATCCGATCTCGAGCGCGATCCACTTCAGCAGGATCGAGGATTCGGTCGTCGGCCAGTCGTCCGCGTCCGGGTTGAAAGTGTCGTACACGTTCGCTAGCCGAACCTCCCATTGCTGCCCCTGGACGACCCCGAACTCCCGTTCGCGGTAGCGCTTCACGTCGGACACCTCGATAGCTTCCTCGAGGTCCGTCAAGGTGATCAGCTGATCGCTGCCCCCGTCCGTATCCGCGCGCAGATACACCCGAACGGCCAGCGCTTCGCCGTTCGGGTCGTCCGCAACCGCCTTGAACGCCGAGGAGAAGGACATAGGCTAGATCAGTCGCCCCCGAATTTCTCTCCGGCGAGCACCTCCACGAGACGATACAGCTCCCCGACCAGCTCGAGGAGATGCGCATCGGCCGACCCCGGCACGATCTCGCCCGCGCCAGTGTGGTTGTTCACCTGGAGCCAGTGCGCTTTCATTGCGTCGCTTGCTGCGACCACGTCCTGCGGTTCGTTCGGGTCGAGCACCGAAGGAACGTCCACGGCGCCCATGACAAGGATCACGGGCGGACCGATCGCCCGCGCGGTGTAATGGTGCGTCACGGTCGAGGAGAGAGCGACCGCGAGCAGAACCAGGCTCGCCAGTTTCAGAGCGCGCCGAATCATCGTGTCACCTCCCGATCAGCTCGTTCGTTCCAGCAGGAGCTGGAAATTGCCTTCCATCGACTCGTTCGTCGCTGTGTCCTGCATCAAGATGATTCCCTCGCCCTCGCTCACGTCGATGTCGGTGTCCCCGCTGTCGTTCCGATAGCCCCAGTGCTGTTTCAGAGCGAATCGATCGTACGTGGTGCCGATGTCGTCTTCGGACGAGAAGATCACCGCCGGCCAGTCCCCGGGGAAATTCATTCCCGCCGCGCGGAAGGTCCATCCCTCGTCCTGGTGGTGGAAGAGGTATACGCGCATATCCGTCTCGGTGCCGTTGCTGCCACCGTCGACATTGAATTTCTTCACCGTGAAGTCCACGTCGAAATTCGTCCACGGCTTCGCCACAAAGATATTTGTGGAACGCGCATTCGTGGCGCCGGAGACGCGCCTCACAATGATGTCCCCGATGTATCCTTTATCGGACTCGGTCTCTCGAAACGTGTTGAGCGAGTCGGTGTCCGAGAAGACGATGGTGGAACTGTCCGGGTCGACGAGCGTTCCCGTCCCCCAGTAGTAAGCAGCTCCGACGACTCGCAGCGTATCATTCGCCTGAGTCGCCGACGTATCGGCCACGAAACAGACGCGGCAGAGGTGCGGCTTCATGGGGACGGACCCATGCTCGCCCCCGTCATACAGCGTTTCGGCCGCTGCTGTGGACCAGTCGATCGCAGCGTTCCCGATGCGCTCGTAGTAGCCCAGTGCGCCGTGTTGCCCGGCGTCCCCGGCCACCTGATCAAACTTGCCGGTCACGAGGAACAAATCGCTTCCCGACTGTCCGGCCTCGAGCTCGGCGACCGCGCTCGCTTCCGAATACCGAATCAGATCCTGCCCGGTCGCAGGACCCGCGAGTAGCAGCATCAGCGCCGCGCCGGATGCAAGGCGACGCAGGAGCTCGCGCGCCCTCATCGGTTGATCCCCATAATCACGATCGGACCGCTCCCCGGATCGTCCTCGACGTGCCATCCGTAGAGCGTCATGCCCCGCACGTTGATCGTCTGCCCGGGTCGCATCCGGAGCGTGATATAGTCTTCGGTAAAGTCGGGCGAGAACGTGCCCCCCCGCCACGCTGGAGCCCCGTTCGTATAGGCGCGGACGTTGACGTTGTTCCCGCCTGAATTGAAGAAGCTCCACTCGTCCACCTCTTCGCGGTTCGCCGCGACCGACGTGGTTCCCGCCTGGTCCTTGTGGAAATACAGAATGGTCGTCGCTGGCGAGGCGCCAGAATGAAAGAAGTAATTCAGATATTTCGCGCTCGCGGATCCGGCGCCGAACATCACCAGACCGAGCGCGAGCCCGACGAGCTGTGTCAGTTTCATGTGAACCCCTCCCGGGTTAGTAGGTGATCTTCGTTCCAATGAATCCCGACGCCGCCGACGGTAGCGGGTCCGGGTCGGACATCGCCGCCAGGTAAGTGTCGATCGAGCTGTCGAGAACGGTCGTCGCGCTGCCCGCGTCGTATTCGGCCTCGAGCCCCGCGTAATCCGCGAAGAGGAGAACCGCGGGGTGGATCCGTCGGTAATCGTCGTCGATGTCGAGCTCCACGACGAGACCGACGCGCGCGGCCGTTCCGTTGTTGTCGCTTCCGGCCGACGCCGTGTAGTAGGGTTCGATGTTCGCCACTCTTGCCGTTGCCATTACATCGCCACCGTTCCGCTAACCGCTAGCGCGTTCATGTGCTGAATGTAGTCGCTCGTCCCGATCCCCTTGAAAACCTGCGTTCCCGTTCCGCCGTCGGTATAGATGATCCCAGGCCCAGCGCCGAATGGGGACGAGCAGTGATTCACGTAAATCTGTGCCCGGTTGTCCGCGTAGAAGATCACCGGAGCGGTCCCGTCGTCGTAGCTCGCATTGTCGAAATCGGAGCGCTTCACATTGCAGACCGCGGTGATCGACTGCGCGTTGTTCCCTTCGATATGGAACAACCGCCGGACAATCCCGTCCAATTGCCCCCCGCCGTACGACAGCGCGGTAAGCTGGCACCCGTCCACGACCACGTGCCAGTTTCCTTTCGCCTTGATTCCATATGTCCATTCGTTCCCGCCGTTCGTGGCCCCACCGCCCCACGTCTGCATACGGCACGCACAGCCGCGCAGAACGAGCTTAGAGCGCGTTCCGTGGTAGCTCGCCTGGTCCTGCGCGTCGATCAGGTACGGCTCCGTGATCGGGTTCGACACGTCGGCGTTGTGCTGGTTCTCCAGGCCGATCCCGATTAGCTGCACGTACACGAAATCCCCGGCAGCCGGCGAGATCGTGATCACGCTGTCGGCGGTCGACGTGGATCCGTCGATCTCGACCACGTTTGGATAAAACGCTCCGACCGGACCGCAGTCGGCCGCGATCGTCACCGATTCCGTAATCGTAAGGTTCTCGTGGTACGTTCCGCGGCTCACGAGAATCAGGTAATGCTCGCCGGACCAGTTCGCTTCGGCCGCATCGATCGCGCCTTGAATCGTATTGAACCGGCGACGATCGACTCCAGGCGAGCCGGCGCCCGGAAAGATGTTTGCATTAGACCAGTGCGGGTCGACGCGCATCACGCGTTGACTGTGCAGCGCGTAGCCTAACGCGTCGATGTTCGCGCGCGCCGCGTCGCCCCACGTCTGATCATTGTCGGCGTTCTTCTCGAGCTTCAGGAACGGCTCGAAGGACGACATCAGGGCACCTCCCGAAGATCGAATGTCAAGTGATAGAGTTCCTGGCCCCCGCGCAGCCTACGCGGGTCGAAGTCTTTCTGCTCCCACCGGACGACCCAGTACGTCGATTCGTCGAGCGCGTCCGGTAGCAGCCGGAACCGACGGAGGCGCCAGTATTCGCGCAGTGACGTCACATCCGTGATTCCGAGATACCGATACACAAGATGCCATTGCCGGCGTTCGGCCCATACGCGCGCCGCGATCGGTAGCCCGTCGCGTTCCAGCACGGTTTCCCCGACGCTCGAGACCAGATCGGTGGTCGGATCATCGCTCCCCGACTGCACCGTCGGGCACGTATAGACGGGATAGCCCCCGCCCCCGAACGGTTGTGTGCCGAACCCGCTCGAGCCGGAACCGCCGAAACCGCTGGTGCCGTACTGGAGACCGTCGCGCTGGAATCCGAAGGACATCGATCACTCCCGGTAGGCTTTGCGTACCGTCTTCTCAATCGCCCGGTTGAACGTCTCTGCCAGCTCGCGGATTCCCATCTCATTGTGCGCGTACAGAATCGCGCCGCTCGGCACGTGGACGTGCGCCTCGACGTGCATTCCTCCGCCCCCCGCGGCAGCGAGTTGCGGGAGGCGCCCGCGTCGCATCTCCTCGAGCATCGGCCGGAACCGCTGCGACGGTCCCGGCGGCATCACGAATTCCCGATTCTGTAGAATGGCGAGCTGCTCGCCCCCGGGAGGCCCGTCGGCCATTCCGCCACCGTGAAACCTGTTCGCCAGGAACCCGAACCCGACGCCTAGCCCGAGCATCCCTCCGAGGCCCATCCCGCTGAAGATCGTTTCGATCTGGAGCTTCGCGGCGATCGCCTCGGCGATCATCCGGCGCAACATACTACTGATCACGTTCATCGCGCCGCCGATGATCCCTTTCCAGCGCTCGCCGCCCGTTATGTGCAGATCGGTAATGTGATCGAAAGCCACGTTCCAGAGAGACACCACCGTATACGATGCCATCCGGTGCTGCTTCCGCGCTTCCGTGGCGAGCTCGCGCACCCGGGCCTTTGCCTTCTCGGTGCTGATCTTCTCGAGTCCTTTCTGGAACTCCTCGCGCGACTTCTCGCCTGCCTGTTGCGCTTGCGTCGTGACGTTCCGCCAATGCTCCTCGAGGTACGTCTGCAGATAGCTCGTGTCGATCTCCATCTCGGGCGCTTTGAATTTCGATGCTACGTCCATGCTCGCGATGCGCTCGAGGTGCTTCTCGTGGTCCGCCTCGAGCTTCGCATAGTATTCCTCCCGAGCCGCGGAGATCTCCTCCTGCGTCTTCCCGAACGAGGCCATGAATGCTTCGCTGAAAGCATCGACCGCCCCGCCTCCAGAGTCGCCGAACATCTCAGTCCATGCGTTCTGAGCCGCGGCGAAGTCCTTCGTGACGATCGCGAGAGCGTATTTAATTTTCGGGGAGATGCTCGGGAGGAGCGCTTCGGCCAGCGCTTCGCCGACGTCCACCGTCTCGAGCCCGGCCTTCAGTCCCTCGAGGAGCTCCCCGAACCGGCTCCCGTATTGCGTCACCTCGAATGCTGCCATTTTCAGATATCGAATGGTGTCCGCGGCGAACGTCGAGATCAGATTCCGCGCGTCGAGGATCTTCTCCGCGGCCGTGTCGAGAGCGCCCTTCAGGTCAGTCCCGAATGTCTGGAAGATCGAGATGGACACTTCCGAGAGCGCCGACTTCACGCGTTCCCAGGCCATAAGCGTACTATCTTGCTGCGTCTCGTACGCTTCCCAGGCTGCATTCGTGCCCGTGATCTTCTTCCGGAGGTCGACCATCCGTTCCGCCTGGCGCTGCAAAATGGCGATCGCGTTCGCGCCGCGCACGTTCAATAGCTTGAACGCCTTTTCGCCGCGGATCCCGGCGTCGGACAGCGCGCGTAGCACCGCGGCGAGCCCGTCGCCCTTGATCGACATCCCGTCGAGCGCCTTAATCACTTCCTTGTTCCCCGTCTTCACGAGGTCAGTTAGCGCGGAACGCAGCCCGGTCCCCGCCTGAGACGCCTCGAGCCCCGAGTCGACGAGCAGGGACATCGCGGAGGTAGTCTCCTCGAGGGACATCCCGAATTCGCGGCCGATCGGAGCGCCGTACCTCATCGAGTCCGCGAGCCGTTCGATCGACATCCGCGTATTCTGAGCTGCCGCGGCGAAGACGTTCGCGACACGGTTCGACTGATCGAAGGAGAGGCCCATCGCATTCATGGAACCGATAATCAGCTCGGCGGTGGTCGCCATGTCGCCGCCTTCCGAGCCGGCGAGCTTCAGAACCGCCTCGATCCCCTGTACCGATTTCGTGGCGGACCCCGTCGCTTTCGCGAGGATCGTCATTCCCTCGGCGACTTCCGTAGCACTGAAGGAGGTCTGCGCGCCGAGCTTCCTTGCCGCGGATTCCATCGTCGCCATCTCGGCGGTACTCGAGCGCGTGACCGCCTTGATGTTCTGCATCTGCTGCTCGAACGTGGCGCCCGTCTTGATGATCGCGCGCCCGAGGCCAGCCGCGCCGAGCGCACCGACCATTGGGCCGATGCTGCGGATCAGATCGGTTCGAAAGCCCATCCACGACCGGCGCGCCGATGCCGTGCCGGACTTGAACTGTTTCGCATTCAGCCCGAGAATAGCCTTTGCGTAGTGTGTCGCGCTTCCGCCCGGCATCCGATCACCGCCCCTTGTGCGCTAGCGTTCCCTTCGCCTTGAGCACCCGTCCCCCGCCGTCCTTCGTGTTACTCCCGAGCTCCTCGTGAATCATGTCGAGGATCTGCATCGTCTCCTCGTCCTGGTCGAGCAGCCCCCCGGCTCGCGGCAGCGACTGGTAAGCCATGACTCGCCGGTACAGTGTCACCATCCATTTCGCCCTCGACGACAGCTTCGGTTGCAGTCCGTTCTTCAGAGGACAAGTGAAGCACGCCGTCTCCCGGTCCCTCTCGCAAGTCGAACAGTCGAGGATTTCGAGCGTATCGTCGCCGTCCACCTCGACTATGAATCGGACGGCGTCCCTGATTCCCCCAGGTCTTCATAGGTCTTCGTCATTCGTGCGGTGACGCGTTGCATCACACGCGAGAGGATCGCGGCGTCGATGCTGTCGTAATTCTCGACGGTCGCCTCGGTGATCTCCTGGACGCCCTCGTCGGTCTTCACGGCGAGCCCTTCGATCGACACCGTTAGCGCGATCAGCGCGTCCCGGTCGGCGTCTTCGTTCGGTTCGTCGTCGGACTTCGAGGAGAAGATATGCCGATCCCCTCCCGACAGCGGCCGTAGCGTCCAGACGATCATTCCGTCTGATCCCTCTGGCGTCGCCTCGGGGGCGCCGGGGACTGCCGGGAGGATCTCTCCCGTCCGGCTGTAGTGAATCCGAACCCTCTCGAGGTTCGTTTCGCCTAGCACGTACATCGGTCCCTCCCGTCGGTGTGTACGTCCTATGTGTACGCCTCGCCCGTCGCGTCGGTGACGACCGCGGCGAGGGTCGGGGTGCTGGTGTTGTTCCGGTGGCACTTCACCTGCAGCTGCCCCATGATCGCCTCGGCGCTCGCCCCGATCTCCTTCGCGAAGCTACCGATGATATGGCCGTACGCGCTGGTGAGAACGCAGCTGTAGGATCCGACGGTCAAGTCCACGTCGAGCCCGACTTCGGTCTGCGCCTCCCATGCGTCATAGGCGGTCTTCGCGTTCCCGCTGAAGTGTTTGTCCACTTCGTAGGTGATCGTCCGTTTCCCCTCGTTGATCTGCGTCGGCTGGTCGCTCCCCAGATCGACGCCGTCTTCGTCGTCGAGCTCCCGCGCGATCTCGAGGGCGAACCGCGTGATCTCCGTATCCGCCGCCGGCGAGGTGGGATATCCCAGCTTGAAATATCCATCCTTCATCGACTGCCAGGAGACCGGCGCATTGTTCGCGCCCGTCGGCACGACGTTCGTCAGAGACGAGCCTTCCGTCCCGAGATCGCACGCGACGCCGGAGATCGACGCCTTCCCGAACCCCTTCCGGGGGATCTCCAGACGGAAATTCTGGATCTTCGCCCCGACGAGCACCTGCGCTTCATCCGTTCCGCCGGCTCCGATCTGGAGTCCGCGATCGATCTGCAGACAGAGATATTCTTGCGACGCCTGCGGGACGATGTCGTGATGGTCGGTGTCCCAGGTATCGCTCCCGAGGGCGAGCCAGAGCAGATATCCGAGGTGGCCGATCGGGAGCTCGATCCCCTCGACGCTGAATGTATGCTTGTGTCCGCCCCCGATGCTGTACTCCACCTCGGGAGAGGTGATCGCGTCGCGGTCGTACACGATCGGCGTGTCGTCGATCGTCGCCGTTCCGCACTGCAGATAATGCTTCGGCGCGACCACCGCGCTGGCCGTCGTAGCGCGTGCAATGCCGACGACGCCCTCAAACTTGTTTCCCATGCCCTAGCCCCTCCCCTCGTCCGGTTCTGCGTTTCGCTCGGGCTTCCGTGTTTCGGGCGCCGTACGCTTCGCGCGCGCTGGTTTCGTCACCTCTTCCCATCCGTCCATCGCGAGCACCGTGGCCCCGACGTGGTCCGGAACCTCGATGGTCCCGCCTTCCTTCACCGTCCCGTATCCGCGCACCTCACACGGATCGGCGTGCGTCCGTTTCAGGATCATCCCGTCCCCCTACGATTGAATCGTCTCCCAATCATGGATCAGTACGCGGTACATCACGGCGAAGGTTAGCGTGAGCCTTCCGATCGGCTTCTCTTCTTCGCTTGAGACGTCGAGCTCGTATCCTACGACGTCGATCTCGGACACGAGATCGCCTAGCGTCGTGTCCGTCGCGCTCGGGATCAGCTTGCTGATCACCTCGGAGGCCATTTCGCGCAGCTGATTCCCGACGCTGGTGCTCTGCTTTTCGTAGCACGACACGACGAGCGCCGCTTGCACCCGGAGCATTTCGCCGAGGGTCACGTCTTCGTCGTCCCCGACCACCTCATTCCCGACGATCGTGCAGTCGATCGCCGGTAGCGCGGCGTTCGTGAAATCCCAGATATGTTCGACGTGGACGTCCGCGTCATCGACGGTTGTCATCGAGACGAGACGCGCGGCGACTCGATTCAGAATCTGCGTGTCTGCGTGCGCCATGTCACCGCCTCGCCTGCTGCTGCCGATACTTCAGCTGCTTTTTGTAGTGACGCCGCATCGCCAGAGACAGCGCGCGCCGATTCATCGAGCGGAGGTTCTTTGACACGATGTCGTGGATCTCGAGAGTGACCCATTCCAAGGGGAACCGATTCGGTCCGCGGCGTCTGTAGGCTGCCGGCTGTCCGTTTGGTCGGGTGCCGAGGAAGGCGCCGGGGGCGATAATCTTCGCGCCCTTCTTCAGACCGCGCACGCGTGGACTCTTCTTCGCCTTGATAGCGGCGAGGTTCACGCCCCACGTCACCGTGCGCACCACGTAAGCCGGGCGTCGCATCGACGCCTTCGAGTTGTAGGTGCGCTTCCGAATGATGCGCTGCGCGACCCCGAGCTCGGAGGCGGATCGCCTGTATACGTGTTTCATCTGACTGCGCACGGCGAGATTGATCGCATCCACGGCAGCCCGGCGCGCCGGCTTGTCTCCGGCGCGAAGGATCTTCCGCAAGCTGCGGTCCTGGAATTTCATCGTGATGGACATCAGGCCGTCGTCTCCTCGAGCACGAGAACCGCGAGATCCGTTGACCGGCGCTTCCCTCGCACGGTGAACGTCCGCGAGCTCCCGACGAGCTCCAGGGAATCCCCGGCGACAACCGAGTCCACGAGCGCATACTCGACCAGCAGAGACGGGCGATGTCCCTGAATCCGTAGCGCCCGACGTCCCGGATCGTCGAAGATTCCCAAGATCCGCCGCGGTTGCGCTCCGAAGATCGACACCTCGACGCCGTGATCCTCAGAGCGGAAGTATTCCCATAGGTCCCCGGTCTGTTCCATGTCGTACAGAACGGTCACGCTGTGATGCTGCGACCACCCCGTCGATGGCCAGTTCACTTCGGCGCGGAATTCCACGAGGGAACCGGACCAGTCGGAATCCATCTCGACCGTTCCGTAGAACCACGTCGGGGCGTGGACTTCCCCGAATTCGCCGCCCTCCTGGTATCCCGGCATCTGGTTCTTCGCGTATCCGTTCGGCGTGTCTTGCCACTCGCCGCCGTCGATCCGGTGCTGCAGCTGCATCTCCGTGAGCGGGATCTCCTCGTCACCGTTCGCGATCCTGAAGGCCATTCGGAAGAACAGCGAATCGCCAGCGGCGACAGCCCACGACGCCGGGTCGGACGTCCAGGAATCGTCCTCCGATTCCCTCATATGCAGCATCACGTCTGCCAGGAGCCATTCGGCCATCAGCTTGCGTCCTCGAGTATCAGTGTCGTCACGCCTTTGCCGAGGTTCCCGTCGCCGCTAGGCTGGATTCCGCGCACCGTATAAGATCCGTTTGGTCCAATCGCGGTCTGGCCCGCGGCGACGGGGATCGCATCGGCGTCTTCGGTCGGCACCATGATCTGAGGCGACGTCCCTTCGACCCCGAATTCCTCGACGTACGCGTCATCGAAAATGGCCCGGATCGAAACACCGTTCACCGTCCAGTTTTCGGCGAAATCGTCCGTACCGAAATACTCGAGGCGAACGTCTTCATCCCAGGCCATCGATCACGCTCCTGCTAGAGCTTCCGCCCTTTGTCCTTCGCCGCCTTCTCCTTCGCGGCCGCGTCCGGCTTCGAGCTTCCGAGGGTTTGGTTACTCTCGCCCTCTCCCCCGGGCGCTTCCTTTCCGATGTCCTTGCCGCTCATCCGGTCCGGCTTGATCTTCACTTTGACTTCGCCGGTCGGATCCTCGCCCTTCCCGGAACGAATCAGATCGTAGAAATCGGATTCGATCACTTCGTACGTTTTCCCCGGGAGCAGGACCGCCCCGCCCGTCGCGCGGGATCGTCTCTTCATCCTTACTTTCCGGACATCGCCTTCGGCCATCGTCGTGTTCTCCTTTCCTGCGGGGTTCCGACCGGAGGCGACGAGCCCCCGGCCGGTCTGGGTCGTCAGTAGCGCCACCGTGGTGCTACCTGATCTGCACGATCGTCGTTCGCCCGAAGTCTGCACCGCCGGCGGGAATCATGTCCTGAATGATGCGGACCGCGAATCCGTTGTACGCGTCCCCAAGATCGGAAGACAGTTCCACCTCTCCCGCGGAGATGCTTTCCGCGAGCACGGTGTACCAGTGCGTCGTGTCGGGAGACACCTGGACGGTATAGCGCATCGCGCTGTCCCCCATACACACCACGCGAAACTCGTCGTAACCATCCTTCAGCCGAACCCACGTCGACGTGTCCGCCGCCGCGGTGACGCTGTCCCCCGTGCTGCCCCCGGTCGACTTCGTGACCTCGGTCAGCTGCACGTCTCGTTTCGCGGCGATCACCGCGACTGCCATCACGCACAGCGCGAGCAGAGCCCACGTCGATGCGTTCTTCCTGCGCTTCATCTTTGCGTCCTCCCTTGTTCGAGATAGCGCCGGCCCCATCACACGAGCGGGGGGCCGGCGCCCGTTCCTCATGTCAATCGGTGAATCAGCTGCAGTCGGCGTCCTGAATCGCGCTGAAGGACTCCGGATGCCGGAACCCGACGTCGGCATCCTGGAACGCGCGGATGATCAGGTTGTCCGCGTCGCCGTCAGAGTACGGATCGGGCTTGATGTCCAGCGTGCCCCAAAGACCGATCACCGCATCCATCCAGTTTCCGAAGATGATCGCGGTCGCGGCGTTTACCAGCGTTCCCTTCGTGAGATCGTCCGGAACATTCGTGGAGACCGCCGCGCGGTATCCGTTCACCGTTCCGTCGTCCGCCCAGACGAACGAGAACGACGCCGTGTCGCCAGCTTCCTTCCGGCCGACGGTCTTCAGCTTCCCGCGTCCCTTCGGCGAGGTCAGATACGCCAGGCTCCCGATGTCCGCGTTGGCGGTCGCGACGTCGGTCTCGAGCTCGACGATATGATCCCAGGTCGGCGGTCCGCCGTTCGTATCGATCGCGACGTCGCCAATCGATCCGGTATTCAGGATCCCGTCCGGATCGTTTCCACCGGATGCCCCCTGAATCCCTGCCTTGTCGATCTCGATTCCGAGAAGGAGTCCGAGGTCGCGCATCACGATCGCATCGGCCATCGGCGTGGACTGCAGCATCAAGCGCCGGCTGATGTCCTGGCGAGCGCGCACGGTGTGCGGCGACAGCGAGAGCGCCCCGATCACCATCGAAGACTCGCCGGTCCCGGATCCTTCAGCGACCCAGCCGGCCGTCCCGCCCGTACTGAGTTTCGGAATGCTGATGGTCGAGCGCAGACCGGAGAGCACTGTCGCGCCCAGCGGGACCATCTGCGTGCGTGCTCGCAGAACGTCGATGAATGCGTCCGCGAGTGTGATCGTCCCGACAGCTCCCGAGCCCGTGCTGGTCGTAAGATCCGCCCGAACCTCCGGCGCAAGATCGAGACCCTTCTCGAGAAGCAGCCCGCGGCTCATCACGTCGTAAGGGAGGAAGAACCCCGACGCCTTCCGGCCGTAGAGTTTCCCCACCTCGTCGCTCGCTTCGCGCTCGAGGCTCGGCTCGTTCCAGCGGTTGTCGGCGTGTTGCATGATGGCCCGACAGATACTGTATTCGCGCACCTGCTTCCGGGACATCCCGATTTCCGGCGACTCTTGCTGGCGTGCCACTTCCGCCGCGGCTTCCGGCGTCGGCAGCGATGCGAGTACCTCGTGATTCATGCGCTCGATGGTCCATCCCTCGGTGATCGCCGTCGGGATCAGTTCGCGATTGTGCCGCTCACCGATCGCCGTGATCTCCGCGATGCGCTTCCGCTCGGCTTCGGCTCCGCGCTGCGCGAATTCGGCTTCCTGCTCGCGCGTCACCGTGGCCGTTCCACCTCCGCCGTCTCCGTGCCCGTCGTCCCTCTCGAGCAGCGGAGTCGTCCCGTCACGTCCCTGCCTCAGCATTTCTTCCCCTCCGTTCGTGTCGGGTGCGTCCGCCGCCCCCGTGTCTTCGGCCCGACCTTCGAGCCATTCCACGCCTACCTGGCGTAGATCCTCATCGTCCGCACGTGCGCCGACGGTCGGGTCGGCCGGTACAGACACGAAACTGAATTCATAGAGAGCCCAGCGCACGACGTCGAACCACCGTCGGGCTCGCCCCTCACCGGCGGGACGGGGTCCGCCCCATCCCATGATCATGTCGCCACGTTCGGGATCGGCCTCGACTTCTCCCGGGAGCTTCCGCGGCTTGATCTCGCGCAGCAGCTGATTCCGGTATCCGGCCGACGTGAACTTCCGTATCCCCGAGGCCACGTCGCGGAAAGTCTCCTCGGCCACCTGCGACGCACCGAACCGCACGCGAGCCCAGAGCTTTTTCCCCTTCAGCCGGACATTCTCACCGATCCCGATCTGTCGACGATGCTCGTCGAGTACAGGGATTCCCCTCTCGGCTCGTTCGAGATCGATCGCTTCGGCGGTGTGACGCAATACCTCGACGCCCCACCAGCGTTCGACCGGGCGCTCGCTGGAAAACGACACCTCGACGGTGCGAGCATCCTCGTCTACCGACTCGAGGCGCACCTCCAGCGTTCGCGTCTGAGGTCCGAGCGGAATTGTCGGCTCGCGGTCCGCGGCTGCCGCCTCGAGCCGCTCGAGCCATTCCTGATTGATCACGTTTGCCCCTCCTCCTCGTCGTCCCGATCCATGAGCTCGAGCAGATAGTCGCGCACCACCTCCTCATTGACACCGTTCGGATCCGGAACCGGGATCCCGGCCTCCTTCATCAGACGATTCTCCTCGGCGAGCTCGCGCAGAACGCGCATCCACTTGCGACCGCGCGCCCCTGCGATCTCCTGCCGGCTCCGGACTCCGTTTCGCACGTCCCGCTCGTTTGACCGGCTTTCCTTGTCGTGGTCGATCGCCTCCCAGCCGCGCCCGTCCCATTCGACCATGTCGGCCATCGCAAGCGCCTCAGCCGCTCCGACGCTCCGCCCGTCGACCGGGCGAATCATGTTCGACATGGCGGCCATCTCGAGGAACCCGCGATACACCCGCTGGTGAAACGCTGCCGCTGTCCACCGCTGCAGCAGGCGCCACGCGTCCGCTTCATCCGTGCGATCCGCGCGCCGGGCCGAGTAGCTCGTGTTCCGGCTGTCGTTCGCGAGAGACGCATAGCTTGTATTCAGCCCGGAGGAGATGGACCGCAGACAGGACTCGACGAACGGCGCGAACATCTCATTGGGATAGTTCGGCGTGTAGCCCGACAGCTTCTCGCCCGGCCGGAGCTCCATCCAGATCCCCGGTTCGGTCTCGACGATCCGCGGTCCTCCGCCGTCCTCCTGGTCGTCGTACGCTTCATCGTCGCCGCCGGCTTCCCGTTCGATCGCGCCCATCTGCGAAGCGCCCGCGCGAGAAGCGACCGACGCGGCATCCTCGAAACCCGCGAGCTGCCGCATCCGGAAGAGAGAGGCGGACATCCACGGCAGACCGCGTTTCTGGCCGATGCGCCGCATAATAAACGCGTGCAGAATCTCGTCGGCGGACCAGAGCTTGCTCGCCGCGCTGTAGTAGCTCCCCAGGTACAGCGCCCCCGGCCGAGTCGCGAGCCGTTCGTCTTTGAGCCAGTACCCCGTCGGCCGGTGCCATTCGTTTAGCTGGACGCCGAGCCTCGAGTAACTCCCCGAGGTCCCCGGCTCCTCTTCGTAGTTGATGTCGAGGAGCTCCGCGTCGATGAAGTGGAGAGCGTATCCGTACGGGCCGGCAGTGCGCCCTCGTACTTCCTGGACGAGCACCTCGCCATCCTCCGCGCACGTCCGTACGAATAGGCGCTCCATGTCGTGCCACGTCATGCGACCGCCCATGTCGCAGAGCTTGCGTGCGCCGCCCCAGTCTTCCCAGGCCAGCGCGATCGCCTCATTCATCGCGACGTCCGGCTCCCCGTCCGGCCCGACGACCGTCGGTGTCGGCCGGATCCCCGGCTCGCCGATCACGTTGGTCTCGAGGAGCGCGAGGAACCGACTGGCGAAATCGTCGTTTTCCGCCTCCCACCTCGAGCGGGCGCGCAGCTTCTGCAGATCGTTCTTCACCATCGTGTCGGTAGGCACGGGCATGGTCGGCCAGTCCGCCGTCAGCCGCGTGTCCTTCGCCGCGTTGTGCCCCCGGATCGCGACGCCTCGACGCCGCGCCCGCTGTATCTTGTTCGCTTCCCGTGCTAGTCGCCGGTCTTCGAAGACGTAATCGAATAGGCTCATTCCGTGAACCTCACTTTCACCGATCGGGACGTCTTCAGTCCGCGGGCGATCCGCTCTTTCCGCACTTCGCTCTGATACTTCGCCGCCTCGACGCCCTCCCAGTACATCAGCTCCTTGATATTCATGCGGGAGATCGCGCGATTCCCGATCGTCATGCTGTCCTGATCGAGAAGTGTCCGGCCGGCGAGACGCGCACGGATTTGATCCAGACGTTTCTTCGTGTCGGAGCGCACGTCGTGCGTCCCGCCGGCATCGCTCAAAACGTCGTAGCTCGTGACGATGTAGACGCGCCCCTGCTGGACCGTGTAGCGGTCGGTCCCGTCGCGCATCACCATGTGCCAGTGATAGACGGTATCAGCGGTGAAGCTGCTCGAGTCGCTGCCGCTGATCTCCCCGGTGTAGGAGCCGTCGCTGTTCTTCGTGATCTGCTGGCCTAAGTCGCTGTCGATCTGGATCGCAGCGCCAGCAGTCGCGTCGGCCGGAACGAATGTAACCTCCATTTCCCAGCTGTCGCTGGAGAAATCGTCGATCGTCTCCGTCCACGTGACCGTGTCGCCTTTAACGAATTCGTCGGGGATTCGTGATAGCGGATCCGGTGGCATCGGGCCGGCCCTCCTCTTGAACCGGCCCTAATTGCCAAAAACCGTTTATGTCAAGGGACGACGTCCTCCCGACATCCACGACCCGCCACTACGACCGCGGCCACCTCGAGGATTCACTCGCCGCGGTTTCTTCTTCTCGGGGGATTTCTCGCGCTTCTTCTCGAGCCGCGCGACGGCTCGTCTCAATGCCCTTTCGAGTCGCACGTAATCGGGGCGCCGGATCTCCTTCGCTGCCATCGCCAGGACACGACAATCGAGCGCTTCATTCCGATCGCGGATCTTCTTCCACCTCGCGCGCCCGTTCTCGTCGATCACCCGGCGCTCGGCGGTTAGTTGCTTGAAGTGCTCCTCATCGTAATGTTCTTTGCCCCGGGGGAAATGACAGTACCCCGGCCCCGGCTCCTCGACGTGCAGCGCGTCCATGATCTGCGACTTCGCCTCGTCCGTTCCCACGATCCACAGCGCGACCTTCAGCGGTTTCTTCTTCGTGCGCTTCCCGACGCTCCGGCTCGACGGGGTGACGATCGGGAGCTCTTGCACGTCCGCGCGCCCCTTCGAGGCGAACACCTGGCGGTGTTCCCGGGGGAGCACGAAATCATAAACCCGTTTCGGCCGGAACCCCGAGTCGATCAGCACCGGGCGGACCTTCATCGTGATGCCGAGCTCGTGCTGCCAGCTCCGGTCAAGATAATCGACGAGCCGCTCCCACACCCCGCCGTGGTTCGTGTTCCCCGGGAGAATCCCATACTCGATCGACCAGGACTCGTCCCCGTGCCCCCAGCCCACGACCTCGATCTCGAGGCGGTCCGGCTGCACGTCCACGCCCGCGGTGAGCCACAACACGCCCTCCGGGAGCTCCTCGCCGTAGTCCTCGAGCCGCGCCTCGAGAGAGCTCGCGGCCACCGCTTCCCCGGGCGCCTGGTACGCTTCCCCGAGCACGGTATTGACAAACGGCTTCAGCTCCCGAGGCCCCCGCGTCTGCGCTCGCATCCATCCCTGAAGGACGCTATCCCACGACTTCCAGCCGGCCGGCGAGTACAGCGAGCTGATCGCATACCCTCGCAGGCCCGGCTCCGTCGGCTCCGCGGTCGGGCGCCATTCTCCCTCGGCCAGCATCTTCGTCTTCGCGGTCTCGTTCGTGAGGCCCCCACAGTCCTGGCACAGCATCTCGGGGGCATCCTCGAGCAGCAGGTGCGGCCTCAGTGCCTGGTGATGCTCCGGGACCGGGTCGAGGAAGCCACGGAAGAACAACGGCGCCATGTGCCCGCATTCCGGGCAGCGGAGGAAATACAGCCGCTGATCGCTCTCCCGGTATCGCCAGTCGATCCTCGAGAATCCCAGCTCGGTCGGGGTGCACGGGAAGAATAGCTTGCGGTTGATGCTGAAGGTCTCGGTTCGGACGCGCAGGAGCTCGACCGGGTCGCCCTCCCGGTCGACGTCGCCAGGGTAGCGGTCCATCTCGTCGCCGAACGCGTACCGGATCGGTGTCGACGCGAGCGCGCTTGCACTGTTCGCGCCGATCAGCGATAGCGTCCCGCCGGGAAACACCTTCTCGAGAATCGTATTCCGTGCGTCCCGTGTCCGTGCCGGCGCGATCAGGAGCCGCAGCGCCGGCGACGCCTCGAACATCGGTTGCAGACGCTGCTTCGAGTATTTCTTCGCCTGCCCTTCCGTCGGCTGCACGTACAGAATCGGACCAGGCTGGTGCTCAATACAAAACCCGATCCAGTTATTCCCGGCGTCGGTGAACCCGAGTTGCGCGCCCTTTTTCGCGACCACCTCCTGAGGTCCGCCCGGTCCGAGGGAATCCATCACTTCGCGCAGGTACGGAACGCGGTCGGTGCGGTACGGTCCCGGCTCCGCCGAGCTCCGCGAGTCTAGTACGCGGTTCGCGTCGCTCCATTCCGATACGGTGAGGCGCGGTTGCGGCTCGAGCCCGGAGAAAAACGTACGCTCGAGCTGCTTCAGACCGCTAGGTGTCACAACAGAACCTCTTGCGATAGGCGTTTCGCAGCGATCTCGCAATACCGCTCCTCGATCTCGATGCCGATGGAGCGGCGGCCGAGATCCTTCGCGGCGCGGAGGGTGGTTCCGGAGCCCATGAAGGGGTCAAGGATAGTGGCCCCCGCCGAGCTGCTGGCCTCGATCAGTGGGTCAATTATGCCTCTCGGTTTTTGCGTTGGATGCGATGTCTTATTCGGCTGTCCCGGCCGCATTGTTTGTGCCTCCAGGACATTGGGGCGGTGCGCCGGATTCCAGGTTCGGCCGCTTCGATATCCGTAAACGCATAGCTCTGCCGCGATCGTCCATCCGGATCCGGGGAAAGCGGGAGCGGTGCCTTTCTTCCTCCAAACCAAGAACCTCGTTGAAAAACCGCGCTCTTCCAGGAGATCTACGAGGTCGCCGAATAACCGATGCCCACACCAAACGTAGGCGCTCGGTGCGAGAAGAGAGGCAAGAGAGATCCCCTCCGCGACCATTCCCCGCGTTTCTACCCAATCGGCATCGCCCGCCAAGAGGTCAAGCCTTCTTCGGCCGTTCGGCCCACCAGTGGGAGTTCGGCTCCGAATCTCTGCACCCGAAACAGAGATGGCATACGGCGGGTCGGTCAGCACGAGATCTACGGGCGGCAGATTCGGCAAGATCTCTCGGCAGTCCCCGTGGTAGATCGTGCAGCTGTCGTCCTGGTAATACGGTTTCATCTGTTCGCCATCACCCGCAGCGACTCCGCGATGTCCATCAGAGCGAATGCCGTGATCACCGCTGCTGCCTGGTTCGAATCCGCGTAATCGGTCACCGCTCGTCTACCGATGATCGATTTCGCCGTCGCAAACCGCCTCGACGCTTGCGCCTCCTCGACTCGCTCCGGAGGTTTCTTTTCCTTCCGAGAAAGATAGCCCGCGCTGTATGGGATCATGGTGTCGATCTTGTCTTTCCACCCGGGTCGGAGCCGCACCTCGAACGACGCCCCGCACTTCTTCCGCTCGAAAATCGCCGAGCACTTCTTCAGCGTGACCCCGAGGTCCGTAGTGATCCCGGCCACTGTCCGGCCGGCGTATGGTGGTATGTCCGAAAGCAGCTCCCGGAGCTCCCTTTGTATCATCGGACCGTCTTCGAGCAGCGATGCGATAACTCTCGCCTTCTCGATAGTGGACGCCACGCCCTCACCCCTTCCCGTTTCCATGCGGAGGCTGTGACAGCCCCGCAAGCGCTTCCGCGATCTCGTCGTCGATGATCCGGTGCACCTCGCGCGCGTCGGTCTCCTGCGCGAGCGTGCCGGCGAGCCGGGCGCCCACCGACATGAGACGATCCCGAGTCCTTCGCGATACCTCGAACCAGCGTCTAGTCATCCCGTCGACTGACACGAGCTTCCCCCTGCGCTCGTCGAGCTCGATCTGCGCGCGGTCGGCGTCGATCTTCGCTTTCCGCATTCGCTGCTCGAGTAGCTTCGCGTTCTCCGGTAGCTTCCGCGCCGGGTCGGTGTTCTCGATCCATTCCCGGTCCGCACGCTCCGGGTCGATCTTCCCGTCTTCCTCGAGATGAATCCGGCCATCTTGGACCGCACGTTGCACAGCACGGTGCGTTCCGCCTGGAAGGCCCCGCTCCCGACGGCTTCGACCATACTCCGCTTGTGTCACGTGCTCGGCCACTGTTTCACCCCAATGGAATGTCCGGTAACCCCTTTTTGCGTCTCAGCACGTTTCTCGCGACGATCAGCGTTTCGACGCAAAGGCCAAGACACTCCATCACCGTGGCCAGTTCATAAGCCGTTGTCCCTCCCGGGCCTTCCTTCTCCAGATCGTCCAATACAATGCGGACACCTTCGAAGACTTGTGCTCCGGTCAGAGACCCGGGCCTCCCCGGCTGATGTAATGTCGCCTCGGTCCAAGGGTTGTTTTCGTTCATTGCATCTTCCCCGCCTGGTGCTCCCGCTGCGCCTTCACCGCTTGCGCGTGAAACGCCCTCGCATCCGCCAGCGCCGCCTCGAGCAGTCCGAGAACGTGCGCGCGCTGGACGATCTGTTTGTGTCCGCTCTTCCCCGAGTACAGGAACGGAATCCGCCGAGCCTGCAGCTGCAAACGCTCGATCGCCTTGATCGCCCCTTCCGCTGCTACCATGTCCGCGCTCTTGGTTTCCATCATCGCAACCGCGCCTCGAGCTTGGCCACCCGCGCGACTACGATGTCGATCCGCATCTTGATCCCCTCCATGTCCTCGCGTATCTCCGACAGCGTGTTGTGAGCCGCGGTGATCCGACAATCAAACGCGAGGATCTGCTTCTCGAGCACCTCGAGCCGTTCGTCGTGGTCGGTGTCGTGCCGCTCGAGATAGTCCAGCCGTTTCCCGTGCCCCGTGTTCGTCTCGTGGAACTCCTGCAGCGCGCGCACGCCTTCCTTGTCGAGACGCTCGATCGTCAACGTCCCCCCGCGTCCCTTCTGCACGAGCTCGGTNNATGCCAGCTGTAGCTTATCCGTCATCGCGCCGCGTCTCCTCTCGTGTAACGCGTTGTGATCGCTTGCGTTCGCTCCGATTCCTGAGCGGGTCCTCCTGTATTATAGCCTGCGGGCGGGCGAGCC
>JABAHP010000113.1_pt3 | contig 35480 bp, 31 predicted proteins | sample 7062081 | NCBI WGS metagenome assembly JABAHP01 (sample SAMN14534357, study PRJNA622989) | marine sediment metagenome | biome: marine biome [ENVO:00000428]; feature: marine pelagic biome [ENVO:01000023]; material: deep marine sediment [ENVO:00002113] | place: India: Gulf of Kutch | collected...
GCGTAGAAGGCCCGCTTGTCGTTGACCTCCAGCCTGGGGACGTTGAGGGCGTAGAGCTTGTGGAAGTACCTGTGGGTTCCCCCGGGCGGGCAGGGGCCGCCGTACTCCACCTTCCCGAAGTCGTTGGTCACCTGGCGGGCGCCCACCGGGACGGTGCCCTGGGGTATCTCGCCCACGTGGGGCGGTATGTCGCAGACCACCCAGTGGACCCAGGTGCCCACGGGCGCGTCGGGGTCGTCCACGATGAGGGCCAGGCTCTGGGTGGCCTCGGGCACGCCGTTCCAGGCCAGGTGGGGGCTCACGTCCCGGTCGTCGCAGGTGAAGACCTTCGGTATCTTGCCCTCGTCCTGGAAATCGTTGCTCCATATGCGCATCGCCAAACCTCCTCGATGCCACATGTACCAGGGTACCTTAAGAGGTTTCTCATTGCGTCTGCCCCGGGGTACCTTTAAGTGCCGCCAATGGGATTGGGTCGTGATGCACTCTCTCCTGACACGGTCCACCCTAGCTGCGGTCCTGGTCTCATGTGCCATCGTCCTGTCATCGGCAACCGTGATGGGAACCGTCGATCACCTCCAGCATGACCTGCCCCGGCCCGTGGCCATGACGTGCGCTGTTTTCACCGGCGATGTGGTGTACGTTTTCGGGGGAGTCACCAAGGGTGACCTGCTGGACACGATATACGAGATCGACCCGGAGACCGGGAAGACCAAGGCACTCCCCTACAAGCTTCCCTCACCCCGCAAGCTGGCCTCGGCCGTGTGGACGGGGGATGAGGCCTACATCATCGGGGGAATAGGGTTCGACGCGGAGCCGATGGCCGAGATCGTCAGGTTCACTCCGGGAGAGGGCGTGGAGGTCGTTGAGGGAGCGATGCCGTACGGGACCAAGGGCATCCCCTCCGTCTGGACCGGTGAGGCCGTCCATATATTGGGCAATTGCCTCTCCTCGGAGAGGGGACAGCATGACGTCATCCGGTTCGACCCGGAGGAGGGCACGTCGGAGATACTGGAGAACGCCCTGCCCATACCCGGTGCGGGGAGCACCGCCGTATGGACCGGGGACCGGGCGTACATCGTGGGTGGTCGCCAGAACGAGACCGTCCTGTCAGACCGGATCATAGAGTACGTTCCCGGTGAGGGGGCCAGGTTCATGGAGGCCAGGCTGCCCCAGGGGAGGATCGGTGCTGCCTGCGCATGGGACGGAGAGAGGCTGTACGCCTTCGGAGGGACGATAGCCCTGGAATGTGGCCCCCTCGAGTGCGTGCCCGTCGATTACCTGGACGAGATCGTGGTGTACTATCCGGACAAGGACACGTGCCAGCTCTCCGATGACGACCTCCCGGAACCGATGGACGTGAGGGCGGCCGTCTGCACATCGGTGGACCCCCCGCTCGGGGCGAGGTTGCTAATCCCGGGGGGGTTGACGGAGAAGGGTCCTGTGGACAGCATCACCGAGTTCACCTCCCGACGCTCGGGGCCTGAAGAGGCAGAGGATGACGTTCATTATCTATCCACTGATGAGTTCCTAGCCGGTGCGGGCATTCTGTTGACCGCGTTGGCGCTGGTCACCTTGGCGATATGGATCACCTCTCCTAGGGGGGAACGCCTTGTATGAGGTTCCCTTGAGGTGCCCGTATATTTAGGTGCTCCTAAATATGATTCGTGTTTCCTGCCCTTCCTGAGCTATTCGGGACCTTAGTGTGACAAGTGTTATATAGACACATTTGGTTCATGTAGCCGTTGGTCACATGGGTCTCAGATTCCCCTCAGAGCTTATACCCGGGGTTCGCGACGGGAGGGTTACCATGCAGTTCGGGCTGTGGAAGCGCCCGAGGGTGGTCGCCGGCCGCGTCTACGTGGTAAAGGGACTTGGAGTGGTCCGGGTCACCGCAGTCGAGAAGATCAACCTCTCCCGGTTGACCCCTTGGGAGGCGGAGGCCTCCGGAGCCAAGGACGTGACCGAGCTGAGAGCCTGGCTGAAGGAGGAGAACCCCAACGCCGACCCGTCCCGTGACGACGGCTACCGGGTCAGGTTCAGGTACCTGGGCCCCGAGACCGAGGCGGGAGATGCCGAGGCGGAGGAGGGCGAGGCGGGCGCCGAGACGGAGGAGGGGGCCGAGGGGGTGGCATCGGCCGTCCCTGCGAAGGCCATCCCACCGGACCTTATGAAATGGGTGGAGAGCAAGGACTGGCGCCTCATGCACCTGAACCTGCTGGCAGCCGGGGTCTGGAGGAACGCCGACGACATGTCGGCGGAGATCGACATCGACAGCGCCACCACCCGACGTCGCATGGGTGACCTTCGGAAGCGAGGGCTGGTGACCTCCCACCGTCATCACGGTTACAGGATCACCCCGGAGGGACAGGGGGCCCTGGCCCACATGGTCGACGAGTCAGAGGGCGCGGCGGGGACCTCCGCCGCCGACTGGCTGGCCGCCAAGAAGGGAAGGGGGGACATAATAGAGGTCCTAAAGGACGGGCGGTGGCACAATGCCGCGGAGATCGGCGAGTTCATGGGCCTCTCGGTGGTCTCTGTCCAGAGGAGGGTGGCCGCCCTCAGGGACCGGGGACTGGTGGAATCCCACCGTAGGCGAGGGTACCGCCTCACCGACGTGGGCTTCGAGGCCATCGGGATGTCACCAGAGGAGGCGAAAGCGTCCATGGCCCCCCGCCCGATGGTGCACGGAGGGGGGACGGACGCCATGTCCGACATCGAGGCGACCTTCGCCACAGAGGAGAGGCTCACTGCCCCTGAGGCGTTTCCCTCGGACCTCCTGGAGTGGCTGGACCGACAGCCCTACAGGAAGGACCTGCTGGTGGCCATACCCCATGACGACTACATCTCCGCCTCGGAGCTCTCGGAGATCCTGGGAGAGACGGTCACCACCCTCCACGGCCGGCTGGCGACCCTGCGGGATAGGAAGCTGGTGGAATCGATACCAAGGCAGGGCTATACGTTGACCCCTCTCGGCACACAGGCCGTGGAGGTGATAAAGACACTGTCCATGAGGAGGGGTGACGAGCCGCTGGGGGCTTCCGCGTTCCTAAGTGCCGAATCCGACTCCTGGTCCATCGGTGGTGCCAGTGAAGTCGGGGCTCCCGCGGCGGGGGCCACCGTGCCCGTCGCAAAGCCCCGCAGGCAGCTGGCCGCTGGCGATACCTGTGGGTTCTGCCAGACCACGACGATGGGCACGCCCGAGGCTGGATGGATCGAGGCGATGCAGGACAACTTGGAGACCCCCACGACTGCGGGGAAGGGCGAGACCGTCCCGTGCCGCAGGGGCATCCTGGAGGACGGGGCATGGTTCCTGGTCGTCGACAGGGACCCGATAGCAGAGGGTCACTGCAAGCTGGTCTGCAAGGAGCACGTCCACGACCTCCTGGAGCTGGCCGAGTGGTCCCACCGGGACCAGCGTATGGCGCACATCCGGGACACCCTCGCCAGGGACCTGATGCTCGCCATCGAGGTGATCTCGTCCCTGGACCAGCGCATCGTCGACGTAATGGTCTTCTCGAGCATGGAGCACGGTGCGCACCTTCACTTCGACCTGGTGCCCAGGTACAGGATGGACCTCCCGGGACTTCGGCCAGTGGCGTCCTCCAGGGCCTACTATGACGATTTGTCCCTGACGAAGAAACGCAAGCTCTGGAAGGCCCGCAGGCTACACCTGGAGGAGGTGGCGGCCAAGCTCCGTGAGTCGGCCCACAGGATACTCACGGCCCGCAGCGCTCCCGGCGTCGTGGTCACGGTGAACTGACCTCAACCGGTGACCCTTCCCCTGGGCGTCCTCAGAAGGTCGGCCACGGCGATGACTATGAAGACGGCGAAGGCGACCAGCCCCGCGTAGAAGAACATCATCTGGTTGTCGCCCATGCTCTCCTCGGCGGCGCCCTGGATCCAGGTGTCGTACCTGGCCACGACGATGGTGAAGGCGAGGGCCAGGAGCGCCATGATGGCGAATACCAGACCCACAAGGGTGAAGCCACCTGGATAGAGGCGGGGGTAGGTTCTGGCCTTAGACCCGGCCGTCGCGACATCCTCGGTCGCCTCGGTCGGTTGCCCCTTGGGGACCTCCTCCTCTTCCTCCAGGGTCCCGATGTCCTCCTCCTCGGCGTCCTCCGCCTCCGCCTCCGGCATGACCACGGTCCCGTTGGGGCGGACGATGGCCTCGTCGATGGCGGCGGCCAGCATGTCCATGTCGCTGGCCCTGGGCTCCTCGGGCTCGTACTCGATGGTGATCTCGCCCTCGGACCTCATGCTGAACTTCGCGCTGCACCCGGGGCACCGCGCCTGGTCAGGGTCGACGACGGTACCGCACTCCGGACAGAGGTACTCCATCTCCTCCGACCAGTCGAACTCGATGCCGCAGCTCTCGCAGGAATCCGCCCCCTCGTCGAAGGTGGCCCCGCACTCTGGGCACACGTACTCCAGCGAATTGCTGTTCTCCTTCCTGACCTGGGGCAAATCGCCACCTCTCCAGCTGCTGGCAGTTCCCACCGGGTGAGTACCCTTTGACGAACTGGATACTATATGTAAGTTATCATATTGATGACCCGCCGTCGGGCGGGTGCCGGCTCAGAAGTTGATGAGACCGCACTGGCCGTTGTCGACCTTCTCCTTCTCGTCGATGTCCAGACGCCAGAACTCGCAGTCCGGACCGATGCATATCGTCTTGATGTCCTTGTCGAAGCAGTGGGCTATCAGGCGAAGCGGGCAGATGCCTATCTCCCGTGGCACCGGGTACTTCTGGATTCGCACTGTCTTGCCTCCGGCACGGTATTGCCCGGCCACATGATTAGGTTTGTGGATGGGGCTGGGATCGGGGCCCGCGGGGGGATGTGGACCCCCCTGCTCCCCGTCCTGACCCCATCACGGCAAGGTAAACTCCCGACCCCAGACGTCCACCTTGGTGGCGTCGAAGCCCTCGGCGGGGTCGAAGTACACGGTTACCGTCACCTCGCCGTCGATCGCCAGGGTGTCCGGGATGGTCACGTCGGTGCCAGTGGCATCCGCGGTCTCGTCGGCCGCGTTCTTCAGCATGATGCCCTCCATTCCCGCCTGGGGCACCGAGACCTCCGCGGGCGCCATGTTCTCGATGTGGATCTCCACGTACGTCTGGTTGACATAATCGCCTTCGGCCACGGTCCCCCAGCCGTTGATGGTGATGCCCAGGGACCACTCGATGGTGACGTCCATGGTCCTGGTCGCCTCGGCGTCCTCGGGGTCGATGACCTTCAGGGTGATGGTGTACGTGCCCGCCACGTCGTAGGCGTGGCTCTCCTCTGCCTGGCCGAACATGGCGGAGATGGTGTCACCGTCGCCCCAGTCCCACTCGAAGGAGAGGGCACCGCCCTCGGTGTCGAAGCTGCCTGAGGCGTTGCACACCACGTCCAGACCCACGTACCCGGGGTTGTTGACGGTCAGGTCCGCCTGGGGTGCCTCGTTCGGGTGCAGGAGGGCCTCGGGGATGTTCGGGTTCAGCCAGTCCTGGTCGAAANNGAACCACGCCATCCCGTGCATGGTGTTGTCCTCGGTGAGGGGCTCGTAGCCCCTGTCGTGGGACTTTTGGAGGTCCGAGAAGGGGATATCCATGTTGTACGCGCTGATCTTGATGCCCAGGAACACGATGCTGTCGAAGTCCTTCGCCTTTATCTCGTAGGTCTTGTTCAGCATCTCGAAGTCCTTGGAGTCGAAGATGGCCACCCTGAGGGTGCCAGAGGCGCGGGTGTACTCGTCGTTCTTGTCACCCAGGGATATCTGCACGCCGATGGTCTCGTTGGCCTCGTCCACGGCCATCGAGTCGAAGACTACCTGGGTAGGGGTCTTCCAATCCGCCTCGTCAGGGTCGCTCACGCATCCCGCCAGTCCCATTGTCACGACCAAAGTGGCCAGCAGGACCGCTGCTAATCTCATCCTTTCTGACATGGTTGTTCCACCTAACCCCCGCAAAGAGGTGATACCGAATGCAGCTCTTGGTACATAAATGTTATTAAAAATATTAATTCCGTTGTCATATTCAATCCATCTCTATCAACATAGTCTAATATCTTGTTATGATGCGTTGTTTCATGAGGTCGCACGGCCCTTAATTTTGGCAGTCCTAATAAGTAGCGGTATGGGATGGGCGGGGCGGCCCGGAACGGGACGGCTTCGCCGACCTTCTACCTGGTCGCGTTCCACACCACTAATTATATATAATTAGAGGCCTTTGCCGAAGGATGGTGACCCCGATGGCGGAAGAGAAGAAGTTCACCAGCGTGTCGATACCCGTTCCCCTCTTCAAGAAGGTGGAGGAGCGTATCCATGGTACCGGCTTCACCAGCGTGTCCAGCTACGTGACGTACGTGCTGCGAGAGATCATAGCCGAGGAGGAGAGGCAGGAGGACGACGACAACCAGCCCTTCTCCAAGGAGGACGAGGAGCGGGTGAAGGACCGGCTCCGTGCCCTCGGCTACATAGACTGAGGACCCAGGGACAGGAAGGTGCAGACCCATGGTGTTCAGGCAGCGTGCGCACGGCGGCAGGCTCATCGACCAGAGGATGGACCCGACCGAGAGGGAGAGGTTCCTGGCCGAGGCGGCTGAGCTCCCTTCAATGGAGGTTGACAACACCGTCGCCCAGGACCTGGCGAACATCGCCCACGGCGTCTACAGCCCCCTGGAGGGGTTCATGGTGGGCGACGACCTGGACTCGGTGCTGGGCCACAGCAGGACCTCCCGGGACGTGGCGTGGACCATCCCCATCGTGCTGGACCTGGCCGATGGCCAGCTCCCCGACGTGTCCCCTGGGTCGACCGTGGCCCTGCTGCACGGGGGCAAACCGATGGCCTCCTTGGAGGTCCAGGACGTGTTCGGCTACGACGAGGGCGAGTACGTCCGGTCGGTGTACGGCACCGACGACCCATCCCACCCCGGCGTGGCGAAGGTCCGGGCCATGGGCGACCGCCTGGTGGGCGGCCGCATACGCCTGGCCGACGACCTGTCCTCGCCCTTCCCCGAGTACACCCTATGGCCCATCGAGACCCGGGTCCTCTTCAAGGAGAAGGAGTGGCAGACCGTGGTCGCCTTCCAGACCAGGAACCCGCCCCACCTGGGCCACGAGTACGTCCAGAAGTCGGCCCTCACCTTCACCGACGGGCTGTTCGTCAACCCCATCATCGGCAAGAAGAAGTCGGGTGACTTCACCGACGACGTGATCATCAGGACCTACGAGGAGCTCATCGCCAATTACTACCTGCGCGACAGGGCGGTCATGGGCATCCTCCAGGCGGAGATGCGCTACGGAGGCCCCAAGGAGGCCATCCTCCACGCCATCATGCGCAAGAACTTCGGTTGCACCCACTTCATCGTGGGCCGCGACCACGCGGGCGTGGGCAACTTCTACGGGCCCTTCGACGCCCAGGAGATCTTCTTCGACTTCCCCGACCTGGGCATCACGCCCCTGTTCTTCAAGTCCTTCTTCTACTGCAAGAAGTGCGGTTCCATCGCCAACGAGAAGATCTGTCCCCACGGCGGGGACGACATAGTCAACTTCTCCGGCTCGAAGATACGGGGCCGCCTGGTGGACGGCCTCCCGCCCGGGGAGGACATGATGAGGCCCGAGGTCAGCCAGATAATCCTGGACTCGGAGACCCCCTTCGTGGAGTGATGTGAGGCATGGACGACGGGAACCCCCTCGCACTGGCGGCCCGCGGGAAGGGCCGGGTGGCGGTCGTCCACCACTGGGACGCCGACGGCATAGCCTCGGCCGCCCTGGTCATCGAGGAGGTGCGGCGGGTCTCCCCCGGGGCCCGCGCCCACAACTGCTCGCCCACCATCGGGAGGTGGGCTCTGGACGAGGGGGAGGTGGCGAGCATCCGCGCGTGGGGGCCGGACCTCCTTGTGATCGTCGACCTGGCCATCCGGGACGACGACCTGGACGCGATCTTGGACGGTCTCCCCGGAGTGCCGGCCCTGATGGTGGACCACCACAGGGCCGAGGTGCCCGAGCACCCCCGGCTGGATTACAGGAACCCGGTGGCGGAGGGGCTCCCGGAGACGGACTACCCCTCCTGCAGCTGGGTCCTGCGGGAGATGCTGGGCCGGGACATGGACCTGCTCACCGTCCTCGGCGTCTTCGGCGACCGGGGAAGGGGGATGGTGGAGGAGCCCATCTGGGAGACCATTCAGAGGTTCCTCGAGACATCTCCCATGGACTGGGACGACATGCACCTGCTGGTGGACCTGGTGGACAGCTCAGCCAAGCGGGTGGATCTGCCATCTGTGAACGCCGCCGTGGGACACCTGCTGGAGGGCTGGCGGGACCCCAAGGGACTCCTGGACCTTCCCGAATGGCTGGAGGGGAACGAGGAGGTGGCGCGGGCCCTCAAAAGGGAGCTGGAGAGGGGTCCAGAGACGGTGACGGACGGCATCCTGGTCAAGACGATCGACACCCCCTACCTGGTCATCTCCACCGCCGCCCGGCGGCTGCTCGGTACCAGGGAGGAGCAGGTGGTGGTGGTGGTGAACCTGGGTTACTCCGAGGACGAGGCCCAGGTATACGTCAGACGCAAGGGGGACCTGGACCTGGCCCCCCTCATCCCCGTGATGCGTGGCAGGGGCTACTCCGCCGGCGGCAAGGGCGAGGTCCTCGGGGTCATCCTGCCCCACGGGGACCTGGACTGGCTGCTGTGCAATGTGATGGATTACGTGGGGGAGACCGGGACCGGCTGATATGACTCTCGAGAAGGTGACATCATGAAGGACAGGAAACTCATGCTCATGGGGCTCGACTGCGCCCCCCCCGCCCTCATCTTCGACAGGATGAGGGGGGAGCTCCCGAACCTGGAGGCGCTGATGGGGACCGGTCTGTACGGGCCCCTCCGCTCCACGCTGCCGCCCATCACCATCCCCGCCTGGCTGGTCATGATGACCGGCAGGAGCCCCGGGAGGCTGGGCCTCTACGGCTTCCGCCACAGGAGCAAGTTCACCTACGACGACATGTGGATAGCCAACTCCACCCGCATCCACGCGCCCACCGTCTGGGACCTCCTGGGCGACGAGGGCAAGCGGAGCGTCATCATCGGCGTCCCCCCCTCCTATCCGCCCCGGGAGCTGAACGGCGTGTCCGTGGGCTGCTTCATCACCCCCACCACCGAGGGGGACTACGTGTACCCGCCCGAGGAGAAGGAGGTTGTGGAGCGGGTCTCCGGCGGTTACATCACCGACGTGGTCTTCCGCACCGAGGACCGGGACCGGCTCCTCAAAGGGCTCTACGAGATGACCGACAGGAGGGCCAAGGTGGTCCGCCACTACGCCGACAGGGGCGACTGGGACTTCCTCATGTTCGTGGAGATCGGGCTGGACCGCATCAACCACGCCTTCTGGAAGTACTACGACACCGAGCACCACCTGTACGAGCCCGGCAACGAGTACGAGGACGCGATACCCGATTACTACCGCCATCTGGACGCCATCGTGGGCGAGCACCTGGAGGGTCTGGAAGACGACACGTTGGTCATGGCGGTGTCCGACCACGGGGCCAAGGGCATGCGCGGCGCCCTTTGCATCAACCAGTGGCTCGAGCGGGAGGGGCTGCTCAGGTTCAAGTCCAAGCCCGAGGGCGTCTCCAAGTTCGAGAGCTGCGAGGTGGACTGGGAGAACACCACCGCCTGGGGCTGGGGCGGTTACTACGCCCGCATCTTCATCAACGTGGAGGGCCGCGAGCCCAGGGGTATAGTCCCCCAGTCGGAGTACGAGCGGACCCGGGACGACCTGATCTCCCGCATCGAGGCCATCCCCGACATGGACGGGAGGCCGTTGGACAACTTCGTTTTCCGGCCCGAGCAGGTCTACAAGGTCACCAACGGGGACTACCCCGACCTGATGGTCTTCCTCGACGACCTGCACTGGAGGGCAGCGGGGACGGTGGGTCACCCCGACATGTACCTCCGGGAGAACGACACCGGGCCCGACGACGCCGTCCACGACTGGAACGGCATCATGATTTACCGAGACCCCCAGCGGCAGGCGGGACGCCAGCTGGAGGGTGCCAAGCTCATCGACGTGGCGCCCACCATCCTCAAGCTCATGGGAGTCTCGGTGCCGCCCGACCTGGACGGCAGACCGATCAATGACATAGTCGAACTATCAGAGGTGAGCCAGTGAACGACGGACGAGGAGTCACTGTTTGGATGACGGGGCTGCCAGGCTCCGGCAAGACCACCATCGCCCTGGAGCTGGAGAAGCGGCTCAGGGAGATGGGCAGGAACGTGGAGATCCTGGACGGCGACGAGGTGCGCAAGGGCCTCTCGTCGGACCTGGGGTTCTCCAAGGAGGACAGGCAGCGGCACGCGAAGCGCGTCACCTACGTGGCCAAGGTCCTGACCCGCAACGGGGTCATCGTGCTGGTGGGCCTGATATCGCCCTTCCGGGACTTCAGGCAGTACGCCCGGGAGGAGATCGGCGAGTTCATCGAGGTGTTCGTGGACACCTCGCTGGAGGAGTGCATCAAGCGGGACCCCAAGGGCCTATACAAGCTGGCCCTGGACGGCAAGATCCAGGACCTCACCGGTCTCCAGGACCCTTACGAGCAGCCGGAGGACCCGGAGCTGGTCATCCCCACCGAGGAGGTCACCGTGGAGGAGGCCGCCGACATGGTTATGGACCAGCTGCGTGCGCGGGCCTACCTGTGACTGATGGTACCGCCCCCGACCTCAACCACTATTGAGAGCCACGGGGAAGGCTTTAAGAACGGTCGGAGGGATTCTCGGGGCAGGACCAGGCATATTCCTGGAGGTGTTCCCCGATTGGACCTGGATGTCGCAAGGTCCCTGGCTGACCTCGTCTCCGTCGACGCCATGGTCACGGAGTCCGGCAGCATCCTTTACGCGAACCCCAGCCTGAGCAAGAGGGGGCGGGACCAGAGGGGCTGGTCCCGGACCGAGGGGCACCACGTGTGCGAGGTCTTCGACGATGAACACCAGGACCAGGTCAGGGAGTGGTACGAGGAGCTCAAGGAGCGGGGCGACCGCTTCGGGATCCTCGAGCTGCGCTCCCGGAGGGGTGATGTGACCGAGAGGGCTGAGACGCTCACGGCCATCCGGCTGGAGGACGTGGAGCTGGTCGTGGTCAGGTCCAGGGAGGACCTTCCTGTCATGGACAGGTACCGGGACCTGGAGACCTCCGCCCGCATCCTCAACAACTACCTGCGGGACGGCAACCTGGGCCTTATGGTGCTCCAAGACGAGGACGACCGGCGGGCGGTCATCCGCTACGTGAGCCCGGAGGGTGCTGACATCCTCGAGCGGGACGTGGGTGCGCTGACAGGCCTGGAGCTGGAGGGCTTCTTGGACCCCGGCCACAGGGAGCCTATTCTGGAAAGGTGCAGGACCCGGGCCCGGGGCGAGTCGTACCTGGGCGACAACACCATCCGGTTCTTGAACCCGCAGGGCGACCTCATCGTGCTCGAGGGGGTGATGGGCGCCACCGTGTGGGACGGCCAGCCCGCAGTGTACTGCCTATTCCGGGACGAGACGGACCGGCACCTGATGCTGGAGGAGATGCGCAGGTTCGAGCAGGGCTTCGAGATGCTCACGGACACCCTGGTCCTGGCGGACAAGGACTTCAACATCATCTACATCAACCCGACGGGGCTGGAGCGCTCCGGTTACACCTACGAGGAGGTGATGGGACAGCCCGCCTCCATGTTCGCCTCCCTGGACGACGGACAGGGCGACCCGCTGGAGGTCATCCAGGAGCTGTTCGAGAAGGGTACCTACACGGCGGATCGAATGGCCGTCTCGAAGGAAGGCCGCAGGTATCCGGTGGAGGTGTCGGTGACGATGACCACCGACCCGAAGGGAGACCCGGAGATGCTGACCGTCCTCTCCCGCGACATCACCGAGCGCAAGCAGACGGAGCAGATGATACTGCGCGCCAGGGAGAGGGCCGAGTTCTTCACCGACCTGATGGCCCACGACATCAACAACTACATCCAGGGAGTGATCGGCTTCCTGGACCTCCTGCAGCAGGCGGAACTGGGGGGTGACCAGGCGAGGCTGGTGGATCAGGCCAGCGAGCAGGCCAACCGGGTCTCCTCCCTCATCGAGAGGGTCAGGACCATATCCCGGGCCGAGCACTCTGAGGAGCTCAAGCCCGTGGACGTTAGGGCGGTGGTGGACCAGGCCGTCGCCGACGTGCGACAGAAGTACACCGAGGTCGACCTGGACGTGAACATCGACATACCCGAGGGCACGGTGGTCGCCCAGGCGGACGACCTGATGAACGACCTGGTCCTGAACCTCCTGGACAACGCGGTCAAGTTCTGCTCCTCCGATAGCGTCGAGGTTGACCTGGACGTGGGCACGAGGCCTGAGGAGGGCCTGATCACAATATCGGTCTCCGACCGGGGTCCGGGGATCCCCGACGAGGACAAGGAGGAGGTGTTCTTCCGGTTCGTCCGGCGCCGGGAGGAGGCGGAGGGGACCGGCCTGGGGCTGTCCCTTGTGTTGGCCCTCGCCGACAGGTACAACGGACGCGTTTGGATCGAGGACCGCGTGCCAGGCGAACCCGAGGAGGGGGCGAGGTTCGTGGTCGAGATCCCGATGGCATGAGCACGACACCTTCCGGGACGAGAAATATTAATCATGTCCGCCTGTTATGTGCCCGAGGGGATACCCTATATGGCGGAGCAATACCTGGGTCATGCCTTGGAGATATCCTCGGAGTGGTTGATGGTCCTGGAGGGCACCAGGATAATATACTCCAACCATGGCCTTGACGAGCTTGCCCCCAAGACCGACCAGCGGATGGTGGGTCGTGAAATAACGGACGTGCTCCCCGGGGACCGCTGCGAGGGTCTCACAGACCTGATCGATAACATCGGGAGCAAGGGTGGGGGACCGGTCTCCGGCACCTTGGAGTGCTTCGACGAGGGACTGGGACCGAGCACGCTGCTGGCCAGGGGAGAGACCCGAGGCGGTTACACCTACATCTCCATCCGGCGACCCTTGGACGACGAGCTCCAGGCTGACGGCAGGCTCATGGAGGTGGAGGACAAGCTCTCGGCCCTGCTGGGGCTCGCCGCCAGCGCGGGAGTTGGCGTGGGTGTGTTCGAGATCTCCAGCGAGGGGCTTCTCCTCCCCAGGTCCTTCAACGAGCATGTCATCTCGATATTCGACAGACCCCAGGAGGAGATGGTGGGCCGTAGCCCCGCTGAGTTGATGCACCCGGACGACCGGCCCGTCCTTGAGGCGATGGTCGAGGAGCTGATAGACACGGGCTTCAACAGGGAGCCGGTCCACCTCCGTGCTTTGGACAGCTCGGGCGGCACGGTCCACATCCAGGTGGCCAACTCGATGCTGTCGCCGCCCAACGATCACCTGGGCATATCGTTCATCCAGGACGTCACGCCGATAAGGGAGGCCCTGGACCAGCAGAACCGGATGGTCCAGGCGATGGACAGGGTGGAGGACACGGTCGTCCTGGCGGACTCCATGGGCCGCATCTTCTACGCCAACGCCGCCGCCCTCAGGAACACTGGATACGCCCTGGAGGAGGTCCTGGGGCGCCCGCTCCACATCTTCATTGCCCCGGAGGGGGCGGAGGACTTCGCGAACCAAGCGATGATTGAGTTCCTGAGGCGCGGCTGGTGGCGAGGCAACACCATGGCCTCCACCAAGGACGGCAAGCTCTACCCCGTCGAGGTGGCCGGGACGGCCATCCGCGATGAAAGAGGGGAGCTGAGCATGATAGTGGTCATATCCCGCAAGACCCAGGACCGCCAGCGATTCGAGGCCCAGCTCCTCATGGCCAAGAGCAACAACGAGAGGCTGTCGGGCCATGTGGAGCATCAGCTGCTGCCCGGGCTCGAGAGGGCCATCCGGGAGCTGGAGAGGGAGGACCTGGACGACCCATCCATGGTACTCGAGGACATGAGGGCCGCCCTCGCCGACGGTCAGCGCGTGCTCTCGTCCCTACCTCCACCGGAGGAGGCCCAGAACCTGAGGCCGATGGCCGTGACCCGCATCCTGGAGGACCGGTTGCCGAGGATGGTGGCAAGGCACAAGGTCGGAAATACCGGGATCGAACTCACGATCCGACCGCCCGACGAGGACCCCATCATAATGGCCAACGACATGCTACCGGACCTGATAGTCAGGATACTTGAGGTCCTCATGGAGATGGCGGAGTTCGCCAAGCCCAGCTTCTCGATCTTGGTGGAGCACAGGTCCCTCAGCGAGGTCAGGGGGTCGAGACCGTCCGTCGACGCCAAGGGAAGGGAGCCCAAGGTCGCCGCCATATCCATCACCTGCCCCGGGCTGCACCTGAACGAGGAGCTAAATAGTATACTGACCCGGCAGGAGCTCCACACCCTGGGCCCCCTGGCACCAGAGCAGGCCCTTGCGGTGGAGACCTCCCGGCTCCTGCTGTTCCTCTACGAGGGCAGCATCGTCACCGAGAGGGGACCCAAGACCGGAGAGGAGTCGGTCGTGGTGCTCATCCGCGAGGTCTGAGACGGGAGCCCACGGAGACCCCTACCCCTGGGGTGCGGCCCTCCCCTCCAACCATCCAATCACGACGGGCGACCTGGCGTCGTAGGGCGTGTACGGCTTGATGTCCAGCACCGGAGTGCCATCCAGGAGGTCGATCCCCCTCACATGCATCTCCCCTCCCTCGATGCGGACCAGCTCCACGATGGAGAGGCCGATGTGGTTGGGACGGAGCGGGCTCCTGGTGGCGAACACCCCGCGGGCCATGCCGCTATCGTCGACGGGGGGATGTACCGTGAGCTTGGTGGTCGTCGCCTTGTGCATGTGCACCAGCAGGATCACGTGGGAGAAGCCGTCCAGGTCGGCCAGGCCCTCGACGCACTCGGGTAGCACCTGGACCGTCGCCTCCTCATCCAGCTTCTCTGATGCGCAAAGGGGGATGGACCCGGTGGACGTGTAAGGGGACCGGACGGTCCCGATGGGATGTACCTCCATTGATGACGACTCCTGCATGGGCGCGCCCTAGGACCTAAGGGACCAAAAGGTTGGCGATTGTCGATGGGGGTTGAAAACCTCCAAGAAAGGTACTTAACCGTTCCGACCAATCAGGACAGAGCAAGCCATGGCTATATACTGCTGGGTGGGAGCTGAGGTGATGCTGNNTGACGGGCCTATGGGGAGCCCGGGCGTCATCCAACCAGTTGGAGTTGGATGCCACTTACCTGGGGTACTCCCTCATCGTCTGGGTCATTCTGCTGCTGGTGTCGGCGGTCATCGTGGGCCTCATCGCCATTTCCTACCGGAGGCGCAAGAAGAAGAAGCTTATCCAAAACCTCCAGAAGCAGAGGAAGGCCATGGAGAAGGCAGGCTCCGAGCTCTTCTCCCAGCGAGGGGCGGACGAGATCCAAGAGGCGGTCGCACAACCTGGCAAACCGAAGACCAAGATATCCGAGGGGGCCGTCGCCTACACCGAGACGGGTGAGATGCTGGTATTCAAGAGCTCGGACGCCACGGGGGAGGGGGACGTGGTCGCCTCCGCAGTGGACAAGATCTCATCGAAGCCGGGAGCCGAGGGTGTCCCGACCTGGTCCCCCACCTACCGCATCGAGCTCATAGTCGCGCTCCATCTGACAGGGGTCGCGATGTTCGCCGTCGACGACAAGGGTAAGGTGGTGAACGGCAGGGACCTGCAGTCGGGCCTCCTCGTGGTCCTCGAGAGGCTCCTGGAGGAGGCCAGGTGGCTCGGTGGGGAGATGGTCAAGGGACCCTACAAGTCGAAGACCGTGAGCCTCACCTGGGGCGAGGAGCTGCACATGGCCGCCGTGGTCGACGGGGAACCCGACGAGCGCCTGGACCGGGAGCTCAGGTGGGCCCTGGGCGACCTGGCGGAGGACTTCGCCGACACCATATGGTCGTGGGGCGAGGGGACCGGGCGGGACGTCCCCCAGGAGCTGACCCGGCGACTGATGGCCGTCTTCAACCTGACCCGGGGCGTGAAGCCTGAGCTCCTGGACTCCAAGTCGGAGGGCGGCGGGTTGCGCGTCTCGTCCACCATCTCATGGAGACACTCCCTGGCCGAGTACACCCTTGGGATAATCAACCACGGGCCGGGACCGGTCCACGACATGGAGCTGCTGCCCACGCTGAACAAGGAGGGCATAGTGGAGGTCGCCACCGTCTACGGCATAGACGTGGACAAGGACATGCGGTTCCGCATGTCCGAACTGCCCCAGGGGAAGAAGGCCATCGCCACCTTCGCCTTCAGGGTCCTCGAGCCGATGGAGGTGAGGGTCGACTGCACCCTGGTCTACCGACGGGGCGTCGCCAGCGTCCAGAACCTCAAGCTCCCCGGCAGGTGGATAGAGCTGGAGCACAGGGAGCCCGTTGGGAGGGGCGAGATGATGGAGCCCGAGCGGGCATTGGAGCTGACCATCCAGCCCGCCTCCTTCAGGGACCGTTGCGCCCTGTTCGGCCCGCGGGGTGCGGGTACGGAGCAACTGTTCAACAAGATGATCGAGGACCTCTCGGAGAGGATGGACCCCGTTGTAGAGCTGGAGGACGACGAGGGGGACCAGCTGGAGGCCTGGTTCCACGGGGACGCCATCGGTGGAGGAACGGTGATCGTCTCGGTCACCGTGGTGCCGAGGAAGGGCATCGTTGACCTGTTCGCCACGGCCACAGAGGCGGGCGTGGTTCCCAGCACGATGGTGATGCTGAGGCAGGTGGCAAACAAGGCCGCCGGCGACGCCCTCCCGGAGGTGCTGGACCCGGAGCTGCGGACCACGGTCCCGAGGATGGGCGTCCTGCTCATCCAGTCCTGGGGATTCTTCGACGATGACCTGTGAGCGGCCATCCGTCCCTCAGCTCACCACCGTAGGCCTCATGGCCCTGTTGACGGCCCTGCCCACCTCCATGATCGAGTAGGGCTTGCGCACGAACTCCAGGGCCCCCGCCTTGTAACACTCCCTCTCGACCTCGGGGTCACGGCTCATGAATATGGCACGGATCGAGTCGTCCTCTGACGCCATCTCCCTCAGGAGCCGCAGGCCGTCCGCCGGTCCCAGCTCGTGGTCGATGATGACTATGGATGGCTTGGGGGCGGCCCCCCTGAAGGCCGCCTTCGCATCGTCGGGGCCCTCGCAGGTCCAGACTTGGGAGAAGCCCATGGTCCCTAGGAACACCTCGAGAAGCTCCCGATGGAACGCATTGTCGTCAACGACCAGCGCCGTCCTCATGAGGGGTCCTTCCTGATCTAGGCTAGCGGGGCGAAGTGCCCCCAGCCTCCTGGCTCTCCCGTCACCTCAGAAACGCATGGGAGTATATGGTGTTTGGGTCGTTTTTTTCAGTCTCGGAGCTGGAATGGGCGGCGAACCCAAGCTTTTTTCTCCACTGGAGGCCATGGCGAGACGAGGTCGGATCTTGGAAGGGGACGATGCGACCGGTTTGTTCAGCGATGCCGAATCCAGCGGGCGGCTGCTGTACAGAGAGGACGACGCCAACTTCAAGCGCAGGCTCAACACCGCCATCCAGATGTCATGGGTTTTCAACACCGCCCTGACCATCCTGGTCTGCGCATCCATCTTCTACCTGCTGGACTTCAACCTGGTCATGGGCATCATCCTGGGCATCCTGCTGGCGCTGATGTCCAATCTGCACCTTACCCTGAGCCGGGTCTCCAGCGCCTACCGGTGGGAGGTGTACAAGAACCGGGTCGTCATGCCCCTGGGGATGAGGGGCGGCCACAGGACGATCCCCTTCGAGAATATCGAGGCCATCGAGCGCCAGAGGACTCTCACAGGCGAGACTGTGGTGATCAAGCTCAGGAAGGGCGAGGACATCTCCCTGGACGTGGAGGAGCAACGCAAGCCCCTGGAGGCCCTGGACCTGGCGTACAGGCAGTACGACCGGTCGAGGAAGGGTCCCGTCTCTGGGATCACCATACCAATTAGCGAGGGTGAGTAGCACCATCCCATATCATTAGGGTGCGATATGGGACCTTGTGACCACAGAGCCCCCTTCTCGAGGGGGGGTCCCCGGGACGCCCGGATGGCACGAGAATCCACCGGAACGGCGACTGCCCAGGTCATTATCGTGCATGATTATCTCGAATCATCATCGAGGTACCACAGCTCTCGGCCCTTGGAAAATTGCCCGATACCACCATCCGACACCCATATTTATTATGTAAATTATGGTAATATTAACACTGAGAAGCAGGCATGATAATCTAGGGCAATAATCCGACTGTTCCCTTTAAATACTCGCGGGCGCCGAATCATTCACGCGCGCAAGACCGACCTTTGAAGGTCGGGCCATGTTGAACGAGATCCGCGGAGGGTCTGCGAATGCCCACCGAAAAGAGTACCTGCAACTCCTTCTTCCATTGCCTAGCAGCAGTGCTCCTCGTGGCGTTCGCCCTCGCTATGCTGGCCGGCGCAGCGGTCGGTGAGGGGACCGTGCTGGTGGACCTGGGCGATGACGTGTTGACCCAGGAGGACACCGGTCTTTCGTTCACCTCCGCGGTCTCGTACACTGGCACCAAGGGACTCACGTACTCTTGGACCTTCGGTGATGGGACGGGTTCCTCGGTCCAGAGGCCCAGCCACACCTACACCCAGGCCGGGAACTATACCGTCACTTTGACGGTGACCGACGCCGACGGGGTGACCGACACTGACTCGATCTTCGTGGAGGTCCTCAACGTCCGGCCCATCGCCGACGCCGGCGGATCCCGGACCGTGAGCGAGGGGACCACGGTGACCTTCGACGCCAGCAACAGCTGGGACACCGCTTCGGACCTGCCTCTGCTCACCTATGAGTGGGACTTCGGCGACGGCTCGAGCACAACGGCGTCGAAAGACAACAAGGTGGTCACCCACACCTACGTGGACGCGGGGATCTTCGTGACCCGCCTGGTGGTCAGGGACGACGACTGGACGGACTCCAACTTCGCCCAGATGCAGTCCCAGCTGATCACCGTGTCCGGGGCCGCAACGGGCAACGGGACGGTGAGCTTCACCTTCGGTGACGAGGGGTCCCCCGGCACGAACGGGACGTCCAACTCCACCGGAGGTGGGGGCAACTCCACGTCCTGGGACGTCTACTGGGACTTCGGTGACGGAGACTACGCCGAGGGGCCCACTGTGAGCCACACCTATGATACCGACGGCGTCTACATCGTCACCCTCATCCTGACCGACGCCTGGGGCGCCATGTCCGTCCACACCATACTGGTGACCGTCCTCAACAGCCCCCCCACCGCCGATGCGGGTTCCGACGTGTCCGGCGAGGAGGACGAGAGCCTCTCCTTCGCGGGGAGCGGCTCGGACCCCGGAGGGGGTTCGCTCACGTACTCGTGGGCCTTCGGTGACGGGACCACTGCCTCTGGCCAGAGCGTGAGCCACTCCTTCACCAAGGCGGGGACCTACACGGTGACCCTCACCGTGACCGACGTGGACGGCCTGTCCGCCACCGACACCTGCACGGCGACGGTTACCAACGTGGCGCCCGTGGCGGCCATGTCCACCAGCGGTGGTTCCCAGGAGGGGGACGTCATCACCTTCTCCGGGACGTCGACCACCGACTCGGCCTCCGACCTGCCCCTCCTGGTCTATTCCTGGGCCTTCGGCGATGGCACCACCGGGACCGGCAGCTCGGTCACGACCCACTCCTACGCCGACGAGGGCACCTACACCGTCTCGCTGACGGTGACCGACGACGACGGCCTATCGGACTCCGTCTCCACCTCGCTGGTGCTCACCAACGCGGCCCCCACTGCCACCATCTCCTCGGTCTCGTCGGGTTACGACGACATCCTGCCCGAAACCAACGTGACGTTCACTGGTAGCGGCACCGACAAGGGCACGGCGGACAGCCTGGCCTACATGTGGGAGTTCGGGGACGGCAACACCTCCTCGAACGCGACCCAGGTCCACGTCTACGACAAGGCGGGCAACTACACGGTCAACTTCACCGTCACCGACAACGACGGCGCGTCCACCACGGTGTCCCAGGTGGTGTGGGTGAAGACCCTCGGCACCGTCGCCAGCCAGGGCCAGGACATCCTGGACGACGCCCCCGCCTCCTCCTTCGACAAGAAGCAGGACCAGGCGCTGCTGTCAGACATGTTCGACGACCTCCTCACCGCTATCGCCGAGGGTGATGCCCAGAAGATCGAATCCAGGATACACGTGCTGCAGGTCCAGATCGACAACAAGGTCACCGACACGGACCTCAAGCAGGAGCTCCTCGACCTCCTGGAGAACCTGGAGAATTGTTCGTGATGATGGGGGCCTGCGAAGGTACTAATACCCGGCCAGGGCATTTCCTGGACTGACCGTGAGGGACGTCTCTTGAGGGAGCCGACGAGAAGGGCCATCATCCTCCTGGCGCTGGCGGCGCTCATCATTCCGGCGACGCCTGCGACCGCCTCGGACGGCGACGACGATTGGGAGCCCGCGAGCACCATCACCTGGAGCCTGGCGGACAGCCCCGTGGTCCTCAACGAGTCCATCGAGATAGCCGAGGACACCCGCCTGGTCATCGAGGCGGGCGTGAGCGTCAGGCTCGACCGCAAGGTGGGAATCCAGGTCAAGGGACACCTGGACATAAGGGGCAGCCCCGGTTCGCCCGTCACCTTCACCAGCAACGGGACGGGACCTTCAGGGCCCGATTCTTGGGAGAGCGTAAGGCTCCTCTCCGAGTCCCAGGGGCGGCTCCACCAGGTGGAGTCGGCGTTGTTCGAGGGGGCAAGGACGGGCCTCCAGGTGAGCTCCACGTCAGCCCTCGTCCAGGACTGCGCCTTCATCGACAACCGCTACGGCATCGTCGCCAGGGGCGGGGCCCACGTGGAGGCCAGGGGCTGCGACTTCGTCAACAACTCGGCCCTCGGCCTCGAGTGGGAGCAGGGCTCCACAGGGATGGCCGTGGACTGCGCCTTCCTCAACAACGTGGTCGGTGCGTACTGGTACAACAGCTCCGAACCGGTGGTCGTCAGCAGCCAGTTCGAGGGCAACTACCATCACGTCAGCTTCGCCGGCGGGAGCAACGGCACAGTGAGGTCATGCACCTTCACGGACGCCGTCGCCGAGGCCTTCGAGTGCTACGACTCCTCCTCGCCCCTCCTGGACGATGTGACGATAGAGGGGCAGGAGGGGGACGGCATCCACATCCGCAACGCGTCCCGCCCCCGCATGGTGGGCGGAACCCCCGTCTCCAGCCTGGTGGTGGACTCCAAGGACAACGCCTCGTACGTGATCGCCCTGACCAGGATAACGGTGGAGGTGAGGGGCGATGAAGGGAAGCGGCTGGCGGACGCCAACGTCACCCTGATGGGCGCCTCTGGGATGGTCTTCACCAACGGCACCACCGATACCCAGGGCCGACTGGGCGGCGCGATGATGTCGATGTACACCACCGGCACCTCGGGCGGTCACGACAAGGAGAACCCCCACCAGGTGACGGTGGCGTGGCGAGGCCTCGAGGAGACGTTCACCGTGGACCCCAGGGACCTGGACAACGACAAGGTGCTGAAGCTGGAGCTGGACACCGGGACGCCGGAGCCCGGTGGATGGGGGTTCATCCCCAACGTCATCGTCCTCCTGGTCATCGCCGTGTTGGCCATAGTCATCGCCCTTTGGTACCAGAGCCGCCGTTAGGACGTTCGTCCACTCGACCGCGTCAGATTAATATATCCTGATATGCCATAGCTGGGACACGTGCGCGCCCCCAATGGAGATGCTGGGCGCGGCGATGCTTATCGGACGGGATGTAACGATGCCAGACATCAGAGAACAGGTGGAGGCGGACCGCGGTATCCTCAAGAAGATACAGATGGTGGTCCCCGGGTTCCGGGGCTACCGCAAGCGCGAGGACATCCGGGCCGCCGACAGCATCCTCCGGCTCCAGATGGCCGACGGGCTCGTCAAGGTCAGGGAAGGGCTGGAGGAGTCCCGGCGTGCGATGACAGATGACTACCAGACGAAGAACATAGAGCAGATCGGTGGTGTCATCAACAAGGTCAGGACGCTGGAAGGGAAGGTGCGTCACGCGGAGCAGGGGTACTCGGGCTTCTCCCCCGCCGTGAGGATAGAGGAGAACGAGCTCAACAGGCTCTACGAGTACGACGCCAGCATGATCGACTCGATCCAGCGGATGGACAGCGCCCAGGGCATGCTCCTGGCCGCCGTGCAGGCGCAGGACCAGAACGAGGCCAGGTCCCGGCTGGACGAGATCCACAACGACCTGATGGCCTTCGAGAGGGCCTTCGAGGACCGTATCCCGGTGGTGGCGGGAATCTACAACCTGTAAGGAGTTGAGGAAGAATGAGTTTGATCGGAGCAGAGACCTTCAAGTGGGAGGACGCCCAGAAGCGGGGCGTCATCATGTGGAGGGTCCCCAGGAACATCAAGCTGAACGACAACATCGTGGTCCGGGAGGACGAGTACGCGGTGTTCTTCCGGGACGGCAAGGTGCTGATGTACATCGACCGTCCCGACAGGTACGCCCTCACCTCGCTGAACGCGCCCATCGTCGGCAGGCTGGTGGAGTACCTCTCGGGCGTGAGGCAGCAGGCCGAGGTCATCTACCTGCAGCGGAAGGCCTTCGACGGCAAGTACGGCTCGAAGCAGCCCTTCCCCTTCAAGGACGCGGACTTCGGCATCGTCAACCTTAGGATCTTCGGCGAGTTCCGCTACAGCGTCATCGCCCCCGAGAACTTCATCAACCAGTTCGTGGGGACGTTGAACCTCTCCACCGCCGCCGAGGTGGAATCCAGGATAAAGGAGCAGATGGTGGTCCTCATCTACGACGTGCTTGGCGAGATGAAGGAGCGGGGCATGTCCGTGGTGGACATAGCGTCCCAGCTGACGGAGATAGAGCAGTTCGTGCTGTCCCGGGCCACCGACCACTTCGAGATGTACGGACTGGAGATCCAGAAGCTCTCCGGCCTCTACGTCAGCATGCCGGAGAAGGTCCAAGAGGCCGTGGACACCCGCTCGTCCATGCAGGTGCTGGGCACCGACTACATGGGCTTCCAGACCGGACAGGCCATCGAGAAGGCCGCCGAGCAGGAGGGCGGCGGCGGAGGCCTGGCAGGGGCCGGCGTGGGCCTCGGTGCCGGCGTGGGCATGGGATACATGATGATGGACTCCATGTCCAGGCAGGGACAAGGACCGCCGGGCCAGGGCCAGCAGGCCCCCACGGCCCAGGTGCCGTGCGTCAAGTGCCAGGCGATGATCGCCCCGGGCAGCAAGTTCTGCCCGAACTGCGGGGCGACCCAGGGTGCGACCTGCCCCAGCTGCAACGCCCAGATATCCGGGGGCAGTAAGTTCTGCCCCGAGTGCGGTGCCAATATCGGAGGCGGCCCCGTCAAGTGCGACAAGTGCGGCGCCGAGGTGAAGCCCGGGGCCAAGTTCTGTCCCGAGTGCGGGGACACCATGAGCGACTGATGGACGGGGGAAACAGGCACCGGGGAGGGATCCCATGGCAACCATCAAGTGCACCAAGTGCGGGGCGCCCAACGAGCTGGACGCCGGCGCCAAGTTCATGCGGTGCGGCTACTGCGACTCGCAGATCTACATCGACAAGTCGGGGGCGGGCTTCTTCTACGTCCTGCCCTACCAGCTGGACCAGGGCGCCGCCCAGGGCGTCTTCAAGCGTTGGGCCGCCGGGTCGGACAAGGCCAAGGACCTGGAGAGCACAGCTAGGGTGGTGGCCACCAATGCAACGTACTTCCCCGTCTTCATGTTCCGCAGGGACAACCAGGGCAGGGAGGACGTGTACGTGGAGCCAGCCAGGTCAACCACCCTCCCCGGCCTTCACAGCCTGAAGGTCCCGCCGGGCGACCTGAAGGTGTTCGACCAGAAGTACGACTTCGGCGGCGTGGAGCTGGAGCAGCCCAACATCGAGATGATGGCGTACATGGACAAGCTCCCCGGCGAGCCCAAGGAGCAGGCCCTGGTGTACTTCCCCATATACAGCATGGACTACGACTACGGTGGCAACCGTTACAGCGTGACCATCGACGGCTCCTCGGGCGAGGTCTTCGCCGCCTCGTGGCCGCCTCGCCAGGCGGCGGGTTACTACGCCGTGGGCATCGGAGGCTTCGTCGTCTGCGCCATCGGTGGCATGCTGCTGGGGTCCAATCCGGCGCTGGGAGGCATCCTCATAGGGCTGATGGTCCCCGCCGTGTTCGCTGGAGGGTACTACGTTGCCAAGAACCAGTAGGGGGTGATGGAGATGGCCGAGAAGGGAATTTCACTGAACCTGTCCTGCCCGAACTGCGGTGGCACCGTCACCAGCGTCGAGGGTCAGAGGACGATCGCCTGTCCCTACTGCCAGTCCCTCTCCTTCGTGGAGGGGGACAGGGGGACGTACACCGTCATGTTCGAGAACAAGATGGAGGAGACCAATGTGAGGAACGGCCTCACCCAGTGGCTGGACAAGGGCCTGAAGGCCCGTGACCTGCCCCAGGAGGCGTCGGTCACCGAGGTATATCCCATCTACGTCCCCTACTGGAGGCTGCGCGCCCGGGCAGCGGGCTGGGTGTGCGGGTACCGGGAGGAGAGGCACACCGACAGCCAGGGCAACACCCACACCAAGCGGGTGCCCATGGAGAAGATGGTGTTCCGGGACTTCGAGTGGTCGGAGATAGCCTGCGACCCTGGCGACATCGGCGTCCGCCGGCTGCCCAACCTCTACGGGAACGTGATCGCCCACGAGGACGGGTCCATCCCCACCTTCGAGCCTACCACCTCCCCTGACAACGCCAGGGAGATGGGCGTGAAGGCCGTGGAGTCGATGGCCATCTCCAGCGCCAACGTCCCGAACATAACCTTCCAGAAGATGCACGTCTCTCCCAAGTACCTGGGGCTCACGTACTATCCCATCTGGATGAGCCGTTACACGTACCGGGGCCGGTCCTACTTCGCCACCTTCGACGGGGTGAGCGGCAAGAGCCTGTCGGGAAGAGCTCCCGGCGACCCGCTGTACCAGAGCATGGCCCTGGTGGGCGGGACCGTCCTGGGAGGAGCCATCGCCGGCGCCTCGATAACCATAGGCCTCCCGGCCGCGGGCGAGATAGGGCTCGCAGGCGTCGTCGTGGGCGTCATCATCTTCGTCGCCGGCTTCTTCTTCTTCCGGCACGGGTCGGAGGTGACGGAGGGGGACATCGACAAGCCGTACCAGAAACCGCTCAAGGGCCTGATGGAACAGGCCAAGCAGCTCGATACGAGGAGGTTCTGAGATGCCGGTCAAGCTCTCGTCCGTGAAGTGCCCCTCCTGCGGCACCGCCCTGGAGGGGAAGGTGGCCGACCGGGTCTACCTATGCAACTGCGGCGTGATGCACACCCGGGACGACGAGGGGAAGCGGGAGGTCAAGTACACCATCGCCGCCCCGAAGGACCCCAGCGCGCCCCCCCAGTCCATAATCTACATCCCCTTCTGGCGCCTGGACAGCGACGTGGCCATCCACTACTCCAGGTCCGAGGGGGGCTTCTTCTCGAAGCTCTTCGGCAAGGACTGGAAGGGGGGCAGGGTAAGCATCTACATCCCCGCTGTGAACTGGGACCCGGGCACCTTCAAGCACTGGGCCGGGACCGTCACGTCCAACCCGCCCCAGGTCAGACCCGTCCAGGAGTTCGGGGCCTACGAGCGGGACGCGGTCGTCATCGACGAGGTGGAGGCGCAGCAGCTGGCCGACTTCCTGATCCTGACCTTCGAGGCGGAGAAGCCTGGGGTGTTGCAGCAGATATCGTACGAGGTCAAGGTCTTTGACATGTCCCTCCTCTACATGCCCTTCAACAGGTCGGGGAGCTCCTTCACACCGGCGATTTGAGACCTGCAGAATGGCAAGGACTGGCCATTTCCATAGGGGCCAAAGCATTAAATAGCATCAGGCCATTGAAAGGGGCAAGCTCCTGGAGGTATGGAAGCCAGCACCGAACGTGACCCTCAGGATGTTCCTCATCCCCCCGGGTTCTCCTTCGTATGTACACCATGCCATGGGGAAGGGGGAACGTCCCATGTCCCTGTCCAGGGGCGCAAAGTCGCACAAAGGTGCTAACATGAGATATGATAGAGGGTATGTGGACTTCACCAGGCCCCCACCGCCTGTGAAGGAGGGCGACGTACTGAATGTCAAGATCGAGGGCATGGGCTCCTCGGGTGACGGGCTCGCCCGCGTGAAGGGATTCGTGATTTTCGTACCGGGGACCAGGATGGAGGAGGAGTGCACCGTCCGGGTCACCAAGGTATCCCGAAAGGTCGGCTTCGCCGAGAAGGTAGGAGAGGACGAGGATGTTGAAGTGACCGAGGGGGACGACCCCGAGGTCGATGACGTGGAGCCCGAGGCGACTGAGTAGCCAGGAAGGTCCTCTCGATGGCCAAGCGCAGGAGAAGACTGAAGCCGGGCGGGCCCCGGAGGCAGTACACGTCCACTGCCCAGGTGCGTATGCTCGACATACGCAAGAAGAAGGAGTTCAAGTACCACATGAACCGCATCCTGGACAAGTCGGACATGCGGGAGGACGTACGGCAGACCTTCATGGCCAACGTCCTCTCGAAATCCTCCCAGCAGTCCATCGAGAGCGCCAAGGATTACATCTCCGACATGGTGGCCGAGGAGCACTTGGAGCAGGACGTGGCCAACCGCCTGTTCAAGCTCCTAGACGAGCACTCCATGCGGAGATGAGTTGGATTGCCCCTCCATAGGGAGGGGAGAAGAAGACGGGCGTGGGGAGGATGGGGCCTCCCCAAGCGCCCGGGATAGGAGGCAAAGGTGCCTAGGATCGCGGCTTATGGGGCCGCGGTTTCTGTCCTCTGCATCGAGCCCGCTGCTTATATACCGAGTACGGGGGGGTGAGTGAAAGTGCCCCCCGAGGCGGACCTCACAGCTCGAACCGGCCGTCGGGGGGGTATTCCCTGGGCCCCTCCTCGCGCTCCTCCTCGTCCAGCTGGCGGCGGCGGCGGAGCGCCCAGGCGTAGAGGAGGATCATGAAGCCGACCAGGACGACGGCCGCCACGGCGATGGCGAAGATCAGCATCAACAGGTCATCCATCACGGCCATACCGAGGCATCCTCCCAGTGGGCTCCACCAACACCACGACCGGTCACTTTAAAAAGCTTTTTGCCCCGCCAGTACCCCAAGGTTATATATAGACAAGCGCGCTACGAGCGAGGGGTGTCATGATGGCCCACGTCATGGATGATGGTACTCTCCCCCGGTCAGTCCTGCGAGACCGCCTGCCGTTCGTGACGCTCGCCCTCCTGGTCGCCCTGCTGGCGCTGGCCATCGCATCATCGGCGGAGGGGGCGGAGCTCCAACTGACGGCCACCTCCTTCACGGTCTCCGATGGTGACGTGGACGGCTACGACGACACGGTGACGGTCAACGCCACCGTGTACAACGTGGACCCTGTCCAGTTCAGGGCCTTCACCCTGGAGGTGGTGCTGGAGCATGCCTCGGCCCGTGTGGACCTGCAGACCAGGGACGGCCAGCTGGATGCAGGTGAGGGGACGGACCTTACCGTAACCGTGGGGACCGACACGTCCTCTCCCGCCGGCACCTACACCGTCCAGGTGTTCCTCCATGCCGGTGACCTGACGGGCGAGGTGGAGGACAGCAACTCGAGCTCGGCGGACCTCCATCCCCGGGGCGAGTACGTGGTCTCCGTCCAGGTCAACCGCACCTCCGTGGTCGCCCTGGAGAACACCAGCGTCGACTTCCAGCTGACCGTGGGGAGCACCTCGAACAACCCCACCGGCGTGGACATCGACGTCCTTACCTCCCTGGGATGGGAGACGGTGCTGGAGAGGGGTAGCGTCCAGCTCGCCCCCGGCGAGACCTCAGAGGTCCGGCTAGCGGTCCAGGTGACACCCAACGCCCCGCCGAACCAGCGGGAGACGGTCACCGTACAGGTCACATCCACCCGCAACGGGACCGCCTTCGCCACCGTCTCGGTGAGCGTGACGGTGGAGAAGCAGACCTTCGGGGTGGAACTGGTCCTGGTCACCACCAGCGTCTCGGTGGCCTCGGGAGACACCGTCACCGCCTCGGGCAGGGTCCTGAACCGGGGCAACAACCTGGACAACGTGACCATGATGGCCGACGTGCCTCCGGGATGGGACGCGGATTTCGTGCCGTCCCACCTTCTGGTGAACAGGGGAACCTGGATGGACTTCGTCCTTCACCTGACGCCTCCCGCGAGCCTCAAGGAATCGGGCTCCACGAGGATGAACATCACCGCCCTGTCCAGCGGCCTGGTGGCCGAATCGGTGGTGCCCCTCACCGTCATCTACAACTCGGCGGAGCTGAACATGACGGGGGCCGAGATCATCCTAACCCCCTCGATGCCGACGGCCGGACAGACGGTGACACTGCAGGTCACCTTCGGCAACGGGGGCTCCGTGACCGCCGAGAACGTCCTGGTGGTGGTCCTGTCCGACGATGGGGAGTTGGCCAGGACCTTCGTGGATGACATCCCGCCCGGGGGCATAGGCGTCGCCACCCTCCAGTGGAAGGCGGCCGCGGGCACCCAGCTCCTCCGCGTCGTGGTGGACCCCGAAAACGACCTGGCAGAGCCCAACGAGAGCAACAACGAGGCGACGTGGACCATGAGGGTCTCCTCACCAGACCTATCGGTTACCACCACCGGCATCACGATATCCCCCGACTACCCCACCGAGGGGACCGATGCCATCATCTCGGTCGTGGTGAGGAACCTGGCAGAGCAGATCGCGCCCCCCTTCGATGTCACCCTTTCCCTTGAGGGGACGACGGTCCGGACCTTCACCGTGGACACGGGCCTGGCGGGTGGCGCGAACGTGACCCTGGAGACCAACTGGACGGCCCTCCTCGGCCGTCACGAGTTCACCGTGACGGCAGACCCCCTCGGCCATGTGGCCGAGGAGGACAGGACCAACAACGTGGCGTCCCGCTCGTTCTCCGTCAACACCAGGCCCATCGCGCAGCTGGTCATACTCATGACGGAGGTCAACGAGGGGGAGACCGTGTCCATGGACGCCAGCGACTCCGAGGACCCCGATGGCAGGGTCCGTCAGTACTTCTTCGACTACGGTGACGGGACCGATTCTGGCTGGGTGTTCAGCAGCACCATCAACCACACCTACGGTCAGACGGGTACGTTCGAGGTCCGGGCCTACGTGCGGGACGAGGGAGGTGCCCAGTCGGCTGAACCCGCCCTGGTGGAGGTGACCGTGAACGAGCTGGACAAGGAGGAGGGGGAGGACACGCCCACCCTGACCGCCCCGGCGGTCCTTGCCGCCATCGCGACCGTGGCCGTCCTGGCTGCCCTGCGAGGCAGGACGAGGCGGGGCGAGGGACCCGGGAGATAGGGGGACACCCGGTGTTCTGTGTCGAGTGCGGTAGGGAGGTCGAGGACGACGACCAGCTCAGGGGGGGCATCTGTGTCGACTGCTTCCTCGAGCGCAATCCCATCCTGGTCGTACCTGACGTGCTGGACCTGGTGCGTTGCCCCTCCTGCGGGGCCATCCGGGTCGGCAGCGTGTGGTCTGAGCCCAGCGAGGGCATGGAGGACCCGGACGAGGCGGTCCAGGACGCGGCGGCCGACGCCGCAGAGGCGGCCGTTCAGGTTTTGGACGGGGCGATGGTCCGGACGATGGACGTGACGGTCCACAGGGAGGCCCGCTCCGCCTTCTCCGTCACAATGGAGGCCCAGGTCTCGCTGATGGACCGGGTCGTCGACGTCCGGGAAAGGACGCGGGTACGCGTCAAGGGCGAGCAGTGTCCCGTTTGTTCGCGCATAGCCGGCGAGTACTACGAGGCCCTGATCCAGTTCCGGGGCACGGCGGAACGGCCGGCCACCGAGCAGGAGCTGGAGAGGGCCAGGTCCCACGTCCTGGAGGATCTTGCCAGGCTCTCTGGAACCTCCAGGGAGGTCTACCTGGTCAAGGAGGAGATGATGCACGGGGGCCTGGACTTCTACATCTCGACCCAGCCCGCCGCGGCCCAGATAGCCAAGGGGCTGGCCTCCGACTTCGGGGCCACGGCCTCCTCCTCAACCAAGGTGACGGGGAGGAAGGACGGCAGGGACGTGGTGCGGGTGACCCACGCCATCCGGCTCCCGGACCTGCGGAGGGGGGACTACGTGCTCTCCCGGGGGACGATGCTGCGGGTCGTGTCCGCCAGCACGAAGGAGGCCACGGTGGACCCGGCCGCGGGCACTGGTCGCCGCCGTCACGTGTCAAGGGGCGAGCTCCACGATCTCCGGCTCGTCGGCGACAGCGAGAGTCGTGAGGAGGCCGTCGTCGTCTCCTCCAGCGGGACCGAGGCTCAGGTGCTGGACCCCCGCACGATGCGCACCGTCGACCTGGTCGTCCCCGAGGGTTACACCATGGAGGGGCGAGAGACGGTAATGGTGGTACGTGCGGACGACCTGCTCTACATAGTGGAATGAAGGTGCGGCAGGGAGGGTACGCTCAACCAGCGCGGTCCCGATCGTCCTCCAGCTCGTCGATGATCTCCTCGATCTCCTCGTCGATGCGGGCCAGGTCCTCCTCCTTCTCCTCGATGTCCTCGTCTATGTCCACCAGCTCCTCCTCGAGGCGCTCCACGTCCTCCTCGAGGCGGCTCATGTCGTCGGTGTCCATGACCGGGACCGGGCCCTCTTCGGCCTCCTCCTCGTCATCTCCCTCCTCCCCGGGCTCGGCCTCTGCCTTTCCTTCGGCCTTCTTGCCCGGTTCGATGTACTCGATCTCGTCCTCCTTGTCCAGGCCGTAGTGGGCGGTGCGGAGCTCCTTGTACCTCTCTGAGGTGGTCCGGATGATGAGGATTATCACCAGGGTCGCGATGATGGTGGCCAGGATTATCGCCAGCTCCTGGTCGGTCACCTCCACCCTGTAGGGCTCGACGTTGACCTTCACCGGGGTTTCCGTCTCCACCGTCCTGGTGCCGTCGGAGGCCTCGAAGATGACCTTGTGCTTGCCAACGGAGAGGCGCACGAAGGCATGGTAAAGCACGCCCGCGCGGTAGTCGTCGTCGGTGAGGTTCGCCGGTATCAGCTCCACCGTGTCGTTGTCCCCGAAGCGGGCCCTCACGTACTCGGGGGGCAGGTCCTCGGGGCTCATGTAGACCACGAGAATCTCGAAGTGGGTGTACTGGTCGCCCTTCGCCGGGTCCACGGTGCCGCTCTCGAGCCTCGGGGGCTCCAGGCTTCCGTTCACCGTCAGCGTTATCTCGTGGACGTCGGAAAGGCCCCCGATGTCCATGGCCATCAGCTCCATGGTCCACTCACCGGCCTCGTCGGGGGCGGTCCCGACGATCCTGTGGGTGGTCCCGTCCACCGTGAGGAACTCGGGGAGATGGTTGACCTCCAGCCGGGCGAAGGCGGGCAGCTCGTCCTCAATGATGTAGAACAGGTCTATCGGAGACGCGGGGTCCACCGTCACGTCAGCTGGCTCGACCAGAATGGTCTCCACCTGCTGCCAGAGGCGGGGCGGCACATTGTCCGGCATGTATCCCATGACGGCGTACAGCCCGTAGGAGCCGATGGGTGCCGAGACGGTGTGGGTCGCGGTGTCCACGGACGAGCCGGTGACCTCCTTCCAGATCCCGCCGTCCTCTATGGCGATGACCAGGGAGCCCTCGGACATGCCGTACGGGAGGAGCGTGGTGTCGTAGGTCACCGACAGGTCGCCCCCGGCGAGGAGCAGGTCGCCGGTGGCACGAATCCTTAGGAAGATCCCCACCAGCTCCCGGGGATGGGGTCCGGGGTAGGAGGCCTCCTCCAGCACCAGCGTTCCGGTGCCGCCGTAGGTGGCATCCAGCTCGGCCGAGAACAGCGCCTCGGTCACAGTTAGGGTCTGCTGGCTCGCCTGGAGGACCTCCACCCCGATGTCGGTGGAGTTCACCCCGCCCTGGCCGTCGGAGACGGTCAGCGTGACCATGCTCTCGCCCAGCAACAGGGACGCCTCCATGAACGGGTCTTCACCCGAGTACAGGAGCCGGTCGCCTATGTCCGTGGTCCACTCGAAGGTCATGGGGTCGCCGTTGGGGTCGAAGGTGTCCGAGGCGTCGAAGAATATGACCTGGCCCATGACCACCCGGGTCCCGGGCTGGGGCGACCTGACGGAGATGAACGGCGCCAGGTTGGTCAGCACCGAGACCTCCCGCGTCATGGTGAAGGTCACGTTGAAGGCCACCCGTGCGTGGTAACGGTCCTTCTGGACCCACACGCTGTGCACATTGCGGGTCTCCCGGGACGTGTTGGTGATGATGAGGTCGAGGAGCTCGATGTCAACAGTACCGTTGTCACTGGTCTCGCCCGTGAAGACGGTGTCGCCGTTGGTGTCATTCACCTCCACCTGGGCGCCCTCCAGGGGCTGGTAGGCCTGGTCGGTGACCCTGAGGGAGAGGGTCCACCGCACGTTCAGGACCGAGGAGGGGTCCGAGATGTTCAGGTTGTACTGGTCGAAGGTGACGTCCACCAGCGTGGCCTTGCTGGCGTTCAGCGTCAGGTCCCTGCCGAAGGGCGAGGACTCCAGGAGGCCTCCTCTCATGGTCACCTCCGCCTGGGTCAGGTCCAGGGGGAGGAAGCAGTTTGCCACGTCCGTGTCCACAAGGACGGGGGACGGCTTCCCGAAGGCGCTGACGCCGTAATAGCAGTTGATGATGGTGGTGGACTCAAGCCTGGCCGCCGAGTTGAGGAAGTAGAGGCTGGAGACCAGGTCGCCGGTGATGCGGCACGACCTAAGGGTGGGAGCGGCATTGTCCACGAAGATGGAGCTGAAGGAGTCGATGACCATGTGCTCGAACAGGACGTCGTCTGCGTCGATCGTAAGGCCCACGACCTCGTCGTCGCCCAGGTCGGAGAGCTTGGACCTGAGGAGCGTCACGGTCGCTCCAGCGTCCACCTGGACGGTGTAACGGGCCGACTGGAACCAGGACCTGAGCTCGGACCGGTCGTTGGTGGTGGTCCAGTCCCCGTCGGTGTCCTCCACCACCAGCTCGCCGCCGGTGGCCACGCGTATCCAGTACTGGAGGTCGTCGGAGCAGTTCATGATCATCCTGACGCCCCGGAGGGTCAGCTTGCCCCCGAAGTCCACGGTGAGGTTGCCGTTGACAAGTATGGTCAGGTTCTCGTACGTCTCGGCCGAGTCGACGGTCCAATTGCCGTCGGTCTCCCACTCGCCGTCATCGGCCGGGCTGCCGTTGCCCGTGTCCTCGGGCGCTCCCTCACCGACCGCAAGGACGGCTGTGAGTGCCAACGCCAGTAGGACGACAAGGAACGACCATTTGGTAGCTCTGGTCCAAGCCACAGGCTCCACCATTGGCGGCAATGGATGCCCGACCTCATAACCTTTGGGGCGAAGGTCGCCGGCGGGTGTCCTCCAGTAATGCTTATATGGGGACCCCCTCATATAGACGTGGGATGCGCGGCAAGGTCGTGAATCTTTTCTCAGAAGAATCCCACCTACTGGATGACAGGGCTCTCGCGTTCATCGTCTCCCAGAAGGACCCGATGGAGGTCTCGAGGAGGGTCCTGGAGCGGGTGAGCTGCCTCGACCCAGTGCCCCTGGTGCTGGGCGTCTCCGACGTGAAGGCGGCCCTCGAGGGGACCTCGGGCACCGTCGTCATGGTGCCCTCCGCCACCGAGGAGAAGGTCCAGGTGCAGCGCCTGCCCGAGAACCTGGACGGTGCCCGCAAGATATCGTCCCAGACCTCGATATCTGGCAAGAAGCCCCTCTCCCCGGCCCAGCAGGTCAAGAGGGCACCCCCGCCCCCGGCACCGAGGACCCACGTGACCTCCTCCGTCAAGAGGCTCGACGCGGAGTGCACCATCGACATCCTCCAGGACATCACCGGCGACTCCACCTGCTCGGGCTGCATCTCCGACTTCGCCAAATACTTCCAGGACCGCTTCGTCCGCCTGAAGCGACTCATCGTGAACAGGAGGGAGATGCTGGGTGCGGTGCCCATCGCCGCCATCAAGAACAGGGGCGGCGACGCGAAGGCCATAGGCATGGTGGTGGACAAGCAGTCCACCAGCAAGGGCGGCGTCATCTTCACCATCGAGGACGAGAGCGGTCGCGTCAAGGTCCTCTCCACCGGGTCCAAAGGCACCCCCACCGACATCGTCACCGACGAGGTGGTGGGCGTTGTGGGCACCACCAACCCCAAGCGGGACCTGGTGTACGCCGAGCAGATCGTCCGGCCCGAGATCCCGGTGCGCAGGACGCCCCACACCACCGACCACGACCTGAACGTGGCCTTCGCCGCAGACATCCACGTGGGCTCGAACACCTTCTTGGACACCCAGTGGAACGGCTTCATGGACTTCCTCAACGGCCGCATGGACAACGGGAACGGCACCAAGGCCATCCTAGAGACCCTGGAGGCCCTGATAATACCCGGGGACGTGGTCGACGGCATCGGCGTCTTCCCCGGCCAGCGGGACGAGCTGCTCATCGACGACATCTACAGGCAGTACGAGGCACTGGCGGAGCTGCTCAAGGACGTGCCCGACCACATCGAGGTCATACTGTCCCCCGGCAACCACGACGCCGTGCGCCTGGCCGAGCCCCAGCCCGCCCTGTCCCCGGACATCCAGAAGATGTTCGCGGGCAAGGTCACCTTCGTGGGCAACCCGGCCCTCATCGACATAGAGGGCGTGAAGGTCCTGGCCTACCACGGGAAGAGCATCGACGACTTCGTCACCCACGTGCAGACGTGCACCTACGAGAAACCGGTGACGGTGATGAAGGAGATGCTTAAGCGCCGCCACCTGGCGCCCATCTACGGGGGCCGGACCAACCTGGCGCCCGAGGCCAACGACCACCTGGTCGTCGAGACCATCCCCGACATCTTCGTCACCGGCCACGTCCACGGCACCGGCGTGGAGCGGTACAGGGGCACCACCCTCATCAACGCCTCGGCCTGGCAGGACCAGACCAACTACCAGAAGAGCATGAACTTCGTGCCCGACCCCGCCAAGGTCCCCATCGTCAACCTCAGGGACATGTCCGTCAAGCTGATGGACTTCGCGACCTGAGGGCCAAAGGCTTATTAACAAGGCGGACCTACCCTGGCCCCGGTGCCATCATGCCGATGCCCATCTCAGCCCTCGACAAGGCAATGAACAGGAAGGTCCAGCTTCTCCTCAAGGACAGGCGCGTCCTGGCGGGCAACCTCCGCGGCTACGACGAGCACATGAACCTGGTCCTGGACGACACCGAGGAGACGGACACCGAGGGTAACAGGAGGAAGATCGGCACCATCGTGCTCCGTGGCTCCAATGTGGTTTCGATAAGCCGCGACTGAGCACCCTCCTTCTCGTCGCCTCAGAGCTCCCCTTTGGGCCTGAGGACCTCCTCGAACATACCCTCCACGTCGTGGTCCCGGTGCTCATCGGGGACGTGGGTGAGGATGACCGACAGCATCCCGCTATCGAAGGTGTAGAGACCTCGCATCTCCAGCTCGGTCTCGGGGAAGTGTTTCGAGAACTCGCCCTCGGAATCGTCACCGTGGAA
>JABAHP010000848.1_pt1 | contig 35254 bp, 22 predicted proteins | sample 7062081 | NCBI WGS metagenome assembly JABAHP01 (sample SAMN14534357, study PRJNA622989) | marine sediment metagenome | biome: marine biome [ENVO:00000428]; feature: marine pelagic biome [ENVO:01000023]; material: deep marine sediment [ENVO:00002113] | place: India: Gulf of Kutch | collected...
CATTTATGTCCAGAAGCTTTTGAATTAGATCTAAAAACTATCAAATTTGAAGGTAATGATCTTCCAATTGTTTTAAGACAATCAGATAGATATGGAGCAATAAAATTAGCTGAACAATTAAAATCAATGATATTAAAAGGGCAATTTCCCTTAAGAAAACCGATTAGTAAATTAGAATTTTCAAAAGAAGTAAAGTAAGTATAAGTTAACTCTTAGATATAATTGAATTATTCTATATTTGTTTTAGTGATAAAAAACTTTTTTTTTAATTTGTTATAAGTCTAAATATGTCAAATCAAATATTAGATGGTGGAGATTTAGTTGTTAAAGCGCTTTTAAAGGAAGGGGTTACCAAGATTTTTGGCTTAATTGGTGGCGAATTAGCAAGAATTTATGATGCTATTGAGAGATGGGGCCGAGAAGCAGGAATTGATACTGTAATGGTAAGACACGAACAAGCAGGAGGACACATGGCAGATGCATGGGCGAGAGCAACAGGAGAGTTAGGTGTTTGTCTTGGAACCGCAGGACCTGGTGTTTCACACCTCATTCCAGCCGTTGCAGCAGCTAAATCTGATTCAGTTCCTATGTTAATTATTGGTGCACAAATTGCAAGAATGTTTAATAATACAGGAATTTTACAAGGTGATTTGGATCAAATGGCTTTGATGAAACCAATAACAAAATTACAAGTTTCTGTAGAAAATCCTTATGAAATTCCTCAAGCTATTCAAAGGTGCATCAAAGCAGCAATGTCAGGAAGAAGAGGCCCAGTTTTTTTAGAATTGAGAGAAACTGCTTTGGTAAGGAATGCTACTAAAGCAGAATTAGAAAAAATTGTCGATCCCATAAAATATAGACCCATTCAAAGACCAAGTGGAAATCCAGAATTAATTGATGCTGTGATAGATGTTCTAAAAAGTGCAGTAAAACCAATTTTTATCGCTGGAGGTGGCACGGTAGCTTCTGAAGCATCAAAAGATTTAATTAAAATCTCTGAAATGTATGAAATACCCTCTCTGACAACAGTTTTAGGACTTGGGACTATTAGCCTCAATCATAAAACTTATGCGGGTTCCTATCCATTTGCTAATACTTTTCGGAAAGCTGCTTCTGAGGCTGATGTTGTAATAGCTTTAGGTTGTAAATGGGACTACACGACCTTTTATGGAAGCGCTCCCCTATGGAATCAAAACCAGAAAATTATTCAGATAGACATCGATCCTAATGAGATAGGCAAGAATAGGCCTGTAGAAATTGGAATAGTGGGTGATGTCAAAGCAGTGATAAATCAGTTATTAATTCAGATGGAAGCTAAACTTCCAAAGGAAAAAGTTTCTCAATGGTCTGAGTGGAATAATTACCTACAAGGAGTCCGTAAATTCGATAATGAAGCAATAGACAAAATAGTAAAATCTAAGAAAATACCTATGAAACCAGAAAAGTTGATTATAGAGCTTTTATCCTCAGTTCCAGCGGACACGCAGCTAGTGGTGGATGGAGGAGATATCGCAATTTTTACCTATGGACTAATTTCTAATTATCAAAGATCCACTAGAAGTACATTTACTTCCATAGGTATGGGACATTTGGGAGTAGGTGTTTGTTATGCCATTGCTGTAAAATTAGCTAAACCCGATAAACCCGTAATTTGTCTTAGTGGAGATGGAAGCTTTCTATTTAATGTTCAAGAATTGGAAACAGCTATAAGATTGAATTTACCTATAATTATAATTGTAGCAAATAATTGCGCTTGGGGTATGCTCAAAACTAAACAAAAAAATAGTTATAACAAACGCTATTGCGATGTGGATCTTCCATCTATAGACTATGCAGAAATAGCAAAGGGTTTTGGTTGTTATGGTGAAAAGATTGAAGATCCCGAACAGTTTAAGCCTGCTTTAAACCGTGCAATTGAATCTAAAAAAACAGCTATATTGGATGTTTCAATAGCTTTTGAATCTCCCTCTGCTGGAAAATTCCTCGGAGTATATAAAAAAAGTAAAGGATTATTTGGAAAATAATATCATTTATATTTATATTATTGAGGTTAATTGAGAAAATGAAGGAAAATTTTTTAGAAGGAAAAGTAGCTTTAATAACAGGTGCTGGTGGAGGCGGATTTGGAAGAGAAATGGCAAAAGCTTTTGCTAGTAAAGGAGCAGATCTAGTCATAAATGATATTAATGATGAAGGTTTAGATCAAACACGCGAAATCATCCTTAAAGATCATGACGTTAAGGTTTTTATAGCTAAAGCGGATATTTCGAATTCTGAGCAGGTAAAAGAAATGGCTGAGAATGTAATTAAGAAATTCGATAATATATTTCTATTAGTTAATAACGCAGGAATTGATGGGGGTTTATATCCTACTTTAAAACAAAAAGAAGCGATGTATGATAAAATTATGGCTATTAATTTAAAAGGTGCATGGAATATTACAAAAGCCTTTTATAAACAAATGAGGAGGCAAAAGTATTTTACTCCAATTGCGGGGAAAATAATCAATATTGTTTCTTGTGCGGGAACAGCAAATGGTACTAATCCCCAATTAGGGATTTATAGTGTAAGTAAAGCTGGTTTATTAGCATTCACTAGATTATGGGCTCTTGAATTAGGTAAAAACAATATCACTGTCAACGCTATTTCTCCAGGCGTATTCTTAACTCCCATTTATAACAATGATCCCAAACTTATCAGAGATTTTTTAAAAACTAGAGGTGTAAAAATTCCTATTGATAAAATTGGTGAAAGTAAATGGGTCGCTGATGCAGCATTATTCCTAGCATCACCAGGAGCAGATTATATCACAGGTCAAAATTTAATTATTGATGGTGGAATGACAATCAGTGTAAATAAATTGTAATTTCATCTTAATTTTTTAAAAATAAAGTATAGCAAATATAAATCTATTTACCACGACCTTTATTGGCTCTAATACTTGGCCGGGTTTTTTCAGAACCCCATCCTTTTTTATGCAAACCTCTCGCTCTCTTTCCGGCAGAAGTAAGACCACGAGTTACTCTTTTTTTGTGTTGTGGTTCAGATATCCAATTTATTTTTGGATCTGATTTAATAACTGGATGATTAGGATCAACCATTATGGTTTCATAATACCAGTTTTTACCATCAGAATAGACTTTGTAGCTATTTAGGACCTGCATGTTTGGATACTTTCTCTGAACTCGTTCCTCAGCAATCCATTGAAGATTCTTCCCTGTTGTATATTTAGAAACTCCCATTGCTCTTGGTTTTCTTCCTCGTTTTGGACGAATTTTATGCATCCCGCCTTTTCTTATTCTAGCTCTAACTATTACATATCCTTGTTTTGATTTATAACCCAAAGTTCTAGCACGATAAATATTAGTTGGTTTTTCAACTCTCTGAATTGCTCTACCCTTTCGATATTCAATTCCACGGTACCAATGAGGTGTTTTATAACCTTTTTCATGTTTCTCAAAAGTCTCTTTCACATAACTATATCCTGATTTCAACTTTACACTGCACTCTTTCGTTTTATTATATCCTTAAAAGTTAACAGAAATTAATTAATTTTATTATTTTCTATGACGAGCAAAAATTTTAGGATGCTCTGTATTTATATTATGTAGTAATTATTTAATCATTTGTTGTGAATAGAATCAGTCATATTGTGAAGTAATTTAAATGAAAAAAAAAGATAAAAATGGTAATCTTAAAAAAAAAAAAATTGAAATTGAAGATTCAAATGGTTTGAAAATATCTTATGATAATGATGAAATAAGTAATCATTTTCCTCATTTGATTAAAGAAATTTCAATAAGAAAGAAATCATTAAAAATTGAATCAATTAATATGAATGTAGAACAAGAAAACGAGGATCAGCCTCAGAAACCTAACGATCTTTATCCTAATGAGTTATACAATCCTGGTGTAGTCGACTTTTTGAGAAGATGTACAAACAATGAGGATGCGATTGATATATTAGAATATTTAATGGAAAGAAAAGAAATTCCTCTTGAAGATTACGTTAAATATAAAAAAATTATTTCACAAGAAGGAGGATTAAAGCAATTTATTGATGAATGTGGCGGCTTAAAAAGACCAGGATATTATATGAGAAAGTATTATAAAAAAGAGATTAATAATCAAGAATTAAATACTAAAAAAGATTAATATCTATTGACAGATGATGAACTTATGACAAAGCTAGCTACTTGCTCGGTAGCAATGACATTGTCGCCCCAAACTGATGTCAATTTGCATATATTATTCTCCACTCAATCTATTTCTAAAATGAATTCCTTTCTCTGTTAAATAATATTCATCATTATTTTGTTGAATAAGACCTAAATCACGTAAAACAGGTATCCTCCCATTTATACAAGAAATTGGTAAACCAGAAAACAATTTTATGGTTTCATAATTTTTAGCGCCATTATTAATAGCAACTAGTATTTCAATTCCCATATAACCTAAAAGATTTTTTAAATCCTCATAAGTTTCTTCTTCTTTAGGCATTTTTATCTAATCTTATTTTCAAGGAGTTACTTTTTTTTAGCATTTCTGCTTTTTTTATTTTTTGTTGATCTTTTATTTCTATTTTCATTTGTTTTATATCTATCAGCAATTACGGGTTCAGATTCTTTTGGTAGTAGTTTTCTCATCCATTCCGGAAAAGCAGTCGTTATTTGCAGATTAGTTTTTAAGACAATATATGTTTCACTATTGTAGTTCAATTCTTCAATTACATCAAAATTCTTTAGAAAATCAATATTTTCCATTAAAGAGTCCAAAGATTTTTTAGATACTAATTTGGGCAATTTATCTTTTGATATTAGCCCGTTTCTTAGTTCTGAAAGAACATTATATTTTTTTGGATCTGCCATAATTTGATATAATGTGAAAGCATCTTCCTTAATTTCTTCCCTTGTTTTCTTTTCATATTCACTAAAATATTCTTGAACTTTAGGAAGAAGTAATTCAATCAATTCTGGTTTATCATCAATATATTCAATTATACTATCTGGTGGTATCCTTTCAGCATTTACTTCTTTTACTAAAAGCACATATTTTTCTACTAAGCCAATTTGATTAATAAAGATAAATTGTCGTTCATCTAAAATTTCAATAATATCATTAAAGTTTTTCTCAGGAAAATTTTCAATAAACCATTCTCTGAGACCGTCTAATAAGATAGGACCTTCGGATAACTTCTCTAAGGTCATAAAAATATGCTTGTCATTTAATAAGATTGCAATTTCCTCTTCTTCAGTTTTTTCTCTTGTATCTTCAATAATTACCCAGTATAGATTTTCAACCCATGCTTTTATTAAAGCTTCATTTTTCTTGATACTTTCCTGATCTTCCTCCTCAAAATTACTTATATCATTTATATAAAAGGCAGTATAAATCTCTTCATTTGATTGTAATTGCTCTGAAAATTCTGTACATAAAATTGAAATTTTCTCTTCATCTTCAGTAGGAATTTGCTGGTCAAGAATTGTTGAAACCATCAGCATTTCCTTGTTTCCTCTTGCCCAATCTGAGTGAATCTCAAAATAATAATTCAATGATTTAAGATTTTCAAAAGAATGAGTAAAAAAACCTTCACTAAATTGCTGATCCATTATGTTTGCAATTTTAAGAGATAAATCTCTTTCTAACATATCTTTTGGATAAGAGTAAAAGACTATTGGACCAATTTTACGATGAAAATATGATAAGGCAACGATGGTTTTCAATAAATGGATCTCCATTAAGATTTAGTTATTAAATTTGAAGAACAGCTTTTTTTTATGTATAACCTAGAATAAATTAATATTGAAGATTATATATTATTAAAGATAAATAAATTTATCTTAACTTAACATCTAATATCATAGAGTAATTAATTTTGGCAATTAGCTTAAAAAATTTTAATGAATTTAAGATAAAATCAAAATCTAAAAATGAGTCCTATAAAATTAATCGGATTTGACTTGGATGACTGTTTATTTGATTCAACTGGTTTATCTGAGAAAGCAAGAATTAAAGGCCTTGATGCAATGATTAAATTGGGGTTAGATATTGATAAAAAGAAAGCTGTTCGGATATTAAAAGAAATCGTGAAAGAATATGGTTCAAATTCGTCAAAACACTATAACTATTTCATAAGAAGATTGAATCAAATGGAGGATGGTATAAAAAATATCTCCTATAATGATGGTTATAAATATATTGCAGCAGCAGTAATGGCATATCATACGGAAAAGGTAAATTCTATAAAACTTTATGATGATGTAGAAGAGAGCTTAAATAAATTAAAAGAACTCTCAATAAAAACAGCAATAATAACTGATGGAATTCCAATAAAGCAATATGAAAAGATTTTAAGACTAAATATTGATAAATTAATTGATTTAGTTGTTATATCTGATGAAATTGGTATTAAAAAACCGAACCCAGAGCTATTTAATTACTGTTTAAAAAAATTTAGAGTTATTGGCCAAGAGACAATTTATGTTGGAGATCGTATTGATATGGACATAATTCCAGCTAATTTAAACGATATTTATAGTGTTTATATACATCGTGGAGGTAAATATGACAATTATAAAACAGATTTTACGATTCAGGGAGATTTACAACCAAATTATGAGATCTCAAATTTGAGTGAATTATTTGATATAATAGAAGAGATTAGTATTAAAGAAAAAAGTAAGTAATATTTAAAATGAAAGTTGCGTGTATTCAGCCCAAATTATTTGAAAATAGAGAGAAATGCTATAAAGAAATAGAAAATATATTAAAAGAATTGTTAGAAACACATACAAACTGCGAAGTAATTTGCCTTCCAGAAAGATGGGTACCTTATTCTAGAGATTCAAATCAAAATTTTCAAGAACAACGAGGTAATGATTATACTTTTATAAAAAATTTAGCTAAAGAATATGATATCAAAATGATATCCGGTGCAATTTGGGAGAAAAGGATTAATTCAAAAAAACCTGTAATAACAAGCTATTTTTTTGATGAATACGGTGAAGAAATTGGAAGACAAGACAAAATTCACTTATATGCTTATGAACGTGAACATTTTGAACCAGGTAAAGAATTAAATTTATTTCAATTAAAAAATTCATATTGTTTCACAATCCTTATTTGTTTTGATATGGCGTTTATTGAAACTCCTAGATTGGCTGTAGAAAATGGTGCTGATCTTTTATTTTCACCAACTCAAATAAGGGAAGATGGAATGTTAAATTGGCATGTTTATTTACAGGCGCGTGCTCTAGAAAATCGAGTACCCATCGTAGCTTGTAATACCTTAGGGTCTTACTTAAGAAGAAAATTTGTAGGTAATAGTAAAATAATCTCTTTTCATAAAGGTAATATATCTCCTTCTAAATTAAAAACTATTGAAGCACCTAAGGGTAAAAGTGGTTATGTTTTTGATGACTTAGATTTAAACTTCCCAAGGAAATTAAGAGAAATTCGTTTCAAAGAAAGAATAGATAAGACCAAAATAAAGATTAATATAATAAGTACATAAATAAAATCATTAAGAATCTCTAAACAATATGAGCGAATCAAAAGAATTTAAAAAAATTTTATTCTGTGGCTTGGAGAGCGGTGGAAAGACATCAATTTTATTGATATTAGATAGAAAATTTAGTTTATTAGCTTCAGTTAAACCAACTATAAAAGCAAGAAGAACTCTTCATACAAACTCATTATTAGGCACTACTATTGTTCGTTGGGATTTAGGTGGTCAAAAAAGTTATAGAAAAATATATTTAGGTGATAAAAGTAAGTATTTTACTGAAATGCAATCAATATTTTATGTTATAGATATTCAAGCACCTAAAAAATTTGAGGAAGCTCTACTTTTCCTGAAAGATATAGTAAATATTACATCAGAATCGCACCTAGATAATTTTCAACTCTTAATTTTACTTCATAAATGTGATCCAGATATTAAAAATAGCAGCACTATAATCAATAACATCATATTCTTGGAAAATGAAATTAAATCAATTATTAAAGACGTAAGATTCTCTATCTTAAAAACTTCGATATATGATGAACCAACTTTATTAAAAGCTTTCTCTGATGGTGTTTTTTATGCTACTCATAGATCAAAAATGTTCGAAACCTTATTAAAAGATTATATGGGAAAGACTTATAATAGTTCTACGCTTCTATTAGATCAGAATTGTTTTATCATCGCTAGTAGAAGCACTAATCAAGCATATCAGGAAATTTGCGAGTCTATAGCTCCAAGGTTAACTCAAGCATTAGAAAAATTAGAAGAATGGGATATAAACACTATCGATATTGTAACAAATGTTGAATTTCCAGAGAAACACTCTGTATCTCAAAAAGGAGGAATTATTTTTCTGAGAAAATTAGATATAGATGATACGAGACTTTATTTAGTCGCACTATGTTTAAATAAGAATGTAAAAATTAAATCCTATGAATATTTACCGTTATTAGCAGAGAATTTAAAAAATTTACTAGAAAGTTTTGATTAAAAAATAATTTTAATGTGAAATTTACTTCTAGAAATCTGATTTTTGCTTTGGAATAAAATATTATACCTAATTTTATGAATGTTGTTGATTCTCTAAGAGTTGGGATTTTGCTTAAGATTTTCAAGAATTAAAAATTTTAATTTTACTTCCAATCTCCCCTCTGGGGGTGGGGTTTAAATATGTGTGAATGAAAATAATTTAAACAAAGGTAAAAATAATGATAATAAAATCCAATGTAAATAAAAATTATATAGGACCTAAAGCTCTTTTTGACCCAAATTATATCCCACCAAATTTATTATACAGAAAAAAAGAAGAAAATTCCCTATTTTCAATTCTAAATGATTCGATTTCTGATGAGTTTTGCCTTAATATTCTATATCATGGAATGAATGGAATTGGAAAAAAGGCAATAGTAAATAAAGTAGTCAACGATCTGCTAACACACAACAAAGATTACTTCAAAGTTAATAAAATCTGTGTGGATTGCAAAGAAAAGAAAATTGAGGAATTACTATTTTCATTACTAAATGAAATAAATAGCTATACTAACATTAACATCGATTATCAAACCATCTTAAACTCAAATCTCTCTCACTTATGGAATACATTTAAATTTGCATGTAATAAAATTGATTCCCATTTGTTTTTTATTTTTAATAATATTGAATATTTGGAACCTGATATATTTCAAAAATTCTTACAATTCAGTAAAGAAACAAATATCACTTTAATATCAACTGTGAATAAATTCCTACAACCTGGAACGATGGATTTACTTTCTGAATTTGATTTTAAGCATAAGTTAGATTTTTTCACATACCAAGAACTTTATTCTATTCTTAAACAAAGAGTCTTATTAAGTTTTTCACATGAAATTGATAAAAATTTAATAAGATATATAACAGATTTAATTTGTGAAGAATATGTCCCTGTTCCCGGAAAAGGAATTGAAATTCTTCGAGATATATATCCAATATTAAAAAGTAATAAAGGATCATGTAATTTTGATTTATTAGAAATTTGTCAAAATGAATTTGATACATTTCAAATCTCAGATGAATTTAATATAATAAATTATCTATCAGAAGAGGATATATTAACCGTTGTATTCTTAGATAATCTGTCAAACCTCTTTTTGAGTAAAATGAAATATTATATGTCATTTAATGAACTATTGGAATGTTATGAACTATCTTGTGAATATTTAGAATCTTCAAAAGATATTAATGAACTCTACAGCCTTATTGAAGAAATGTTAAATATTGGGATCATCAAGCTCTCAAAAAGAACTCAGTACAAAAATAATACTGTTAATGGTTTTAACAAAAAGGATTATAATTCTTTCTTTACAATAATAAACCCTAAACAAATAAAAGTAATAATTGATACTATTTTTAACCAGCAATAAATAAATAGAACCAGAAAACGAAATTCAGTTTTTTTATATCGAATATTATATATTTATAGGTGTAATCACACTATTTTTTTAATAATGAAGAGTAGAAATGGAGATAAATTTTGACTTATATTAAAAAAATTTCTATGAGTGGTTTTAAGAGTTTTGGAGATAGAACAGTAACCATTCGGCTTTCTAGCGGATTTACATGTATTGTTGGACCAAATGGGGCGGGAAAGTCCAATATTATTGATGCTCTTTGTTTTGCATTAGGAAGGTTAAGCAAAAAAACTATGAGGGCAAAAAGTCTTGAAGATCTCATATTCGCTGGGGCAAGAGGAAAAAACCCTTCCCAAAGAGCAGCTGTAACACTTTATTTCGATAATTCAGAAAATGTATTTCCTGGGGGTACCAACGATTTTGAAATTACACGGACAATTAAGGCTGGAGGTGGTGGAGGCTATAAAATGAATGGGAAAAAAACTACACGTCAACAAATTCTAAATGCATTAGCAGCAGCTAATATTGATCCTGATGGAAGTAATCAATTTGTCCTTCAAGGAAAAATTGTAGAATTAACACATATGAATCCAGAAGATCGTAGAAGATTTATTGAGGAACTTATTGGGCTTCAAAAATATGACGAAATGAAAGATGCAACGCTGAAAGAATTAGAAAAAGCAGAAAGAGATTTAGGACAATTTGAAGCAATTTTTAAGGAAGTTTCGGCTCAACTAAAAAAAGTCGAAAAAGAAAAAAATGATGCCCTAGCTTGGAAGGAACTAGATGAAAAAATAAATTTCTTAAATTCTCAGTTGATTGCATTAAAAATTTCAAAACTACGACAAGAAGAAGAAGAATTAGAAAATAAGATCGAGAATTCTTTAAAAATTGTTGAGGAATTGCAAGAAAAAATTAACAGACAAGAAGATATTTTAAAACAGGAATCATTAGTAATGGATAATATTCAAAAAACAATTTCAGAGAAAGAAAAAGAGAGAGAGGAGATTACCGAAAATATCACTCAAGTAAAAACCCAAATTTCATCAAGCCAGACTACTCTCAATTTAGCTCAAAAATCTATCGAAAAATTAACTAATGAAATTGCAGCTTTAGAGAGTAAACAAATGAAACTTGAGGATGGACAGACTTTTGATTCATTAATAGAAGGAGTGTCTAATGAAATATTACAATATGAGAACCAAATCGAAGAGACTAAAACAGAAATCGAAAAAAGACAACAGACCCAAGCTGAATTAGATATTCAGATAAAAACTATGGAGGATGAGAATTCTCTTTTTAAAGCAGAAATTTCTAAGGTACAGCAAAATATTTCATCTAATAACGCTCAAATTAAAATGCTCAGAGGAACCATCAAAAAAAATGAAGATAAGAAGCAGAAATTGGAAATTGAGCTAGAAAAATTGAAAAAAGATGCCGAAAGCATAGATGAAGCTATAGAGGGGACAAAAAAAGCAGAAACAGAAATTAGAAAGCGAATTGATGAATTAAATACTAAAATATCAAAAGAAAATCAAAGTCAAAAAGACTTAGAAAATAATATTAATAATCTTCAAGAAGAAAAAAATCAACTGAATTCAAAATTGACAGGTTTTCAAGCAACATTATCATCGTTAAACACAGAAATTAAAATGAATAAACAGAGTATCATAGATTTAAATCAAAAGAAAGATATGGTCAAGAAGAAGATAGCCGAATTAAGCAAAGGCAGAGATGCTGAAAAAGCTGTAAAAGAGTTATTGAAAGAAAATGAGGATCTAAATAAAGATTTAAACCAACTAAGAGTGAATTTAAAACAAGAAAATTCAATTTATAGGAAAAATGAACAAGATCTTGAATTATTAAATATGAAGAAATATTCTTTCGAATCAGAAATTAATGATAACAACGCAAAAATAGACAATATTAATACAGAACTAAAAATCCTTTCAAAAGAAATAACTAATTTAGATAGAGAAAAGAACGATTTAGAATTAAAAGTTAATTCCTTAGAGAAAAATCTTACTACTACTAGAAAAGAATCTGAAAAGTTAAATAACAAAAAAGAGAATGTTCAGAGACGATTAGAAGAGCTCTCACAAGAAAGAGAAAATCTTTCTCTAAAAATAGAATCCTCCGAAGAGGAATATGAAAAGAATACAAAAGATATAACTGGAATACTTCAGATTTTAAATATGCTTACCCAAAATATCAATATTTCAGTTGAATCAATAAAAGCAAATATACAACAATCAAATGCAGATGCAATTGAATCATCTGCAGAAGATTTTAAAAAATTTATTCTTGACTTAGTTGACATTATGAAAACTGTAGAGAATATTGGTGCGGATGAAGAAAAACATGCTGAAATGACTGAAACGATTAATTCTATAATGCAAACTTTAGAATTATTTACTGATAATGCTGATGATACAATAGATCAATTAATTGAAAAAGTAAAAGAATCTGCTGATGTTGAAGTACAAACTTCAACGAATACATTTGATAATTTTGTTCAAGATTTAATGGAAATTCTTGAAAATGTATATCTTTCTTTAAGAAAATTAACAATGTCTAAAAGTCAAGAATTATATAAACAACTGGAAGAGATCTCAACTAGCATTAAATCACAAACAGATGACTATAATAGAAATGAGCAGCAATTAACTGAAGCTAGAATCCAAGAAAAACATTTTTCTGAAAATCTTTCATCCTATAATAAAAGACTTGAAGAAATTGGAAAAAGAAATTCTGAATTAAGCCAAAGAATCAAAAATTCAGAAGTTGAAATAAGAGAAAGAAGTGAGAATATAGATAATAGACAAATAGAAGTCAGTAACATAGATTCTGAGATTGGTAAGTTAAAAGGACTTAAAGATACATACTGGGAAAATATATCTAAAATACAAAATGAAATTGACGGTAAGCAAAAAGATTTAGAAATTTTAAGAGAAAAGCTTCAAGAATTACACGGAATTCAAAATTTGTTTGATAATATTGTAGAAATTGATGATAATATAGAAAAATTAAATAGTCTTATTGAAGAAAAGAAAAACATAATAATTAACACAGAAGAAAACATTAAAAATATTCAAGAAGAACAAAATTCAATACAGAACAGTATTAATGAGCTTGTCATTCGAAAAGAAAAATTCTGGGAAATTACCGAAAATTTACGAAAAGAGATAGATATTGAGAATAAAACCCTTGAAGATACATTAGACCGTTTAAGAGCACTTCAAAATGTAATGAGGATTATTAACTCTATTGAAGACATCAAAAAGGATAACATTGATGCGAACTACAGAATAAAAGCGTGTCAAGATGATACTCAAGGATTAAACTCTCAAGTTGAAGAAATTCAAAAAAATGTGGATCAAAAGCAACAGGTTATAAATAAATTAAGGGATGAAAGATCTCAAGAGCTAGAATCTCAAAAAGCAGCTCAGAAAAAATTAAATAAGTTGAATAAAGATTTACAAAGATCTCAGGGCAAACTCAACGAGCTAAATAAAAATAAAGAGAGAGAGCAAAAGATACTTGGACTTGGTCATGATATAAATGATACGAAAGGACAAGTCGAATCCATAACAAATGACCTAACGATTTTGAAAGAGAATTTGACTAATCAAAATGCGACAAAAGATGAAAAACAAAAAGAAATCGATAAATTTATACAAGAAAAGGATGATTCATGGAAAAAACAAAAACAGCATCAAAAGGTAATAACAGATTTAAAATCTGATCTCTCAATGGAAAATTCTAAAATAAACAATTATGAATCTAAAAAATTAATGTGTACTGACCAGATAGAAACCTTATTTCAACGATCCAAAGAATACGGTTCATTACCTTCTGTAACAGATGATCTTATCGAAGCAGAATTACAATCAGATATTGTAGAATTGACAAAAAAGAAAAAAACTCTTGAACCGGTAAATTTAAAGGCAATTCAACAATATGATACTGTCAAAGAAAGATTTGATGAAATAGATATGAGAAGACAGACAATACAAAGAGAAAGAAAGTCGATTCTAGATGCAATTGATAAAATAGAGTTAGAAAAAACTCGGACTTTTATGAAAGCTTATCATGAAATTAATAGGGAATTTTCAAGAATTTTTCAGAAATTATCTCCAGGCGGTTCAGCAAAAATGATCTTAGATAGACCTGATAAGCCCTTTGAAGGGGGCATTTCTATCGAAGCAAGACCAAGAGGTAAAAAAATTAGTTCCCTAGAAATTTTAAGTGGTGGAGAAAAAACATTAGTTGCCTTATCTTTCATTTTTGCTGTTCAAGAATTTTATCCTGCTCCATTTTATGTAATGGATGAAATTGATGCTGCGTTAGATGGTCCAAATGTTCATCGAGTTTCAATGGTCATAAAGGAATTCGCTTCACAAGCTCAATTTATGGTTATATCCCACAGAGAAGAAAATATTGTTAATGCAGATAGAATTTACGGTGTGTCAATGCAACAAAGTGGAATCACTGATATTTTTAGCGTTGATCTTGAAGAGGAAGCCAAGAGACTTCTTGAATTGGAAGATATTGAGTCAACTATTACAGAATAATAAAAGTGGTGATAGTGTATATCAGAAAATAATCAGAATTCTACAATAAAATATAAGTTTAATAATTGGACCGTTAAACAACTTAGGGAATTTGCCTCAAAAAATAATATAAAAATACCTACTAAATTTAAAAAAAAAGAAATAATAGATTTACTTCAAGAGGTCGTATCTCATCCTGAATTTACAGATAGATCACAAGAAGCTGAAGAAATGGAGGAAGAACTAGTTGCTGGATTTGATGACGAGGAAGATCTCGCCTTATTGAGGAAAGAAAAGCTTGAATTAAAATTCTGGCAAAAACCACCATTTTCTAGCTTGCTAGATTCGGAAATTGCTAAAGAATCGGAAATTGCTTTTTATGATTTAGCAAAATTAGTTGATGAATTTTTTAATAAAATGCTGCATGAAGAATTGATAAATTATAAAATCTCGGGAATTGCACTCAAAACTTCTGCAGTTCTGCATCATTATAAAATTTCAAGCATTATTAGAGAAGAAGAACAAATTCAGAAAAGAGAAGAACTGGAGCGGTTCAGAAAAGCGCATGGCAGGACTATACCAAAAGCGCTACCTCAACCAATTCAACCTAAAATGCAAATAGCCACAAAAGATGAATTATTTGATGCGATGAGATCCGCTATTATAGAAGTTATGCAGAATAAAGAAAAACTACGAAGAAGACGAATGAGAAAAGAAGAAATGAAGCAGCAAAGAATTCAAATGAAATCTAAAGCACAACTTCCTAAAGAACTTCTTAAACATATAAGTGGAAGAGAACAAACAGTAGAAGAATTACATGAATCGTGGTATAATCGAATTAAAGCGACGATTAATCTAAACAATAAAGAAGCTACTTTTTTCGAACTAGCGGATGTAATTAAAAATGAAGAAAAAAGTGATATCGGAAGGAAATTTACTTTTGTTCGCATGTTTCTTGCCTTAATGTTCTTGTCCACAGGGAATAAATTAACATTATCTCAAGATGAAGATTTTCAAGATTTTAGTGTCAATATCAGATAAAAACTAATTTGATTAGATTTATTATAAAAAAAGGTGATAATTTGGAAGAAAATCATGAAAATGATCAAAATGAAAAACAAGAAGAAAATTTTGAAAGTATAGAAAATGAAAAATCTAGAGAATCAAGTTTAAACGCCGATACTACATTAATGGAAGAATTTGAGGAAACAGAAAATATTGAAGATGATATAGCAACTTATCAGATCGAAAATTCTTCGGAAACCCAAGATCTTGATACAGACTCAGTAAAAAACCAATTAAGGATTTTCCATCGAAATTTGGTTGAAGCCTCTTTATACGCTGCTGGAAGACCCCTAACAGTAGAAGAAATATCAACAAAATTGCAATTTCCTAAAAAAGAGGTAGAAGAATTAGTAAATGAAGTCGCTTTTGATTATTTAGAACGCCCTACTGCTCTTGTAATTGCACAAATTGGAGATAGATACCAAATGCAAATTAGACCAGAATACACAGAAGAAGTTTCTAAATTTGCAAAAGGAGGAGCCATAGCAGAAAGATACTTGAGAACTTTAACAGTTATAGCTTTGAAGCAGCCAGTTTTAAAATCAATGGTTATTAAATTGAGAGGTACTGGTGCATATGAGCACGTAAAATATCTTGTCGATAATGGATTTATAAATGCTGTAAAAAAGGGAAGATCACAAGAACTAACAACTACAGATAAATATGCTGATATGTTTGGGTTGCCAAAAGATAAAACTGAATTGAAACGCGCTATGATTACACAATTAGGAATTGAAGAAGTATCAAGTAGTGAAAGTTCAGATGGCAGTAAATTCTCTGATGATACAGATCGTTTAAATGGGACTGACTTTATACAAGAAAATAAAGAAGGAGAAGAGTAATTACTAGTTCAAAAACTTATGTTACTTAAAAATGTAGACCTTAATATTTAATTCCTCTATTTCATCTTTTAAATCTGATTTTTTTTTTATATTCTTTTCCTGAGATTTCTCAAATATTTCTAAATTATCAATTCTAAGAGTGTTTTTAATATCTTCTTTTAAGTTATTAATCTTTTCCAGCAAATTTGTATTTGAAATTAGTATGACTTTTTTAATATTTTGGTTTAAAGGGATTTGAAGCTTTGATTTTTGCATCCTTAGAAATTTAATTATATCAATAATAATTTTTCCATCATTAGCTAAATCTTCTGAAATCGTTTTGTAGTGCAATGGCCATTTCTCTAAGTGAATAGATTTTAAATCTTTAAATTGTTGGTATAGAATTGAGTAAATTTCTTCTGAAATATAAGGCATTATGACTGAAGATATGGTTAGTAATTTGTAAAAAAGGTTTAATGCATTCTTTAAGGAATTTGTTCTTGTATCTTCATCATCAGAATAAAATTTATGCTTAATCGCCTCAACATAATTATCACAAATATCATTCCAAAAAAAAGTGCGTAAAACCATCATAGCTTCATGCCAATTATATCCATCATAATAATTTGAAATAGAATCTAGATTTTTATTAAACTCCGAAAAGAAATAACTCTCTATCGGGGATAAGTGACCTATTTTCACATCAGTGTTCTCTATTTTAATCTTGTTCAAATTTAAAAATAAAAATCTATAAGCATTCCAAATCTTAGTTAAAAATCTTGAAGCACCAATTAATTGTTCATGTTTTCTCCTGTATTTCTTATTAAATTTATCTTCTGGAATTTTTTCTCTTTCTTGTAATATTAATTCATTTGTAACAGGTTGCTTAGTCTGTAAGTTTATCCAAGTAAATTCAAATGGATAATCATCTCCTAAAGAACCCATGGCAGTCCAATATCTTATTGCATCAGAACCAAATTCAGGCATCACTTCTTCTGGTGCAATATAATTCCCAAGACTCTTTGACATATGTCTTCCATCTGGACCTGCAACCATTCCATTTATCATTGCTTCATAAAAAGGAGCTTTTCCAGTTAATATTTTGCATCGAAATAATGTGTAAAACAACCATGTTCGGATAATTTCATAACCCTGTGAACGATGAACTTTTGCCTCCATATACGCTCTTTTAAAAAATTCATCATCTTCTGTCCATTTTGATATTTCTAACGGTGTAAGGCTAGAATCAATCCAACAGTCACAGACATCTTTTTCACCGACTATATTTTTACTGTTGCATTTTGCACACTGCTTTAACGGTGGTGAACTTTCTACTGGATTTAAAGGTAAATCTTCTCTTTTAGGAGGAATAATCTCACCACAATCCATACAATACCAAAATGGAATAGGGGTACCAAAAAATCGTTGACGTGAAATAACCCAGTTCCAATCTAATCCTTCTGCCCAATCTATTAATCTTTGTTTTTGTTTTTCAGGATACCATTTCATAATTTCTCCAGATTCAATTATTTCTTGCGTGAAATCCTTTACATTTATAAACCACTGATAGACAGGTAAATATTCTATTGGTTTACTACAAGACGATCGCTCAGCATGAATTATTAAATTATGCTCATAATCTTCAATCTTTTCAATTAATCCTTTTTTATCAAGATCCTTAACAATTTGTTCTCTTGCTTCTATAATAGTTAAGCCTTGATAAACAGAGTTTTCATTCATATGCCCATCTTTCGTAAAAATTTGAATCTCATCTAGATCATATTCAAATTTCCATTTTATGTCCATTTCATCCCCATATGTACAAACATAGACAACACCGGTTCCAAAATTCAGATCAATTGAAGGATCCATATAGACACGAACAGTCCTATTAGTGAATGGGATTTCAATTTTAGCAGCTGAAATGTCGTAATACCTTTCATCGTTTGGATGAACCATTATTGCAACGCATGCTTCCATATATTCAGGACGAGTTGTAGCTATAGTTATAAACTCATTTTCTCTATCTACAATAGGCAATTTAATGTACCATAATTTCCCTAGTTCTTCTTTATAACCTACTTCTGCTTTCGCAACAGAGGTTTCACAATTTACACAGAAATGAGTTGGAAATTTATCTCTATATAACAAGCCTTTTTCATAGAATTCTAAGAGTGAAATTTGGACTTTTCTTTTGTAACCATCATTCATCGTTCTATAAGTATATTCCCAATCAGTTGAATATCCTAAATCATCCAATTGTTTTGTCATGTTTTCGATGTTATTTTCTACCCATTCTCTACATTTCTCAATAAAATTCTCTCGATCATCTTTAGTAATTCCATAATTTTTTGTGACTGCTAACTCTACAGGTAATCCATGACAATCCCATCCCTGGGGAAAATATACATTTTGACCCTTCATACGACGATATCTTGCTACAAAATCAATCCATGCATAATTAAGATATTGACCTATATGGAGAACTCCGCTTACAAAGGGAGGAGGAGTATCAATAGTAAAAATTTCATCTTTTCTATCTTTATCAAATCTATAAATCTTATTTGCATCCCAATAATTTATCCACTTTTCTTGAACCTCTCTGAAATTGTACCGTTTTGGATATTTTGTATTTTGCGTCATTTTAACACCCTTTTTGAAATTTTATTTATAGTATGGACCTGACGGGAATTGAACCCGTGACCTCTTGAATGCGAATCAAGCGATCTTCCACTGATCTACAGGCCCACCAATAATTATGATCTATTTGTATTTTTAAAGTCAAAATAACTAAAATCTTTTATTGTTTTTCTTAGATATTTTTAAAAAAGGGGATTAATATTGAGTTCTCGCGATTATATCATTTTGTGCGGCTCTTGTGAGCTCTGTAAACAAAACTGAATATCCTGCAATTCTTACTACTAAACCACGATAATCATCAGGATTTTCTTGCGCTTTACATAATGTATCTTTACCAACAACATTAAATTGGATATGATATCCTCCTTTAGGTTTAAAATATGATTTAATCAGTGGAATAAATATATCTTCTTTAAGAGAATTTGGATGAAAATCTAAAAGTAATGAAGTTCCATTTGTAATAAGTTCAGTATTTAACTTTTTTACCGAATTGAGAATTGCAGTTGGACCTTTTTTATCTCTTCCATGAGTAGGACCTACACCATTTGAAAGTGCATCTCTAGATTTTCGTCCGTCTGCAGATGCAGCTGTCCAAGATCCAAACGCTATATGAAAAGATGTAGAATAAACTCCTGGATTAAATATTCCCTCACGAAAATTTTTGTATTTCGAAACTTCAGTGCAATATTCTCTAACAATATCTTCTGCAATTTGATCCACATAATCATCATCATTTCCAAATTTTGGGACTTTGTTAATAAAAAGTTCTCTCCACTCAGATCCTTTTTTTCCTAGGTAAATTCCTCTATAATTCTTCATAAGCATTGTAACCATATCTGCAAATGGTAATATCTTATCTTCAAAAACAAACTTTTTAATAACCGCCAGACTATCTGCGACTGTTGCTAAACCAATTAATTGGGGGCCTGTAAAATTGTATACAGCCCCTCCATTTGTTATATCTAAGCCACGATTAATGCAATCATCTACAGTAGAGGATAAATAAGGTTGAGGATTTATTTCAGCAATAGTTTTATCAAGTGTATTCATAGTTAAAACCATATATTTAATAAAAAATTTCATTTGCTCTAAAAGGGAATTCCAGAGATCTTCATATGATGTGATTTCATTATCAATTTTCACACCAATTTGTCTTCTGATAAACATATCACTTCCATTTGTTAAAGCTAATTCTAAGCATTTAACAATATTAAGCTGACATGCATTTGTTGAACCAAATGACTTGCTAGGGTGTTGAGGTTCTACACATCCAATCGGGGCATACTCTCGTGCATCTTCGAGGTTAAAACCACGTTTAACAAGGCCTTGAATCATTATATCGTCATTAAATAAAGCTACACTTGTGCCTAATTTAACCGATTTTGCAATTTTAGCCAAAAACTCCACCGGAGTGCTTTCATGAATTCTTAATGAAAATGTTGGTTGAACAGTTTGTAGGTGGGAGTATGCATCCAATATAATGTATGATAAATCGTTTGTTGCATCATTTCCTTGCCGGTCTAATCCTCCGATAGTAACATTTTCTGTGATTGGAGGGCCTTCTCCAGCATTAATTGCTAAATAAAACACATAGTTCCATAAAGTGGTTAATTTCAAAAAGAAACATTCAATTAAAAATTGGACCTCTTCTTTTGTTATAGTTCCTTCCTTCACATCGTTCACGTAAAATGGATAGAGTAATTGGTCAAGACGCCCAATACTCACAGCATATCCTCCATCTTCTAGTCCGCATATAAGGTGATTAAAATATAATAGTTGAAGAGCTTCTTTAAAATTATTTGGTGCATTTTCAGATATATTTGAACAAATTTCTGAGATTTCTAATAGTTCCTTCTTTCGTTTTAAATTAATTGATTTATCTGAAATATTAATTGCTAAAGAGGAAAATCTTTTAATAAAAGTTTTAGCAGCATTACATACAATAATAACAGATTGTAAAAAATTAATTTTTTGATTATCATTAGGAAAATCATTAATCTTGTCTTTTGCCTTTTTAATCAAACCATTTATCCCAAATTTTAAAATATTTTCATGCCCTGGGAAAAAATGACCAATTCCATTAGTCAATTCAGTTTCAACTAAAAATACTAATGTATCCATTATTTGTTTCACTTTTGGTTCTAAATTTTTTGTAAATTGGTCTTTTAATGTATATTCTTCATTTTTCCAATATGGAATAATGATTTCTTTCAAAATTCTTTTGTCTTCGTTTTCTATAAATGATTTTTGTGCTGGACGTTTATCATAAGTGTCTACATCCTGTTCTATAAAATCTACTCTTATTTCAGGATATAAAGGGGTTCCCACAAATTTACTACACCTATTTCCGACAATAACCTCATTTTCCCAGATTTTAATCGACATATTTGTTAATATATGGTCTAAAGCTTTCGCGAAACGAATAACTGGATGTTCTCCTTTTGTACTTTTATATGAATCCGTAATTAATTTAGCTCTTTCAATACAAATTTCACGTGGTTGCATTACCACTTTATCTTTCATCTTTAATATTCTTTCTTTATAATATGAATGAGGAGGTTGTTCTAATTGCATTTATATCCCTAATTATTATCAATAATTCAGTTTAATTAAAAATATAACTACGTTATTTAATAAAAGTTTTTATAATATTTTTTCAAAGAAACCGTGGAATTTAATAGATTTAAATAAATTTCATTAAGTGGTTTTTAGTTTCAGGAGAAAATAATAGATCTTTCTTATTTTTGTCTTTAAATCTTTTAATAGCTACTTCCAAATATTCTTTATTTGAATCAATTCCAATAAATTTTCTATTTAAAATACTACATACAATTCCAGTGGTACCAGATCCTACAAAAGGATCTAATATATAATCACCTTCTTTTGAGGAAGCTGATATTATTCTATTTAACAGTTCCATTGGTTTTTGTGTTGGATGTTTACCGAATTCTTTCTCTTCTTTCGGAATTAAAGGTATCGACCAAACGCTTCTCATCTGTTTATCTTTATTTTTTAATTTATCTTTAGGATTATTCCAAATTTTCATTTTCTCATAATTAAAAGTATGCTGAGATTTTTTGGAATTTCGAGCCCATAAAACGATCTCATGACTATGGGTGAAATATTTACATGATAAATTAGGTGGCGCATTTGGTTTATACCAGACTATAGAGTTAATTATGTTAAATTCATTTTTTTCTAATAAATATCCTACTTTATAGATAATATGTAGAGTACCAGAAACCCAAATAGTTCCATTTTCTTTTAACACTTTTTTACATGCTTTTAACCATGTATCAATAAATTTAACATCCTCTTCAAATCCTTTAGATTTATCCCAATCACCTTTATTTACTGAAACCATCTTCCCTGATGAGCATGTAATGCCATCATTTGAAAGAAAATAGGGGGGATCAACATAAATTAAATCAAATTTATTAATATCAAATTGATCTAAGATTTTTAATGCATCTCCATGATACAAAATGAAATCATTTTCTTGAAAATAAGGCTTTATCATATTAAAGCAAATTTCTGTTAGGAACTATCTAAAGTTCAATTGAATTGATTAAGAAAATATAATATCTTTTAATTATTAACTTTAAAGTTTAATATTAACAAACACTTAATATTTATGTAAGAAAATCGTTAATTTATTCAAAATGCATTAGAGATTTAAACATGATAAATAAACAAAGGTTTGAAGAGTTATTTAATCAACACCTTATTAAAGATATTTCAGAAGAACAAATTGATATAGTTCTTTCAGGGCAATATGGAAAAGCATTAGAATTATTAAGGGATGCTGAGTCAACTGGATTGTTTCCTGCTTTAGTTGGCCCTCCGGGAGTTGGCAAAACCATTTTATGTCGATATTTTGCTAGTTTGAGGGCGAAAGAGAAGAAAAATAAGAGTTTTCATTGGTTAACTATGGATGAGAGTATAAAACCTTCTCATTTTATCGGCTCTTTTGATCCAGCAATTACCTTAAAGAAAGGATTTGTATTGGAAGCTTTTAACCCCGGCCCATTATTAAACGCTATGTTGGAAGGAGGCACTTTTCTAGCTAATGAAATTAATAGAGCTACAGAATATTCTCAAAATACGCTATTAGAGCCCCTAGAGGAGGCTTCTATTGGCATTCCCCATTTAGGGCGAATAAAAGCAGACAACGATTTTTTCTTTATATGTGCAATGAACCCTGAAGAATTATCTGGAACTCATCGCTTATCTGAAGCTTTAAAAGATAGAATAAAAGTTTGGATCAAACTAACTTATCCTGATAAATCAACTGAATTAGATATTATAAGAATTAATCTACCTGAACATTTTATTATTGAAGAATCTGAATTAGAATTAATATATTCAATTATTAAAGAAACTAGACAAAATAAAATTGATATTGAAATTCCTGCTTCAATAAGAGCCGGAATTGCAATTGCAAAACTATTGGCAAGGAAAAGAATCGTAGAGAAAGAAAATAAAGTGAAGGAAAAAGAATCTGTTTACATTTATCTTTCAGAAATTGCCCGTCATGTTTTATTGGGAAGTTTGAAACCTAAACCTGGAGTAAAAGTCGAAAATATTATAGAAAATATTATTCATAAGACCCTAGGAGGATAATATTATTGGGTGTTTTTCCTGAAAATCCTTGTGAGTTTGCTGTAGAGTTTATTAGAAGGATGAGAAATCATCCAGATATAATCCAAATGCCATCTCCACGGCAAGTTTTATCAATACCAAATTTAATCATATCAAGATATTATCGTAAAGGGTCAATTACACCAAATGATTTTATTGAAATTAGTACTGTTACCTCATTTCCAGATAATCAAAATTTAGCAAAAAATATTGCTTTTGAGATTCTCTTTCCAAATTATAAAAAAAACATAGTGAAGTCATTTTTCAATGAGAATGAAATTGATACTTCTGAAAATGAACTAAAAAATTCCGAAATCAAATCAGAATTAGATCAATTACAAGATTTAATTGATGAGATTGAGTTATCAAAATCATTTGATACAGATACAATTCAACATTTGGAACAATTCATTGAAGAATTAAATCAAAAGAGGCATGAAGAACCTTATAAATCAGCACTTAATTTCTTTAATGATGATTCTGAGTTATATAAAGAAGAAATAATATCGTTTGAGAAATTACTTGAAGAAGCAAAAAAAAGAATGCTTCAAAAAATTAATTCTTTAGATCCTAAAGATCTTAAAGCAGGTACTAATTTAGGATTAAATGATTTAATTCAAGAACAATCTTTAAGAGAATGGGAAAAAATTACAAGTAAGGCTCTTAATAATCAAAATATTGAAGATGATTTAAATAAATTAATAAAATCAGGGAGTTTAGAGGATTTGCTTCAGTCTATGAAATTTTTAAAAGATACTAATGCAATTTCTAAAGATCAATTTACGAGTCTGAAAAGAGAACTTCAAAATAAAATTGATAATTTAGATCAATTATTTCAATCAGCAAAACACCTAAGAGAAACTCCAAATTTTAACTTAGAAAAAGTAATGAACAACAGTATAGAACAATCTTCATTTGAACATAACTTTAATTTAGCAAATTCACTTGATCAATTTTTTGGCACTGATTTAAGAACTTCATTATTAGAAAAATATGATCAACAGTTTAAAAATTCCCAAATGAATCTATCACTCGAGACATTGACAAAAAATGCAATTACAAACAAATCATGGAATTCATTATTCAATCAAGCACTTAAAAATGCTATTAGTGAAGCATTAAACCAAAATAAGAAATTTGAAGCTCTTAAGACTTTGACACATCAATTACAACAGCTAGCAAATAGTTCTCCAAATATGCATTGTAGCCAAAAAATGGCTCAAAATATTCCAAATCTTACTTCTTTAACGTTAGAATCTTGTGAAACACCTTACCAACTAAGAAATGCAACTGAATTTTTAAGAAAAATTGGTTTAAATCTAGAATCAGAACTTATCGAGAAAATGGGAAAGAAACTCCAAATGCCTGAAGATGAAATATTCGAATTAATTGAACCTACTTATCAGTTGTTAAAAAAATTAATTGAAAATAAAAAAGCAGATTTTCAAAGATTAAGTAATCTAATGAATCAAATTCATGATCAATTAAATTTTGAAAGGCTGAAAGAATTAACTGCTAGCGCTTTAGCTTCAGACAATAGAGATGCATTAGGTGCTCTAGGTAACTTTAATTTAAGTGATGCTTTAAGAAGTGCTCAACAAATTGGAGGTCAAGAAGGTGAAAATAAAATGATTTCTTGTTTATCAGCAGGTAGTGGAGAAAATCTACTCAAACAATGGTTTATTCATCGAAAAAATTTGCAAGAAACAACTAAGCAGAAAGTAAAAGAACTTGCTAAAAAAATGTTAATTGAATTAGGTATTTATTATTCAAGAGCACATTTGGGTAGTTCAACGACAGGACCAATTCCAATTAATATTGTTAGACCATATTCTATAGGAGACGATTTTGAAAATATTGATCTGGAGGAGACAATAAATAATATTTTAGAAAAGGGTAAAGAATTAGATCATATAAAATACGATGACTTCTTTGTTTTTGAAACTGCTAAAGGGCTAAGAACAGCTTGCTTTGAGCTTGATATTTCAGGTAGTATGACGGGGGACAAACTTGCTTATATGAGTATTTGTATCACAATGTTATGCTATGGAATGCGTAAAGATGAACTTGGTATTACATTTTTTGAGTCAAATACTCATGTTTTGAAAGAATTAAATGAAAAACTTGATTTAGAAAAATTGGCAGATGAACTTCTCTCAGTCTCAGCTCGAGGTGGAACTAGAATACAAAGTGCAGTTGAGTGGGCAAATAAACAATTTAAAGAATATTCTAATTCCCGTGAAAAATTAAATGTTTTATTTACTGATGCTGAAATATTTGATCTAAAAGAAGCTATTACAGAATTGAGAAAAATGCGTTCCCTAGGAGTTGATTTCATATTAGTATGTCCTGAAACTTCTTTCAACTTAAAAGAAGCTAAAAAAATGGTAAAAGTTGCAGGTGGACAGCTGCTTACTATAACTGATTGGAATCAGTTTCCCAAATTAATCTCAGAAATCATAAAATCAAGATTTTAAAAAAATGGTAAATAATTCAATATCAAGTCTTATAATTGATAAATTTGGTTTAAATTTATATCAAAAATCACTTAAATTTCTTTCAAATAAAATTAATTTAATTAATATTGAAGAAGATCCTATTCTAATAAGAAGTTTAATTTTAGATAATGAACGAGAATACCATCTTATTATAGATGAAAAGAATAACGAAATTTTTCATGATTGTCCATCATTTTTAATACATGCTGAAAAAAACAAAAAAATTTGCATTCATTTAATAAAATTATTATCAATAATTAAAACTAGTCTTGCTCAAAAGATTTTAGAAAAAATAAAAAACTATAACTTATCCTCAGAAGATTTAGGGTCACAAAAAAAAAGTAAAAGCTTTTTATTGCTAGCTAATAGTTGTTTTAAAAGTAATAATTGTGTAGAAGCATTAAACTATATGAATAAAGCAATTTTTAATCAATTTGAAACTGAAAATATAATTGAAACCTATTTGAGAACAGCAATTAACAATAATCTATTTATAGAATTTTTTGAATTTTTACAAAATGGGTATGAGAATGATTTAGAGCGACATTTTTTAAAATTTAATAGTTATATAGAAAAAGGATTCAAAAAGTTCTTAAGTACAATACCAGAATACTCTTTTTTTAATCTTCTTAAAATTATTAATTCTATAGATATAATACTCGAATTTAAAGAAGTTTCGTTTTTAGAACCCCATTTTAATAAATTAAAAACCTTGATAAATAGCACGGACTTTAATAGCCAATACTTCGCTACTTATCTAATAAAGAAGAATTATGTAAAATTGATTGAACTTAATCCATTATTCAAGGGCTTTTTATCTGATGTTCCATTAAAATCTCTAAAAGTTAATCTTTTAAACTACTTCTTTTCTGAAATCGATAATTTTTGTATTCTTGATAAATTAAAACTACTGAAAAAGCAATTTAGAGTTATAGATATACCAAAAGAAGAATTTTATCATGAATATATAAAATATAAAATTGAAATCATGGAATTGGAAAGAAAAGTGTACCTGAAAAAGTTTGCTTTTTTAAAATTGTTAATGGAAAAATATAATATTATAAGAGCTAAAGGCGAGTTTAAGAAAAAAAGAAACACCTATATTGTTAATCATGATGAAAAAAATTTAAAAAATCCAGTATACCATTATATTATCTCCCGTATTGGGTTTTTCGGATTAAAAGATCAAACTATAAAATCTTCTGAAATTGGAATCAATTATTTCATAATGAAAGAATTGTTTTTAGATGATCTTAGTAGCTATCAAGATGTATATTATTATCGACAACAATTCTGGGGAGAAAACAAAGACTATGAAATAAATCCAATTGAGGGTATTTCATTACTAAGTGAAAAGATTGATTATAGTAATAATACAATCCAAAAAGTTACAAACGATGTGATGGTCATTGAATGGGATCTTGCAAACAAACCAATACAAGGCAGCCTGGTAAATGCTTATGGTTCACAAATAATTATTCCTGATTACAATAATCCACTATTTCATGATTTAAAACCATTTGATCTTTGTTATTGTAAAAAAACCCCCATTAAAATTGAAAGTAATATAATTAAGACCATTAATGTAATCACAAAATGCTCATTTAAAGATGCCATCAAGAGTGTATCTAAAGGTATGGATTTTATAGAAGGTTTTTATCCATTATCACTTATCAGGGCAGTATTGAATAAAGATATTAATCCTTTTCAAGCTAATGAAATTGTGGTTAATAATCCAAATAAACTATTTGTTCCAAACTATAATGTCTTTGTTAAAGCATTTAGAGATTTCTTACTTGACTACATATTTAAAGAAAAGGATTATATCTTTGAAGAATTAAAAAAGGATATCACTCTTAATATTAATCAAATTCTAACCTTATTGAATTTAAATAATGAATTATCTGGATTGAATCTCCCCTATAATCAAATATTAGAAAAATTAGTTCATCCCAATATTACTTTAAAAGAATTTAAATCTAATTTTTTAAAAGAAATCCATTCTATTATTAAAAATTTACTAAAGACTCATGAGCTTGGTAGTACAGTCATATTTGATTTGAAAAAAATGCTGCATACACCCTTTTTTAAATACTCCAACAAAATTCTTGAAATTCGAAGAGATGAGTTTGAGTCTACTCAAATAATTAGAATACATGATAATGGAAGTGTGTTATATGATATGTCTGAAATTTTTAAAACATACTATGGTAATAAATTCTTTAAAATTCTTCAATTTAAGGAGAACTTAATTCTTAAACCTGATAAGTTTAAGAAATTTCGCGATTATAGTACTAAAATAAATCTCAAACTAAACTTTATTGATAAATACGCTTAATTACTTTATTAATTTTCAAATTGCAATTTACCATAAACAGCATCATGACCAGGAATAAACCAGAATTTTCCATTCCTGATTTTATCAATAGCTTCATCCAATTTTTCAGGTATATTTTCAAAATTACTTTTACCTTCCCATATTGCAAATTCACCCTCATTATTTTCAACTAATTTTTGGTATATCGATAAATTTTTTCGATCATATTCGGTTCCCCCTAATACAACAGAAATTAAATGTAATAATGGGACAATATATTGGAAATTTAATTTAAATGGGCTTATTTGATCACTTAAATCTTGAACTCGAGCTAATACCCCTTTTGTTAAAGTATTTTTGCAATAGGGACAAATATCAATATTAAGTTTTGGGCTGCAATAGTAATCCTTTTTGTTAAAATGGCGTTCTGGTCTATGACCATCATAGTAATATTTCCCTTGAGATGGTTTAAATTCATAAGTTTTANNTGAATCTACAAGATTATGGTAATTCAATTTATTTAGTTTAATCAGTGTAGCTTCTCTTCCTAATCTATGAAAATTTGTAGAATGACAGTCAGAATTAGAGATAATTGACACTCTATTTAGTTCCGAAATACTCCTTATCATTATGGGATCGGCACTTAATCCCGTTTCGATAGAATTAATATAACTAAATCCATAACCTAAAGCTTCTTTCATCGTGTTAAAATGAGTTTTATCACCAAAAATACCAAAATAAGGAGTAAAAATATGAGCAGGAATTATTTCAATATCTTCATCAATAGATTTTAATCCAAAAATGATACCCTCAGCAGATTTATAAATCTTTGGTCTACCTTCATTTGTTAAATTACCAAATCTAGTTAGAAAATTAATAGCCTCATCTAATTTTTCAAAATTTGGAAATAGAATGATGAAATGCACCTTTTTAGTACCTAAATGATTTTTCCAAATTACTTCAATTTCTGTCTGCAATACAAAACTAACACCTGGTATTTTTGGTGTATAGAATATTCCGCTTGAATTTTCAATTAAATTTTCCTTTAATTCAATTAACCATAAAGGATGGAGACAGTCACCAGTTCCTACTAATTGAATTCCTTTTAAATTACAATTAAATGCAATTTTAAAAACATCAATATTTTTACTAGCACCTCCTGAAAACTTACTATGGACATGTAAATCACAAATTTTATTCATATTTTTTAATTTTATTAATCAAAATTTGTAATATTATTCCAATCAACTTATTTAAAATCATAAATAAAAAATTTACTTAGAGGAAAATGGTAAGATTACTCAAAGAAATAATTAACTCAACCATGAGAAAAAATTATTTTGAATTTTTGCTGAGAATAGTACTTATTTGTACCATTATTTTTTTTATAAATGCACAAATTTTATTTACATAGAATCTGAAAGTTTAATTGATAATTAGGAAAAATAATATATGAAAATGGCAAAAAATAATTTTCAACACCCTTCAAAAGACATCACTGAAAGTAAGGGTACTATTCTTAGAGGAAAAACTATCTGTATGTGTTTAACTGGGTCTGTAGCTGTAATTTCTTCTCCTATTGTAGCCCGAGAGCTTATGAGGTTAGGTGCTGAAGTTATTTGCGTTATGTCTAGAGCAGCAACGGAACTAATTAACCCTGCCTTAATGGAATGGGCAACAGGAAATAAGGTAATTACAAAATTGACAGGAGCAGTCGAACATGTTTATCTAGCAGGTGATAGACCAAGAAGTGTAGGAAAAGCTGATTTAATTTTAATATGCCCTGCTACAGCAAATACGATATCAAAAATAGCTTGTGGGGTTGATGACACGCCTGTTACAACAGTAGCATCAACAGCATTCGGATCATCTTTACCTATTGTAATTGTACCAGCAATGCATGAAAGTATGTATAAACACCCTATTTTGGAAAAGAATGAAAGACAACTGCGTGAGTGTGGAGTTGAAATTTTAGGTCCAAGAATTTCAGAAGGTAAAGCTAAAATAGCTAAAATTGATGATATTATTGATAGGGTTATAGATTTATTAGTTACAAAGAAAGATTTAGAAGGTAAGAAAATTCTTATAACTGCGGGACCAACTAGAGAAGCAATAGATTCTGTTAGATTTGTCTCCAATAAGTCGTCAGGAAGAATGGGAATTGAATTAGCTAAAGAAGCCTCTGCTAGAGGGGCTGATATAACATTAATTGCTGGCGAATGTATGGTAAAATTGCCAAATTATTTAAAAACGAAGCACGTAGTTTCTACAGATGATTTCATAAATGCTGTAAAAGATGAAATTTCATTAAATAATTATGATATTTTTATTTCTGCTGCTGCTGTAAGCGATTATAAACCAATTCAATGCATTGAGGGAAAGATTTCTTCAGATAATGTAGAACAACTACAAGTTAATATGAAATTAACACCTAAAATAATAAATGTAGCAAGAAAAAAAGATTATAACTTATTCATTGTAGCTTTTAAAGCAGAAACTAATGTGTCTAAAAGTGAATTAATAGAGCGTGCGTATAGTAGGCTTCTTAAATCTGAAGTTGATTTAATAGTTGCAAATGATATCGGTAGAAAAGACATAGGTTTTAGTAGCAAATATAATGAAGTATTTATTATAGATAAGAAGAAACGTATTACACATGTTGAGAGAAATACTAAACGATATATCGCTTCGAAAATAATTGATGTAGTTATTGAAGCCTATCAAAAAAGAAATTCATAGTATTAACTTTAATGACTCTATTTTGGATATTTCATTTTAGTTCTCTTTTTTTTATGAAAATTAATTCGATGAAAATATTTAAATATTAATTTATTTACTGTAAACAGTGATTATAATTATAAAATTCGAGTAGATAATTAAAAGCAATAGAATTTAGATATATATCTAATATCTTATAGTTTTTTAATTATTTTGCTAATAGATTCATATATATTTATAAATTGTTGTAATAAGGTTAAATGAACAATATATCATACGAGTGCGTCCAAAATTACATCAAAAGAAGAAGGTAAGATTAAGCAAGGAACAATAGCGGATTACATGCGCAAGCGAACCCAGTTAGTTGGATTCGAATTTGGTTATTGGAAACATGTGCAGTATTGCAGTGAATTTATTGACAATGCTTTAGATGCCATTGAAAGTTTTCAATGGAAAGAATTGAAAAAACCAGATTCCAAAATTAAATTTTCGTTAGATCAAGAATTATTTCTAGAAAAATTTTCTATACTTGATACCGTAAAGAAAGAGAAAAAATCTCAACATTTGAATAATGAGGCAAAACACACATTAATGCAAGAATTAGGAATTGAATCTGTTGATCAAGAACAATCTGATATTCAAGAACCAGAAGAAAAAGAAGAAGAATCTGGAGAAATAGTTGATCAAGAAGAATTGGAAGTAGAAGAGGAAGTTCAGAGAATAATAGATGATATGCAAGGAATCATTAAACCCGTAGAAAATATAATTGATGTAGAGCCAATAGTGGGGGTTCGTATTAGAGAGTATGAAGCACAATCTTTTTTAACTTCTGAAATTAGTCAGAAAAATATTATGAGTTATACTTTTGAAATTTTCGATAATGGAACGGGAATGTCAAAAATTGATCTGAGAAAATTTGGTAGATATCTCGCTTCATCTAAATCTATGGAATTAAAACAAACCAGAGGTAGTCAAGGATTTGGAGCCCCAAGCGCATTTAGCGATGCCCAAAATACTACGGGTAAACCTATTATCACGGTATCGAAATCAGCCGATAATATTTATGCTACTGTAGCAGAATTCTTTACTACTTCCAAAAATGAAAAAAAGTATTTAATTCATCCTACTGATATTGATAGTTTTTTCCTTCATGGGACCTATATTAAACTGAATTATTTAAATGTAAAATATGTTAGAGGTTATGTTGAGAAATATATTGAAGAAACCGCATTTATGAATCCTCATGTTACAATAATTTATATAGATCCAGATGGGAAAGAAAAAATTTATCGAAGATTAGCAACATCTTTCCCAAACGAGCCTAAATACGCTAGACCTCATCCTTCCTCGGTTAATATAGGAGATCTACAAGATTTAATTACAAAATCAGAAAATAAATCAATTTCTGCATTTTTACAAGAAAATTTTGTGAGAATGAGTTCAAGAACTGCAAAAGAAATTGTAGCTCTCGCTGAAAGAGATTTACAAGAACAATTAAAGTTACTTATTCTAAAAGATGGATTTGTAAATTTAATACAAAAGAAGATAGATCCAATACACTATATGAAATTTGAAAAACGGGTTTATGGGCGCTCTGATAAACCCAGGGATAAATTAATAATATACCGAGTCGAATCTGAAGATTTAAAAGAAGATTATTGGAAAGAAATTTCTGATTACAATAAATATATTAAGCAATATGAAAAAATTAATAAAGAAATAAAAAAGCTAAATAAGCGAATAGAAAAAACTGAAACACAAAAAGAAGTAAAGAATATTGAAAAAGAAATTAGAAAACTGGTGAACAATACAAATGAAATTAAAAAACAAAAAGATAAAATTAAAATTAACTTAAATAAATTGTTCGCCGAATCAATGGATCAACTGATTGAATTAAAAAAATTGAAAAACAGGACAGATTTTGAAGATCTTATTAATAAAGTCCGAATTTCTAAAGTTAAACCTATTGAATTAACAAAAGAACAGTTTAATTCTCTATTCCTCGCCTTCAAGTCTATCAAGTATATGGCTCCTCCTACAGACACAGCAATTCCGGTGGGTGAATCTACATTAGAAAATACTTTAATTAAAGAAATTGGATTAAGAATCTCAGAAAATGTAGATGATTTTGCTGAACCCATTGAGAATATTAATCAGACATCTGAATTATTATATAATGAAAAGCAAAAAACACTTATAGAAGAAGGACTCAAAATTGAAAACGATGATATCACAAATATCTCAATAGATCCACAAGAAATCATTAACTTAAACTCACAAATATTGGGAACTATAGATATCGTTGATGCGGTATCAGATCAACAGCAGATAATGTCAACTATTGATGATCTTCTTTCTTATACTGATACAGAATCTATAGATAACTACAGTAGTGTATTTGAATATTTTATTGAAAACTATACTAAAGATGATGATTTTGTCGCAGCAGAAACTAGAGCACCTACAAGTGGAAAAGGCTTAGCTTATGTTGTTGAGGCGGTAATGGCTTATTCGAGAAATTTAGAAGTTCCTAAAAGGTCTAGGGATGTTTTATCTAGATTTGTAAATAGAACTCCTAAATTAAGAGATAGTGCAGATTGCGCTATTACTAAAGCAGTTCAATCAGTTAATTGGAAAAATTATAACCTTGATACTTATGATAATAGCTTACCAAAGGGACCAATAAAACTATTAGTTAATGTCTCAGGACCCTTTGTTCACTTAATGTTTAAATCCCAATCAAAAAATGCATTAGCAGATGACGACGAACTAATTAAGGAGATTAAGTATTGCCTTGAAGCAATAGGAAGAAGATTGAGAATATATCTCAATAGAAAAGCAAGTCTTCGAAAAAGTGAAAAGAGAGCTAGTTTAATAGAGAAATACATACCTCTTTTTGTTAATAGTTTATATAATATTGCCTCTCAAGGTGAGAGTGTACATAAATCTAAGCTTAATAAGAAAGAATTAGAAAGCTTAATGAGGAGTGCAATAGGTAAAAAAGCTCCATCTGTAATCAAACCTCAAGAAATTCTAAAGACTATAAGCAAGGAGGAAAAAACATTAAAAAAACCCACTGAATTACAACCCGTAGCAAAGAAAGTTGAGCCTAAAAAAGAACTATTCACTGAGAAAACACTTAAAAACTGGACGAAAGCCGAATTAATAGAATATTGTAAAGAACACAATATTAGCATTTTATCTAAAGATGCAAAAACTGTTATTATAAACAAAATTATAGATTCATATAAAAAACCCACTGAAGTAAAACTAGTAGAATTAAAACCTAAAGAACCAATTAAAATTTCTTCTGAAGCCATACAGGTAAAACAAGTTCAATTACCAATTTCTAAAGTGAAAACACCAAGTAAGGTAGCTCCTAAAAAGATTCCTCCTGCACATAAACCCACACCCCAAAAACAAACACAAACTACATTACCAATTATTACAACGGATAAAATTTTAAAAGTATTATCAGATGAATGGCAAACTATTAAACATCTTATTTTTAAATTAAAAATTAAAGATATGATGGATGCTAGATATCTTCAACTTAAACTTAAAGAATTAGAACGTAAAGATCAAGTTTTAGTTGAATCAAAAATGGGTAAAAGACAATGGAAATTAAAAATATAAAAATCTTTCAAAATTATGGCTAAAAAAGAAAATGAAACAGAATTAAAAGCAGCAAGAAAATTATTTAATCAATATTTAGAAAAAGCAAAAGAAGATAAATCAATTGATCTTCCAAATGGTACGGTTAAGATTGATGATCTTAACAAAAAAGAAACAATTGATAGATTATACGAATTAGTGGATAATGTTATAACAAAAATTTACAACACAGGTCGTCCATCTATCCGTCTTCCTGCAAGGACGAGTTCTAACATCATTTGGGATGAAGAAAATGATCTTTTACTTTTAGGTGAGCAAATAGTAGAAAAACAATTTCATACGCTTACAAGTGTAGCAGATATTACACGTCTAATGCGTGTTCTTGAAATTGTATATGAGTTATTACAAAAAGATATACATGCAACTAAGAGGGAAATTTTCTATACTGATGTTAAATTATTTACAGAACAGAAGAATAGTGATAAAACA
>JABAHP010010137.1_pt1 | contig 34972 bp, 54 predicted proteins | sample 7062081 | NCBI WGS metagenome assembly JABAHP01 (sample SAMN14534357, study PRJNA622989) | marine sediment metagenome | biome: marine biome [ENVO:00000428]; feature: marine pelagic biome [ENVO:01000023]; material: deep marine sediment [ENVO:00002113] | place: India: Gulf of Kutch | collected...
AGTTTCAATCTGAATGTATTGACGCATCTCCTCACTATCCCACTCAACTACAAAAACCCTGGTGACCGTTTCAAAATCCTTAAATGAATATTTGTCAATCCATTTCTTTAGAGTCTTATAGACATAATTAGCTAACGGGTCAGTTTTATACTTCCGGCCTGTTATTGATATTGTGCGAAGATTAAACATTTCAACGATCGGAATCATTTTTTTAACCTGTTCTTGCTTTTTGGTCAATTTTTGTGTTTCTGGCGGAAATTCAGGAAAATCCAATTTTTCACTTTTGACATATATATATTCTTTTCTATTCTCTTCTTTTCTATTCTCTTCTAGCGGGATATTATCGGACACTGATACGGACAATATCGTATTTTGTGACGACATTGTCGGATTTTGTCGGACATCAGTAATAAATAGCTCTTTTTGCCGTTTTTGCCAGACATCTACAGCGTTTTTTATATCAGGAACTTTTCTTAAATACTCGTCAAGGTACTTAAGTATTTTTAAACAAACAATACGGCCAGTTTCAATATCAAGTGTAAAAAGATTTTGATCAACCATAAATGACATCATTTCTTCAACATTCCGAATATCTTCATTCCATTCATCAGCTATATCTGTAGCAGTTTCTTTAAGATCTGGAATAGGACTATATTTTTCAAGTTGTGAAGATATCGACTCTAAAATAATATTATAAAGACCATAACCTTTAATACCAAATTTGCGTTTAATTCTTTTAATAACTGGATCGTTAGTCATATTTGACATATGTTTAAAATACTTCATTTGTATATCCCGTTACAAACAATATGAACAGCATCATAAATATTAACCTTAAAGCAAATAGCCATATCATGAACTATATTAAAAAAAAGCTTCTCTTTAACATTCATAAGAAAAGCCATTTTTCTGATATAGTTCTGTTCTTTTTTGGTGTACATAAACAAATTCATTCAAAGCTCCTTAAGATAAAAAAAGCCTATTCATGGCCCGGCTGGCACACCGGAAGCGTGGAGAGCAACAAAAACACGCAAGCCATGAATAGGCTCATTTGCTCTCTTTTTTAACTATGTCAAGGTGCCAAACCTGACTATTTAAATATAGTACAATTTTTTCTATGTGTCAACTTTTACAATATCAGATTGTTCCACGATCACAAAATCTGTTACCGGTTCACCACGATAATTTTTAAGATAATCAATGGTAGTAATCCTGCTTAACCCGTTTGTTTTTTGATTTTCAATCAATACTTCTGAATCTCTTTTGAAACATCTAAAATATTTTATTATGTCATCAACCGTCATTTTTTTTAATTCTCCTTTCTAATATTCGGGGTAAATGCCAGCTTTTTTTAAATCTTTAATTATTATGATCCGCTTGTTTATGTCGTCGATTGTTTGCGGACAAATAACATATTGTTTGTTATCAATACAGTAAATGCTCATTACGACATTTTCGCATAGATCGCATTCCATGCTATAGGTTGCGACTGCGCCTTTAGCTTCACATTGTTTGCATTTATCCAGGTTGGTCAATCTTGCTTGCATTGGTGTCCTCCACTGTTGTTGTTTTTGACCTGTTCTTTTTTTAATAGATTTAATAGCTATTTCAAACCATTTCATTTTTTATTCTTCCCCTAACAATTTTTTAATATAATGATAAAAAGTTCTATTGCATTTTACGCAAAGATTCACATTTTCATCATCTTCAATTAAGATAAAACGCCTTCGCGGATTACCTTTTAAGCTTCGCGGTTTAATTTCCTTTCCGCATGATTTACAAGTTATCATTTTTCTCCTTTCTGCTATTTGATCTGATTCTCATCAGTACCGTCTTAACCGGTAGTCAGCGACACAAAGCCGCCGATTCGAATTGCAATCAAAAGTTATAGATATTTCTATCTGTCACGCCCTTTTTTTTAGCACCCCATTTGATAGATCTTGCCCTTACAAGAAGAGCATCAAATTGAGTAAGGATTTGTTTTTGTGTTCTTACTCCTTTGAACAATTTGTTTGAATGTCTTAATATTTCATATTGAAAACATTCATCCTGTAAGATTTGATGTTCGATGTTCATTTAATTTCCTTTAATTTTTGATTTATTGTATAATGCAAAGCTTTCACCTGCAGTATAATTGACTTTTTTTGAATAGGGCAAGTAGTGCCTTTTAAAGCTTCTTTTAATTGTTGTAATGAATAATTTCCCATGTTGTTGCTCCTTTTCATACTTCTAATATAACACTTTCTGTTATACTTTGTCAAGTTTTTTTTAATTTTTATTGACTGGTATAACAAAAAATGTTATACTCACAATGTTATACTCACTTAAGAGGTTTAAATGAAAAGAGATTATAAGAAAATATACAAAAAAAAATTAAGAGAAAATATTCTTGAAGTTTGCAAGGCTGTTGGCGGTAAATCTATACTTTCTCAGAAATTAGGCAGAAGCAAAAATTATATTACTGTTATGCTTTCCCGTGATACGATTACAACATATGAGAATATTCTTAGACAGATTAAAAAATGGGTAAAGTCTATAAAGGATAAAAAAAATAATGAATAATCCTTTTATTTTTTTGGGCTGGCTCCTGATTATAGGAATAATTTGTTTTGTTTTGTTCAGGAGAAAAAATGGTTGATTTCGATAGAATTAAAAAAGCACGAATTGAACGGTACCGGGAAATCTACAAAAAATATGCCAAGACAAATGAGCAAAAAGAGCTTACAATAAAATTTGTTAAGCTTGAACTCGAAGGGGGTGATTGCCCTATTTGTAAAAAAGAATGGAACAAAATTGAAGTTAAAAACAGATTTTGCAAAGGTGTATATTACGAACCAGATTGTTATTGTTTTCCTGTTTGTCCTGATTGTGGAAAGAAATTATATGAAGAGTATGCCAGTAATATTTTTGAATATAATGGGTGGCGATGCACTAATTGCCGGCATATGCTGATTAAGGACAATCAAAAAAGATGGGGCCCTGAATTTGAAAAAGAATGGCCAGCATTGAAATGGGCATTAATTAAAGAAGCAAAAAAGAAAATGCAAGAAGCGGCTTCTTTTGACTGGAAGAAAAAAAAGAAGAGGTATTAAATGGAATGTGATAATTGTTTGATGACAGAAAAAGAATTAGAGGACACACAAAAAAAATCAGGCAAATTTGAAAAGAGCTTTTTTGTTGCTGATGATTGCATGAATGAGAAATGGTTCTGTTCTGTAAAATGTATGATAGAATATTATGGGGGGATTTTAGATGAATCTTAATGAAATGAAAATACTATTTGATTCAATTGTTATAATGTTCGGCTTTCTTACAGCTGGAACGACTATAATTATAATTGTTAATATTGTCCAACAGGCCAGGCTTAAAGGTGATTATTACAAATATCGGGCTCTATATTATGCAATGGATCGGAAAGAAGAATTTGAAAAAACATTAAAAAAAATACAAATCTTGATGAAGGAACAGGAGAAACAGGATGAAAAAAACAATAACTAATTTTATTTTTCTGGCATTCTTTTTAATTTGCCTTTGCCATTTTATCAATTACCTTCAAGGCGGTGAAATAATAGAAACTGGGAAAGTTTTTGAAAAATTTAAGGTAGGGATAGGAAAAAACATTAAATATTATCTTGGCATAAAATTAAACTCTATGTATATCATGCATAAATTACCACTCCATGACTGGAAATGTTATTATCAGATTGGCGATAATTTGCTTATCAAAAGACGCGGCAAAGATATTATTTCTTTAAAAAAAGAGGACTAAATGAAATTTGATTTTATAAAAGAGGCTGTATACTATTTAATGATCTCCATATTCGCTATATTTGGTGTTTTTATTATTCCTGTAATGTTCTTGCTCGATTTGTGGAAAAATGTAAAAAATAAATTTTTTCCTTGACAAAGTATAACAGAAAGTGTTATATTGAGATAGATAGATAATATCTGAAAAGGAGTAACAAATGAGTATTACAAAAGAAACAATTTATGACAGAATCAAAGAAATGGGTTTTAACACAAACAATTTTAACGAAGATTATCAAATGTGCATTGATAATTATTCTCAGGAATATGACGTCGAAAATCCAGAAAAATGCAGCGATTTTGAAAATTACTGTGTTGATAACTGGACTCCGGAACCAATCGGACATATTGAAAATAGGGGCCATATCACAGAATATATTTATCCAGCAAAAGATCACATATGGATCAATACAACATCAGGATTTGAAAAATATGAATCGATTGAAGAGCTTGAAGAATTTATTACAGATCCTGAATGCGGCAACAAGAATTTAAAAGTTATTATTTACTAAAAATCAGGAGTATTGAATAAATACTCCTTTTCAAAATGGGGCCCTTCGGGGCCTTTTTTTAGCAAGGATAATATGAAAAATACAAAACTTACAAATATAGTTACTTGTCAAATAATAGATTATCTTACACTTATAGGCTGTAAGGTCTGGCGCAATAATACAGGATCTATTAAAGTTGGAAGGCGATTGATTAAATTCGGGCTGAAAGGATCTTCTGATATAATAGGCTGGAATCCTGCAGGCCGGTTTATAGGTATCGAAATTAAAACCGGTAATGATAAATTAAGCGACGATCAAAAGGATTTCATCTATGAAGGTTTGTCATCAAATTGTATAATGATAGTTGCATCATGCATAGATGATGTAATATCATTGAAAAATGAAATATTAGAAAAGGAGTAAATATGGAAGTTTTTTTACCAATAATTTTAATAATAAATGTAATTACAATATTTATTATTGTTATTAGTTTTATTGCGTGGTGTATTTATGTCAATAGCAGATAAAGTATATCCAGAATAAGGAGAAATAATGAAATTAAGAAAACATCAAGCAGAACTATTAAAAGCTTGCCAAGACATTATTAACGGCTGGCCACTTCGAAAAATAATTTGTAATGTTACACCTGGCGGTGGAAAATCATTATTGCCGGTTATAATTGCACATTATTTAATCCCAAAAATTGCCGACAAATTATTATGGATTGTCCCTCGTAATAATCTTAAATATCAGGGAGAATCTGAATTTCTTGGAAATATCATAAAAACAGATAAAAGATTACGTGCTACCAATGGGAATGATATGGATCCATGCCGCGGAGCTGATGGGTATATTACGACATATCAAGCTATCGGCCAGAATCCAGGATTGCACTATGATGAATCAAAAAATCATAGATATATCGTTTTCCTTGACGAACCGCATCATGTTGCAAAAGGATCGAGTTGGGAAGCAGCATTGAAACCGATTATTGATAATGCCAGTCTCATTATCTTAGCATCTGGCACATTATCACGAAATGATAAAAAAGAGATTGCATTTATTGATTACAAATTTAATCTTCCCGTTTTAAAAAATTCCGAATATACCAGGGTTATAAATTATAATAGAAGTGATGCTCTTAAAGAAAAGGCTATTGTCTCGCTTGACTTTGAAACTATTGACTGTAATGCAATATGGGAAAAAGCCGGTATTGTTAATAGTATTGAATCATTAGCAAAGCATACCAGTGGTGACGCAATATTCACAGCTCTCAGGACAGAATTTGCATACCAAATGCTTGATCATTCAATCAAGAGGTGGGAACAGGAAAAAGATTATTTTGGATTTTCAGGGAAGTTGTTGATTGTTGCACCAAATATTACAGTTGCAAAAAAATATTTTAATTATATTCGAAATAAAATATATTGTGCTCTGGCAACGTCTGAAGACGGTGAAGCCGCCAAAACGGTAATCTCAAATTTTAAAAAAGGAATGTATGATTGCCTTGTCACTGTAGCAATGGCTTACGAAGGAATGAGCGTCAAAGAAATTACACACATTTGCGCCTTAACACATATTCGATCTGTCCCGTGGCTTGAACAATTATTCGCCAGGGCAAACAGAGTGATTGAAGGGAAAAAGAAAGCCTATATAATTGGTCCAAAAGATTATTATTTTATTACTGCTATCACAAAAATTTCAAGATCCTATTTCATAGCTACAGAAAATCAAGATATTACGCCAGATGCAGCAAGAAAAAAATCTGAAGAATCAGATTTGACAGAAGAACAAATACGCGGAGTAAGACCGCTTTCCAGCTCTGCAACTGAAATTGAAGTTGATACATTTCCGATTTCTGTAAAAGAATCTGAATTGAAAAATCAAATTCGTAATCTCCGAAGGCATATAATCAATACATCTTATCATGGATCGATGAAAGCAAAAATAACTATCTTCAATAAAACAATCCGAAAAATTGCGGATAAAAAACTGGAAGACATGACAATAAATGAGCTTGAAAAGGCTTATGTGTCATTAAATAAAAAATTCTTAAAAAATTAAAAGGGGGATTATGAAAGAATACAAAAAAGTTACACTTGAAACTTTTAATTCAGGTGCGGCAATGGATCTTTTTGAAGAGGAGCTTAAAAAGGTCCTTGAAAATATTGCTGATGATAATACAAAGGCTACAGCAGTCCGTGAAATACATTTGATTTTTAAGATTCAACCTACTGAAGACAGGGCAATGGCAGCAACTCAGATTGAATCAAAATCAAAGCTGGCATCAATTAAACCGAGTCGGTCAGCTGTTTTTCTTGGTATTGAAAACGGTAAAGTTTCAGCATATACAAATGATATGAAACAACAAGAATTACCGTTTGAACAAGACAAAATCATATCTATGGGAGGTGAATCATGATAGATGAAACTTTTGTACAAGAAATAGCAAAACTTGCAACTGAAAGCATCGGCACTGTTGAGATTGAAGGCCGAACATACAGCAACACCAGTTTGCAAGAAATAACCCCGAAATTACCTAAGCCTATTCCTCTAAGTATGCGCACATTGATTGGATTTGTAAATTTCATCAAAGCTAACATTGATGAAATCGAAACAGAAAAATGTTTTATCAAAATCTGCGATCAAGAAAAAATACATTTGATATCAGACTATAGAGATGATGATTTTAGCCGATATTTTTATGTAGAATGTAATCTATCGGAAAGAATCGATTTTCATTTTGGCCATTTTTATGCAGTTGAGGAGTTTATTATTAAACTGCATAGTCAATTTGGGGCATCTCCAGACAAATTAAAACTGCTCGATTTCGTGTCAAAAATGACTCTTGATTCATCCGTACAATACACTGACGATGGAGTTGGTCAAACTGTTGCAGTTAAAAAAGGAATATCCGGAGCCCTAAAAGAAAAAAAAGCAGCTCCGGTGATAGTAAATCTGGCACCTTATAGAACATTCAGGGAATTGAATCAACCTATATCCTCATTCTTGTTTCGGGTCAGAAAAGATGATGAATCCTCAAATATAAACTGCGGATTATTTCAAGCTGATGGTGATGTCTGGAAAATCGAAGCAATTGAAACAATCAGGAAATATCTTGTTGAAAACATTAAAGATATTTTAATTGTTGCGTAAGGAGGATAAATTGGAAAATAAAGCATTAACAATTTTAGACCAGGCCAAAAAACGCGGTGCTATGATTTTTGTCAACAAAGAAAACCTGAAAACGACATATAATTTTTTCAGACCAGATGTAACGGAAATTATGCCACGAAAAGAAGATTTTCACGATAGACCGGTAAATGGCAAAATGATGCCGCGTAGAGAATTTGTTGACAGGATAGCAATTGCAACAGGCATCACTTGGACAGAAAAATGCGGCTATGAAAAACAAGACGGCTCCTACATTGCCCATGCTCAAGGGAAAGTTAGACTTCCAGATGGGAAATTCCGGATTTCTTCTATTGAATACTATGAATTCGATCCTGAATTAAGAGCTGAAGAGGATTTTCTCTGAATGACAAAAAAGGTCGTTATGCAGATGAGACAGCACAAAAAAAATTGATTCTGACCTATAAAAAGCATGCACTGGCAAGAGCGATAACAGGCGCAAGGCTCCGGGTGATCCGTCAATTGATTGGCCTTCCTACGGCTTTTGCGGTTCAAGACATTCAAAAACCTATGATTTTCAGCAGGATTATTCATAACTTGGACACGAAAGAAGGTCGGGAATACGCAATTAAAGACAGTATCGCTACCAGTGGCAATTTAAGCCTGTTTGGGAATCAAGAACAAATTGAACAGAAAGAACCAGAAGAACCGGCACAAACACCTATCAATATTGAATTCGCTGAAGATGATAATAATCAAGAAATAGCGAAAACAGAAAAAGAACTGCTCATGGATGATTTAATGTTTTTCAAAAAAGCAAAATGGAACAAAATTACACATGAACAGAAAACGGCTATTGATAGCACTATCAGAGATATTGATAAATATAAAATCGATGATATTAAAGGGTTTATATCCAGGGTTAGAAAAGCCTATGAAAATCAAGTTGAGGTATTTTAATGAAAATAATACATATTGCTGATTTACATTTCCGAAAAGACAAATATTTTGAATGTGAAAAATCATTCAATAATCTATTTGGATTTGTGACAAACAATAATGTTGATTGTGTTTTAATTTCTGGCGATATTTGGGATGGCCCGATTCAAAATTCTGCAAGTTACTGTTATCCTGGATTTCTTAATTTAATGTTTGCTCTTGCCGATAAATGCCCTATATTTATGATATACGGCACCCCTACGCATGATATTCCTGGATCATTAGAAGTATTCAGCCACCATGAAAATATTACTATTCTCCCTCCTATGAATGCACGTATTTACAAAAATGTTCTGTTTCTCGGAATTCCGGAAATTAATAAAAAATGGTTTTTTGCCAAAGATAATACAAGGCCTGAAGATTTATTAAACAAGATGTTTATTGAATTAAGACAAATTAGAGAATCATACTCAGACAAAAGATGTGTTGTGCTCTACCATGGCCAATTATCAGGCGCAAAGCTCGACAACAACAATATTATCGGAAGTAACGCCATGACTCCAAGTGTTGATCATTTCAAAATGCTTAATGCTGATTATATAGCAATGGGAGATATCCACCGACCCCAATTATTTACAGAAATAAATGCTTATTATTCAGGATCTATCTATCCTAACAATTGGGGCGAATCGCATGATTGCGGATTTAATCTCATTAAATTTGATAATTGGGATATGAAAATCAACCGGTATTCATTTGGGCATCCTGTGCAGAAAAAAGTAAAAATATTGCATACACAAACTCCGATTTTATCGTCTTTATTTGATTTTAAAAAGAAAAAAATCAATCTTGAGGTTATATCAGAACAAGACAAAAAAATAATAAAATCAGAATATGAAGAAATATTGAAAAAATACGGCGCTCATCCTGATTCAATCGTAACTCTCAATATCAAACCAGTTGAAACAGTCCGGACAGAAGAAATTAAAGAAGCTCACACAATTTATGACAAATGCCAAGTATGGGCTAAAAACTCAGACATTGAAATACCTGCAGGGGTTAAAGATAAAATTGATTCTTTTGACCAAAAACTGTATCAAAAATCATACATCTTGAAAACAAATATCAGGATTGACAAATTGAAGCTACGCGGTTCTATCGGCATAAAAAAAGGCCAGGGGAAAGATGAAATTGAAATTGATTTTTCAAAATACGATCCAGGCTTAATTGCTTTAATCGGTGAAAATGGATCCGGAAAAACGACGATAATTGAAAATATGCATCCTTGGCCACAACTCATAACCCGCGATGGAAAATTACAAAAACATTTCTATTTGAAAGATTCTTGGAGAGAATTGCATTTTACTGATACAAAAAAGAAAATTCAATATAAATCATTATTAATGATTGACGCGTCAATTGAAACCGGGAAAGTTCAATATTTTCTATATTATAGAGATTTAAATAATCTTCGATTCGATGATAGATACGAATGGAATCCAGTTGATGAAATTACCGGAAGAAAAGACGCTTATCTGCAGAAAATAAGTAAATTATTCGGATCCATTGATTTATATCTAAAATCTGTTTTCTCAAGCCAAAAAGCAGGAAAAAACAATCCCTCCCTTTCTGCTGCAACCAAAGGACAAAAAAAAGAATTATTTGCTGAATTAACCGGGATTAGTTATATTCAAAGCTATGCCGATACTGCAAAAGAAGAGGTTAGAAAATTACAAAATGAAATAACTTTTTTATCTGGAATCATTTCAAATCAGCCCGAATTAGAATCGTCAATAATTGAAAAAGAAAAATCAATTGAAAAAGGAAAAGATCTTATTAAAACAAAGGAAAAAGAATATGATGATAATAAAAAATCTTATGATGAAGTCACCAGCGAATATGATTCCATGAAAGAAGAATTTGTTAAATTCAGAAATGTAAAAGAACAGATTGTCAAAGAAAGTAATCTTTTGAATCAAAACGATTCTTCTATTCATGATTTAAAACATTTGATTTCAGATCATGATATACTTGGAAAAAAAATATCTGAATATAATGTTTTGAAATCCAGCAAAGGAATTATTGAATCAGAATTAAGAAAAAAGAACGAAACGAATCTAAGTATTGTAAAAAAATATAATGATGAATTACTGAGATATAGCTCAAAGATACAGTCGCATGAAAACAGAATATCAGAACAAGTACGTCAATTACAGGGAATAGAGCATGAAATAATTACTTTAAGATGCAATTTGAAAAAAATTACAGAAACTTGCCCTACATGTAATCAACCATGGCCAGAATTAGAAAAAATGCAAGCTATGCAAAAAAACAAAGAAATAGAATTGAAAATAGAAGAAAAGCAAAAAGAACTTGATAAAGAAATAGAATTCTTAAGAATATTTAAAATAGAAAAAAATGCTGAACAGAGACCGAAAAAACAAAAATTAGAAAATACAAAAGAAATAATCACTGAATTGAATGAGATAGAATCAAAATTATCATTATACGACATAAATGATTTAATTGAAAAATTTGAAATTAGCCGTCATGCAGCTGATAAAATAACTTTTTTTAACGACGAAAACAATAAAATTATTAGTCGTATGAGAGAGCTTGAGGCTCTTCCATGTCTTGAATTTAATGAAAAAAAATTCCTCATGCTAAAAACTGAACAGGAATATTTCAAAACAAATGTTAAAATGATTCGTGATCAACTTATTAGATATGATGCACGCTTTGAAGAACTTCAAAAACAATTGTCTGAAGAACAAGAAAAATTGAAAAAATTAAAAAAAATTAAAGTTGAATTGTCCGAAAAAGAAACAGAAAAAACAGATTATGAATTCATTCAAAAAGCTTGCGGGAAAGACGGTATTCAAGCCCTGGAACTGGATGCGATCGGTCCAACCATTGCACATGAAGCAAATAGATTTCTACAAGAAATATATAATTCTCCTTTTAGAATTAAATTTGAAACAACCAGGATTTCCGGTACTGGATCAAAAACAAAACAAATTGAAGATTTCAATATAATTGTGGTTAATTCTCAAGACGGAACAGAACAGGATCTATCAACGTTGTCCGGAGGTGAAGAGGTGCAAGTTAATAATAGTATTTATGAGGCTTTTGGAATTGTCAGGTCTAATATGTGGGGTTGCAAATTCTTGACGACTTTTCATGATGAGGCAGACGGAGCACTTGACCAGGATGCAAAAATTAAATATCTGCAAATGCGGGAACTCGCTCACAAAATACAAAACAGAAATCATACAATTCTAATAACTCATAATAAGGGTATTCAGGATATGATACAACAAAAAATAGATTTAACAAGGAGTTAAAAATGAAATTTAAACTGTTAATCAAAAACAAAACTTCATTATCATCATTGATGAATGCAATCAATGACAAAAACGAATGCAAAATCACAAATACAAAAACAATCATCAAGCTGGCGAGAATCATGGGGAAAGTCAATGAGATCTATGATCTTTTTGACAAAATGGAAAGAGGTATCAGGAAAGAACACCGGCATTTAATAAAAAATCTCCCTGAGAATATGGATGAAAAAATGGTTGTAATTCAAAAATACAATGATATCGTCGCCGAATCTCATGAAGGCCTGTTAAATGAAGAGGTGCCAGCTGAAATGGAAGTCAAATTACCAATAATTAAATTTGAAAAAATCGAGGAGCTTCATTTTACTCCGGCAATATTGGGGGGGTTAATCAATCTTGGAATGATTGAATTCAAAGACGACGATTAGGAATAAACCAGCTTTCTTGCAGCTCGATTAAATCTATTTTGGATTGTTCTCGATCGAGCTGCAATTTTTTTATTTGCCCTTTGCCAAAATCTTGTCCCTCTTACTCTCACAGAACTTTTTGCAACATAATAAATCTTTTTAAGTCCTGCTCTTTTAGTCCGGATAAAAAATCCTCTTCTGTCTGCCCTTCTGGTCCTGAGATAAAACATTTTTCCTGGTTGCCTGCTTTCTCCAGTTTGAATTTTCCCTACTTTTGACAATCTATATCTGTAGGCTCGCGGCTTCAATAAGCTTCTGGAAGTACGGCCGCGTTTTGTTGGAGCTGGATACTTTCGCCTTTTCCCACGAACAATACCACCTTTATCTTGAACGGCAATATATGGAGAAATTGAACCAGAAAAAGAATTTATACGTTTTATATTTCGCTTAGGCCTGGCCTTCCATTTTCTTAATGATTTTTCTGTGAATTTATTTCTTAGAGTAAAAAGATTAAGCATAGTTTTCTTGACTTCTTTTTGATGTTCATCAGCGACATAAGTCAAAGTCATTGCAATAGCAAGCGGGACATCTGAATTTTTGAACTTTTTTAAATCTTTAAACCAAAACTTAGTATTAAGATACATTTTCAAACCAATCTGTTTGATTATTGTTAATAAGTTTGTTTACAAGTGTTTGCATTTGACTTACTTGCGTATCGGTTAATTTTGTTTTATAAACTGTTGTACTTACTGGCTCTTTCCCGGAATCAAATGCATTTTTACTAACATAGGAATTAATTTTAACAATCAGTGTTTTTTGATCAAAATCAATTCTGTTAATACATGGAATATGGTGATATCCAACGTCAACATCGGATCTTGTTTTTAAAGCTTTTGATATTTTCATTTTATCCTCCAAATAATTTAATTATCTCATCATCAAGCAATTTTTCTTTTTTCTGAATGCTCTTATAATGATCAATTGAAATGTCTTTCATTTTTTCAATAGCAGATTCAATAATTCTTAGTACGTTGAAATTATTATCCGGATTATTGATAAAAGAAAGATTATAATGTCGTATTTCCTCCCTGGTGGGGCAGCTACAAGTATAATAAACATTTAATGCCTCTGACATAGTATCAAAGAAATTTTGAGATTTCATTTTTTTATAATCTTCAAATTGACCTCTTTCATCTTTTTCAATAAAATTATTTTCCCGGATCATTCGAAGAGCTTCACGCAATAAAATACGTTTACTGAGCTGTAAAGCAAGCTTATATTCTTTATAACATTTATTTCCAACAAGATCATCTGATACTATTTTTTCTTTTAGAAATTTTAAAAATAGTCCTTCCAATTTACTAATAATTACATCAATGGTATCTTCGGCATAATTCATAAGATCACGCGGAATAAAATGCAATTCTATTTTATCTATTTCTCTGATAACTTTTCTCTGCTTGTATAATACCTGGACAACATCATGACCATGAATACAATTAGCATGTGGGCTTGTAATTCCTTTTTCCTCATACATTTCAACTTCGTTGCCAAGGATAGAAACCTTTTTCACTTTTGCTTTATTTTGTTTTATCCATTTAAAAATTTTTCTGAGCAATAAAAATAAAATTATAGAAACAATTAAAAGTGTTTCTACATTAAGACTGACTAAGTTGTTGAAAAATTGCTTCATTGTTTTAATTTGCCTCCTATACGCATATAAATTTGATTTATAACACCTTCATATTTTGGAATAGAATTATAAATATTATTGTAAGGTTTTACAGGATGACTGCATAAATGCCTATAACCAATTGTAATATTTTTAAACTGCAAGCCTACCCCAAAAGTAGATACTAATTGTTCCGGAAAAAATTCAATATTACTTTTAAATTTTTTCATATTAACCTTCGCTTGCCCTTCAATAAAAAATATATTTCCAAATACTAATTTTGTATCAAATGTCAGATAAAAATTTTGTTCATAAAATGAAATGTCTTGATTCATATTATTGATAAAATTTTGTGAATCTATGCCAAACTCTAACCAAAAAAATAATAATATCATCCTTGCTCCTTGTATTACCATGCTAGTGAACATTCATAATTAACCGTACTGACAGAACTGATTGTTGATTGAACTCGAGTGACTATTGTAGCCCCATTTATGGGCCATTTGATACCATAAACATCAATACTCGTAGCTCCAGACCGTCTAATACGTGACACTACAATTACCTCGTCCGGGTTTGGAGTAGTTTCAACAAGACATCCACTTACAATTATTTCATCACCAATATTCGGAATATATGGAGCAATATTTGAGTATACGTTTGCTCCTGTTGTCGCTGTATGCAAATCATCAGTAGGCCATCTGCCGGCAGCTGTTTTGAATGATCCATTACCTAAAAAACTCGCTGCCCATGTATTAGCATTGACCAAATTCCACATTCTTTCATTTGATGTTAAAGCAGTATTTGTTGTACCCGATTTTTTTGATACACTTATAGTAAATGGGCCAGCTGTGCCATTATGTCCTGTGCCAGGGGCCGTTGCAATTGGTATAAGTCTAATCGCGTTAGAATCTGCACTTGTAAATCCTCTGATTTGCAACCCTCCAGAAGAATTTGATTTTAAAAGCGCTGCATATGTATCCGTTTCCGCAAGATCCGTCATTCCATGAGCGACTGTACTGCTTTTTGTTGTTAAAATATAACTTGTTCCCGATCCTTGATTGAGACACAATCCTCCTGTATCTACATCCGGTGCAATCTCGCCACCAGATGATAATTTGCCATCATTTGTTATTCTTAAGGTTTCTATCCAGGATATTGCTGTATCTATTGTTCCAGAAACAGCAACGTTCAAAGTATAAATCCCTCCACTCATTCCAGCTAAAACAGCAGGGCCAGTGCTCTTATATTTCCATGTCCCATCAAAATAAGCATTAGATAAAAAATTTAAACCGGTACCATCATTTTGCATCATTATTGCTGATCTATATGCTTCAATTGCATTATAAGAAGAATTCCATGCTTCAATATCAGTCGTGTTAAATCCTATATTCCCAGCAGCATTAATTAACAAGTTAGTAGTTGTATAATTTTTGAAACTAAAAACCGGCCTTGTACTTACTGCCCCATCATTAACAGTACTTTGGAATGTCATGATTGGAATTGTGCCGGTATCTTCCCCAGTTTGCGCATTTCCAATTATTTCAAATGAATTTCCAGATCCTTTTAATTCTGTTTTTATAAGTGGTGCAAATTGATCGACTGTTGCTGTATTATTAACTAATTTAAAACTACCGTCTGTATTTTGAAATGTAATACCAGCATTCAAAGTATCATCTGCAAAAGTCACAGTATTTTGTGGAACTATTCTTTTTGGCAAATATGTTTGACCTCCAGGAGAATCAACAGTCAATAATGTTCCATTCGCTCCACTTGAAATCAATCCTAACAAATCCTGTAAAATGTCACTAATTTGCTGATCACTTGCACCGGATAATGATACTCCAAAATCTTCGACAATATTGCATAACTCTTCTTGAGTAATATTTTTATCGTCCGCAATTATAGTTGTTCCGATTACCGGTATTCCAGCATCATCATCAACATATAAGCCGCCTGAACTATTTGGGGCTGTTGTTCTTACCATAAAATCCTCCTATGAAGTTTTGTTGACTATTGCTATTCCAACAAGGCCACGGCCAACTATTCCAAAATCCTCTTCTGAGAGAAGATCTATATCATAAACAGGGCCAAGAGCTGCAGGCATTATTGTCTCAATTATTCCCTTTAACCTGATAAAATCTTCTGTATTTGCGACTGTTCCAACCACATTGTAAGTTCCATCAGGAGGTAACACCTCTTGAATTGTTACCGATCCAGAATAAGCCGTATCAATAATAGCTTGTAAATATGTAATATCTTGACCTCCAACAAGGCTTTGATATCTGCCTGCAGCTTTTTTTTGTTTTTCAATCAATGACAAGTTTTCAGATTTCCACACATTAAGAGTCTCAAGCCATTCGTCAATCATGTCGTCAGCTGTATCCGGCAGAAAGTTTGTCAAAACTTTTTTTAAAAATGTTTTTACATCTTCAATCGCATCAGCGCAACCGCCAACGATTGCAAGTAAATTATCTTTTATGTTTCTGAAAGATTTTCCTGATGGAAACAACCTTTTTAATGAATTTAATACACTCATGTTGATATACTAATAGTCCCGTCTGTTGCTAATTCATCACTGTCCAATTGATAACTTTCAATTGTTCCAGCTCCAATGTTAAAAACAAGTGTCATGCTGATGCCTCCGGCAGCAATCGCCACCCCTTCAAGAGCTGACCTTGTTATATAATCTTTTCTTGGCNNATTGTTGAGGTTGTCTATCTAAGATATATTCAATTATTGCCTCTTCAATATTTGTAATTGTCGTTGCATCTGTTGGAATTAGATTTGTAATTGTCACATTAACTGTAATTTCAGTCATAGCAGCTGTCAAAACATCGGCTCCAAATGGTTTTCTGTCTGGATCTTCAAGATAGTTTAAAACCTCAGTTAATTTTGCACCAGAGGGGATCCTTCCACCTGGATCATTATCTGTTAATGGATATACAGTCACCTCATAATTTGCCGTTCGGAATGCAAAGGCCCTTGTTACATCCGGAACCTCAAGGGCCCACCCGATAAAATCGGGTATGCTTCCACCTTGTGCCGGTCGTTTATAAGCAAAAACAACTCTATTCCTAAAATCGTCAATGCTTTCCTGGTCTGCCCCTTCTGTTGTCACAGAATCAACAGTAATTGTGTTATCGGCTCCAGATATAGGGCTGACAATTGTCATAGTATCAGATGCAAGCAGATTGCCGGCACTTCCAGGAGTAAGACACAATAAATCAAGTGTCGCTGTTCCACCTGCAATTGTTTCGTCTGATTGAGTGACATATACAAATCCTTGCGGCCCTCTGTATTGCGTTCCTGTTGGAATTAATGTGCCATTTGTGCCGGTTGCAGTTGCTTCAATTTCTGCACTGCTTGCAGGTGTTCGAGTAAGATTTTTGGCAAGCTCGCCTTGTTTTTCAAGTTGTGGAGAATCTGAAGTTTGCGGAAATATTTGATTAAGCAGCCAAAGACCAAAACGATAGACAAGCGTTAAAATCCCAGCCAATGCACCAGCTAAAACACGAATAAAAGCTTTCGGCAAAATAGGGGTCGTTTGCCCTAATCGAGTCTCAATATATGATATTATTTGCGTCCTTATTTCGCTTGTTGTCGGTATACTTGCAGGCATAATTAATCTCCTAAATTTTCGGTTAATGCTGTTATTGCTGAATCAGTTTCCTGAGCATCCCAATTTAAAATATATTTAAAATTTTCTTCTGTTTGATCTGGCTTTGTGATAACAGTATCAATTTGTATTCTGTTAATATTGATTATTGTTGCCTCAACATCAATTGTTTTTGCAATATTTTCCCGAATCATCCATTGTAAAGAATCGCGGGTGAATTGCTCAGCATTAAGCCTTGTTTGATTATTGACAACAGCTCGTTCAAGCTCTTCAAGCCGTGATTCTGTCCTTTCATTTTCTCTGTTATCCGGAATAATCTCATTTATCCAGGAATCTGAACAGCCCATAGAAATATAGAAAGCTGTTTCAAGCCCTCGATCCATACGCGGCTGCCCACCTGATACAAAGATTTCACCTGAATCCTCAGTATCATATAAAAAAACATCACCGTCGTAAATATCACTCATGGCAACCTCACATCATCAACTTTTGATCCAGAAATATCAATCGATGTTCCAGGCCAAGATCCACCAACAGCAGTAAAAGCAGCTGTCAATTTTGTATTTAAATCTGTAATAAATGTTTGCAATGCCGTATTTAAATCTGTATGAGCAACGGCAAAATCAGTGCCTTCATTCAAAATAATCTGACCTGTATTATCAAGTTTTATACTAGCCTGAATAGTTGTTCCGACAGTGTCAGTGCTAAATATTGTTATTTCACCGGCATTTTGTGTGATTTTTAGATTAAAGTTTTTAGTTGCAATAATTACAGAATTTTTTCGATTATTACCAAAGGGAATGACAATTACTTTTGTTCCGATTGGTGGATTTGAAACAACGCCATTTTGTTGAAACAATTGAGCTGTAAAAACATCATTATCTATTCCTTGAACTTTAGCATTATCAAGCTCCTTTCCTTCAATTGTTTCTTGAGTAAGTTGTTTGAAATCTGCAATATAATTTATATCATTCATTTATACCTCATCCCAAGGGAATTTTACCGGGAATTGGCCAGTATAAGCCTCCGGTATTTTTAGCCTCAATGTTGTAAGATTGCCTTCATTTGCACTTTGTATAAAATTTAACCCGGCAATCAAGAACTTATAATCATTATACACCTGAATGCTTGGTGCACGCAAGTTTATTATTGAATTCTCTTCCCATAGGTTACCAGCCGGATCTCTCCAATCATAAACAGTTACTGAATGAGTGATGCTATCCGCTAATGCTGTAGCTTTTGCCCAATTTGCAGAATTTTGAATTGTAGCCTTTGTTTGATCTGAAGTAAAAAATATTTTTGTTCGGTTCAAACTAATAAAAGGATCTTTTGCAATTGCTGTAATACTGATTTCTGTTTGAGATTGTGAAATTGCCTTATATGATGAGTATCTTTTTGATGCATCATGAACAGATACGCCAGATTTTAAAGGGCTGTCGCCTTCATAAACTGATGTTAAAACAGGGCCAGTGACTGCAGCTTTCCAAATCACAATATTACCATTGGCATCACTTGATATCAAATATCCAGATTGCTTTGCTAATTGATTAAGAAAATCAAACACATTTTGACTATTTTCCGCTATAACCCTTTCAAATGGTGGAGTGTCGCCATCAGGTTGAACAACAGCCAATCCATAAGGAGTAATAAGAGAAGTAGCAATTTGACCGAGTGTTGAATTATTAAATTCAAGTGGAAAAGTATTAATTGAACAATCGACAATTTGTGCCGCAATTGATCTGCCTTGAATATTGATAGTTCTATCATTTGGTGATAAAGCAGGTGAAATACGATCAATAAACCCTGTCATTATTTTTGTGTTTCCAATAAAAACCTGAATTAAAGAGCCTGAAAATGGCTTAAACGCTTGGCGCCATTGCTCATTAGCAGGATTCCAAGCAAAATTAAAACTGAATGAATCTGTACATGTATCCATATTTTTCAAAATATTAACGCTCATCCATCCGACAAGTGTAGTTCCGTTAATAATTACGCTCACATCATCGGAAGCCCCTGCAACTATTCTATTTGATCGTCTGATTAAATTACTTGGAGAATCAGGAATTATTAGTGATTCTCCTACCAAAAGATTTGAGGGAGTGCCGGATTGAAATGTATTTGCGTTGACAATTCTTGGATATTGAGATTCATTACCATAAAATTTTAAAGCAATGCTTGTAATTGTATCTCCTGGCTGAACTACATAAAACTTACTCAAAATATGTAATCTCCCTTCCAGGTGGGATTAAAAAAATCTCATCATCAGTTAAATTATTAGTTTCAATGAACTCGTCAAGCAAATCATCAGTATAATTCCCGGTCAATGCATAAATTAACTCAATTGGAGCTCTTGGAGATTCTGTCGTTATTTTTTTTTCAAGTCTTAATTCGAAACTTAATTCAATCAAATAATTATTAGCAATTGAAACTGCTTGTTCAAGATCTTCTGTACTGGCCTGATCAATAACAAATTTATCATCAGATTGATTATCTTCATATACTTCTTGAAGCCCTTCAAGATAAGAATTGATTATTTCCCTTTGCGCTTCGATAAATTCAGCCCAGTTGATTGCATCTGTTCTTGATTGATAATCAGTATAAAATGAAGTTTCTGTAATCCCGGCAAGACAGCCATGAAGAAACAATTGATTTGTAAACGCTTTATTCCTATCATCAATATTAGTTGTATTTGTAATAGCGTCAGCACTTAATGAATTTGTATAATCTTCAATCAATCCTTCGTAAGCTTCTTGCTTATCAGCTGTAGAAGAAGTTGAAGGGGCAAGCAATCTAAAAATATCAATTATCAAATTACCTAATGTTTCAGGAATAGCAATTAAAGCGTCTATCGCTCCAGTAATCCCATTGACAAAATTGTCAAAATCAGTACGAAGATTTTCGACAGATTCGGCCAATGATCTTAATCGAGCGACAAGTGAATTAATTTGAGCAAGAATAAATGTTTCAAGACTGATTTCAAGACTTACAGTATCAGTATTAATGCCAAGGGAAAAAGCTCTACTCGAAACATCTGCAAAAGAAGTAATTTGTTGCTCAACTGTTGATTGAGAATTAACTTGAACAGCTGGAAAAATTGGCCTATCTGGAACAATTATAAAATCAATATTAAATCGACCTTCCCTCATTCTATCAACAAAATTTTCCAGTAATGTCCAGGATAAAGGGAGTACTTTTAAATTCCCATATCTCGGATGTCTGAATTCTGCCGCTCCGCTTTCGCTTAATGCATCTTTAAAAGAATCGGCAAACAAATCATAATTTTCTCCTGTAAAAAATACAGAGACAGGTAACCGCATTGCATTATTACCAAGATCCTGAATGTCTGAAACTGATTGATTCGGATATTCATGAATCGCAACTTTTTTAGATCCTGATATTGACAGTTCTTCAAATTCAAGAGTGAAAATAACACCAGTAGGAGAGATATAAACCGCATCACGTAACCTTTCAATATATGCCATTAGAAAGCTCCTCGAGTACCAAGATTAAGTGAAAATCCCGGTATTTCTTGATCTTGTTTTATTTCCGTTCCTGCAGGAGGATTATTAAAATTAACATTAACATTTGCATTATTATTGCGTGTTATTGTACTGGTTTGTGGAGAGAGAGGAGTTTTTTTCTCTTCAATAAATTTTAATAATTCAGGTGATGCCAATTTCTCAGTTATTTTTTCCTTTTTAANNGCCAACTTTTCCTGTTATCCCTCCAACAGTTTTAGTGATACCCTTTACTATTTTTATCAATGGTTCAAGTTTTTTCTTAATTGCTCCAACAACAGAATCAAATCCTTTTTTCAACCATATAAAAAATGACATAATTCCATTCCAGACCTTTTTAAAAGCTCCGCCAATTGCCTTAACAATTACCATTGCAATTCCACCAACAAATTTCCCAAATTCTTTAAATCGTGCGATTGCTGCAGTAAAGAAATCACCAACAACTTTTTTTACTTTATCAAAATTTTGAACCAGCAAAACAATACCGCCGATTAATGTTGTTACTCCGACAATTATAGCCGCGATTGGATTAGCTGTCATAGCAGCATTAACGGCCCATATCACTACAGTAAGCGCTTTTTTGGCTGCAACCAGAATTAAAATAATTTTTGCAAGTTCTTTAATAACCGGAAGAACCGGCTTTAAAAATCTCATAACAGCTCTAAACCCTGTCATAAATGCCCGAACAAATCCAGCTATTATATTAATTGTTGTTGAAAGTACCTTAAATGCACCTGTTAAGAGATCAAGAATAAATTTGCCAGCTTTAAACTCTTTATTCAACTTAACAAATTCTTTTGCAATAAATGTAAAAATTCCTTTTATGCTTTTGATGATCTTTACAAGCAATTTAAAAGCTTTGCTCGATTTCACTAATTTTGCATTTGTCTTTATAAACAAAGTGATATTTCTCACAATCCTGGTTAAATTCCTCACACCTTCACCAAGTGCACCTTTAAACGTATCGAAAAGAGTTAATTGTAATGATTCAAAACTTGATTGTAAAGTTTTGACCGACCCCTGCAAAGTATTGCGCATATTAGCCGCCATCTGTTTCGCAGCTCCCCCTGATTTTTCCAGCTGTTTTGAAAATTTGCGAACTTCTGAAACACCAACTTTCATAATCGATGCAACACCGGCAACAGCTCGCTTTGAAAATATCAAATCTAAAGAAGCTGCTTTTTGAGCTGTCCCCATTTTTTTAGTTGCTTTTTCAACATCACCAAGAATGTCAAAAATATTACGCATATTTCCAGAAGCATCACGCGTGACAATTCCCAATTTTTTTAATTCTTTTGCGGCTTCTTTCGGAGGCCTGGCAAGTCTCAAGAATATATTCTTTAATGCTGTTCCGGCTTGAGATCCTTTAATACCAGCATTTGCCATAGTTCCTGTTATGGCCGAAAATTGTTCTATACTTACACCAGCCGTATTTGCAACAGCTCCAGCCTGTTTGATAGCTTCAAACATTGCTTCAATGTCAGTATTTGCACTTGTTGTCGTTGCCGCGAAAACATCCATTACTCGATTCAGATTTTTTGTTAATTTTCCAGTATTTTTTGACATTAATCCAAATGCTCCAAGTGAATCAGTTGCAATATCTGAAGCTCTCCCTAAATCTATTTGAGCAGCTGTCGCCAAATCTACTATTTTCGGTAATGCTACAATAGATTGTTTGGAATTAAAGCCGGCCAGGGCAAGAAATTCTAAACCCTTAGCCGCCTGATTCGCACTGAATTCTGTCTCTGCCCCGACCTTTTTAGCCGATGCAGACAAACTATTAAAAACTTTTTGTGTTATTTTTCCACTTGCGGATAATTCAGAGCCAAATTTTGCAGCTGCATTGGTGACAGTTTGTTGAAATTGTTTTCCAAGAGTTGCCGATTTTCGAAAAAAATCTGTAACAACAGCAAGACCGCCAACCATTGCAATGGCAGATCCAATTTGACGCTTAACTACTCCAAACCCTGAAGAGGCACCTTTTGTGAATCGTTTTACATTTCCACCTATTTTTCCCATTTTTGAAGACATGCCGTCTTGAACATCAAATTTGGTGAATATAGTGAATTTACGCGCCATCTAATGCACCTCTTTCCTCTTCGCACATTTTCACATGACCATTATACCAAAATATCAATCTTGATAATGGCATATTTATTATTTCGACCTCGCTAAAATGGAAGCGAGCAGCAACAGAATATAACATATCGTCAATGCTCGCCCCGATATTAGCAAGGATTATTCGAAAAAATTATTGATCGCCTGAATAATTGTAAAATCCTTTCTTTTGATTCGGTCAACAACATAAAGAGGAACAATTTTATTATCAACTGTCCTGAGAGTCTTGCACAATTTATTGATTGCACTGTTATAGAATCCATTTATATCATTTTGACTTTTGACACCTTTCAGGGTATTGCGTAATTCTGCTGCTGTAGGCTGAACAAGTTTAAACTCTCTTATTTGCATCCCTTCATTAACATCAACATCAATAGGATTTCTCAAAGTATATAAAAATTCTTCTGTATCTTCATCGAATAACAGGCGACCGTAAGAAATCGCACCTATAATTAAATCTTTAATGCGATTACTATCGTCATCGTTTGTATCAATTTCAAATTCCCAATAATCACATATTTCATTGAAAATTTGTTCCGCATATTCAATTGATGCGGTTCTTCTGTGTTTTTTATCCTTGCTATCCATATCTTATCCTTTCTAAATCTGCTCAAATCTTTGTCCGCGCATTCCAAATGATATTTTTCCGGTTCCTTTTGATCCGGACAATTCCCCTTCTATTGCCAATACTCCGGCATATGTTATGCCGCTGGCAAGGGTCATGGTCACTGGAACCGGAGCCCCTGCATCTGAAATGGCCTGCAAAGCTTCTTGATCTTTATTGACTTCATCGACCGACACTTCCATGTCATCGAATCCGGCAAGTTTTCTTTTTTGGTTCGTGTGTAATCTGCCATTACCAGTTGGAAGGTTTTCATTGTCAAATCCATTTAACATTATTTTCACATCTGCTTCAGCAGCAGGAGAAAACTCACGACCTTTTATGNNTTATGATTAATTGTCTAATATCGCCACCGCGTACACCCATAATTCATACCTCCTTATACTGGTGAAAAACTAAATCTGTTTTGTACTGCAATTATTCTTAATCCAGTTGACAAAATAAGATTAAATGAAACATCGATACGCGAAGGATTGCCGCTGTTTATTTCAGCTTCAATACTTTCAACGATATCATCCCTGTTTTTTATCCATGCTTGAGGCTCCCACAGATCATCGATCAACTGAATAAGATAGGCTTTTACAGTATTTGGTCTAACAGCATCAGACCTGGAAGTAATCGCGTCATTATCAACAACAATGCCTCTTACGAATGGATCTGAATTATATGTAACCTCTTGACTATAGACAATAGCCTGAAGAACAACCAGGGTTAATGTCCATTGGTAAGTCTCATCTGGAGCTCCGACATCATTTGTCGTGCGAGTTGTAACAAGATCTCCTATCCTTACGTCACCTTGAGCGTCAATAACTGTATAGCTACCACCAAGTTTAACAATTGCGTCTTTTTGAACCCATGTCCAAGGATCAGAATCATAACCTTTCAAAATCCCGTCAAGTTTTAACGCTTTGTATGGAGCCCCCAAAAGTGACAAATTTTGAATTGTAACTTGATTTACTGCTGCCGCTGCTATTTCCATCGGTAGATTTGGGCAATTATCAACTGGAACAGCAGTTGTATATTGTGAATTTCTTGTACTTAAGAATGTTGTGAAATCTGCAACATTTTTTTGACTGCCAACAAACCCGGTGAAAAACCGTTTTATCATTGGGTCAAATCTCGCAGCTCCGTAACTTTCCATGATATCAATATTAGTATCATCTATCCATGGGTATACAACTTGCGTATACCAAACATCTCCAAACTGTTCAAAGGCATTTGTTGGGTCAGGATCGGTTGCACCAGTTGCCATTGCAACAATAGCAACTGTTATCCCTGCAGGTGCCGCATTTTCTTCTGTTGTTCCACCAAGATTTTGACGAATTGTGATATCATTTCCAAGTGTTCCCTTGAATTTCGCTGTAACATCACATTCATTTGTTGTGACACCATCAACAACTACAGTTGTGGGCAAATCAAGAATTGCGGTTGCTGCTGCTGCAAATGCTGTTGCGATTGCATCCCCATCGTCACCGACTGCAACAGAAACCTCAATTTTTTGACCAGCGATATAAATAAATAATGTTCCTGCGCTGGTTGCCGTACCGGTAAATGTGACAGTTCCTACAGCATTAACACCGGCTGCCTCTGGAACAGGAAAACACCAGATTTCAACACCTTTCAATAAGGCTGATTCAAGTTTCCTTACCATTAGATGTAAATGTGAACCAAAACCAAATGTATTGCCAATTTGGTCAACAGATTCAGCTTTAACCGGCACATAATCGGTAACGGCTGTTTTTGCTGGATCATATTGACCGACCACAGCAACTTTTTGCGGTATGAACAAACCGCCTGCGCCAGAAGGAGCGGGAACATTTTCAATTGCAACAATTGAAGCCCTCGCGTTATTTGGCACAAAATTAAAAGATATACTCATTTCGATAACTCCTTAATAATTATATTCTGCTTCAATTAAATTCCCGGATTCGTTAACATCTCCAACAATTTGAAGATTGTCAAAATTCGGAAATGCCGCGTCGTCAATTGGGTCTTCAGAATAATCAACTTTCAATATCCACCGTCCTCCATGAATTGGATTTTCGATATCTCTAGCGTCCTGCTGAAACCACACATAGACAGGCCAATGCCTGGAACCAATTGTCCCAGCATCTTGACCAAAATCAGAATTGATCAATTTGAACAATCCTTGAAAAACCTGGTGAATAAGATATTCTAATCGTTTCAAAGCTGATTTATCACCATCACCACCAGCAACAATCGTGCCTCGCGTGGTCATATCAATATGATAGGTAGCGGTCCATTCGACATGTGTCCTGGAACCGCTACCTTCAACTTTTGGGTCAATCCCGGAAAGGTAAACATTAACAAACGCATCTTTAATCTCTTCTGATTCAGGATCAAATGAAGTTATTCGGCCATGACCTATACTGAAATCAGCATTTGAATAAAGTGCCGACTGTTCGGATGCTAAATCAGTTAAATACTCAACAATAATATCCTCAAGAGTATCAAATAACGCACGTGGTATTAATGTGGGCATTATGAACCAATCCTTTGAAAAAGAAATATTACAAAACCGATTGTTCGGTCCTTATCACCAGAATCAACGATTACACCGTTGATTGTTGCCCCAGTAATATCATTTACTTGAACTTTCCATCCTTTAACCGGAGTAACTGTCAAATCTGACAATCTTAGACCGATGCTTGATGAATCTGTTATTACTGGAAGATTAGTTTCAGGGTCATAACTTCGAAAATGCCGGTGATATTCACCATATACAGTTTGACTTTCAGAATCGTCCGGAGCTGTCAAAATTATTTCAACACCAAATTTTGAACTATCCCAAATTCGTCCAATGTTTTCTTCATGTTTGACCCTGAGACTCATTATTTTTTAACCTCTTTTTTTACAGTAGGTTTAATAACAGGTGTATCATCAACCCACTGTTTAGACTCGATCAAAAGATCGTACATGGTCTTTCCGTTGATTTTATGATTCTTTGCAGTTTCAATCAAATCAACAGGCACCGGTTTACCACCTTTCAACCTGATTCGTCTGTATGTAAAAGAAGTTATCTTCTTATTTACAATAATCATTTTTTATCTTCTTTCTTTTTGCTCTTAACCTCTTTTGCAATATTTTGCTTAACAGGTTTAGGCTTAGACTCTTCTTTGATAGGCAATAAAAGATCTTTAGATACTAGTTTATCAATTTGTCTTTTGCTCATACCTTTCATTTCGGCACCATCAGTGCTAATAATAGCATCCTGCTCATATATCATTTTATTTGTTCCAAAAAAACGACATCTACCTATTTTATATTTTGCCATGTAGTTCCTCCTATACAGTGCCAGTGATTCTATAAATTGAATCAGTTTGAATTGGTGCAAAAATTGGGGCTGATTGAGTTAATACCGAATAGCCTTTTGATCTGTTTTTTTCTGCTCCGAGAATAAACATGTTTGCGCTGACAATTCCAGGATTCATGGTATTTGGTGGAGCTGATGCACCACGAGATTTTGAAACACCAAAAATTGCACGGTAAACCATTTCGTCAATCTGGTCTTCTGTCATTTCGCCAGGGCCAAAATAACGATCATATCGAGCCATTGGGTCCCAAATCATGAATTCATCTTGTGGCATATATGGCGTAAAAACTGCCGGATCTGCATCTGTTTCATATCCGTCGATATATGTAAACAAATAAACTGTCCATGCGCCCACTTTGATCCATCCCTGATATTGTGCGCCTGCAGCTACAAGCGGTCTGCCCCATGCTGGCATAGCTCCTGGGTCCATTCCAAGGCTATAAAATGACAATCGCCTGTTATCTGCCAAATCTGTAACATTTGAATTATTGATAAGAGCCAAAAAAGTATCCTGATTACAAAGACCTGCACGACCATTTACGTGACCAATTTCACGGAGCGCCTTAACGCCTGCTGACATATCGTCAAGAGGATTGTTTGCGTTATTTGTCCATACTCCACCAACTGCAGCTGTCAAATTTGCGTTTCTATAAAAATCAAGCTTGTCTGTTCCATCTTCTGAAACATTTTGTTCGCCAGTTCGAAAAGATTGTGAAGCCAAAACTTCAAATTTTCTTATGATTTTGCGCATATGTTCGCGGTGCATACTGCCTGCAAGAATAAGAGCCCTTTGCTGTTTAGTAAGATTTTCATATGGATTTTCACCGGCTACACGCTTGTTGAATTGTGATGCTGTAAGAGATCCAGTTTCTTCAATAAGCGGATAAACACGACCAATTGAAGTGAATCGCTGGACATTTGCGTCTTTCTGATTTGTACCGATTGTGTCGGCATCACGGCCACGCACTCTTAATTTTGCTATTCTTTCATTGCCTCGTATGATATCAATATCGAGAACCTCAGCACTGGGTGAAAAAATTGTATTACCCATTGGCGAGTTGAAAATTGTTTGAAAAACGGTCGGCACACCAATGACGTTTTTTTCATCAAAAAGAGGTGCCATAATTCTACTATAATTATCGATTGCTGTTATATTCAATTTCTACCTCCTATGTATTCTCGTAATGCTCGATATCAATTGTAGCATGAATGTATATATCAGATTCTGTGAACCATTCCCGGATTGTTTTTGATACTCCATTAACTGTAATCACAGAATCAGCATCTAATGAACCGGTAAAAGTTAAACGATTTTCAAAAAATTCGCCTTTGATATAAACATTTTTGTTTGTGAGATCTCCTGCGGTTGCATCTGCATCTTCGGCAAGAATTGCAACAGGCTTCAGGCTTCCGTCAGTGGCTCCAGCGACAACAGGCAAATATTTGCCGGAGGCTGTTACAGCTATTGTGAACTTGTCACCAACAACAAAATCTGTTGTACCGTCTGTGATTTTTAAAGTAATCCCACCACCTGTAAAAGTCACATCATTACCGGCACCGGCTGGAATAGTAACTTCTCCAATTGTGACACCATCAGGATCTACAATTTTAAAAGTTCCAGAGTTAGCTGCTGCAACTATACATTCTACTGTATAAGTTCCAACCTTTGCAGGTGCACCAGTTGCGCTTTGTGCGACATCTGTTACCGTCCCATCTCCTGTATTGCCACCATCAGCGGTTCCAGTTGTGGGAAGTGTTGCAATTTCCTGAAGACCTAAAACCTGACCTTTAACTTGAGCAGCAGCGGCATATTGTGCAAGCGTTGCGTCATCTATGGTAAGTGCTTCTCTTTTGACAAGGGTTCTGTTATCAATATTTAATCTTGCTTGACTTGACATTATTTACCTCCATATTTAGCAGCAATCAAATTTTTGTTTTTTTCAATTTCTGCTTCAATTTTATCGTCTTCGGAGCTTTCCGATTTCTCAAGTTTTTGATCCTGAGCCTGGATGTCTTCGGGGCTATTCTTGACTGATAATTCCTGCTCTTTTGCTGCGATATCTGCAGCCTGAACGGCTAAAAAAGTTTCTTCAAGACTTTGACCCATTTTCATGGCATTTAAATATAAATCTGTATATTTATTTGCTTTTGACATGCTTGATGCAATCGCATAGGCACGCTTTCTCTCTGCTTCAATACCCGCTTGATATATTTGATTGTATAATTCGGGATTTTCAGCTAATAATTGATTTGTTGTCATATTTGATATGACCTCCCTTCCTTCCGCGTGAGCGGGTTTATTTTCAATATGCAATTCTCCTTGTTCTGGAGCAATAGCACTTTGATTTACATTATCATTTGTTGTAATTTTTTCATTATTCATGATACCGTCAATCATTCCAGCTTTCAGGGCTTTTTCAGCTATTAAAACGCCACCTTTGCCGAAATTTTCATTGACATCTTTTTCAGTTGTTTTTCGACCTTCAGCAACACGACGAGCAAAGACATTATGTATTTCGTTTAATCTTTCCTGGTATCGTTTTCTATCCTTTTCTTTTGCGAAGTCAAAGGCTTTTTCTGGAGCATCTTTTGACGTAATAACATAACGTTTAATTCCATACTGTTCATCTTCTTTTGATCGATCAACAACTGTTGCAATTACACCAATACTTCCAATTTCTGCAACAGGTGAAGTTGCTATAATTTTATCAGTTTGGGAAGCAAGCCAATAAGCCGCACTTGCACCAAGATTTGATATTTGCGATTCAGTAGGTTTTTTGGCATTTCTGATAACCATTGCAGTTTCATCAACACCAGAAACATAACCTCCAGGAGAATCAATCATATATACAATTTTTTCGACATCATTATTATTTTCAGCATGGAGAGTATTATCAATAATTGATTGATAAGTTGTTTGGACAAATCCAAATAAAGCAGCACAAACATTTACAGTTTGCACCAGTTCGCCAGCAATAGGAATATATGCTGTACTGCCTATTATTTCATATGCAACCCCTTGATCTTCAATGCTTTGCTGTGCAAGAGCTCTAAGGTCTGCCTCATCTCTGTGATTTATTTCGAGTCTTAATTTATCAAGATCATTTTGAAATTTGATAAACTCCCTGAAAATATTCTCTTCCATCAAATAATAAAAAGGTCTCATGATTTATTCCTTCCTCGGTAATACAAAATATCTTATTTCATTCATTCGGCCTGCTCCAAATAAGCGCGGATCATTAGCATAGCCCCTGCCATTATATGAACCTGCTTGACAAAGCATTGGCCCGCGTTCTGTTTTATATTCAACAACTCCGATATTATAACCTTTTTCATTCAAAACAAAATCAGGGCTTACTATTGCTATATGGTCCCATGTAATTGCAATTATTGCATCACCTTCTTGATTTGCAACTTTTTGTGCTTCAATTGCGGTTAATTCTTTTACAGTCCCATAAGCTGCGGCTTTTTTTAAATTTGGTAACATTTGTTTCGGAGTAGTATTAATAATAATATCAAATCTTGAAAAACCTGGCCTAAGATGTTCTATCTCATAATTAAAACCATTAGGGAAAAGTGCACCTTTACCGCCAATAAAACCACCTGTTCCTGTTCCTGTTATTTCAGAATCTAAAACATCTAATGCATATGTATTGCAAAATGTAACGGGATAGCCGGTATTATATCTTGCAATTTTTTCTGGATAGCCTGGCATATATCCTTTAAAATAATTTACCAATAAAGATGAAGGCCGTAATAAGTTTATCAATTTTTCCGCTCTTGTCATTTACTAAATCCTCCCCCTATAGTATAACCGATAAAAAATGTAATAACAGAACCTCCTATGATAATCATCCAATTCATATAATTTTTCTTGTCAATAATTTTCTTTTGTTTTTTATTGACTTCTTTTAAAACCTTGATTTCTGCGAGTAATGGGATTGTTGCCTGTTTTACAGCTTGATCAATTGCTTTGTTTTTAGCTTTTTTCAAAGCCTCAACTAATCGTTTAACTTGTAAATCACTCCATGTTTTTGCTGTGTTGATCAAATATATTGTCGAATTCTTTGTCACTGTCTGATTTGATTTTGCTGATATCATCGGCATTATCAAGAGAATTAACAATATCAGAATCACTTTTCTTCTCAAGTTTCTTTTCCTCCCATTTTTTTTTCATTTCAAACTCTTCGCTTGAAAATATTTTTGTATCATCAGGATTTTTATTAAACAAAAAAACAAATAAGCTTAATAAGCCTAATCCAGATAATACAACAAGAATTTCATTTAGTTCCATTTTTTTTCCTGTTAAAAATTTTTTCAAAAATAATTTTAAATAATAATCCATAAACAGCAATTGATAAAAATGGATAACCTAATAAAATCCTGAGCCAATTTTCAAAAGGAATCGGCTTTTTCACAAAAATTGAAATTCCTATTTGTATAAGACCAGCCATCAAGCCACAAATAAAACATATTACTTTTGGAGTATCTTTATCACTCGGCTTGATTTTTTTCATCTTACGCAAAATTCTTTTAATCAATTCTGTAATTGTCGCAATACCAAATATAACAATTACATCAAAACCGAGATTCTGGATAAAACTGAAGACATTTTTAAATAGTTCAAGTTTGTTTTTGTCCATTACTCCCCCTCAGTGAAAGATCCTATTAACGAAATAGTGAATGAATCTAATCCTGTCAGATCATCCCTTATTTTTCCAAAAAAATATTCATTATTACGCGGATTGATTCTAATTGCTTGACGGAATAATGATTCAATATTAAAAAGTATTTCTGTCGATTCTGAACCAGCTGGGCCTTTTGATGTATAATCAACATAAGCTCCACGATCTTTGAAACACTTATTACAAACATAATTGCCCAAATTAACACGATGGCCATTGACTTGACGGAAATAAATACCGTTTGTTAATGCTGCTATACCTCCAAATTTTCCATCATCACCAGCAGCAGTATGTTGCATAGTGACTTTAAAGCCTGATAAATCAACTGGTATAAAAGAATTTCGCGGTTTATATAAAAGTTCAACAGGCGTAACAGAACCATTCAAATTAAGCTCTTTTACACCACGCGTCACAACGCAATTACCTGAAATTGAAAATATATTCGCTGATGGAATATCAATTGTAATTGCATTTACATTTACATTTACAACAGTTGCCTGCTCAAAAACATTATTACACCATAAAGTTATAACATCACCAACCTGAAATCCATGGCCAGCAGAAACGTTGATTATTGTATCATCAATGGCGACATCTGCAGTCAAAGTAATATCGTCTTTTAATTCTTGAATTAAAAAATATTGAAAAAGTGCAGATGTATTGCTTTGTAAAAATACGTCAACTTCTTTTCTTGTTCCAATCATAAAAACCTCTAATTAAAATGCAATATTGTTTTTGCAAGCCCTGGAGCACCAATTGACTCGATAGGATGCCCTATTTCCTGAAAATGTTTATCCGTTGCAAATGGAGGTGAAGGCAATGCCTCATTCATGGCTTGACCAACTGCAATTCCATCAGCGACAATTGAAACCCTGCTAAATGTTCCTCTTGTCACTGCAACACCGTAATCAACCTCAGCAATACCGGCAACAACAACCCACATCAAAGCACCATTAGGAATTCCAGATTCTAAAATTATTCCTATTGGGTCAACGTCTCCATCGGTAGTCATTTTGACCGCATTATCTGTTGTTGATGAGGGTTCAACAATTCTGCCTTTAATGCTTGCCCCCCCTGTATCATTTATCATTCGAATTGCAAAACCTCCAACAGGTGTTATTATTGCGTTGTTATTTCCTAATAATGGTTTTCCAATCATAATTATCCTATCACATCAACAACAATCTCCGGAGTTTCCGGAGTGTCTGGATTTCCGTCAATATAAGCAGCATAAAAAATGTCTAATCCTGAATCTGCCGATATATCCAAAATTGTCTTATCTTTTTCTATCGGATAAGCCTTGTTTGTATTCAATCCTACTGCTTCACCTGCTGCCCCAATATCATAGGATGCCGCACCAGCCGAAACAGAATGATCAAGCAAAATATTCCCCTCAAACAATTGTCTGAGCCAAAATGTACCAGATTCACCTGCATCGGTAATCTTTGTCCATTTCCCATGTTCTAAATCAATTTTTACTGTTGCCATAACTCCCCTCTATACTAAATCATTAAAAGATGCACTGCTTTGGTTTGGTACCGTGACAGTATAATTTTTGTCATTAAATGTAAAAATATATTGCGCACTACTTGACATATTTATATTTTCAATCAAATCTACTTCCCAATATCCTAAACTATTAGGAATTATACGTAGCTGTTGATTGTTTATTTGCGTGTTAGTTTTATATGTTACATTTTTCTCAGTCAATGTTATTAAAATAGGGAATGTAGACGGAACCCCTAAAAGATCTCTATAATATCCCCATACCGTACAAATATTAATTGTATCAGCGTCCTCACCTGCATAAGAATAAGTTACTCTAACATTATCAAGTATTGGCGTATTTTGACCATCATCTGAATGTAAAAACCATTTAAATTTTACAAGTGCGTTCACTTGTGGAAAAGATGAAATATTATTTTGTATCTCTGTTGCTGTATTTGATTGAGCATAAGTTTGATTGGATTCAATCCACGCCNNTGTTTGATTATTGCTTTAATTTCACTATTTGTTTTTATTGAAGTTTCCAAGTAGCTTATTAACTCGTCAGTGCGAAAACTTGAATTAACTTCAATTGATGGATCATCTGTATAATATCCTTTATCTTCAGTTACTAATGCATTTAATTGAGCAGTTGCACTTTGACTATTACTATCAGGAAATGTTATTCTGAATTGCCCATAAATTTCTCCTAATACTGGAAGAGTTGCTATATTTGCATTAAACGTTGTTGCATCGTTAGCTTGAGAATAACTATTATCAGAAACAGACCAAGCAGCTCCATCCCAATAAAGATAATCACCGGATCTTCCAATTTGAATTGTGTACCGTGGAGCATTTGTTTCAATTGTTGAAAAACTGTCAAAACTAATGATCGTTCCAACTCCGGTGTGTTCGAACTCAGGTAATGTGACATTTGATTCAAGAAAAATTGTTTCGTAAATATTAGACCAGTCAGGGATATAATTTGTAGTATGCTGCACAGCAGAATATATAATAATATCCTCAATAAAAAAATTAGAGGTAGACACCCCTAAGGTATCCGAACCTATTCTAACTAAGCTTATATTACTGTCCCTTGTACCTGTCCCTACCTGTGTAGCACCAAATTGCGTCCCATCAATAAAAAACCTTGTTGCTCCGGTAGTTATATCATAATTCAGTTCAAATTCATATTGTGTTAGTGCTGTTGGTGACCAAACCCCTAAATCCACATCTATAATATTGCCACCTATGCTGTCCAAGATTCTTAATCTTAATTGGCCAGTAATTTTATGGAAAATTAATATATTATTATTTGTATCGCCAGCCGCTTTATCTATCCTGAAGAATATTTGTGTTGATGCTGGTGATCCGTTATAATTAGGAATTACGCGAAACCTAATAGTTCCGGTTTGTTGACTATCGGCATTAAGATCGGCATCGTAATCTACATATCTGACATCGTTCTGAGCTAAATCTAACCTGCCTCCGCTCACAGAGGCTCCACCCGTTGGTGTCCCTGTTAATACACCGCTTCCCCAGGAACCATTAATATTATTTGTGTAAGATGCATAAAATGTCGCGTCAGCTGGTCTCGTATCTTTTTGTTGAACCTGACCCCCTGTAAACTCTGCTTTTGCCGCATCATAAATAAAACCAGTATCAGAGTCAAAATCCTCTTGGAAATTAATTTGTTGTTGTTCAAGTTTTAATTGAGCGTTGCCTCCTGAAATTTCAATTTTATTTGAATCAAACGTATAATTAAGAGCATCGTTAAAAGGATATATAGTTTCTAAACTCAA
>JABAHP010007226.1_pt1 | contig 34938 bp, 32 predicted proteins | sample 7062081 | NCBI WGS metagenome assembly JABAHP01 (sample SAMN14534357, study PRJNA622989) | marine sediment metagenome | biome: marine biome [ENVO:00000428]; feature: marine pelagic biome [ENVO:01000023]; material: deep marine sediment [ENVO:00002113] | place: India: Gulf of Kutch | collected...
CGGCAGGATACTCTAGAAAGCAATCAAAGACACCATTCAACCGTGACATAAGTGCTGTTAAGATAGCGGAATTAACAGCAGCCAAATGGTCGAGAGTAACTAAAGGAGGACGTAACTCCAAGGCTTTTCAAAACGCAGCGTACCTACTCAAGAATTTGGCTCTTACAGAAGAACAAGCATGGCCGATACTGTGGCAATGGAACCGTAAGAACAAGCCACCCTTGCCGGAGAGGGAGCTACGTCAGGCATTGCGGAATGCGAACATTTACGGCAGGCATCGAGTGGGTGGAAACAGGACAGGTGTCTCAAAGAAAAAGGGACGTGATAGGGATGTCGTGTGAAAGGAAAGCACGGAAAAGAACCAAGCCGAAGGCTACTGCATTCAAGCACATAGGTGATGATGAAGAATACGCGGCAAAGAAACTGCGGAAATAGACTGTCCCCAGCTGAGCTATGGTGTGTTTTTAAATATAGTTTGCCAAGTTAAACATGTCGCGAGCGAGCTTGTCATCAGCTATAAATGCAAGTGATTTTCATGAAGAAGATGTTTGACGCATCGGTTCGGAGAAAGATGTTCTGGTCGACAGACGGTGGTGGCACGGATTTCTGTCCGCAGTGTCATGGCAGACTGGAGAATGAATATCACAGCTATCTCATAATGGTGCAGGGAAAGGGTGATTTTCAACCATTAATAGTTGGTAATAATGATGGCTATTTTTGTGTTCGCTGTCCTATAGTAGTTCTTGATTTTGAAGCCTTTGCCGAAAGTGCGCTTGCAGGGAGCCCATCAAAGCGAAGTGTTGAGTTCACCGTGCTTGGGATTATAGATATTGATGCTATTCCAAAAGAGAAGGAAGACGTTCTCATTGGTGATGATGACAATCCAATTCCATTGGTTGAGTTTACCAACCTTCACGACAAGAGTATATCCAAGAGAAGATGACCAAAAGTTACAGAAGATAAACGCCGGAAATCACATCGTGAAAATAAAAGACGTGGAAATTAAAAACATTTTGAAAAAAAGCTGTAAGAACAGGATAATTTACCCAAGCAGGAAGCCATAATTTCGGCCCAGTCGTTTCTGTTGCTTAGGCGTGATAAGGAGACATTACAGCGACTAAGGCAAAGGAAGACCCGGGGAGGAAGCATTGAATCGATATGGAAATTATTGTTGACGCCTATGATGAAGCTGAGCGCGACATGGGCTGGTATTACTATCTTGAGGAAAACCTTCAGTTTCCGTTTGCAGCGAGTTGTGTCTTCAAAAGGGCTACTTCTCCTTTGCAGGTCAAGGACGAGGCAGAGGTGCTGGGCATGGCATCGGAGGATGAGTGTGAGCACGAAATGTTCATCAACATCAGATGGGGCAAGGGCGAATTAGCTGTTCCGCTCTCGCAATTGCGGCCCATCGATGCTGGTCCTGAAACAATGCAAGCAGTTGAGGACTGGCAGTACCGGGTTAAAAAGGCTACCGGTTTTGACAAAGGTGCTAACGAAGATATATTTTCAGATGGATTAGGTTTGGATACCTAATTATGAGTCAAAGCATAACAGCAAGAAATACCGGGGTATACATTGCCGTATTTTACGTTGTAAAGGCTCGTACCATTCGCGGGTCGGCTTGGACGGCTGCGTTTTAGCCAAGGAGTGTACTTCTACGTTGGAAGTGCGCAGCGGAATCTTTCAAAACGGCTTGAGCGTCACAACAGGAAGGAAAAAGCTCTTCACTGGCATATTGATTATCTCTCGACAAAGGCAGAAATGATTGGAGCGATCATTATTGCTGGACCGCGACAGCTTGAATGCAAATTAGCAAAGAAACTCGGAAGCATGTTTGAATTGGCTGTGCCTGGTTTTGGAGCTTCTGACTGCCGTTGTAGTGGGCATTTATTCTATGCGGAGCAGCTTTGATAAAAGCCTGTTTTGCTGTAGAATCACTGGGTCATGGATAAACAAAGGCAAGTCAAGATCAGCAAATTCTTGAGCTATGCTCTTCGCCACCATCCGGGGAGAGTAGGCATCGAACTGGACGAATATGGGTGGGCGGATGTGTCTGAACTGCTAAAGGGTGCAGAGCGGAGCGGTTTTAGTATAGCGCTGGATGAATTGAGTACGGTAGTAAAAGAAAACGACAAGCAGCGCTTTTCTTTTAGTGAAGACGGATTGCGGATTAGAGCTAAATACGGGCATTCTATTGCTGTTGATTTAGGCTACAGTCCGGCTGTTCCACCTGATGTTCTTTACCATGGTACGGCCAAGAGAAATCTAGAATCAATCCGGGCCAATGGGCTAACCAAAGGCAATCGGTACTATGTCCATCTTTCGCCAGATCCCCAGACAGCTATTAGCGTTGGTCAACGACATGGCAAACCAATAATCCTCAAGGTTCTTTCTGGAAAGATGCACCCAGATGGCTATAAGTTTTATTTTTGTTTTGAGAGCAAGGTTTGGCTGACAGAGGGTGTGCCGGCCGAATATATAAGGTTCCCTACAGCATGAACAGGATGAGGTTTGTTACTGTGATTGACTGTTCAGCTTCTGGCACATAAGCCGGCCCATTTTGAACCTGACTTTACGCCTAGTTGGGATTTGAACTGATTCGAGAGTTGTGGGATTATGTCCTGTTCACGCCTGTCGCATCTTTGTTTCGAAGACGCCAAAATCACGGAATTCTATGCGATTGCCCTTGGCAAGCTCAGTAATGATTTCATTGAGCAAATGTTGGACTATAGGCTTGGCTGCTGTGCACGTTGCATCGTTGCTCTAGGCAATCCTGTCGACAAGCTCTTTTTTTGTTATTGTTGACATGGCTTAGCTCCCTGATACTGGGGCTCCTGCCATTAAATCTGCAAGATATACTGTCAGTAGTTTAATAAGCAGAAAGGCAACAAGCAAAAGTTTTAAGATGTCCCTCCTTTAAGATACGCGGAGGTCGTTGAAGAGATTGTAGGCGTATAGTAACGGAAAAACTGTCCCGAACCATGATGTAAGTGCCGGGGCTGTTGCACGCGCCAGAAACAGCGGCTGGTGCAACAATGACCTGATTTATGGTGTCGCACTGTTAGCTGCTGACCGCTTGCAACAGTTGCAAAGTGAATTATCTGCACAAAAAGAATCAACTACCTATGTGGGAAGTGCGGTCGGCTTAACTGCGGACCGATGTTTGGGGAAAGGCATCTTATCAACGCGCTATATCGGCCAATGACTTGGGGATGGCTCACGCAGTGAACCAACTTACAGGAGGGTGTTCGCGCTATGCCTGTGGCGGATGCAATAAAGGAAAAGCAGCCTGCGTTGTTTATCCTTACGCCTAAGAGTGGGTGACTCCGGTCGCATCACCTTAGCAACTTCCGAAGGCGTTGTATAGCTTGGTAATAGTGGCAGGAAAAACTCGCTTTTCGCAAAACTTGTTCAACAGTATGATATATTGGTCAACAAGGAGGTTCGCTCTACTTTTCGTGATGAAAGCATGCTGGTCTTTCATAACGGCAGTGTTTTCCGCTTTACCCATGTATCCTCCCCAGACTACCGCTGCCAGCAAGTGTGGGTGTCGGTAGACCTCCTCCTCTAGCTCGCCTATTATCGCCTTAACCTCCTTTGCATGCATGAAGAGCTTGCTGTTCCTTACGACGACGATATTGGGGTAATTCGCAGGCAATTGTCTCTGTTCGTTCCTGATTTTCCGCTTTGTCCGTAACACCTCGTCCACATCAAAAGACGGCCCGAAAAACTCGCCCACCTTAAATCCTCTTTCAACAGCCCATTTCTGTAAAATTTCTTTGTCACTTTCGGAAGCTATGCCCAACTCAAGTATACCTTCAATAATAACCTCCTGAAAAGTTTCATGCGTTTTGTAAGCGTCGAGTGCCTTTTTAACCTTTTTCAGAACCTGGTCCAAATGCCTTTCGGAAAGGGTCTTGTGGACACGCCCGCAGTAGTGAATAAACGGAACAGAACTCCACAGCACGTTCCGGATTCTTTGAAAAGTATGCCATGCTTCTTTCTCTACTTCGCTTTGCCTCTGGATAGATACCTCCACAAAGAATTCTTCATCATTGTCCGGGTCACGTGCTCTAAGGTCAGGAATCTTGGTTCGGCCTGAAGTGTCTACTGGTGGATCTATGTATATCGCAAACCCAGCGCGGCAGAGAGCATAAGCAATCTCCAAAACAGATAAAGCTTCTGGAAATTTCGCTGCGTCCCTCAGCCTTTTTAGAAGACAATTATAATTCTCTTGGTCTTTTAGTTCTTTAATTGCGTCTGCGAACCAGATTATCCATTTGCGAGTCCATGGTGCCATGTTGAGAAGGTGCTCGAAAATGGGGTGTCGCGCTTTAAGGGCGTTTTTTAGGAAGCTATCCCCGAACTCTTTCCTTAGAAGCTTGAAGGCCCTCTTAGCTTTTTCTCTTTCGAGGTGTGTAAATTTTTCAATGCTGTCGCAGTGATCTATGAGTGCATTCCAGTCGGTGTAATTCTGTAATATTTCAAATGGTTTCATGCTTTTGCCCTTATTATTGTCCAATTAGTTGAGCTATTATTTATTCTGTGTTAATGTCGAGAAAATTCTGGGCAATATGATGCCCCCATCATGCTTAGTTGTGCACGAATTTCAGATAGATGGTTCAACAAATAGCCATTGATACAATGCTATTATGCCTTCACGGGTAGCTGCTTACTGGCGCGAACACATACATAAAGTTTGCCATTACAGAATCAGCTCTCTTGTTCAAGGTAGCTATTTTGGATAACCGCTATCCTTTCGGTAATATAAGGATACGTATAGCCAACCATGACGTCACCAGATAAAAATTTGTCAAAGGATCGCCAAGTTGCCCTGAAGGAACGGTATTTTGATAAAATCCTATTGTCACTTCTTATAAGTGCTTTCCTTGGCTTTTGTTTATCGATGCTAAGGCTTGTTTTTAATAATGCTGATATCAGCGGTTTTCGCTTCTCAGTCAACTGTATGGCTTGTCTATCCGCATCAAACTCTCTCTCAACAAAATCGATAAGAGAATGCCAACTTCCGTTGGGGAAAAATAGAAGCCAAGATATAAGTCTTGCAAATTCAATGTGAAACAATCCCTGCCGTATGTGGGAAATCTCATGGGCAATTGTTGCCTCTAATTCTTCCTGACTTAGCTTTTCAATAGCACCAGTTGTAATGTAGATTTTTGCCCTTGAATCCCAGAGTCGTTTTTGAGTAAACAATCTGATTTTTCTGTCAACCAACAGTCTAATTTGTGGGATAGAAACCCCTGCTCTTAAAGACAGGTCTTTTGTGATTGCTGGAACATGCTGGGGTATTACAGCTCCCGACCAGAGAAGTTTAATTTTGCCAAGTACGGCCCGGGAAAGCTTTCTGACAAAAGTGTTCATCTTTGAGAAACAAATAGTCAATGTTGGTACTACAAACAATAAAGGTATGATAGTTTTTACATAAGGATGCATAATAGATGGCACATCAATTGTCGCCTTTATAAATTCCGAAAAAGGCAGAGATACCCATTGGAGTGCAATACCAAGCGGTTTAAAAAAGCAACTTCCCGTGAAAAGAAAATGTATTATATCTACACAGACAAGAAGACTAATGAGATTAAGAACTCCTAAGTCTGTAAGGAAAACAGCCAATAGAAACCTCTGCCAATTTCCATGTTTCTGTTTTTGCAACGTAGTTGGTGGCACAAGAAAAGGAATAGGTCTTGTCTTGGCCGAAACTTCTTGCCAATCCCAGGGTGCCCGAAGAATCACAGTTAATGCACACATGCAAAGCAGTAAATAAAATAGCGTTATCAACAAAACTATGACTATGATTTTTTTAGTGATAGATTTACCTATTTTTTTAACAGACCCTTGAGGTATACTGTAATGGCGGGAAAGTTCGGTCACTTCTTTGTCGATTAGTTGCTGTACGGTTTCTTGAACTATTGCTTTCTGGCTAGCATCTTCCCCCGATGACAGTATATAATTCGGGTTTAGATCATGATACAATTGACCTTTGTTGCTATCGGAGAGATATGAAACCGCAGTGACTTGACAGAGAAAGAAGATACATAGGAAAAAAAGTGAGGTAAAGCTGAGAAAAGCAAGTGAAAGCATGCATTTGAGCACCTGTAAGCGCCATTGTAAAAATGGTTTTGTCCGCAGCCAGGTTGCGGCTAGTGAATAAGGAAGTAAGATCGAAATTATTAATATGATAGGAAGTACAGTAACAGGAGCCAACCTCACACAGCTGGCACAAACCAAAATAAACAAGAAGTTCATCATTCCAAACTCAAGCTTCTGGCCTAACAGAGTTTTGCGAACGGGAAGGACTTTTTCACAGGGATATTTTTGTTCAAATGCCTGCCAAATTTCCCCTTCCTTCTTGGCAAGATAGGTTGTCCATTGTGTATAAAAATAAAACATCCCACCAAGTCCCACGGCTGCTGTAATGATTAGAGGCGGGAAAAGCCGGCTCTCAACCGCCGCTCTACCAGCAGTGATAAGATGTATTGAGCTTATGGCGGCTAATACTGATGGCACCATCAGCATAATAGCGGCAGACAGAAGGCTTTTTCTTATAAATCGCACATCTAATGAAAGAAAAGTCCCTTTAGCGTGAGGGTATGCTTCCCACTTACAACTTATCAGGCATTTGCGGCCATGCTCGGCTCGTCCTGTGACTACAGAGTTGGGTGGTTGGCATGCTTGGTATCTGGTATAACCCAGCGAATGCAATATCTCCCTGAGTGTACGCTGTACAGTCACAGAATCGACAGTAAATAAGTACGCCCCAATAATTATCGCCTCCAACAAAGGTAAAGTTCTTGTCAACAGAAATAGTTTAACTAAAATATTGTCAACTTCAATAGAATTTTAAGTACGGATTTAATGAAATCATTAAGCAAGAACATCTTGAAAGACTTAAGGTTCCAGACTTTTGATGCAATCAGCCTATGGTATTCTGCTGAAGTGCCATTATTTGGCGAATTATGGAAGCTTTTTGAGGCAGCTAATGAAAAAAATCAGGATAGTCTTGGACTTGGAGATTTCCGGATTTGCGCTGATGAAGGTACACTCATAGCTGAACTCGGCTTCTCAAGCGGGCAGATTTTGGAGCTCGTTACCCCACGCGTTTTGGCAGCACTTTATGGGGCTATCTTCGATGCTACTAAAATGCCGGGGGAGATACCCCCTGGTTATATTTCAAAGGTAGTCAGAGAGCAGGGAAAATATTTCAATGTGCCAGAAAGTTTTTGGCCTGAACTTGAACAATTGGTTTCCAAAACGGTCAAGGCAGACTTTGAACAGTCTGGTGTATTTCCTGTAGGTGATAGAGGGCACAATGATATTACGTTGTTCAGATGGGATGATGAGGTCAGAACCGGAGACAGATCAGAATTGAAAGATGACCTTGAACAGATCCGTTCTTGTAAGGAAACTGTAGAGCTTTTTCTGGATGATCTGCGTAACGAGTTTTTAGTATTTAACAAACCCAAGAACCTACCGTATTTACAACGGCGGCTCTTAATGCAACTGTTAATACGAGTCGGTGATTATTGGGAATATGCAGATTTATTTTCTCGAATCTGGGGTGATGAAATGGCCGATGCCAACAGATTCCACCAGTTATTAAACAAACTTCATCACACCACTGATGAAATTATGAAACCATATATTGAACTGCCCCCAGGCTTAGAGAGATGTTATATATCCGATGAATTAAAGAATAAGATCAAATATGCTGCAATAGTGACAACTGGCACATATTAGGTGGCTCTTATTCCCCTGCGCATTGAAAACCATTCTCCTTTATTTTTTCTTCTACAACCATACAGGGTGCAATATAAGGACGAAGAAGCTTCGAACCAAATTCTTGGATCCAGCTTTTATACGATCCAAGGTTGGCATATTCTGATTCGGGTATTTTTTCCATTTTCAGGGCCTGCATTGTGTTTTCCAGACAGTCTTTGGAGAAAGGGCAGTTTTTATCAATTTGTAGTAGATAGGTAACACCTTCCGGCAGTTTTTGTCGTGATGTATCTATATCATCAGGATTCCCGTTTATTGTATATGTCGCTTCTTTAAAGGGAGACAAAACGAAAAAATCACAATATGGTGCCAGCTTTTCACGCTTATGTTGCCTGTGGAAACCGTTGTGGGCTTCGCTCGCAACCTCGGCAATATCATAGATCGTGATATCTCTTTCTGACATTTCGGGGTGTTTATTTGTGATCTTTCTTTTCACTACTCCCTCATCGATTCTCCCATCTACAAAAGTTGCCTGCCATCCTATTCCAAGTTCATCCGTACACTCTACCCATGTCATCTAAATCTAGTTGTTGTTAAGATAGTAAGCTTTTTATTTCTTTCGGTTAGTGGGGAAAGGGACCTTTTGCCATAATTTACCTGTTCCCCTTATAATACCCTAAGGCTGCCCCACCCAAATATTCGGGCTTCTCAGCGCAAATTCTGCCACATAAACGGCCCAAATCTGCTTTGTAATGCCTAAAGACATCGCTTTTCGAAAAAGGAATCATTCATCTTCGCCCGGACGTTGGAGTATCCTAGTTTATCTTCGTAAGAGCAGGGTGTGCCTCAGTTTTTGGAATGGTACGGATATGGGATCTTGGTGGTTTCTGCTATTCCGGACGTCAAGGCCCCGAGAATAAAACACATGTTGCCTCCGTTTCTTCAGGCTCAAACACGGAACACCTTATAGATGTTCTGCATTTTCTCCAACTTTTGAAAAAATCTTCAAAATTTCTTCGCGTGTAAGTGAAAAATAAGTGCTTGATAAGCGTGGTGAAATAGTGGGGTAGTACAATCCATCGAAAAAAAAAAGTTAAGCAAAAAACACTCTAATTCGGCCAGGCACTAAGCTGGCATGTGGGATATAAAGATAACAACCTTTTTTTGAAAGGAGCTGAATCATGATGAAAGAGGATAATCAAGACGGCGAGAAAATCGTTGCTGTCAATGTTCCTGACCGGGCCACTCAGCTGCTCGTCCTTGGGCTGGTGTAGTCGCGGGGCTTTGCGGCATGGATAAGAGGGGCATCTCATGAGAGGGTACGGGTGGAATGCTCAAAAGAAGAAGCTGCGGAACTTGTGAAAAAAGTAAAGCCCGCTCAACTGCGGTTGGATCTTCGCAACTTGGAGGCCCTCAAAGAAACTGTTGTTGGAGCAGGGGTGTGTCCCTCCAGAGCCCTACAGAACGCAATTGCTGAAACCAAACGCAAGGTTAGCTCGCTCAACGAGCAGGTCTCAAACTTTCGGTCAGACATTGGAAGTTCAATCTGAATTAAAGGCCCTTTGGGGAACTGAAATAAATCCGGATGATGTTACAAAGAAGATGACAAGGTGAAATGAATAAGAAAGGATTATGATATGAATTACAAATTAACTAAAAGAACCGATGACTTTAATGGCAGCCGCTTATCAGATAGGGCTGAACAGCTGTTCACGGTTGAATTATTCATCGACCTTCCGAATGTGGAGTGCAGTCTCTGTGATATAGGATACTCTGCGGTTAATTATGACAAGCTTGTAGATGTGGTTTTGCGCGAATATGCGCACCGCTTGAATATGGCCGCCGTCAGGTGCCCGTCTACCCAATGGCAGTTGGATGTCCTCCGCATCTCTGGCGTTGCTGCCGCCGTTTGCAAGGCCATCTGGTGTGTGGCCTCAGTGCCAATGAATTTTAATCCTGAAGATACAGTGTTAGCTGAGAAGCGCCATGCTTTCCTGAAGGCTCTTCGACTCCGGTACGGTTTTCACATAGAAGAGCGGCGGCTGGACTTCGCTAGAAACCACATATCAAAAGAAGCCCGAAAGAAAAGTTCAGACAAGAGAGAGAGGATTTGGGAGCGCAAGGAAAAGGGTGTTGATATGGCGTTAGGTGTGCGTTTAATGGAAAGGTGCCTTTCAGATGATCCACCGGGTGGAATAATAGTCGTATCTGGAGATGCGGACTTTGCACCAGCCCTTGAGGCAGTTATTCGTCATTGTCCGGGAATCCAAGTCATGGTGGCGGCATTTTCCAAGAAGCTTTCAGATACCTACCGGTTAAATCAAGGCCTTGGGTACAAGTGGCAATGGCCTCCAATTATTCTTGACGCTTTTATGGAAGAATTACATGTATAACATTAAATGTTGGTCCAGATACAAGATAGAGGAACAAGATAAAGAAAAAGGATTTTACGATGACCAAAATCACGAACAAAAGACGTAGATCAAAGGTTTCGACAGGGCCGAACAATAGCAAAAAGAATCTTGCTAGATATGGCACAAAGCTCGAAGTCGGCCGAGTAGTGGTTGTACAGCCTCTATTTGGTCGTATTGACATTTACATAAAGGCTGACGAGAGCCGAGGCGTTATAGTCATCTGTGAGGAGGATGGCGGGCGATACGGCGTGACAAAAGGTGTCTTCAAACGTTTTTCGGAACCAGGCAGTCACTTAGGATGGGCATATGTTAATCCCACGCGAACTGTCGTATTTAAGTTTGTTGTCGGAGATGCTTCAACTGCACCTGATGGGCTGGTGTCAATTGAAACATCGGATGGAATGGTAGATTTTCCGAGAGCTGCCAATCTGCCAAAATGTTACCCCGAAGGTGCTCTGGTCGCTTTTTACGCGCGTCTTGTCAGGACAAATGGAAGGCAGAAGCAGAGACGGCAGGCGACTGATGTATTTCTGCTTGATGGGGATCATTTGCCGCTAATTGCCAGGCTCATAAGTAATGGAAGCTTCATTTTTCCTGAACACAATGAAGTGTGTGATTTTTTTCTGAATGCGATCTCCGGCTCAACAGGTATTCATAGGCAGTGTCGCAGTTTGTTTGAGTCTGCGCTGTCCTACCTTGCTACAAGTTCTTCCGTACCATCACAGTATCAAATGCTTGCCAGGATTGAGCAGTCCAGACTTGATGCAAATGGTAATACACTCATTACCTCTCGACGCGTAGCATCCAAAGCAATTAAGTCTAAGAAGGCCGTGAAGAGGAAACTTATGGTATCTCAGCAGAAAAACCACATAGTTACGGAGGATGTCGTACCAGTGGGTTTAAGGATAGAAGAGGAGTAGTTATGGAAAAGCATTTCGAATTATGCCTTAGGTCCGGAACTGCGATCGTATGGTTGTCATCGCTAGAAGAAGATCGATCGATTTTGCGCGTAAAAGCTGTTGCTCAGCAGCTTGGTTATGTGGCGTTCGATTGGGATTGCATTCACGGTTTTCAACAACTGACGGAGGGTGATGTGCGTCAGCCGGGCGATGGCCAGTGTACAAATATCGGTCAGGCTCTCAGGGCTGCTGGCGAGTATAAATATTCGAAAGCAGTTTTCATATTCCGTGACATTTCTCTACTTGCCGATAGGCTCGAGCGTTCTGAAGAGTACGTGAGATTCCTACGTGAGGTAAAACAGCTATACCACAGGTTGAAAGAAACTGGTAATACTGCTATTTTCGGCTCGACATCGCCAACGGAACCTCAGGACATGAAGGACTGTTTATCCTTGGTGGAGGCGTCGTTACCCAGTCCGGCAGAGAGGCTTGCCATTATAAATACCTGGATCCGGACGAATTGTCATGCAATACCCTGCGACCTTGATAACGAAGCGATTCATCACATAGTTTCCGCTTCGGCTGGGATGACCTCGAGACAGATTCAGTCTGGTCTGGCAATGTCAGCGGTGAAGCGAAAAGGCCTCAAATCGGATGCTGTGGAGGATATGCTGGCAGAAAAGGTAGCGGTGGTCAGGACGTCCGAAGTACTCGACTATATCCGGATGGAGGAAACTCTCGACAATGTTGGTGGATTGGCGGGCATAAAGGATTTCTTAGTGAAACGTGCACTTGCGTTTGGTGCAGCCGCCGAAAGATACGGACTACCCACACCTAAGGGAATTTTGCTTTTAGGGCCGCCGGGCACAGGGAAGTCTCTTATTGCCAAAGTAACAGCAAACGTTTTTCAAATTCCACTTCTGCACCTTGACGTAGGAAGGCTCCAAGGCTCGCTTGTCGGCCAAAGTGAAGAACGAATGAGGCTTGCTATTGCCCTCGCGGAAAGTCAAGCACCATGTGTCTTATGGGCAGACGAAATTGAGAAGGCTTTTGGCGGCGTTAGAGGTTTTACAGGGGATAGTGGTGTCTTACAGAGGCAGTTTGGCTACTTGTTAAACTGGATGCAGGAACACGATAAAGCCGTCTTCATGGTAGCAACGGCAAACAATCTAAGTCAGCTGCCTCCAGAGTTTTTGCGAAAGGGACGCTTTGACGAGATATTCTTCGTTGACCTGCCCACACCGCCAGAGAGGAAGGAAATCATGAAGGTTTTACTCCGCAAGCGAGGCTACAATCCCAATGGCCTTGTGCAGCAGTCGTTAGTCAACAAACTTGAACACTACACCGGAGCTGAAATGGAGTACGTCATCATCGAAGCCCTGTACGAAGCCTTTTTCGATAACCAACGTGCTTTGACCGCGAAAGACTTGGAAGAGGCTACGAGCAGGATTGTGCCTATAGCCGATCAGATGCGCGGAGAGATAGAGCAGCTTCGTAAGTGGGGAAGGGTTAATGCGAGAGCAGCGGGATAAATTTTAGGAAAGGATAAGATTATGTCTGGTCCAAAAAGAGGAATCTGGTACGTTCCGTATGACCCTACGCCAACAAGGTTAGCTGACCTTCGCCGTTTCGCAGCAAAACAGGATGCTTGGCTGCAACGACATGGTTCCTTCATAGCTTTCTATCTCGGTAATGCAACACTTGAGAAGGCCCGAGTTGCTCGGAACATGATTGATCCCTACATCACCGAGCGAAATCCCGACCGTGGTTTTGATGCTTATGGATCTGCCTGGACTTTATTTAACCAGCTCTACCGAGAAGCTATACAGGTACAAAAACAGCAGGAACAACAGAGGCTTCAGGAGCGGCTGCGTCGTGAGAAGGCGGCGCATAGATTAGTCTCAGAGTGCAGACTCCTATGGCAGGACAAGGCAAACCAGGTGCTGCTGCAGCGATGGATACGTCGCGCGGACCTTGCCCGTCTTGCCGAAAGCCTTTCGCAGGCAGGTGTCGGTGGATATACATCCATGAGGAAAAAGGCGCGGGCTTGGAAAGCAGACTTCGAGAATCTCATCGCTCAAGCGACAAGATGTGCCGAGAGAAACAGTAAGGCCATTCGTGAATATCTACCCTGCGTATCAGATGCGATACGAAACTTAACCGACTTGAATGTGGAAGCTCTGACCGAGGAAGAGCGTCGGCATTTCGAGATACAAAAAGATGGCTTGGTCCAAGCAATTCAAGATGCTCTATCACGAGAAAACATGCCGGCACTAAAATCGACTTACAGCCAGGTTAATGCGTTGGAAAAGGATTATCGCAGTAAGATCATCAAGGCAGAGTTTGACAAGGCATCTGCTGCGGTGAGGGAAGCACTGCTGAAAAGTGGCTATTCGATTGGTACACGAAAAGAAGCGGACGGCACGGTTGTTTTCCAGGCAAGTGGCTTTCCCTTTAAGTCGGTGAATGTCGAAATGAATCCTAACAGTCGCCAGATGAAACTGAACGTTAGTGATGAGCGTGGCACTCACTGTGTCCAAGACGTTCAATCATTGCAGACCGAGCTTGCGCGTCAGGGAATGAAACTGAAGATAACAGACTGGGGAAAGGGTAAGCCACAGACCGTCCGAGAAAACTTACAGCAACGTCTTAATATGTGAGGTTTGAAATGCATAGCTCGTTCAAACATATGTTATCTCGACCAGATGCCGTAAACGTGGCGTACATAGTTGAACACTGCCATGTTTTAGGGCCAGGTGATCGCTTTGTCATCTGGGTGCAGGGTTGTCCACTAAGGTGCCCTGGCTGTCATAATCCTCAGTTCCAACCGTTTGAAAACAGACTGTGGTTAGGCGTCGATGAGGCGGCGACCATGATTTTGAAAACAGAAGGAATTGAAGGTGTTACTTACGTTGGTGGAGAACCATTTGCCCAGACCCGGGCGTTGGCCCGTCTATCGAGAAGACTGCGCCGTGTTGGGCTGAGCGTCATGGCCTATTCCGGCTTTACACTGAAGCAGCTTCATTTAGGAACGGTGCCGCATGCCAAAGAGTTGCTTGCCGAGACGGATTTACTTCTCGACGGGCCTTACCGACGAGAGCATCACACAAACCGACCGTGGCGCGGCTCTGACAACCAACGTTTGATATCCCTGTCCGACCGGTATCGAGAGCGCATAGATGAATGGAATTTACCTATCGGCCAGCAATTCGAGTTTCGTTTGACCAGCCGAGGTGAAGTAGAAGTCCTGGGTATACCGCCATCAGACCTGTCCGGCCTTGAGCTGGTAGTACGGCATGAGAAAGTAAAGAGGAATCTTAAAAAATAGAGGTTTTATCATGGTAGAATTCTTTCTGTGGCTGTCATTAATCCTTCGCATTTGCATCAGACTGGCCCCTTACATTCTTGGCCTAGTAGGAGCAATGGTCGTAATCTTCTTCGTCGGACCTGGAATCCCTTCAGGTTATACGCTTTTGCTGTTTGCTGCTATCGCTACTGGTCTGATTGCTGGCCTAAAGAACCACATATCGGGCGAGTGAACAGGTTTTGCGAATAGTACTAAAATACAATTTCAAAAGGAGGCCTAACAATGCTTATCTGCGATAACTGCAAAGAACATATGAGAACCAAGCAGAGTGAAAACACTCGTTCTTTTCCAGCCTTCACTGTTGCAGGCGGTTTAATAGGTACAGTAGGGTCTCTAGTGGGAGGTCCTTTGTTGCTCGTGCCCGCAGCAGTAGTGGCAGGTGCGTTGGCCGATACGGCTGCCCGAAATTGTGGAATGTGTGGAAAAGAGATATCGGAAGATGAACCATCCTATCATCTGATGGAAGAGCTTGGCGATGAATACGGTGGGCTTACCTACAGACCGGTAGCGGGATCACAGGGACCAGCACCGCAGTTTCCACAGCGGTCTTACTCGAAACTGGCCGAACGGGATGGATTTAATCCGGGTAGATCTGAGCCTCTGATCGAAGGAGTTATAAATGAGTCTCCAGAAGAATGCAGCAAACGACAGCCACAGGCTGAGCATGTCTTTGATGAAGTGGAAGGTAAACTTGTCCTAAAAGACATTCCAAGTAACGGCACTGATTCGGCGGCAGATTTAATAAACGGTACAGGTCATGATATTCCTACCGACGCTGTGATGGATAATCAATCTCCCGGCCAAGACATCATAGACAGTTTAGGTTTTGGTGATTTTTCTGGTTTTGAGGGGAACGACTTGGCAGATGGAGATTCATTTGACTCACCAGATGGTACATTGTTCTGAGGAGTATCGCCATGAGGAAAATCATAAGAAAGATAATCGAGAGGGACTTTGCGGGTCAGCTTTTGTCCATGAAGACAGAACGGCTCACTGATGACGAAGCAGGAACGGTTGAAGAGACCAATGTCACGAGGATCAAGCGCTGTGAGGCCTGCCGCCGACCGCTTGAGAAAACCGACCAAATGCGAGGCATATGCATCAGCTGCGGCATGAGTTGCTGTTCAATCTGTCATGGTTTTTGTGCAGTCTGTGGTTGCGGGCCGTTCTGTGGCCGCTGTAAGACGGGTTTCCCTGAAAGGGGTCTGAGTGTCTGTTCCGATTGTCTGGCGGTTCTGAAGGACCGACTGGCCTACCAGGATAAACTTCTCGAGGAAAAAGCCTCTTTCGAGCGATTAATAGCAGTATACACCGCCCAGTTGAAGTTTATTCAGCTGCTGCAGCATAACAAAGGGAGCATCTCGGGGATAGTATCCAGAATCGCGCAGGCGAGAATCGCTCGAAAGATCCGTCGCCTGGAGCGCCAGTTAGAACAGGAGAAGAAACATGGTAAGCGACTGTTACCATAAAATACTGGAGACCAAGGGCTTCAAACTGGTTGGGTCGTTAACTTACGATCTCCAGATGAGTGTTTGGTGGCATCGAGATTTTCGTATCGAGCTTGTATTGCTGGAGGTTAAGAACTGGATTCTCTTGCGTGCCACAAAACACTATCGTCTTACTGCCATAGGCCAGGAGGGTGAGCTCTTTGCGAGGGATCTGGGCCAGCTACAATCGTACCTGACCACGCACTTTTCGGAAGTGCACCTCTGGTTATCCTCGTTTCGTGACGTTACCACAACCATGGCCTGCAGACGGATCCAAGAAAAGGGCTTTATACGGGTTGGCCCTGACGAGGGCGGTGACGTTGGTGCCCTAGAAAAGAGTCTGCGAAAGGTCACGGGGCAGGTCCATTTAGTTCAATCAGGTATCCACCGCGACGTGAACCTGTTGAAGTTAAACCGGGGCAAGTCAAGCCTCTTGCAACAGTATCTTTCCGACCAGATTACTGCGAACCGGCGTCGGTTTGAGGCGTTACGAACGGAAGAGAAAAGGGTTGGCCAACAGTTGGCTTTACACCATCATTTGAGAAAGCAGTATCAGCAAAAAGGGGAAGCCGTAAGTCTGGTCTTTACAATCTGCTCAAACATCCAAGTCGCAAAAGAGATTGGTGGCTTTGTCAATGCCTTATTCAGCGTCGCTAAAGAAATCGACGATGTTGACAGATACCAGATTCGACAAAAGCTCCAAGGAGGAAAACTTAGAGTCTACGTTGAGGAATATGATTGCCCCGGAGTTTCTTTACTGAGCCGCTGGGTGGGAGCAATGCTTGATCCAAGGCAGTTATCCAGACACGGTCCTGAATTTGAGGAGTTATCACAGGCAATTGAAGCGGAACTTATGGTTCTTCCAGCACGAGACGTGATGGTGTCCGGTTCCGTTAAGGACGAGAAAAAATTGGTCACAGCCAGGATCGTGAGAAACTTTTTGAAAAAGCTTGAAGTGGTTCCAACGGCACCAACTGACCGTACTGAGAGTCCAGAGAGTGAAATGCCGATATGGATCGGTAACTTGTCCGATGGCCTTAGAAAGCTGGGAGAACCTTGGGAACTTCCTTTAGACAAAATCGGACACACTTACATATCGGGCTCAACGGGCTCAGGAAAATCGTATCTCGCCCGCGTCATCGTTGAGGGCTGCTCAGTTCATCGGGATTTAGGCATCGTAATTCTTGACCCCCGAAATCAATGGGTCGGTCTGCTTTGTCCCGAAGACCGGCCGGAGATACTCGGCAAATACGAGTCTTTTGGTCTCGAACGGGGCCAAGCAAGAAGCTTCGGTTTCGACTATCATGCCATTGCTGAAGGTTTGGGGAAACCGTTGCCTTCAGACCTGCGCAGAATCCCATTCGGGCGTCACATCATAAGTTTTAAAGGCCTGGATGATTTGCGCAAGTATACGTTAAGCGCGGAGATATTGAAGGCGATTCTTGAGGGCAGGATGCGTTCCGAGTCGCGCAGGACAGAGACTGTAGTAATCGTGGAAGAAGTGCCCAATTTCATGAAGAAGACGACCATACCTAAATTACGCAGCGCGGCAGAGCGAGTCGAGTCAGCCATAGATCGGATAGCTTGTGAGGGCCGCAAGTACGGAATTAGCCTTGTCATAATAAGCCAGACAATCCGTGATTTCTCGTACGGCGTAGCCATCGTCAGGCAAAACATGTCGACGCGGGTGTTTATGCGTAACAGCGATCGTGAAATAGACTATGCCTCCCAACACTTGGATGATGGTAAGGCCATAGTGAAGCTGCGGCCTGGTGAGGCGTTTTTCTGCAATCCAGAGTGGGGTGTCGTCAGAATCTCGGTACGTCCGCCCTTCTCGAAAGTTTGGGAACCGAGCGATGGAGATACCAGAAGACTTGTCGGTTCAGTGTGCCGAGATAGTTGCCGTTTGTCGCAGGATGCTCGAGCCGTGGTGGATATGGCGTGTGAACAATACGGTCAGACCGGTAAACCTGCTAAGTTGGCGTCAATCGCTGAACGTCTGGGGATCACCAGCCGCCGCAAATTGGACCGCCTCGTCAAGGAGATCGAGGACTCCTCCATAGTGAGAATTGAGCGATTGAATCAGCGAGGAAGGCCCATAATTGTTGCTCCAGTCAGTGAGGTCAAAACATACGAAAACCGTGCGTAAATACGGACAGAAACGTTCAGAAAAGGAACGACGTAATGAAAAGCGGACACTATAAGTTGTTTCAAAAACAAGACTTACGGATGTCCGATTTGTGCGCGCCAGCCTATTTTTGCACAGCTAAAAGATTTATTTGCATGGGGCTCTACTCAGACTTGGCTCTTGCCCTCAAATCGAAGGCTACAAGGATCAACTGGTTTTCATTGTCACGAAAAGGAGGATGTTAAATATGGATAAGAACGTCGTTGGAGCGGACGTAAATCAGGTCAGGTTAACAAGCTTGACGCATATTCAGGGGCAGCCACAGGTTGTTAAGATGTTGAAAGTAAATCTGCGTGCTTATTTTAACATCCGGGGAACTTCAAAAAATTCCAGCCTATCCTTTGGGCCAGTTATGTTATGTGGCCCAAGCGGAACGGGAAAGACAATAGTTGCCAGAGCCCTGCATGAAGAACTGGGAAACCTGAAACTGGTCGAAACTAATGGTGTAACAGTAAATAATAAGCTGGAGCTGTTTTCAATCCTCATCAACGCTGATGCAAGTACGACTATCTTTATCGACGAAGCCCAGGGTATGAGTTCAAAAGCCCAACACATCTTATTAACGGCTCTATCCGAGAGAAAGATTTACGTACCTGCCTGTATTGCTTCGACATCCTCCTACACCATACCTCTTGCCAATTTTACAATGATCTTGGCGACGACGCACGAGTACATGCTTCAGCACGCCCTTAGAAACAGGATGAGGATTTATTGCAGATTTGATTATTACGCTATTGAAGACCTTGTTGAAATCGTACGGCAAAGAGCAGATGCCTTACACTGGCAGTATGAATCAGACGAAGTTATACGAATCATAGCACAGCGAGCCAAAAGAACTCCTCGGCTGGCTCTTAATACAAATCTTCAAACGTGCTGGTATGTGGCCAAGAGTCATGACCGAAACGTAATTACTCTCGAAGACGTATACGAGGCTTTTTGCCATTTACAAATCGACGAGTTAGGACTAGATAAAGTGGATCGAGCCTACCTTGAAGTACTGCTGGAAGGCGGCCGGTCGTCATTGGGAGTATTAAGCTCAAAGCTATCCTTGCCAGCTTTAACTATACAGAGAGTAATCGAACCATACTTACTCAAGGAGGGCTTTATCATCAAGGATAAATCAGCGGTGAGAATAATAAGCCCAAAAGGTAGAAAACATATTGAGGGCACTTCAGTGCCCGAAACGATGGAGGTAACAGGATAAAAATGCAGTCAGATAATGACCTTAAAGCCGTTTGTTCGGTTGCCGACTTGGCCAGAAAACTTGGCCTGTCCAGGGCAAGATTTTACCAGTTGATGGAAAAAGGTGTATTCCCAAAGCCGGTATATTGTACCCGTACCAGACGGCCTTTTTATACCCTTGATTTACAACAAAAGAGTATTGATGCCCGCAAAACAGGTATAGGTCATAATGGGCAGCTGGTTGTTTTCTATTCGGCACGGCAAAATAAGTTCAGGAAATCTCAGGATTCGCCAGATTACAGGTATGAGGAGCTAACAGCTATTTTAAGGCAGATGGGATTAAACATAACTTGCAATAAAGTGAAAAACGCTGTCAAGGCCCTGTACCCCGAAGAGTTGACACAGCACACCATCGACGGGGCTATCATCCGCGATTTGTTCAAACATTTCAATCAAGGATTATAAAAATGGTGTCAAATTTCTGTAAACATGCTGTATTAGAGGTGACAAATAGTAGTCAAATAATAGTTCGCACCAGGATGAAAAACAGTACGTCCCTGAAACCGGGCATGATGGTAAAAGGATTAATTTGTTCGTAAAAGAAAAATGGGAGAACAGCAACTAAATCGGAATAATTCGGAATGGCCAGAAAGGCCGGATTCTTTTCCGAACCTGATGACACCTATTGAGGCAGCAATGTTTCTACGTTTAGATCAGACGGGCCATAATCCGGTGAATGCCTGTAGAACCTTAAATTACTGGCGTAACCGAGGTGAACTAAAGGCTACCAAATTTGCCAGGCGAATATGGTATCTGAAGCAAGAACTTGAGAAGTTTTTATGCAATAAAACTGAGGATTAAAAAAATTTATGATTTCTCTTGCGCTTTTACACATTGGGCTGTACACTTTTCTATTGGGTCAGTCGTCCGTGATGGCCTATAGCCTCTGTAGGGGCGGGAGGTTTAATCATGGCGACTGAAAAAGTAGGAATATACAGGAAATATCATGGTCCGATTCCCACAGATAATAAAGGCAAACCATTGCCCAAAAGTGAATGGCCAAGAAAACGGGCCTTTCGTTGGGCTGTCAGATGGTTTGGATCTGATGGGAAAAGGTACAGTAAAAGTTTTAAGACAAGAAAGGAGGCCGAAAGACTCGCGGAAATTAAACAGGCAGATATTAGAAGTGGAAGGGCGGATCCGCCGCCAGCAATTACTTTAAAGGATTTTAAGACAGAGCATGAACAGGTTATGTGTGGTCAAGTAGCTCGCAGGACATTGGATGACCAGAAACGTGCATTGAGAATGTTTATGGAACATGTAGGAAAGAACATACAGCTCCAAAAAATCTCGCCTAAACAAGCTGAGTCTTTTATCGCTGCACGCTTGTCTTCTGGCGTAACTGTGGCCACAGTAAACAAAGACATCCGTACACTCAAAGGAATATTCAACCGTGCAATAGAAACCAGGTGTTATTTGCCTTCTGGACACAATCCTTTTGGGAATATCAAAGAACGGAAAAGAGCTCAGAAGCAAGTAAGGTATGTGTCAGTTGCAGAATATCAAGCATTGTCGAAAACTGCCGAAAGCATCCGGTGGAGGGCAGTTATCTCTGTAGCCTATGGGAGTGGCCTAAGGCGAGGTGAGATATTGAATCTAACTTGGTCGGATATTGATTTTGAAAATCATCAAATTTACATCACAGCTAAATCAGCAACTGAAGCAATCTTTGAATGGGAGCCTAAAGATCATGAAGCAAGGGTATTGCCACTTACCGAAGAAACAACACTATTACTGAATTGTTTACAGACAAAATGTGCGGAAGGATGTCCATACGTATTCCTGCCAGCGAAACGTTGGGAATATATACAGCGAAGACAGCAAACAAGTCAATGGCAAGAAGGACAAGCCCTCGTCAATAATTTCGATCGCGACTTTCACAAATTAAGAGGGAATGCTGGCGTGGCTGAATGCACATTACATGACCTTCGGCGTTCCTGTATAACAAATTGGGCACGGATCCTGCCAATCCATGTGGTTCAAAAACTTGCTGGGCATAGTGACATCAAGACAACTCAAAAGTATTATCTTTCAGTTGAGGAAAACTATTTGGAAAAAGCCAGAGCAGTGCAAACTGAAATCCTGAGATGCGACCTGACTGACCCAAAACTGACCCACTCCGGTAAAAAAGCTGCTTTTTCACGGGCGAAGAGAAAAATCGCATAAGCGTAAATACTTCAAGAGCAAGACCTTACAAAAACACGCCCGGCAGGACTCGAACCTGCGACCTACGGATTAGAAATCCGTTGCTCTGTCCAACTGAGCTACGGGCGCTTCTTACTTAACTCGTTGCAGTATAACGACTTCTTATTAATCCTGTCAAACTCTTTTGCTCTAAAAATTGGCGGTGCGCCAAAGCGCGCCAAAAAGATGACATCGGTATCGCCTATTTCACTGTCCAAAAGCCTCCTTAAAAGATCACATTCTTCCGTCTAATGACAAGTTCAAACAGATAGAGCCTTTTTAACTTTTTGATTTGCCTTAGCATCGTCAGGATTAATGTTACCCATTAGTAATAAGTATTAGCAACTGACTGCTGTAAGTGTGCGAAGTTGGCGAGTATTTAATGTAAAAAGCCACGAAAAACAAGATTCTCACAAAAAAGCTGGATTGTGTGATTGAAAGCTTGTATACCGATCTTTATTTTATTCTAAGTACTTTCTGCCTTTGAAGCAAGCTTTTTGATCATTTGTGCAAAAATGAGCCGATGGATCGGGTACAGTAAATACCAGTAGACAGTACCTAGCAAACCCCTTGGTGCAAATAAGACGGTCTGTGCCAGGCTCGTGAGGTTATCTTCGACGGGTTCAGCAACAAATTGCAGCCAACCATCTCCAGGCAACTTCATTTCAGCTTTCAGCCTGATCATTCTGTTCGGCTCTATCTTGACTACTCGAAAGAAATCGATCGTGTCTCCCAATGCAATACTGTCTTTTTCCGACCGATCCCTCCGCATCCCAATCCCACCAACAATTCTGTCTATTGCAGCACGCAGACGCCACGCCGTATTACATGGCCAGCCGTTTGGCCCCCCAAGTTCTGAAAAAGCCTTATACACTGCTGCAGGTTTTGAATGTACCACCCTTTTTCTGACCTCAACGATCATGCCGTTGTAGGTTTTATTGAAGCAAACAGAGTCTCTGATATCTTCTTCCGCCGTAACTTGCCCTATGAAGTATTCAGGTTCCAATTGCAACAGGGCTTGACGGACAGCATGCTCGTAACCTGAAGGCTTGATCTCGGGAAAGAATTCAAGCGCCTTGTTGTTTGTTACAACTACTTCATTTCGAAGGCCTTCAATTAGGGGCCGGGCATAAGCTGCTGAAACGGGCGTTACCCAGTGGACCCAGTATGAGGACAAACGGGGCGTGAGAACCGGTACGTGCAATAGCCAACGATGAAGACCACGTACTCGAGCATAATCCTTCATCATATCTCCATATGTAAGAACATCAGTTCCACCGATTTCGATTATCTGGTTTGAACTCTCAGGATTTTGCAGGGATGCGACCAAATAGGAAACAACATCCTCGATTGCTATCGGCTGAACCCTGGTCCGAACCCAGAGCGGACAAATCATTATAGGTATACGCTCTGTAAGATATCTTATCATCTCAAATGATATGCTACCGGAGCCAACGATTATGGCCGCTCGAAATTCAGTAAGGCATACACCCGATCTTCGCAGTGCTTCACCGGTCTCCTGTCGTGAGCGCAGGTGTTCAGACAACTGCATACTTGGGTCGCCCAAGCCACCAAGATAAACTACCCTCTTAACACCGGCATTCCTGGCTGCTTCGCCGAAATTTCGGGCTGCGACAATATCCTTTTCAGCAAAGCCGGAACCGCTGGTCATACTGTGCACTAAATAATAAGCAACATCTACACCAGAAAGTGCAGATCCCAGCGTTTCCGGTGCAAGTAAATCACCCACAGCAATTTGAACTCTTTTCCTCCAGGTAAAATATCTGAGCTTATCAGGTTTTCTGACAAATGCCCTCACTTCGTACCCTTCCTGCAGAAGCCGAGGGATCAGGTGCCTGCCCACATAACCTGTAGCGCCAGTAACAAGAACCAACTTTAAATCGTTCATTTGAGAAGTATTATACAACTTCGAGTGATATATTTCAGCAACTTTGCTTTTGTCCCGATTTTAACGACTCAAAGCAAGGTTTGATCCAGGAATACCTCTCCAATAGGCTTTTTAGATGAGGAAAGCGCTTCTGCAATATAGAGTAACCAAGAAACTTGTTGAAAACTTGGCGTTTCAAACTAACATAGAGAGATTAGTATTATAAGAGATTATCCTCGTTGGATTTAAATAAGATCGTCAAAAAATGAAATGTAAATTGCACAAGAAATAGTTTACTTTATTCCAAAGGAAAAAATTATGAGTTCAGAGCACCCGGAAGATAACCAGGGATGTAAAAGTGACGAACATACCAAACACTTATGTTATTTCGTCTCTTATGGATATCATGTAAACAATGAAGGAGATTACAAAGATCTTGTTGATGAACCGAGATACAAATGCTATTTCTGCGGCCGTACGGCACATTTAGAAGAAAGCCTTTGCAAGCCTATGACATTATAAATGAGCAAATCTTCGAATATTATAAAAGGAGCGCAAATTGAAATCTGAACCTTCGCTTGAGGAAAAGCTCAAAAAGCTTTTAAGTTCGCAAAAACTTGGGGTTTTAGCGACTCAGCAAAAGAAGAATCCATATACAAGCTTAGTTGCCTTTGCATGCTCTGATGATATGCGCCGGATTGTATTTGCCACACCTAAGACGACAAGGAAGTTTGATAATATTATTTCTAATTCAAATGTCTCGTTCTTTATCGATAACAGGTCAAATAAAGCTGTCGATTTCAGAAAAGCTATTGGAGTAACTGCATTGGGTTCGGCACGGCAGATCCGTAAGAAAAAAAATAGCAGATTGATGAAGATTTATTTTAAAAAACATCCGCAATTAGAGTCATTTCTTTCTTCCCCATCATGTGCATTTATTTGCATCGATGTCAAATCATTATATGTAGTAGAAAGATTTCAAAATGTTTTGGAGATGCATTTAGAGTGATTAATCTAACATTGAAATTGCCGCAAATAGATGACAGCAGCAAGGAAATTGTTGGTGGAAAAGCTTTCGCAGTAGCAAGAATGAGCGCAAATGGACTTAAAGTGCCGAAGTCGTTATGTGTAACTACTGAAACATTTGACAGGTTTATGGGTACTACCGGGCTTCGTGATAAAATTTTAATGGAATATTACAGAAAAAGATTTGAAGACATGCGGTGGGAGGAAATATGGGATCTTTCGCTTAAAATCAAAAACATGTTTTTAGGCACTTCTTTTCCTTTTGAAATCGACTCCGAGTTAACACCTTTTATTGATGATTTCTTTGAGGATAATGCCGTTGTTGTCAGATCTTCTGCGATTGGTGAGGATTCAGACAAGTTTTCTTTCGCTGGAATCCATGAATCTTATGTGAACATAAAAGGTGTTGATTTAATACTTAAGCACATAAAACTTGTCTGGGCCTCACTTTTTTCTGATGCGGCGATTCTTTACAGGAAAGAAATAGGTCTGGATATCAATTCTAGTAAAATGGCTGTAATTATACAGGAATTTGTTAATGGACAAAAATCTGGCGTTGCTTTCGGGAAAAGCCCGAATTCCAAATCTAATATGATGATAGAGGCAGTTTATGGCCTAAATCAGGGTTTAGTTGATGGCACAGTTGAACCGGACAGGTGGATCGTTAGTCGAAGCAACGGTACTATAATCTCATATACTCCCTCAACCAAAGAAAAGATAATAAGTGCTGACAAGGCCGGCATTACTATTTCTCAACTTCCCAAATTCAAAACGAATAAACCACCCTTAACCAACAAAGAGGTTCAGGGAGTTTATCTTCTTTGTAAAGACTTGGAAAGCATTTTTGGGGCTGCACAGGATTCAGAGTGGACCTACTTAAACAAAACGCTGTATTCTTTACAATCACGCCCAATAACAACGCAGTCTTCAGATGATAAGAGGAAATGGTATTTGAGCTTAAAAAAAAGCCTTGAAAATCTCAAGCAGCTTAAGCATGAAATACAGCAAAGCCTCATACCCCAAATGCGGGATACTGCAAAATCAATGGAATCTGTGGAACTTTCCCTGCTGAGTAGTAAGGAACTTGCGGATGAATTAGCCCAAAGACAAACTCTTTTTGAAAAGTGGCGTGATATTTATTGGGAAAAATTCATACCTTTCGCCCATGCAGTCAGACTATTTGGAGAAATTTATAACAAGCAAATGATGCCTGAAGAACCTTATGAATTTACTAAGCTTCTGGTTTCGACTAATATGAAAAGTCTGGAAAGAAACAGAATGCTCGAGAAGCTTGCAAAATTTTACAATAAAAAGGTGATGAGAGCGAAAAAAGGAAGTATAAGAAAAGAAGAGTTGAATGCTGATTTTGATAAATTACTTAATGAATTCCTTGAGAAATTTCGGAATCCCGTTTGGGGTTTGGATTACAGCTTAAGCTATAAATATTCGATCATTAAGCTTTTAAAACAGATGGCTGAATCAGCCGCTAAGAGACCCAAGACTTCAGGCCGAAACTATAAAGAGCTCGAGAGAAGGTTTGTAGGATCTTTTTCTCAAGCAGAAAAAGCTTATGCAAAAGACCTGTTAAATCTGGCAAGGTTGAGTTATCAGTTAAGGGATGATGACAATATTTATCTTGGGAAAATAGAAAGCCAGCTTAATTTGGCTCTTGAGGAATCTAAAAATCGCTTAGGAGAATCACTTAAAACAGATCTCCAAAACATCAATATTGAAGAAGCAATATTAGCGCTGAAATACCCAAGTTACAAACCTGTTATGAAAGAAACAGAGCAATCCAGAGGGACGAGCTACAAAGTCAAGCCAAGACAACTAACTGGTCAACCTGCTGGTGAGGGATTGGCAGCAGGTAAAGCAAGGATAATAAGAGATAGAGACGATTTATTTGAATTCAAGGCTGGTGAAATAATTGTCTGTGATGCGATTGATCCGAATATGACCTTTATAGTTCCGCTTGCAGCAGGTATTGTTGAGCGAAGAGGAGGAATGCTGATTCATGGGGCAATAATCGCTAGGGAATACGGTTTGCCTTGTGTTACAGGTGTACCGGATGTCGTCGAACTCATTCAAAACGGCCAGAAAATTGTTGTAGATGGATACTTGGGAATAGTTACAATTAATAAAAGTCTATCAATAAATTAACTATATTTAAAACAGGAATCGCAAATTGAAATCACCACTACCAGCCCTTAAAATAGGTAACTTGGAAATAAACCCGCCTATCATACAGGGTGGAATGGGCGTCAGGGTATCAATGGCAAATCTGGCTGCTGCCGTAGCAAACACGGGATGTGCCGGGACTATCGCCAGTGTTGGATTGGGACAGTTTGAAGACTTCCCGGGCACTGAATTTGCGAAAGTCAATGAAGAAGCTTTAAGATACGAAATTAGAAAAGCAAAAAGCCTGACCAGCGGAATAATTGGTGTTAACATAATGGTTGCTCTTTCCGATTATGATAACCTCATAAAAACCGCCGTCGAGGAGGAAGTTGATTTAATAATCTCTGGTGCTGGTTTGCCGTTGACTTTACCCAAACACCTTAATGGCAAGGATATTAAATTAATTCCAGTCGTCTCCTCAGCAAGAACTTTCCAAATCATCTGTAAAAGATGGAAAAGGCGTTTTAATAAACTGCCTGACGCCGTAATTGTGGAAGGTGTCAGGGCAGGTGGTCATTTGGGATATTCTTATGAATGTATAAAAGAAGACAATGCACCTAAACTTGAACACATAATTGAAGAGATAAAAAAGATTTCTGATTCCGTCTCGGCAAATATGCCTGTTATTGCTGCGGGAGGAATATTTGACGGCAACGATATCGCACATTTTCTCAAATTAGGTGCTTCCGGAGTGCAAATGGCCACTCGTTTTGTCTGTACAGATGAATGTGATGCCCACAAAAACTTCAAGCAGGCTTATTTAGATGCCAAGGCAGAGGATTTAAGAGTCATAAAAAGTCCTGTCGGATTGCCGGGTAGAGTTATAAATAACCAGTTTGTGGAAAAAATACAACAAGGCCAGACTTTGCCTGTAATGTGTAATTATAAATGTCTAAAAACATGCGATCCTAAGAAGACACCATATTGTATCGCAAAGGTTCTGGCAAATGCTGCAAGGGGAGAACTTGGTGAATCTTTTATATTTGCCGGTTCAAATGCTCATAGGTGCAACGAAATCATTCCTGTGAAAGAACTTGTTGAAAAGTTAAGTGAGGAATTGGCCTTGGCACTTGCTGCCGAATAAATTTATCAGTATAAAAATTCTTCGAGTAGCGAATAACTTTAAGATAACTTTAGTCAAAATTAGGACGTATAATTTCATCAGAAAACTTGAACCTAGGAAAATGAAATATGCCCTTTGAAATTCTATCTGAAAGGAGATGTGATTTATGCAGATGTCGAGAATTCTTTTGACCTATGCCGTGAGTGTTCCGGTATTCTTTATTGTCGATATGATTTGGCTTGGCATCATTGCCAAGGGATTTTATCGCAAGGCACTTGAGCCATTACTAACGCCGAATATTAACTGGGCAGCGGCGATCATATTTTATTTGCTGTTTCTTGTCGGGATACTGGTTTTTGCCTTGCTTCCTGGAATGGAAAAACGTTCGTTGGGGTATACCGTTGTGATGGCCGCATTGTTCGGTTTTATCGCGTATGCGACCTATGACTTGACTAATCTTGCGACGCTTCGTGATTGGCCCCTGATGCTATCGATTGTTGATATGCTTTGGGGCGCTTTTCTATCGACATCGACAGCTACAATGACTTATCTTATTATGAGTCGGATATAGCCGATGCGTGTTGTTTTTTTTTGAACCAGGGAATAATCATGGAAGTGGTTTTTTGATATCGACTATAAACTTCGGGTTTTGATTTCAGCGATTGTCGCTCTGAAATGGGGCCCGTAATCAGTTTCATGGTCAGCAACAACGTGATCGGCGATGCCAATCCAAGCCATCCCAAACGAGTCGGTAAACCGATGAGTGAAAAACCAAACCACAAGAGAATTTCAAAAAAATAATTTGGATGTCGAGAATAATTCCAAAGACCAGTTTGACAGACTTTTGCCCGATTATCTGAATCAGTGCGGAAACGATGCAATTGTGCATCCGCTATGATAGAACCTACGTAGCCAACACACCATAACATCAATCCGAGTTTTGGCCAAATTGAGTCGAATGTCGTGCTTTGGGCTGTAAAGATAAACACAAATCCTACGGCAGCTTGAAAGCAGGCCTGAATAAGATAATGGATTAGAAAAAACAGAGTAACAGGAATCTTCGACGTGCTGTGAAGCGATTCGTATCGGGCGTCTCTTTTTCCAAGTCGAAGTCGGGTCCAAAAGAGGTATCCGCCAAGCCGAATCCCCCACAGTAACACCAGGACACTGGTCAAAAGCCTCCCGGCAGACAACGTGCCCACACTCAAATTGTGTGTCAGGCCCATAATGGTTAAACCGATTGCCCATCCCAAGTCCACTACCGCCGGATTTCGTTTCCACAGATAGATAAGCCATAATCCGGTCAGTACGCTGGCACCGATGAGCAGATTCAGCAATATTCCCGTAACAATCATTTTGTGTTTTTCCCTTGAGGTCTGCCGCGACCGATTCTTTGGTTGAAGGCATTGATGCAATCCTGATTTCTGGGACGTGTTAAGACAATTTGAAGATCATCGATATAATGCTGAGCAAATCCGGCTTGACAGTATGAAAAATAATACTCCCAGCGTCGAATAAAGGACTCAGAAAAGCCCAGTTCGAGTATTTTTTCTCGGTTGGCGAGGAACCGTTCTTTCCATCGGGCCAGGGTCGATGCGTAGTGCGGCCCTATGCTTTCAATATGTTTAACCACAAGTGAGGTATGTTTTGTTAAGGTTTTCGTAATAGCAGTCAGCGATGGAAGCAGGCCCCCTGGAAATATAAACAGGCGCATCCAATCGGTTGTTTTAGAATATGCCTCATATCGCTGGTCGGGAATGGTAATCGTCTGAACGACCATAATTCCGTTTGCTTTCATCAATCGGTCGCAACTGCGGAAAAAAGCAGGGTAGTAGGCCTTTCCCACGGCTTCGAGCATTTCTACAGAAATGATTCGATCGTACTGCCCTGTAACCTTGCGATAGTCACAAAGCAACACATCGATTCGGTCAGACAATCCGGCCTGATCAATCCGCTGACTGGCTAATTCCTGCTGTTCCTTTGAAAGCGTTAAAGAGGTTACACGGCAACCGTAGAGAGTCGTTGCACGCATTGCCAATGTGCCCCATCCGGTTCCGATTTCGAGCAAATGGTGGTGTTCTGAAAGGCAGGCCTTTTCTAAAATTCGGTCGATTTTGCGTAGTTGTGCTTCAGCTAGAGATTCGTTTTCGCTGTCAAAGATAGCACAAGAGTACGTGAGCGTTTGGTCCAGAAATAGCGAATACATCTCATTGCTAAGGTCATAATGTTGGGTAATGTTTTTTTGCGCCTGAGAGACTGTGTTTTTGTTTCGGAAGTGACATGTCAGATAAAAAACCTTCATTAAGGCTGAATACCAAGGTGGTCTGACCGGACTGGAAAGTGTTGCTGTGAGCATGAAATCCATAAAATTGACCAGATTCTCCGATTGCCAGTACCCTTTCTCATATGCGATTCCCAATCCGATTTCCCCGGCCTTGGCAAGCAAACTAAAGAACCGATAGTCTTTGATTTGTAAATCGGCCGCTGGCGTTGTAACGTCAGGGCCAAAGAACTGACGTTCCCCTTCAGGAAGCGTGACAGTCATTGCTCCCGGGGAATGTTTCTTGAAAAATGAAAAGCAAAATTTCATGCCCTGACGGGCAAGCCATGAGGGGAGTTGTTTTCTCATTGTGTACTCGCTATGAGGGACGGGCTTGAAAAAAACAGTCAGTTTTTTCTTAAAATACAAGGTTAACGACTGCCTTATGATTCGCGGCATATTGAGCAGCGCATTAAAAGGGTATTTTAACAAAGTCCGGTAGAGTGTGCGGGGTGTAAGCGGGCGTCCTTGCCCTGTCAGTTTAGCGAAAAAGACGGGTTTTTCGCCGCATTCCGATTTGATCAATTCGACGGTAATATCAATTTTTTGTCCGTCGTCTTTGAAACGGATATTGTACTTTCCGTTCAAATCAAAGAATGGTGAGACATGAAACGCTTTGGGTATCTCAAAACACAGCTTTTCGGACTGCACATCAGGATTTTTGAGGACATACAAATGCGTTTCCCGAAAGGTGTTATGCACCTCAGCCAGGACCAGCCGACAGAGATTTGCGGCGTTATAACAGAGAAAAAAGCTCACTGGTCGAAAGATGATATTAAAATATTTTGCAAAGCTAATCAGTTCTACGCGATGTATAGGTTCTGCATAACCAATTTTCTCAAGCACTCCGGCAATCTTATCTTTGAGTGATTGATTGCCCCGCCAGAGGTAATCCTTGTCATCCATGCGAACGACCGAAAAGCGATTGTATCCGAATCCGGGGAGCGTTCGGTCCAATTCCGGTAACTCATTCAGGTCAAATCGATAGAAATAGACCGGGTAAGAGAAGTGGTGCTTCCGGGGCCAGTAACGGCCGTGTGATACAAATCCGGTAAAAATCTGCGAATTCATAAATCAATCCCAAACTTCCGGGCCACGGCAAGTCCTGAACGAGCTCCATCCTCATGGAATCCGTAACCACAGTATGCCCCGCAGTAAAAGATACGGTCTTTACCGTTGATGGAATCCAACTCCTTGTGCGTGCTTAGAGACTCGAAGGTATAGCGGGGGTGATCAAATATGACGGATTCGATTCGTCGACTTGGATCAATCCAGGCGTCACCGTTTAGTGTCACAAAATAATCCTTTGTTGTCTTAAGTCGCTGCAGCCGATTCATATAGTAAGACATATTCATAGCTGGTTTTAGCTGCTTGCCGCCGAACCTGACATAGTTCCAGCTTGCCCAGGCGCTTCGGCTCGGCGGCATAACCTGGATATCGGTATGCAGGGCAACATTGTTTTGAGTGTATGTCCATTTTCCCAAGATTCGGGTCTCATCCGGGTCGGGATTCACCAGAAGCCTGCGGCTGATGTCGGCGTGGGTCGCAAGAACAACACAGTCAAAATCCATTTCCGTGCGGTTTTCCAATATCACCTTTATCTTGTCGGTCATTCGTTTAACATCCCGGACGGGGCTGGCTTTTTTGATTTCACCTTGAAAAAGTTTTTCGAACGCTCGAACGTATGAAACACTCCCGCCAACTACAGTTTTCCATTGAGGTCTGTCGGCAAGCTTAAGCAGGCCATGGTGGTAATAAAAACGAAGGATAGACTCGGCTGGGAAATCAAGTATGTTTTCACTGGGCGTTGACCAAACCGCAGCGCTGAGCGGGACGATATGAAAGTCGATATAAGCTTTGGAGAACCCGTATCTTTGCAGAAACTGTCCCAAAGTCAGATGGCCTAAGCCCCTTTCTAACTCTCTTGTGGCAATACGATTAAAACGGAAGATATCCCGAATCACCCGCCAGAAAGAAGGAGAAATCAGGTTTCGCCGACGCGCAAATAATCCGCGGGGAACATCGCTGGAATAATAAAATCCCAGGTCTTTGTCTTCAAATCCAAAGGACATATCGGAATCCTGTACACGGACGCCCCATTGCCTAAACAAGGTTATAAGCGTTGGGTAGTTCCGGTCATTGAGGACTATAAATCCCATATCGATTGGGGTACCTGCATCCGGTCCGCTGTCAAGAAAATGGGTGTGTGTATGGCCGCCAAGCTGAGGTTCCTTTTCAATCAGGGTTACCGAATGTCGACGGGACAGCAACCATGCGGCGGCTATCCCCGAGATTCCGCCTCCAATCACGCCGATGTTCAGAGTGGTGTCCAACATGATTTTACTCGCATATTAATTCGGAGTCCAAACCTGGACACTCCAACATATTACCGAGTGTAGCAGAGCAGTCATCGCAGTTCAAGAAGAATAACCAACTGATACAAAAATCAATAAATCGGTGTCGAGTATGTTCTCAATGAGATAAAAGGGATTTAATCTCTCAAAGGATTTGTCTTTCGGGGATGATAAAGATACATTGCCAGAAAACTTAAGCACGGCATCACAAAAAGCCACATCGCCCCAACCCAGAGCAGACCGTGTAAAATCGGCTCTGAGAAATGCAACGCTCCTAAACGATCGCCGGCATAATACGTCCCCGGCGCACAGACCGCCCCCAGGACCGCTGCGGCCAAAAGTCTTTTCTGCAGAAAACGAAGAGAGGTATTCAGTGTCAGAGAAAAATTGGCCCAAATCAAGAGGTCCCATAATGTAGTGAAAGGTGCTGACATCACCCAGCGATTTGGCTGTACCGTACCGATGATGATTAAGGCCGTATCTGTCAAAAACCCAATCGACGTCGTTACCAGTGCGACTATGAAAATCCTGGATATTTTATGCCTTTCAATCGCCGCAATATGAATGACGAAAAGAATCGGCACGACAACCAAACCCAGCCAATGATGATCCCGTGCCGCACCTAAAATGCAGGCCAGCCAACCAATATTAGTAGAGAGTAAATTCCAAGATACCTTTATTGAACCGCCAATCAAATGCTGTCGCGTTGTTTTTTCTAATTTCATGGTTACTTATTCTTGAGTAGGGGACAAAAGTCATCTTTCTTTTATGTAATACAATCTAAATAACTCCAGCATGGTTTAATGTAGTCAGAACATGTTTTATTGTATTACAAAACGGCGGCAGATTCTACCTTTGAATTATAATAATCAAGCTGGCGAATAACATACAAGTTGCGACAATACGAAATGCATATCTCCTTTTCAAAAAGCTTTTACGATATGGAATTTTTAAAGTAAAAGGGTACAAGCTGAGTTGAGGAAGTTGTGCAGTTTTGTAATCAATCTCTAATGATATCATACATCCTATTGAGAATCACATATCGAAATCACCCGTTGAACCTAATTTAATTATTAGCTTCTCAAAATCTGTTCGATGTTATTTACATCGCTTGTATTACTGGGCTTACCGAAGACGTCATAGCTGTAACTTTCGACTAAATCTGCGTTTTGGTCGCTTAATGCTATCACAGAACCTAAACCATCAAAATGGTAATAATAGATGGTATTGCCGTTGCGACATCTGTGTCGGTTGTATCATCGTTCTGATTCGCAGGACTTTTTAACTTGTCAATGAACTTTTCTAACGTGTACAGACAGTAAATATTATTCCTGTGGTGAGGACGTGAAGACACTCAAACATAACGACCATATATTCCTATATAGATTTCTCAATCGATCTTTTTGTATAAGACATGTTCACTGGATCCCAAGGATACATTGAAGGAAATCCCCACTAATGTTTATAGTAATGGCAAATTACACCCCCAAGAGGTCAGATGGGAGAATAGAGATACTTATTTGTTGATGTTCGATTTCAACAATCGATATATTGATAGACTGAGGCATCAATATAGGGATATCAATAATGAAGTGTCAGGAGTCTTGTCTAAAATAGTTAGTTTCACTCCCAAGGTGGCGCTTCTGTTACAACTGATTAAATATTACAGCAAAGAATCAAAGACCAGGAATGTGGAATATAAAACGTTAAAACAAGCAATTCGACTGATGTGGTATTTTATATACCATAACTATATGGTGTTAAGAACAACTGGGGATTCGGAAACCGACGGTATCTATCAGTTTATGCTGTCTTATATTGCCAAGCATCAAATCAGGGACAAGAAAATTGTTGTTCGTAATTTACAGCAAAAAAAGAAACATGGCTACAAAAGCGCAGAGGAAATCAGGGAAAAAATTGATAAACTTATTGCTGTTGGTAAGGCAATATGGCTTGATGACAAACAAACGGAATTTCAAGTATTTTAAAGCTTTGTTGTTGGATAGAAACCTGAACCTGAGGGGAAACAGGCGACGGTCTCACCGGATGCTCCTAAAACGAGCCAGATTTGTCCATGTACAATTATTTTATAATAACCTGACCCAAATGACCTTTTTTAAAGATTATTTATTATATTCTATTCTGAAGTGGTTTTATAGGTTTAGGCAGTTTTGGAGATTGGTGTTTAGGAAAATATGATACTCCGGCAAGTTTATTCTGCTTGGGAGAAGCCGCCCCGTAGCTATTAGATTCTTCATATGCATATTATTTATAACATCTCTATTTTTCGATTTTTTCGACAGGAAATTTTTTGTGGTGGGAATTCTCAAGTTTCTTAACAACGAAAGGCATTGAAATGTTAAGCTAAAGACCATAGGATATTAAATCTGTGTGACCTTAACTATATTTATAACATTGAGCAAACACATCAGGTTCTTTTGTTTATTATACAATTGTGAACGAATACTTCTGTATTAAATCCTTTTAAATTCCTTATTACAAACTCCCAGATACCAGAACTATCGAGAACTCGGCCCACAATCCATCTGAGATAATTCTGGAGTGTGTGCCAAGGTAAGCTGTTGTGAATCAGC
>JABAHP010001110.1_pt3 | contig 34803 bp, 30 predicted proteins | sample 7062081 | NCBI WGS metagenome assembly JABAHP01 (sample SAMN14534357, study PRJNA622989) | marine sediment metagenome | biome: marine biome [ENVO:00000428]; feature: marine pelagic biome [ENVO:01000023]; material: deep marine sediment [ENVO:00002113] | place: India: Gulf of Kutch | collected...
CTCGTAACTTTTTTTGTTTAATAATTTAGCTTCCTCGTTAGCATAGCTACCATTTTGCTCCCAGCTCATTGGCTCGTCACTATGCCAGTAACTGTATTTTATTGACAGGTCTTCAGCTTCATCATCGAAAACCCACATGAAAGGGTGCGTCTCTATTAGTAAAAACACACCTTCCGGCTTAAGGTAATGAGAAATTATTCGCCCCCATTCCTTAATATCATGTAACCAACACAATACTCCATAACTTGTGAAGACTATGTCATAACTCCCTTCATGTATCTTAGGTAGATCATAAATATTGCTACATACGAACTCTGCTTTAACACTGGCACGAGCTGCGATTTCCTTTGCCAGTTCAATAGCGGTTTCGCTGAAATCAACTCCTGTAACATGGGCTCCGAGGCGGGCCCAGCTTATGGTATCCAACCCGAAATGGCACTGTAGATGGAGTAGACTCTTACCTTTTACACTGCCCAAAAGATCAAGCTCCAAACTGTTAAGACTATTTTTTCCGGACATGAAGCCGTCAAGGTCATAAACGTTCGAACTAGCGTGGATATGAACTAACTCATTCCAGCGAGCTTTGTTTATCTCATAATATTTTTCCATTTTCCTCTCTCTAATATATGTCTATGAAGGGTGTCGCGCCTAATTAGCTAGGTATCCTCATTGTGTTTACTTTTATTTAATTCACTTGTGCTTTAATTTTTATATTCAGAGCATAATTTCATACCTAGTTCTATGGTCAAAATAGCACCTTATGGTTCATGGCGGTCTCCAATCACATCTGATCTAACAGCATCAAGCAGTATATGGATCAGCCATATTCAGAGCTATGGGAACCGGGTTTACTGGTCTGAAATGAGGCCGGATGAAAATGGTCGTCGTGTGGTAGTGGAATACTTTGCTTCAGGTAGTAGGGATATGACTCCAACCGGGTTCAACGCTAGGACAACCGTACACGAGTACGGTGGAGGCGCGTATACTGCTGTTAATGGAGCAGTCTTTTTCACCAATTTTAGTGACCAACTTGTGTACAAATACGAGCATGGAAACCCCCCAATCAAATTAACTAAAAATCCGAACCACAGGCATGCTGACTTTTTTTATGATGTGAAGAGGAGTCGCCTTATTTGTATTAGAGAAGATCACAGCAGTAACGTCCATGAAGCTGTGAACACGATCGTCGCCATTTCTACTGATGATGGGTCGCCCCAAATTCTTTCTGAGGGCAACGACTTTTACTCAAATCCCCGGTTAAATCCTGATGGAACCCGCTTAGCCTACTTGACTTGGAATCACCCTAATATGCCTTGGGATGGCTGTGAACTCTGGGTGGCTGAGGTTGAAAGAGATGGTTCCCTTGGAAAGCGGGCTCTGGTATCTGGAGGTTTATTAGAGTCTATAGTTCAACCTGAATGGTCTCCTAACGGAGTTTTACACTTTTTATCAGATAGAAATGGTTGGTGGAATCTTTACAGGTGGCAAGAACGGAAAGCTGAACCAATTTTTCCCAAAGAAGCTGAATTCGGGGGACCCCACTGGGTTTTTGGGCTTTCTTATTACGGATTCGAGAATGATAATAATATAATAGCAATTTACAATGAAGCCGGATTCAAGCACTTGGCTAGGATTGATACAGAAGAGAAAACCCTCCAAGAAATAGAGACAAAGTACACTGATCTCAGCTATATCAAGGTAGAGAATGGAACAGCGGTTTTCATTGGTGGTAACTACAAAACGGCTCCAGAGGTGGTTAAAATCGACCTCAAAAGTGGAAAAACCAAAGCTTTGAAACGAAGTGATAAGACAGAGATTGACAGCGGCTACATATCCTCCCCGATTCCCATTGAATATCCCACAGAAAATGGCTTGACTGCCCATGCAATATTTTATCCCCCTTTTAACAGGGACTACAAACCTCCACAAGGAGAATCACCCCCATTAATGGTAAAGGTTCATGGAGGTCCAACAAGTTCGACTACGACAACCCTAAGTTGGGGCATCCAATACTGGACAAGCCGAGGCTTTGGGTTGGTGGATGTAAACTATGGGGGATCAACGGGATACGGGAGAGAGTACACACGTCGTCTAATTGGTAACTGGGGAATAATAGACGTGGATGATAGTATTAACGCTGCTAAATACCTGATCAATGAAAACCTCGTTGACCCAAAAAGAACTGCAATCAGGGGAGGTAGTGCAGGGGGATACACCACCCTAAGCGCCTTGGCTTTCAGGAACTTCTTCAAGGCTGGCGCCAGCTACTATGGGTTAAGCGACCTTGAGGTCTTTGTGGGTGATACCCACAAGTACGAGAGCCGATACCTCCTAAGCCTTGTTGGACCCTACCCGGAGGCCAAAGAAATCTATAAGCAACGTTCAGCCATAAATTACCTAGATAATATTAAGGCACCCATGATCATTTTTCAGGGGCTTGAGGATAAGGTAGTTCCTCCCATACAGGCCGAGCTTATGGTGGACGCATTGAGGAGAAACGGTTTACCCGTGGCTTACCTCCCTTTTGAAGGGGAGCAACACGGATTCAGAATGGCACGGAACATAAAAAGGAGCCTCGAGGCGGAGCTATACTTTTACTCGAAAATTTTTGGGTTCAAACCAGCTGACAATCTGGAACCCATCCAAATTGAGAACTTGGATGAATAAGTCGATGTCTTATTACAATCAAATTCAAGCAAATGCATTTTAGTTACTTCACACCTTTTTGCTAGAAAGGTGTTTGATTCATCATGGTAGAAAAGAGTAGAACAGGAGGTAGTTCTATTGGATATTGATCTTGATAGATGCGTTGGATGTGGTAACTGTCATTTTGTCTGTACGATGGGTGCAATCTCCGCGGATGAGGACGGGAAATCCGTGGTCGATCAAGACGAGTGTGTAGAGTGTTCAACCTGTTATCGTTTGCTTAGAGATGAAGGATACGGGCCATCCTTTGTCAGATTTGTTCGGAGAATCCTCTCAGCACTAAGTTTACAGTACCTTGCAGAGGTTGATGTCTGCCCCACAGGAGCCTTAGTCCAACCAGAGCTAACATGGCCCAGAAGCATAAGAGCCGCGTTCAGTGATCCCACGGTGGTTCATACCGGGACTGGCGTGGGTGGCAGAGGCACAGAGGAGATTAAAACTAATGACGTCACTGGGCGGCTTGGAGTGGGAGAGGCAGGTGTTGTGATCGAGCTGGGGCGACCAGGAATTGGAGCCCATTTACGAGATGTGCAGACAATAGCTATGGCGTTGATTCATCTTCAACCTGATTTTGAGCCAATGAACCCTGTAACTCAGTTGATGGAAAATCCGAAAACCGGAAAAATTAAAGAAGAGGTCCTGGGGGAAAAGGTGCTTTCCGCCATTATTGAGATAAAAACTGATTTAGAAAAAGTTCCTGAGTATCTAAGCGCTCTACGAGAAGCGCAGAAGGAAATAGACACTGTGATAAGTGTTGGCGTCGCCTCTATGTGCCTCCCTGATGGCACTATTCAACACGAGAAACTGGTCTCTGATGCCGGTTACAATCTTTCGCTCAACGGGAAAACAAATCTAGGCTTGGGTAGGCCATTATTCAGGAGGGATATTTAATGACTAACACACTACACAGACAGGGCTCCGAAGAAGATCTAAAGCATGATTATGTTATCTTCACCACTTTAGCTAAGGGGATTACACGAGAGGGCTCAGCTCCAAAAGTCCAAGAGTTCAAACGTATCTGCCTAAAATATAACCCAGTAAACTTTGGGAGTAGTAAACTCGGGACCATACTTCAAGACGACCTAGACATCAACCAATTTATGGACTTCCAGATGGAAGGCGCAGGCGCTGCTGCGGTTTTCAAAGATTTGGATTCATTAAAGAACGTAATTGGCGAACTCATCGAAGCAGACCTTGGAATCTCAATAAATGTCAGTGGACTTCTTGACGGAGTCCAAGAATGCTGTCGAAGCAATGGCATAGAGCGTCACAGTGTTGAGCACTCCCTTGGTTTCTGGGGGGCAACGGATCGCCTACCAGAAAGAGAAATCTTGGAATTCAACTCACTATGCGGTCACGGTTTGGTATCCTTCAACCTAATCCATAAAATGATCGAACTAGTTAAGCTCAGGCGTCTAACACCTAAAAAGGCAGCCGTAATTATGGCTAAAGCTTGTGAATGCGCCGTTTTTAACCCAACCCGAGCTGAGCAACTACTCGAGAGAATATTGCAGACTTCATAGATCCGCTACTCTCTTAAGTTCACTCCTAATTTTTTTAAAGAACAGGTCTAACTCCCAATCTGTGGCATCTATATAAAACTTCATTTAAAGAGAGAAGAATTAATGTCACCAATCCAAAAGGAATATCATGCGCCCCAGTGTATTCGAAACACTTAGTCCAAGAATTCAATCTGGACTAGAAACACTGGGAATAACAGAGCCAACGCCCCCCCAGGTAAAAGTTATCCCCCCTATCCTAGACGGAAAAAACGTTTTACTAATCGCACCTACTGCCAGCGGTAAAACTGAAGCAGCGCTTCTTCCTGTTTTCGATATGCTTCTGAACTCGAAGCCTGTAAAGGGGATAAGCATCATCTACATTACGCCATTACGTGCCTTGAACCGGGATATTCACAAACGCATGATGTTCTGGGCAGACCAATTAGATATTAACGTCGAGATCAGNNGCCCCCGCAGATGCTTATAACAACCCCAGAGACCCTTCAGGCGATATTACCCACAAAGTCGATGCGGAAACATCTTTCAAGCACAAGGTGGGTGATAATCGACGAGATACACGAGCTTGCATCGAGTAAGAGAGGTGCCCAACTATCAATTGGTTTAGAAAGGTTGGATCAGGCTGCCAATGTAAAACCTCAACGAATTGGCTTGAGTGCAACAGTAGGAAATCCAGAGACCGTAGCTGCTTTCCTCGGTGGAGTCCAACCAGTCATAATTGAGAAGGTGGATGTGGACAAAACCTACTCCTACAAGGTAAAATTCCCGAAGCCCTCAGATCCTGACTTCGACTTAGCTGATGAGCTTAATATGAGTCCAAAAGCAGCTTCGAGACTAAACGAGATTAAAAACCTTGTTTCAAGTCATAAAAGTAGCCTGATATTCGTGCAAGGTAGGGGACAAGCTGAAGCCCTCGGATTTAGGCTAAAAACATTGGATCCTAGCATCGAAGTCCACCACGGTAGCCTTAGCAGAGCTCAACGCCATAACGTGGAGGACCTATTCAAAAGCGGTGGTTTAAAAGGAATAGTATGCACCAGCACCCTGCAACTGGGGATTGACATTGGTGAAGTTGACTTTTGTATTCAGTATCAGAGCCCCCGGCAGGTAAGTGCATTAATTCAACGCGTTGGACGAGCGGGTCACAAAATAACCCATTTAAGCGAGGGGATAACAATTCCCGCTTATGGAGAAGATGCCCTTGAGAGCCTTGTAGCATCTGAAATGGCACGGAACAAACAGATAGAACCAATTCAGGTCCACATGAAACCTTTAGATGTTTTAACCCACCAGCTAGTCGGGCTATCAATGGTTAATGAAGAAGGCATCAGCAGAAAACATGCATTTGAGCTGATTAAAAAAGCCTACCCCTTCATGGACTTTAGCTTCGAGGAATTTGAGGAACTAACAAAGTTCCTTCACCAGATAGGTTTGATCAAAAATGAGGAGAAAGTGTTGAGAAAAACTGGTAGAGGAAGAAGATACTACTACGAAAATCTTGGAATGATCAATGACGAACGCAGATACCCCTTTATCAACGCAATAACTGACGAGATGATAGGCACAGTCGGTGATGAGTTCTGGAGCCTTAGAGCACGTGTAGGCTTAAACGTAATTCTGAAAGGACGTGTATGGCGGATTCTCCAAATAGACGAGGAAAGAGGCGTATTACATGCACTTCCCAGCACTGATCCCCTCGGAGCAGCCCCCGGCTGGGACGGTGAACTCATCCCAGTCACCCGTGAAGTAGCCGAAGAGACGGGAGCCCTTAGAGAAATCATTAACCAAGCATCCGAAAATGGGTCTCTTGACAGATTAACCACTAAGTTAGAAACAGACACAAACAGCCTACAGGAGATTGCAGACGAGTCGAAAACTCATTTAACCTCAGGCTTACCTATACCCACCGCAAGTAACCTAATCCTCGAGATCTGGGATCAGTACGTAATCATACACAGCACTAGGGGTGAGAATCTTAACAGAACCTTAGGAGCAGTACTGGACGCTGCTTTAAGTGAAAAAGACCTCATTTATAGCTGGTGGAATGATCCATACCGGGTTCTAATCGAAGCTCCAAACAAACTTTACGAAGAAGAGATAAAACAAATCACTAATATCATCAAAGGGCTGGACAGTCCTGAAACTGAACGACTATTGACGGAATATATGCACGCTCGCTTCCCCTTCGGCTACAAGATGAAATTCATAGCAGAGCGTTTTGGAGTGCTCCCCAGGGGCAAGATAATGGGCCCAGACCGGATAGAGAACCTATACTACAGGTTCAAAGACACACCAATATACAAAGAAACCCTACGCGAAGCCTACCATGACAAACTGGATCTACCTGCACTAAAAGAAGTAGTCAATGGAATAAAGGACGGTTCAATCTCCCTTATCATCAAGAAAGTTGTGGAGCCAAGTGCCTTAGCAAAGCATATCCTCGAAAAATATGCGGATATCGAGGAACTCATGGCCACAGACGCTACCATAACCGACCAGATCAAGTACATGCAACAAAACATCGAGTCCAGATCAGTCAACCTCGCATGCGTTAATTGCGGTGTATGGATTACAAGAATAAGGATTCGAGAGCTGGAAAAACACCCGCTATGTGAAAACTGTGGCTCGGGGTTACTGGCTATGATGCGCCGCCAACAAGACCCCGAACAATTCCAAGCCCTTTTACAAAGGTGGAACAACGGCGAAGAACTGTATGGTGAGGACCATGAACAGCTTATACATGGTAGAAAAACAGCTGATATGGTACTAAGTTATGGAAGAAAAGCCGTTGAAGCCTTAATGGTATACGGAGTAGGTCCCGTTACTAGCTATCAAGTCCTAAGTAAAATGCATAGAAGCGATGAAGAATTCTATAAGGACTTGTTAAAAGCAAAGATTCAATACATGAAAACAAGGCAGTATTGGGCTGATAGGTAATAAAATGAATTAGGAAGGATGCATGCGCGACAAAACTGGGAAAAGAACTTTAGATGAAAATAGGATTCATGGTTGGCCTTGTTACCGGGATCATTATTCTATTTTTGGTTTTCATTTTAAGCGTGATTGCTTGGGAACTATTTAAACGAGATTTTAAATAAATGAAGAAGTGTGGAATCAGCGCGCATGACGCATTCACTTTATTTGTATTAACCCGATTTCTGAAAGATCCTCAAGGCTGTTCATTTTTATTATATCTTGTGAGATTGTGTAGAGAACGTTTTCAATGTACAGGCTTCTCTCAATCATAGAGGTTGATTCAAACCAGTACCCACTCTTCAGAAATTCTTGGGGGTCTTCAATGTGGGTTACTGTTCCTCTTAGTTTGATTCCGTTTTCTCTTGAGACATCGAACACGAAGGCTCCTTGGTAGACGTATTCCCCGTACGCGTTAGGGGGCACCTCTCCTGAGTATATATCTGGGTTGATCTCAGCCACCAAAACTGGGAAGACTAGTAGATTTCTAGGTTCGCTGAAGAGGAAGGCTTTATGGTTTCTAAGGACCGGTGAATCAGTTCCTCTGTCTCCTATCTCGTATTTTGCTAATTCTCTTGGGTTGGCTACGTCGCTCACATCGAAAAGGCTTATCTTTACTCCTTGGTACCATGCAAAGTCTCCCTCCTCTGCCTCAACTGTCTCCTTTCCTACTCCTATGAGGGTGTTTTCATCATATGGGTGCAGATAGTCACTGTATCCAGGGATCTTGAGTTTGCCAAGGACAGGTTGGCTTCTTAGTGTTTGATAGGTCGATGACAAATAGGGGATCGACTTTTTTGAAGGTAACAAGGTAGCCTCTAACTCCCATGAAACGTGCCGAGTAAATATCTTCACCTGGAGCCAAGTCCTCAATACTTCCGCTAATCCCGAGAGAAGAATTTAGTACGTACACATTGTTACTTGTTTTGCTGCCGCTTCTTGTTAGGTAACCCTTTGTTGTGGCTACTCTTAGATGATTGTCATACTCGTCCAATGAGAACTGATTCAACAGTCTACCTGGTACTGAACCTTCTGCATCGTATTCTATCTCCCCCTTCTTCACTTTGATCTTGTAGATCATGGTTGATTCGAACCCCTCCTCCCCATACTGTAACCACCAAGGCGATGTCAAGTAGATGTTTTGCTGGGACACATAGAGGGTGCTTGAAGAGCTTAGTAGGTATGTTTCATGGGTTATCCACTCCTTAGGATCTTGAACGTTTATGGCGACAATGTTAGTGTAGTCATGGTAAAAGTCAGTTTGATTATTGTACCATATATCCTTCGGCTTGGCTTCACTGATGTAATCGTTTGAGCTGAATTTTGGAAGGATGGGCTCAGTGTTGTTTAAGATTGCTGGCTCAGCTGTAATAACGTAAACATAATCTCCTATCATTCGTGAGCTTGTATAGTAGCCATCCACCTCTACAGTTCTATCAAGAGTTGGAGTGGCCTTATCAGAGACATCGTAAACAAGGATGGTTGTATTCAACATATCCATCCAAGGATGGCTTTCCTCCCAACGATACCATGAGTAATAGGGGGTGAGGGCTTGGATAACCACCAGTTTTCCACTGTTTATGTAAAGATCACTTGCTGGGAACTCGAGCTCCAACACTGAAATGACGCCCGCGTCCTCCGCTGGATAAGCTTTCACTATGAAGACTTTCTCTCCCTTCACTAGGTAGATGCAGTTCCCATCCGTCTTAACCAGATCAGCTTCGTCCACCCCTTCTACCTGTACATTTGTGCCTGAATAATCTGGGCTACTTTGACCGCTTTCAGCAGCTGAATCCATCTCAATATTTGTGAATGATTTAAGCCCTCTAGGCATTGGTGAAGGCATAGATGGTAAAGACCAGTGCATGCCCCCTTGTGGCTTGGTTTCTAGGAATTCTACCAGTTGCTTCTCGGAGGTAAACTTTTGCAGGGCCCTGAGAGAGGCAAACTGTTGACTATTTAGATTTGAAAGGTTTAAAGTTAAAATATTCCACATGCCCCCGCCAAAGAAGCTTCCGATGAGAACCGCCAGTAAAGCATAGATTCCCAAACTTCTTTTGCTGACATGCAGATTTTGCAGACTCTTCATCATTTTTATCACTGAACACTATTAATAGGGAGTATACATAATGCTAGGCTTTAGAACAGTCAGGAAAAAATGTTCAAATTTATAGAACACTAGTTGCCCCTCCACATTTGAGTAACGTAAAACCCCTAAAGATGCCTGCCAAATCCTTCTTCTGAAAAAAATCCTATTAACCACCGTTTGAGAAGATGATGAAATAATGTCCAAAGTAGCATTGGTGAAGGGGGAACGTGGACATGAACCCGTTTACAGGGCCTTAGAACTAATTGATTTTAAAGATGCCCTGAGCGACTGGCAACGAGTTTTGATCAAGGTTAATTTTATCACAACGAAAAGATGGGATACAGGAGCCACAACAGATCCCATTGTGGTTGAGGCAATAATAAACAAATTAGAAAAACTATCCCTAGAGGTCATCGTGGTAGAATCGGACGCTACCTTCACCAATGCAACAAAAGCCTTCAAGGCTACGGGCATGTCCGAGTTGTGTAAAAGAAAAGGAGTTGAATGGGTTAACCTCCGACAGGAGAAAGACCTTATAGAGCTTGATGTCCCCCAGAACAAAACCCTTAGAAAAATTAAGGTTCCTCGGTTAGTAGTTGAATCGGCGATTATCAGTGCAGCTAAGATGAAAACTCACAGCGAGACAAAAGTAACTTTGGGCATGAAAAACCAATTTGGCTTAATACCTGAAAAATTAAAAGCGAAGTACCATTTGAGGGGAATGCATAAAGTAATCACAGACATAAACAAAGTGCTACCCCCAACCTTAACCGTAGTCGATGGGTTTGTCGCAATGGAAGGTAGAGGCCCAGCCCGAGGAAATCCCATAATAATGAACACCATACTCGCCGGGGGTGACCCAGTTGCAGTTGACGCAACTGCTTCAAGAGTCATGGGCTTCGATCCCTGGACAATCCCTCACATACGAATGGCCTACGAAGAAGGACTGGGTGAAATCGATGACATCTATATTTTGGGAGATGGCATAGAATCAGTTAAAAANNCGAGCAACATTTTACCTGCTTCAAAAATTTAAAAAAGGGCTTCGCGTGTGCACAAATGGTTACTATCTATTTTTACTCCACTGGCGTCTAGAGTCTTCCTCTGGTTTTATTAACTCCTCAACAAGATCGTAGAGTCTTGAATATATATGGCAATTTTTCGAGTGAAAAATTAGTTTCCCCGTTTTATATTCAGCTTCAGCCTTGCTGTTTATCTCCCTTACAAGAGCTTCGTTAAATATTTGGATACCCGCAATATTCGCCGGGAGACCTGCGAAAGCGTCCCACGACCTAAAATAGCAAGTTAGATGCATATGGTCATCTATAAGCTCACTGTCTATCACGGTTAAACATGGAGGCTCATGTTTCATATCATCGATTGTCTTCAGAATATCCTGAGGTTGCCTTATCACCATTGTGAGCTGTCGATCATTGGGTTCCTCCAAGTACCTATCAATAAGGAATTGAACTTGATCAACGGGTTCCCTGAGTCTACTACCATAAGTGTATGTCTCCCCCTCCTCCTTTACTCCAGCCCACAGGTACTGAAGGGCATAGAAATTAACGTAATTCATGTCACAGGGCGCTTTCTCGGCAACCAGAGGTCTACTTTCAGGATTAGATATTTCTATACTAAGATTCAGCTTTTTAGTAATCGTTACCTCTGAACCATACTGTACCTTAAACTCATCCCCATTCCTCCAAATCTCCTCTAGGGTTTTATACCAGGCATCCGGGATGTCAAAGGCTCTAATACTAGAGTACCTCATCATAAATCACGTTATTATCTCTAAAAATAATAAAGAAACAGACTCTTTTAATTCATTCTTTGCTAGACACTAGAAACTTTTACCGCATTCAACCTTTAACAAGTTGTGATAATAGTTCCTTCACTTTATGAACTACGTACTCCTCTTCTCCGTCAAGCATGAACTCGGGATTTATCATCAATTTTCCTGAATGGCTGCCCAAATAACCTGCTTCATATGGGGCTTCAATGCTTGGATTTCCGTCTCGGAGCATCCTGGAGAGCTCTCTGCCTGTAATTTCGTACAATTTTTCATCGATGGTCAAATAGCATAAGGGTGCTATGGGCTCTTTTTCTTCAACTGTCGTCTGGTATACGATCCCGGTTTCAACACCCTCAACGTCCTGAAGTTCTTCTGCCATCCATTTGGCTTTTTTAAGCCATTTTTCGTAATGAGCTTCCTCATCAAGATCCATATAAAGTCCTATTGCTGTGACTAATCCCACTATTGTTTCTCTACTCATCTTGGAGGCTCTTCCTACTCCGTGGAAAGGATATGCTTGTAGGTGTGCGAGTTTGATAAGCTCTTTTTTACCTCCTAACAACCCGGAATTGTTAGGCCCGGCAATAAACTTACCTCCACTAAAGATCACGAGGTCTGCTCCCATACTGATGTATTTCTTCAGCTTGTACCTTGGAGGAAGTTCAGAAGCGGCATCAACAATCACGGGAACATGGTTTTTATGGGCAATCTCAATAACCTTCTCAAGCGGGATGGGGCTTGGAGAACGAATTGTGAAATAGTATCCTGCTGTTTTTGTTGGTTCGTATGCTTGCTCAAGATCTGCTTCAGATGTTGTGTTTTCTGAACCCACCTCAATCATTTTCCCCCCTACGCACTCAACGGAGTGGTCGTAGACGTTCCTGTTTGCTTTTTGGACGATGAACTCGGTTTTTAAGCCTTCAGTGTGCATTGGTAATTTCTGAACAATTTTTGTCCAGGTTTCCAGCTCAAGGGGGCTATACTTCTCAAGATTTGTTCCCTTCATTATGCAAGCTGCTGCAGCAAGCATTATCGCGTTGCTTGCTCCCGCTGTCGGGAGGCCTGCTTCAGCACCCATAGCCTTAGCGATTTTTTTTCCTGCCCATGCTTGTAGTTCAGGTATCTGAACAAAGGATTTTGATGCGTCTTCCATAGCAGTAAAAACTGATGGATCTGATATTGATCCTCCTAGACGAGTCAAGCAAGTGGCTGCATTTATTACAGGTCTCACACCGAATTTTTTGAATGGATTATATTTTTCGTGTTCCAAGATTATCAAGATTGATTTACGCTTTTTTGTGTTAAAAAAGAATCTATGATACGCACTTCGTCTAAACCTTTTAAGGGCTAGCCAGTTTTTTTGAAAAATAGCCATTCATTTTTTTTAGTATTGGAAAGCTTTACTAATTCAAATCTACCGTGAAGCCGCTCACCTGCTAAAACAACTTCAATTTTACTGTTTTCCCACTTTACTGGCACGTAAAATCCCTTGTCCCAAATCTCTACAGAGCCTGCTCCATATTGCCCCTCAGGTATAGTGCCTTCAAACATATTATATTCAATGGGGTGATCTTCCGTTTTAATTGCCAGTCTTCTTATATCTGTTGTTTCAGGTATCCCTTTTGGGATTGCCCAACTCCACATAACTCCGTTCCTTTCAAGGCGAAAATCCCAGTGTTTCCGTCTTGAACTGTGCTCCTGAACAACAAAACTGTTCCCAACCTCGGCTTTGCTTATCCCTAATGGCTCGGGGCTAAATTTGAAATTCCTCTTTGCATAATATTCTTCGAGTGTCTGAGGTCTTAGCTGAGCGATGCTACAAAGTTGTGGTGGCTTATCAGTACGAAAACCTTGAAATCTAGGCATTCTTAGACGATTATCCTTCGTGTATTCCTGATACTTTATGATAGCAACGAAGATTGGTCTAACCCAAGTAGACCACTTAGGGATGTCTGGTGCATCGAACCAGGGCTCATCAATTATATATTTATCCAGTTCCATCCTTATTTTTTCAAGTTCCTTTTGGTTGAAACCCGTTCCTACTCTACCAATGTAAACTGGCTCGTTCTCATCATATACTCCTAATAATAATGAGCCGAAGGTTTTCGAACGAGACCCTCCTCCTAGGGTGTATCCAAAAACAACGCAGTCGCATATCTTCACAAGCTTAATCTTAAGCCAATCGTTACTCCTTGCACCTTCTTGGTACGCGCTTTTCTTCTTTTTAGCAATTATTCCCTCCAAGCCGTGTCTTTGAACTGCTTGAAAATATCTTATTCCTCTGTCCGCGACGAACACGTTTTTGATAAAATGCTTGCCTTCCCTAACAGATTTCTCTAGTATCTCCTTCCTCTTTGTTAACGGAAGTTCTACCAAAATTTTCCCTTCCGCCTCCAGAATATCGAATACTACGTAAGTTGCTGGAGTTTCAAGGGATAGTCTTTCAATAATTAACTGATTTGAGGCTTGAAATCTTCTCAGAACGGCTTGAAAATCTATTCTACCCTTTTTTAAAACAACGATCTCACCATCCAAGACAACTCTCTGTGCTAGTTCTTTAATTTCAACCAACTCTGGAAACCGGTTCAAAATCTCTTCGTTGTTTCGACTTCGAATTTCTAGGGTATCATTTACATATACAATTGCCCTAACACCATCCCATTTGGCTTCAAAAATCCATTCGGGACTGTCAAAAGGTTTGTCCTTTGTTTTTGCCAGCATTGGTCTGAAAAGTTTCATTATTATTAATGCCAGACATATTGACTGAAAACTTGTTTAATACCTTTTTCTAAGGCTAATCGGGAAGGCTCTGCTTTCTATTAAAAAACCACTTCCAAGGTTCTACTTTTCGCTCAATCAAACTATATATATTAAAGTCAAAGGGATGAATATCCTCCAATTCTTTCCATCCTAGAGGCGTGCTTATGGTTGCTTCGCGGGTTGCGCGTAAGCTATATGGGGCTATCATTGTTGCTCTTTCACTGTTCTGAGGATAATCAATCAGAACGGTGCCGGGCACATTGGTTTGCCTTCTTTCAGAAACTATAAAACCATGTTCCTCAGCCATTTTATTTCCAATCTCATGAACAAAATCTCTTGTGTTCCTGAAATCATATTTAGGCTCTAAGGGAATTACTACATGGATGCCTTTCTTCCCAGAAGTTTTAACATAGGATTCGAGTGCGAACTCTTCAAGAAGGTCCTTTAAGAGAATGGCGGCGTTTATCGCTTCCTTTAACCCTGCAGGAGGTTCAGGGTCCAAGTCAAACAAGACCATATCTGGCTTACCCGTTTCAGGAATCATAGAAAGTGGTATATGAAGCTCGAGAGCTGCAAGGTTAGCTAACCATATTAAAGTGTCAAGGTCATTGCAGACTACGTAATTCGTTTCCCCTTCGGTGGTTTTACTGTATTTAGAGAATGTTCTCACCCATTCTGGTGTTCCTTCTGGTGCGTTTTTTTCATAGAAATTTAATCCATAGATTCCTTCTGGAAACCTCACTCGAACAAGGGCTCTGTCTCTTAAGAAACTGAGCATTCTTGGTGCTATTCTTATGTAATATTCGATTATGTCTTTTTTTGTTAGCCTTAGTTCCGGAAAAAGAATTTTATCCAGATTTGACAGACGGACCTTTGTCAAGGATTCCATTAAAAATAAGTTATGATACTTCTCAAAAATGGTTACGTTTCACAAATTGTTATCAGTTAGGATTATCACTAAGATTCTTCACTTCTTTAAGAGCTTTTACAGCAACCTCAATCATTTCATTTGTCGGCTCCTTGGTTGTAAGTCTCTGGAATAGCATTCCAGGTGTTGTTAAAGCCTTCATTATAATGGAGTCTCTGTACCTATCGCTTAGTTTTAAGAGTTCATACGATATTGCTCCAAGCGCGGGGATTAGAATGATCCTGTATGCAATACGACCTATCAAGTCAGTTTTAGGAATTAGAGTGAACAGCACAATGGTCATCAAAACCATTATGAAGAGAAAAGATGTTCCGCATCTAGGATTAAGCCTGGAGAACTTAGATATGTTATCGATCTCGAGCTCAGCCCCAGCCTCATAAGCGTTGATAGTCTTATGTTCGGCTCCATGATACTGTAGAACCCTTTCAATTTCCCCCCATCTAGATACAAGGTATAAGTATAAAATGAAAAAAGTCAACCTAACCCCAGCCTCAACAACATTGAATAAAACACCTGAAAGATTGAGAAAATTAGTTAACAAAAATGGAACAACCATAAAAAAACCACTGACGGCAAAAACCATCCCAATAATCAGTAAATACTCCTTCCACGTGAACTCCTCATCTTCTTCCTCCAAAACAACGTTTGCAGAGTAAAACAGGCTCTTCATGCCATAGTACATAGTCTCCAACATGAGTATGTTCCCCCTAACAAAGGGAAGCCTGAGTATCCAATGTTTTCTAGTATAACTGCTCACCTCCAAGTTTTGCGAAACAATCCCGTTTTCTGGATGCCTAACACACGTAACCATATGCGTACTGGTGCGCATCATAACTCCCTCGATGAGGGCCTGCCCACCAAAAGCTAGTGATTGTTCACTTTCCTCAGATTGAAGCTTCACAAATACACACATTTTCACTTAGGATAATAAAGGCTATTGTAAGCATACGCCTTTTCTACTTAATACGAATAGCGCGCGCGCCTCAGGCATTGAGAAATTCAATTACTTATTAATGTGTGAAAGATAGGGATTTTTACACAGACACCAAAACATACTTTAAACTTCCAATGATCAAGTTTTCCGGAGACCTGCATGGGTAAAAGATTGATATGGACTGAGCACCTGATCAATCGACTTCCAGTTGACCAAGATGCTTTTTGGCATCAAATGTTTGCAAGAGTGGTGTTTCTCTTTGTGTTTTGGGTTCTTGGTTATGTAATTAATTTTTCATATGGGTTGGGTTTGGCTTATCTACAAAATTTTCAACTACACTCGTACTATTTTGGTACAGGCTTTATTATACTTCTGGGCACTTTCATGGTACCCAAAAATCTACCTGGTATTTTATTATCTTTTAAATCCATACTCCGACTTGACGAATCCAAGTTTGAGGAGCTGAGTTCCAAAATTGAACGTTATAATACCAGCGTTATACCTCCAATTATCATATGCCTTATTTTTATTCTAACAATTTCAGATGTGCCCAAGATTATTCCGAATGTCTTGAGTAATGGAATTTATTTAGTGGCGGTCTGGGAGGTTTTTTTCGTTTCATATGTATATCTTTTAGTGGCTACTGGAATTTGGCTTGGAATCTCAATTTGGATAACTATTTTTCTAATATCAAAACAGCCTTTAAGCATTGAACTTTCAACAGGGCTTATAATGAAATTTAGGGGGCTATCAATTCTTACCCTTTGGTTCTCTTTTTTTTATTTTTTAGCGATTTCAATAGGGCTAGCCGTTAATATAATTGGTTCTTCCCCTGTGCAACCGTTTGATTTCCTTTTTTCACCCTTAATGTTCTTCGTTTTACTTGGCCTGATTCTTTTCTTACTTCCTTTTTATAACATTCACAGAACATTATTGGGAATTAAGAAAAATGAGTTGCTTAAGATAGAGGGCGATTATCAAAGACTTTTAACAGATTTTGAATGTATTTTAAAAACTGTAGAAAAACCAGTCACAAGTTCAAATATGATTGAAGCAATGGCTTCCTTCATGTATTTGCAAATGAAAGAAAAAACTGTAAAAGCTTCTCCTGTGTGGCCCATTGATGTAAGTTTCATAACCAAATTATTGAGTATGATTCTCATCCCTGCAACGGTAAGAATATCCGTAGAGATCTTCAATAGATTCTATTTAAAATAAAATATTTATTGTACTCTAATCGTTCCTGCATCTCAATTCGTATTTATTTATTAAAAAGTAGGAAAGCAACGTGCTCACCTGTACCTGCAGCCTGATTATTGATCATTGGCCACGCTAGCAACCAGCCATCCATACTACTGACTATATCCTCCACTGGGTCCCCCCAGCCATTCAATATCTTCCCGATTACTTGACCTTTTTTTACTGGGTCGCCAACATTAACTAATGTACTAACTATTCCTCCCTTGTTTGCATTGATTTCAGTTCGGCTTAATTTACCTTCAATTACATGAACTCCTTCTTGAGGCTCAATTTCCCCATTTATCATGCCTAGGGCTTTCATAACATTTAGAACGCCTCTTAACCCAACTTCAACTGCGTTCTGACTTATTGCTCTCCAGGGAGTCAGTTCAATCACCAGAGCAGGTTTTCCGATTTTTCCCGCTTCATCAGTCATGGTGCCTGTGCGGTGTGCTTCATGCTCTAATATCATCTCGACTGTTGTAATTCCGAAAGCTTCTGCCATCATCCGACTTTGCTTAAAAGCCTCCTCCCCTTCCTTCCCTTTAATAATAGAGAAATACATCGAGGAGGCAACGTTACAGTGGAAATCGATGAGGTAGTCGCATTTCTTTACTCCTTCCTCGAAGATCAGATTTGCCAACCTATGTGTTAGGAGACCATTGGGATCGCCTGGGAAAACACGATTAATATTGTAACCATCCTCAGGCGTGTAGTATGTTCTACCATTGAATGAAAAAGGGTTGAGTAAAGGTGCGCCAACAACTGTTCCACGTAGTTTCTCAGGATCTATAATTTCCTTAACGATCTTCCATACAACGGGAATACCGGACATCTCCTGCCCATGCATTGCTGCACTTATCCAAAGTACGGGGCCATCCTGTTTTCCTCTAATCGCAAGTAGAGGTATATCTACCGCGGTTCCATCTGATAGATAGAATGTTCCAAGTTTACCCTTTACTCTCTCTCCATTTCTAATGGATATGTCGCCAATTTGAAAGGTATTCACATTAAAACCTCTTTCACTTTAATTTAACGGGTCTGACTATCCTCAACTAATAAATTAATCGGGCGTGTTGTTAAGACCTTATTTTATAAGGTTTTCATATATTTGGAAACCCTTTTGGCTCTCCCAGATGGGAAATATTCTCACATTTTTCTTTCCGCCAAAAGCATACTCCATGACATATTGTGCTACATCGGTAACATCATCAGACTCAAAGATAACAAAGCCAGATAACCCTCCAGACGAGTCAGCGATCATGTGTGGGGGAAATAAAGATTTTACGTATCTACCTTTGGTGCGTCTCTCAGAATCCTTTTCGTAAACCTTCTCATAATTTTCAGGATCTATATCAAAAAAAGCTATAAACTTCAGTTCCAAGCCTCCATATCATCAATTCATAATGGAAAAATAAATCTATACTTAACAGTCTGCTCGTGGAAATCTTCATTCAGTAAACTTATCGGTGCTAAAATTTTTACTTGCCATAAAATAAACCAGAATTAAACCCAATAAAGTCATTCCTGATGAAAATTGAAATGCTCCTTCAGTACCAATCGCCTCTGCAATTAAACCCAGAATTAAGGGATTAATTATCCCACTTAAGTTACCGAACATAGAATAAACGGCCATTGCTGTACCCCTGGAATCCTCCCTCGAGTTTAAAGCGATGTAAATGTGACCTGAGGTTAAGTAGATACCATAAGCAATTCCCTGCAAACCAAGGAGTATACTTACAAGGATCAGTCCACTGGACCAGGAAATACTTAAGATAGTTACTGACGACAACAAAAGTCCGACTAACATCAAGTTAAGAACCCTAAAGCGTCTTGTAAATGAACCCACTGGAAGTCTTACAGCGGTGCTTGCAACCCCTCTTGTTGTGAACCCGACTCCTATCTCAGCTTCGTTTAAACCAATTATACCACCATAAACCGGAAAGAAAAATGTCAAAGCGTTGAACATCAGGACATTTAGGTAATTTGCTACGCCGGCAGCTAGGATTCGCGGATCCTTGACAATCAAGCTAACTTGAATTCTTCTCTGATTTTCTCTCTTCTCAACACGGCTGCTAACGAACAGGATAATGATGATGCTTAATAATGCAAAAAAGCTGCTAAGAATGAAACTTATCCTCGGTTCATAGAAATTTGCTGTTAAACCCCCTAATAGGGGGCCGATCGTAAAACCCAGCCCCATAGAGGTCATGTACATTCCCTGAGCAGTACTCAGATTAGCTGGATCCGCGATCTCAGTCATTAAGAGGAACCCATTCGAAAACACTAAGCCCATTCCCAACCCCAATAATGCCCTTATGGGATACAGATGAAGGGGGGATGACGAGACCATGTAAAAAAGAGGAACTAGAATAAAGATTAAAAGACCTGGAATCATCATCACTTTTCTACCAAATCTATCAGATAATCTCCCAAAAGGTAAGGAAAATAGTAGCATCGCAATCGCCGAGACAGAGCCATAGGAACCTAGTATGCTTAGACTCGCTCCAATCTTTTGAGCAAAACTAGGGAAAATAGGGATCACTGTGCTGTGGCTTGCATCTGCGAAGAAAATAGCTAGGCTAAGAAGCATCACTTTTCTTGTAAAGCCTTCAAGCCTAGGTAATCCCATCTCTTTCAAGAGTTACATATCTGTTTTAAAAATGCTAGTTCGCACGCGAGGTGTAGTGGATATGCATACGAATGCCGATTTTATCGATTCCTCATCCATTCATGGTATCGGATGAAGCCATTTAGACTTGTAAGATGAGTAGAAATCCCTTGTTTGTATTCATCGAGCATTGGATCCATATCTTTTATTCTGTTAAAGATTTTTTCGGGGGAAAGATTTTCTTTCAAACCATTTTCTGTTATAGTGTTCCATAACTCAATTTGTTCTTTATACATCAACAGTTTTTCCTCCCCCTCACTTGTGAATCCACTGTGACTGTAGCATACGACCTCCGGGTTCAGGGATATCAGCTTGTCTAGGCTTTCAATAGCCTTTGGTGGGTTAAACGGAGGAGGGGTAGTTGGAAAAATCTTTCCTGTTTTATGGTCGTATAAACCACCTGCATCTCCAAGTATTAGAATTTTGAACTCTGGTATGAAGAATACTTGATGGTGGTTTGCGTGACCTGGGGTCCAGATAACCCTTATAGAGAGCTCTCCAAGGTCCAATGACTCCAAATCCTCTGACTGCCTTACTCTATCACTTTTTATCCTGTGAATTTCACCATATCCGTCAACAACCTCTTTTCCAAGCAAATTTCTTGAAGCTTCCACTAATTTACTTGGGTCAATAATGTGTTGTTGTCCTCTTGGATGAACGTATATAATGGCTTCATGAAATGTATCTAAAAGCCTCCAGGAACCCCCTGCGTGGTCCAAGTGAATGTGTGATAGGGCCACATATAACGGGTCTGATGACTTGATTTTACTAGCCTTTAAACTGTTTATAACCTTGGTAACCGTTGAAGCAGGCCCTGGGTCAAATATTATACTTGTATCACTTTTCAATACATACGTGCTTAGTTGGTTACCCTGTCCTTCTAGTGATGTTTCGATACTGTGGAAGCCTTCTGGTATGTCTACGCTCATGTACTTTTTACTAATCATTCATTATTTAATAATTGCATAACCAGTTTTTTTGTACCTCAAGGCTTTCGAGGGAATCTTCAAATTTACAGAAAAGTGTTATTAATTTATTTAAAAATAATTTAACTGTATGAAACATGCTTTTTTAATAAATTTCCTAAGGTTTTTTGGAATATTATCAGTTCTTTTTGGAGTTCTTGGTATGGGTTCTGGATTATATGTTTACTACCAAGTTAAACCAAAAATGGAAAACCTTCCTATGATAATCGAGGACGCATATTCCAGCATAAATATAAAGTCAGAAGATGTAATAGTGCTTCTAAACGAAGGGGGGGATTTATTAAACGATATTGCCGATAAAGGCAACTTTTCAATAATATGGTGGAGGCCCTTTGCAGATTTTGATAAGGAGCTTCGATTCATAGCAGAATCATTTCATAACGGGACAATAGAACTAGAAGCCAATATCTCTAACTTGGAAACGTTAAAAGATGACCTTTTGAAGCAAATCAGTCAATTAGAAAGCATGTTAATGATCCTAGTTGTATATTTCTCCTTATTACACTTCATTTTCATAGTAACTGGATTATCATTGTTTTACATTGGGGGCTTCATTAAACAAAACACCTTGTTTTTAGAAAAAATAATTGAAGAAAGAAAAGAAGAGAAAATTGAGGATGCGCCAGAATCTAAAGTTCAGGATGAAACCGAAGAGGATCCGTATGAAATTTTGAAAATACGTCTACAGATTGGTGAAATCAGTCAAGAAGAATATGATGAACTTTACAGTAAGTTACTTAAGGAAAAAAACCTGGGATCAGAAGAGGATTAATTTTAAATCACTTCAACTTTTACTTGGTTGATGGATTCTGTACATGACAATAATTGCGCACGCGCATATTCACACCATGAGTAAACCCAGCCATACAATAGAGGCGTTAAAACATGCATTAAAATGGTACAGGGAACATATCTAGGGTAATTATCACGCATTTCAGAGACTTTGGATTCCAAATGCATATAACGATTGAAGGGGCGAAAGAGAACAATCTCAAGGACATATCACTTGAGATAGAAGATGGTTTAACTGTAGTCACAGGAGTCTCAGGGTCTGGTAAGACCAGTCTTGTTTTTGATACAATCTACCACGAGGCTAGAAGAAGATTTCAAGAGGTTTACGCTTTTGGTTCAAGTAATCAATTATTATATCCTGCAAATGTTGAATCAATAAAAGGTTTAGGTCCCGCAGTGGCTGTAGGGCAAAACCTACTCAACAGGAACCCAAACTCCACCCTAGCCTCAGCCTCTGGCCTCCATCCCTTTCTGAGGATTCTATATGCGCGGTTCGGTGAAAGAAGTTGCTCAAACTGTGAGAAACGGCTACGAACCTACACAGAAGATGAAATTATTGAAAAAATTATGGCAATCCTCCCAAAAAATCCAAGGATATTCTCTCAGCTAGTAAATGACGTAAAGGGAAGTCACAAAACCCTTCTGAACTTTCTTGTCTCAAAGTTTGGAACCGACGCCATCCTTGTAGATGATGAGTTATGGAATGGAAAGGACCTGATTCCCCAAGAGAAACACAACATTAAGATCCTGCTTGGAGACTTGACGGAAGAATCAGATCTCCAAGAAATCCGAGCAATGATCCACAGTGGCTGGGCTTTAGGAAGCAGTATAATAGAAGTAAGAGCGGACAGCGTCCAAAAATACTCCAGAACAAATGTTTGCAGCAATTGTGGAAACTGGTTCAGAGAAGTCGACCCATCAAACTTTCACCAGAAATGTCCCCACTGTGAAGGCTGTGGATGTGAAAGATGTAAATACACTGGCATTCACCCCGAAGCAGCATCAATCACATTTGCAGGATTAAACTTCATTGAAATACTATCCTTGACCATAGATGAGCTCAACCAACTTTTTACAGGGCATGTGTTACCTGGATCTTCACTAAGACTTAACCAGGAGATAAAACGCAGAGTAAATGCTCTTACCAAAGTTGGATTGGGGTACATCAAGTTAAACCGGGCATCCCCCTCTTTATCAAGGGGAGAGGCTCAAAGGGTTAGATTAGCTGTCTCCTTAACAAGCGAACTTGAAGATATTCTGCATATTCTAGATGAACCTACCATAGGTCAACATCCCGCTGATGTAGCAAGATTTACTCCTGTCTTAAGAGAAATTAAAGGCCCCGTATTATTCGTAGAGCACGACCGAATGGCCGCCTCTGCGGCAGACCATGTGATAGAGCTGGGGCCAGGCGCTGGAGTTAACGGTGGAGACATAGTCTTCAAGGGCTGCCCAGTGGAACTATGGGAGGCAAACACTAGCACAGGAAGGTTTTTTAGCTTAAGGGAAAGGGTTGAACCTCCAGAGCCAAGGCCTAAACCTGTGAAATTTTTAGAAATCCACGGAGCTAACAAACACAACCTTAAGGATATTGACGCCTTTTTCCCTTTAGAAAGAATAACGGCTGTTACAGGGGTCTCTGGCTCAGGGAAAACCACATTAGTAAACGATGTCTTGCATTCAAGTCTCCAGACTGGAACATCAACTGGTTGCATCGAAATAGTTGGGGCAGATCTAATTGTTGAATCAATACTCGTTGATCAAGGCCCCATTGGAAGGAATCCAAGATCAATACCCGCTACTTACACCAAACTTAGTGAAATCATTAGGAAATTATACTCTGAGAAAACTGGATTATCTCCCAGTTTTTATAGTTTTAACCGAGAGGAGGGAGCCTGTCCCCGTTGTAAAGGTATGGGCGCTATCGAAGTAAAGATGAGGTATCTCCCATCAACCTGGATCAAGTGTAGAGACTGCAACGGGAAACGTTTCAAGCAAGAGATTTTAGAGAAGAAAATACGCTTCGGAGATAGAGAAATCTCCATTGCAGAATTATATGATCTCTCAGTAGAACAGGCGCACTCAATCTTAATTGATGCAGATATTGAAGAAAAGAATAGGCAAAAAGCTGTTCGCATCCTTAAAGCTCTTTTGGATATGGGTTTAGGCTACTTAATTCTAGGACAACCAAGCCCAACCCTCTCCGGAGGAGAAGCTCAACGTGTGAAACTAGCCAAGTTCCTTGGGAGACAACTCAATGATAGACTAATAATTCTGGACGAACCCTCAACAGGACTCCACCCTCAAGATTTGAAAGGATTGATTAAAATACTGGATGGCCTAGCACGCAACGGAACCACAGTAATATTTGTTGAACACAACACCGATTTAATCAGAGCAGCTGATTGGGTTATAGACTTGGGCCCGGGGGCAGGTCCCCTAGGAGGAGAAATAATCTATAATGGAAATTTAGGCGGATTAGACGACGCAACATCAAAAACCAAAGATGCTCTACTCAACGAAGAGAACCTCAAGCCAATAGCCAAATCACCAAAAATAAGGCGTTTTTCCGAGAGTATTCATGTAAAAGGGGGTAAAGTTAATAACCTAAAAAATATCGAGGTTAAAATCCCCAAAAACAAGATTACCATAGTTACCGGAGTATCCGGAGCAGGAAAAAGCAGTCTTGTTGATGGAATTCTCCTTGCAGAGGCTGAGAGAAGATACCTGGAGACTCTGAGCTTATATGAACGACAGGGAATACAAGAGGGAACTGAAGTTCTTGCAGACTCCGTAAACGGTTTAGGAGTAACACTTACTGTAACCCCTGAACGTAAGCTATACGAAAGAAGATCCACAGTAGGGGCCTCCACTGAAATAAATTATCACCTCGCCGCTTTAATGAGTTCCATTGGAGAGCGAAACTGCCCCAAATGTAGTTCTAAGATGGATAGGAATGACCAGTGGACGTGTCCAAGTTGCAGAATGATAATACCAACTGAATCTCCGAGAATGTTTGACCCTACGAATTACAGGGCAGCCTGCCTGACCTGTCATGGAGTAGGAAGCCTACAAACTCCACGACCTAAAAAACTCATCATTGATGATTCTAAACCACTTTGCGGAGGAGCAATGTACAGCCCGGGCTTCTTCCCTCAGGGATACCTTTGTCAACCTGGAAATGGTGGCTACGATATAGTCCAGGCTTTTGCATCAAGACACGGATTCGATCCAGCAACCACCCCATGGCATAAAGTCCCCCAGAATGTGCGTGACATGTTTTACTTCGGAGACCCTGAACCGATTGAAGTGACCTTCAGAAGTAAAAGCGGTAGAACTAATACAAGAACCGTCAACTTCAATGGTTTCTACGGATGGATACGCGATTGGGATGTAGGAGGAACCTACACCGACAACGTGGATTGCCCCGAATGCAAAGGTGCAAAACTTAGACAGGATTACTTAAAGATTAAACTGAACGGTTTAAACATCCATGAGCTTCAGGAAAAATCCCTAAGAGATTTACATGAATTCATGAACAATATTAGTCTAGACGATTCTCACCCCTTGAAATATAATCTCGAAATTGTTCAAAGAAGATTAAGATTCCTAACTCAGGTCGGTTTAAAATATGTTAATCTGAATAGAGTTTCAGCGAGTTTATCCGCAGGTGAAGCCCAAAGAACAAAACTTGCAGGAATATTAGGTAGTGGAATCACCAGCCTAACAATCCTCCTTGATGAGCCTTCACGAGGACTACATCCTTCCGAAGTCGCAAATTTAATCGACGCGTTAAAAGAGTTAAGAGACCACGGAAACACAGTAATAATAGTTGAACACGACCTACAGATAATCCGAGAAGCAGATCACATAATAGACATGGGCCCAGGAGCAGGAACTCTAGGTGGAGAAATAATCGCTCAAGGACCTCCCGATACACTAGCGGAAACCATCACTCCCACAGGACGCTGGCTAGCAACAGATAAAAAAACAATAAAAAAACACCGTATCAGAACCCTCCGCGACTGGATGGTAGTGAAAGGGGCAAAGCAACATAATCTAAAAGGCGAAACCATAAGAATACCCTTAGCCTCACTTGTAGGCATCTGCGGTGTCTCCGGATCGGGGAAAAGCACCCTCATAACCAACACAATCGGACGAACCCTCGCCCCGACTAAACACACAACAAGCGTTGCTAGGGAACCCCTCACACCAGGAATCCACGAAGCAATCATAAACCCCCCCGAAAACGTGATCATCCTAGATCAAACAAAGTCCAATATCAGAAGCCCAATTACCTACCTGAACCTCCGTCAAAAGCTGCATAAGACTTACGCTGAAACCCCTGACGCCCAAGACAAAGGATTAAGTGCAAAAGCTCTCAGAAAACCTTGCTCTGTCTGCAACGGAAAAGGAGAAACAAGAATAAAGATGGGTTTTCTTCCAGACATTTATACAAAATGTGAAACCTGTAAAGGAACGGGCTACAGTCCAGAAGCGTGGACGGTCAAGATAAAAGGTGTTAGTCTTCCCGAACTAATCAACTTAACAATAAGCCAAGCATACGTGCTTTTCGAAGACAAACCAAACATTGCAAGAATCTTGAAAGCAGCCATAAACGTTGGCCTAGGCTACCTAACACTCCATCAACCAGCGCACAGCCTCTCAGGGGGCGAGGCACAAAGACTTAAGATTGCTAAAGAATTATCCAAGAAAACGGGGAAAAACACATTATACATCCTTGATGAACCGTCTGTAGGTCAACACATGGATGATATCACAAGACTTGTTGGGATTCTTCAGGAAATTGTTGACCAAGGACACAGTGTAATACTGATAGAACACCACCCCCACATCTTAGCAAACTGTGATTACCTAATTGAACTAGGACCTGAAGGAGGTAGTGAGGGAGGATACGTGGTTGCTAAAGGAAACCCGGATGAATTTATCAAAACAGACTCCCCCACCTCAGGTTACCTAAAAGAGATCATAGGTGAGAAATAATGACTTGGCCCCCGCTACTTCTTACAGATGAATCCCCTTCCTTAAGGTTCCTTGTCCTGAAGAAACTATTAAAAATAGATGATGAGGAAACAAAAGAACTGGAAAAAGAAAGGTTGAGTGATCCCTTAGTCACCGAGCTCATTAAACTTCAAAATCACGACGGATCATGGGGAAAAGGAACCCTTCCGGGTAATACGAGCACCTCAAAAACCCAGCTAACCTCTCAGGCATTAACAAGACTCGGTAGCATCGGGTTTAACTCTGATTTTGAACCTGTCCGAAAAGGTGCCGAGTATCTTTTCAAGCAGCAAAAAGAGGACGGTTCATGGCCTCTAGGGAGTTATTCCACAGATTCTGAGGGAAGAGAGAATTACGATACGATGAGCCTTCAAACATCAATACCCTTGAGAGGGCTCGCTGAATGCCAATATGGCACTTGCAAGAAGGCTGAAAAGGCTTACGAATGGCTCCTTAACCAAAGACTTGATGATGGAGCATGGCCAACGGGGATCGCGCATGGAAACTATGGTTACGTTGCTGGATACAGGAGGTTACCTCACAGCAGATGGGGGTGTAGAAGCAACACAGTTTCAGCTTTAATATGCCTGAGCCTTCATCCTCATAGATGTAAAGTCGATGAATCCCGGAAAGCTTTAGATCTGCTTCTGGGAACAGAATCTTCGGAAAGGCAATATTTAGGGTATTATGTGGCAAGAACCATGGGTTACGAGCCGAGTGGAGGTTTTCTAACATATTATGCACGCAACGATGTTGCTCAAACCATCAAGTTATGCAGTAGAATAGGTGCATCAACAAGTGATTCTAGAGTAGCTGAACTTCTGGAACTGATTGATTCATTTAGGGGGCAGTACGGCTTATGGGAATATTTACCAGTGCCCCAGGCCAGCAGATGGGTTACATACGACCTATCTTTAAGCTTATCAGGACTTGACCAAGAGACCGACTGGCTCTCTCTTCAACCTAGAACGCCTTTCCAAACATATCCTAAAAAAAGAAGAAGGTACTAAACGAAAATTAAAAGAGCAGCGTCATGAGCGAGCCAGCATGTTAATTGTTCGAGCAGCCTTATACGCCACAGGAAAAGTGTCGAATACCCCTCTAAAGCTTCTTCCCCCCACCCTCTCAAAGATAGGTAGCACATCGATATAATCTGCAAGCCGGACATGTGACAAAGTGACTTCAACTGTGATAGGGGAATCAATTCTGAAGGGTTTAATCTTGTGTATGTTTTCTATCGCCTCTGATGCTTTTTCTTTAATAAGTTTAAACGCGTTTTCTGGCTGCAAGCACCTGGCTGATTTCCACCCATACCCCCACTTCACAATAGCTGTTGAAATGTTTGGTATAAGTTCTTTCGCTTCCTTAACAACGGCGTCATCCCCGGAGACGAATATCACAGGTATATCAAAATACCCTGCTAATGCTGCCCCAAGCCCAGCCTCGCCCATCTCCAACCCATTCATCTTAATGCTTTCAATGACGTTTGACCATGTATGGGCTAGTATTGCATTCGGGGTTCCAGCTTTAGCATGGTACCCAACATACAGAACTGCATCATACTCCCCGTTGAAGCCCCCCATTGGGCCGTAAGGTTTTGGGGTACCTCTTAAAAGAGTTGCTTCTTTGTTAAGGTCTTCTGGTTTAATGTTGTTTTTCCTCGCATGCGCATCCCTAACAACAATCTCCTTAACCCCTGCCTCTAAAACCCCCTCAATTGCAGCGTTGACGTCGTTGGCAGTCAGCCTTCTCCCTTGCTGGTATTCGCTGTTCAAACCGGAACTCCCGGTCTGCTCCCAGTCAACTATCCCGGAGATACCCTCCATATCCGCGGAGATAAAAACCTTCAAACCTTTAGTCATTTGATTCAACTATTAACAATTAGTGAACCTGTATTTTAATCAGTTTAGATAAGTGAACTTTCTAATGCGGACGCTCTTTCACCATAATGGTCAAGAAACTGTTTATTCAACTCAACCCATAGCTGGTTAAGTTCAGCCTCAAATCTAACGGATCTCTGGTATGCGTGGCTCAAATCTTCAATTTCATTCACGTGAAAGGCGAGTACCCTTGTATTGATCTCATCCGGGGAAGCATCGCTGATCAACTGTTTCAACCTCCCTTCGGTTCCCTTTGCCATAGACATAACCCCTCCTAGACGAACCGTTTTCCCATATTTTTTTGACCTTTTACACATCTCGGTAACAATTTCAATAACCCTAGGGCTTGATACAGGTTGACCCAAGCTCTTGGAGAGATCGGTGGTACCAACAACTATCCTATCCACTTGCGACATCTCGCCTATCTCTAAAATCTTTTCCAGATTCTCGAAAGCTGTAATTGATTCCAAGTTAACTGAGACGCTCTTCTGCCCCATAACCTCTAAACCCATGATGGTTTCCAAAGCTTGAACAAATTTTAGCACGCCAAAAGGGGATTCAACCATAGGTCCAATAACCCCTTGAGCATCAAGTCTCAAAAAAGTCCTAATGTCATTCTTGGCGTCTGGACCTCCGACTTTTACATGAAGAGGTAGAATCCCTTCAATTATTCTGTTTTTAACCCACTCAATGAATTCCCAGGAATGACCGCTATCCTCTGTACTAAGTTTAACCCCAACGCACCCTTGTCCCTTTTTTAACTCGGATAAATTGGTTCTAAGCTTTTTAATTCTGTTAACGTGATCCAGTTTCAATTTTTCTTCATTAGTCAATAAGCAGCTTTAACTTAAAAGAATGGATGCGCCGACTCTAGATAACTAAATTTATGTTCGCATACATCTCATAAGGAGACTAATGGGAAAAACTATTGCTGAGAAAATATTCTCTCGGGCATCAAATAGTGATGTTGAAGCCGGTGACATTGTAACCGCTAAAGTTGATCTACATTACAATCTTGAAACTTGGCTTGTGGAGGTTCATGAAAAAATCATCGAGTCAGGGCTTATCAATGGCTTGAGTAAACTAGCCGATCCAGATAGAATAGCAATAATGTTAGGGGACCATGAGGGGTGTCACGCGAATCCGAAGGACGTAACCGACTATAAAAAATCCAGAGAGCTGGCTAAACGGTACGGTATTTCTAAATTATACGAGATTAACACGGGTCTCGCCCACGTTACAGTACCCGAGGAGGGGCTGGCAAGACCCGGTATGTTGGTATGCGGTAAGGATTCTCATACAACGGTATGTGGTGCTGTCAACAGCTTAGGGGTTCCCGTAACAACAACTGAAACAGCTTGGATTTACCACACTGGAGAATTATGGTTCAGGGTTCCCGAGTCAATTAAATACGTATGTGAGGGAAAAATGCAGGACGGGGTTGTATCGAAAGACATATTTCTCTATACTATTGGAAAATACACCCCCTCATTAGCCCAGTACAAATCACTAGAGTGGAAGGGGCCCCTTATTGAAAAAATGGGAATGGATGGAAGACTCACCCTTGCATGCCAATCCTTAGAGTTGGGGGCTAAATGCGCGCCCTTTGAAGCGGATGAGGTTTGCATCAATTACGTCAAGACCACTCCTCTTAGGAACGAACCCTTCTGGCCAACAAACGCAGATCCCGAAGCCGAGTATGAAGAGGTAATCGAAGAGGATTTTAGTTACTTGGAGCCACAGGTAGCCTTACCCCACGGCTTCGAAGAAGTCAAACCCGTAACAGAAGTCGAGGGAATACCGGTTGATCAATGCAATTTTGGATCCTGCGCCAACAGTAGATATGATGACTTGGAAATTTTCGCTCGAGTCGTTAAGAACAGAAAGGTGAAAGCCAGAACAATTGTCTCCCCTGGCAGCTGGAAAATATACAGAAGAGCATTGAAAAACGGGGTGCTCGAAGTCCTTGTAGATGCCGATGTCATGGTAATGGCTCCAAGCTGCTTGCCATGCGACGGCCGTGGTGCCTGCATAGCAGACGGGGAAGTAGCAATCGGTTCAACCACACGTAATTTTAAGGGAAGGTATGGGACACCAGAATCCTCAATATACCTGGCCTCCCCTGCCACAGTCGCAGCTTCTGCTGTGAAGGGAGAGATCACTGACCCAAGGGAACTTCTATGAGGTGACAAGATGAATAATCTAGAGACGATAAGGGGAAGGGTTTGGAAGTTTGGTGACAATATTAGTACCACTGACATAACTCCATACGAGCTTTACTGGGGGGTCGAACTTTCATGGAGGGACATGGCTTTTGAAGCCCTTAGACCGGGGTGGAAGGATCATGTAAAACCTGGAGATTGCATCGTTGCCGGTGAAAATTTTGGCTTTGGATCCCATAGGGCAAGTGCAAACGAAGTAATGGAGGAGCTTAAGATAGGATGTATAGTTGCTGATTCCATCTCACGAATCTTTTACAGAAACACCATATCGATGGGCTTCCCAGCATTTTCCTGCCCAGGGGTCAGCGAAATTTTCAGTGAAGGAGACGTATTAGAGCTAAATGTAAGGGAAGGAAAAGTCACAAACATAACAACTGGTGAAACAATATTAGGGAAGAAATATCCACCACAGATACTGGAAATACTTGCTTCGGGAGGATTAATGAAACTCATCGTGGAAAGAGAGAGCAAGGAACGTAACTAGCTACTGTTTATTTTAGTTCTTTCACCATGGATACGCTATCGATGTACTGTCCCTTGAATAATGCCCCATTAGGTATTCTCCCAACCTCTCTGTAACCTAGTTTACTATACAAATGAATGGCGTTTTTATTTGAATCAAAGACTTCCAAGTAGATAATTTCAACACCTAGCTTTTCTGCATGTGGTTCAGCTTCCATTAACAACTCATAACCTATGCCAATGTTCCTATACCCTTTCTTCACAGATATTCCAAGGTTACCCACATGCCTCAAACGCCCAGCCCTAGGGGACACAAATACCTGCCCAACCATTCTACCCTCAACATCTGCAACAATCACTGCAAGGCGCCCCTTCTCCAAACCGCTCAAACAACTTGCCAGCCAATCAACCTCCTCCTCTCTGGTCATCTTGTTATCTTTGGCGATTGGTGCTTCCTCTTCAACTAGACTGTTAATGAAGTCAAGCATGTCATCAAGATCCTCCCATCTAGGATTTCTAAGCGTTACATCTCTACCATCCTTTGCAGTAAAACTTCTGAAAAACAGACCCGCCTTCAAGGCACATCACCCTTAAGATGATGGGTTTACCATATAAGTTAGCGGAATAGTGCAAGTCCTTAATTAGGCATGAAACTTGTTAACGTTGCGTGTAATCTGATTTTTCATTTATTATAGATATGGCTAGTTTAACTGCATTCACGATGTATTTTCTACATTTTACTTCCCAGAAATTTCTCTCTTGAAAAATTGTTAAATCTTCAGGGGTATCAAGCTCTAAACCCAACAGTTCCGAACAAGTAATGTCATTATGGAGTTCCATCCAGTTTTCAATGAATAGTCTACTATACCAATACGGTTTTCTGACGGAAGTGACCGGTTTATTTCTGCCAAACCATAATCCGAGACCCATAATTGCACCCGTTACTGCACCGCATATCTGACCTGTGCGGCCTACCCCCGCCGCCATACCGGTAGCTATAGCTGGAATATATTCGGATTCTACCTCCTTAGCGTCTGCTAGTGTTTTAAGGACTGCTTCCACACATAGGAAGTCCTGATCGACGTATTTTGTTACCTCTTCAACGGCTTCATCTTCACTTAGCGCCATACACGTTCTCCTTTCTGAAATTTACAGAAATTAAGAGTTAAAAAGGTATTAAATCTCGCGTACGCTTCGTTATCAGTGCACCCTTACGGCCACTGCTCTTACTATGTCTGCAGTGTTTTCACACCAGTCTGCTATCATCTCGACTGAGTCTAAGAACTCGTTAAGTAGTATCAATATGCCTACTTTGTATTCTGGATAGTCTAGGTATGCTAAATGTTCTCTACAGGCACTGTATTGTTCATCGATCTCTTCTTCAAGAATTTCAACCTCGTTACTTAACTCGATTGCCTGTGATGCATCCGTTGAGAGAGTCTCTATGCTATTACAGAGAACTGTAACACAACTCACATTTGTTTTACACATATTGCTTATACACGTCTTCATACCATCTGGAAAAGTATCAATCGGTAAAAGCAACAGTATTCTCCCTGATTCCCTAGCCCAGTCCGCAATCCAGTCAACCGCTCTCACCAGTTCCATGAGGTCCTCTCGCTCAATTGGGAAAATGTCTCGTTTAGTTAGTTCGTCCACCATGTCTCTTCTTATTTGATCAGCTCTTTTTTCCAGGTCAGCTATCCTATTATATAGATCGTTTTTATCTGCTTCACCTTCACATGCGTCACAGACCATGTTGTAGAGTTCTTCCACAGCATTCTTAGTTATATTGAGGTGCTCCTGTACCATGTTTATGACAGTTAGGTTTCTTCTATCCCCGAACCATCTCTCTAACCAACCTCTACTCATGAATCATCCCTCTTTCATTATGCATTTTAAGAATAAATAAATTTAAGACCACATTCTACACGTTACTTGCCTGTTTACGTACACACTTATGAAAACATTAACTAAATAATAATCTGTACTATGCCCCCAACAAAACCACTACACCCTTAATTCCTCCCATCACACATTCGGGATTTCGTACATCTTGGACGTCAAGAGCTATCAATTTTTTTTAACTTAGGAGTGGCAGTCATTTTTTATCTTTGTCCTGCCAATATTATAGAAAGATTTGAGCGTAAAATACAGAAACATCCTAGGCGCTTTTATAGCGATCTATTTCTTTATTTCAGGAATCGTTCTAATAAAATGCTCTGCAGTAATAATGGGTGAATCCTTAGCTGAAAAAATAGTACTTTTAATAAAGGATACTACTAGCGGGGTTTTCGCTGGCTGGCTCTCCACAGCTTTGCTTCATAGTAGTGGGGCTTTTGATTCGATTGTAGTTGCATTAACATCCTCAGGAGTTATGCCAATGTCCCTTGCAGTAGCCTCAATAATTGGAGCAGAATTTGGAACCTCTGTGACGCCTTTTCTAGTTTCTGTACTAGGACATATAAGAAAAAGAGAAAGACTGTCTGTTAGCTTCACAATAACAATGAGTCACGTGCTCTAAAATNNGCTACAATTTACTTACTTTAATGTTGTTTTATCCTACCGAACTGTTCTTCGGACTTTTCACAAATATTGCTTGGAAAGGCAGCTCAATATTCCTAAAAGCAACCTTCCTAAAAACGGTTCCAGACTTAATTGAACTTATAACTCCTTGGGTTAAACCCCTTCTAACCTTCATTCCGGCTTGGATTGGCCTAGTTATTGGAGCAGGAATGTTGGTCGCATCCCTCGCAGGTGTAGAAAGGTATATGACAGCAATCTTCAGCATGCCCCGTTCATGGAACATTTTACGAGCTACCTTCATGAAACCTTATCGCGCTTTTTTGGCAGGGTTTATTTTCACAATCTTTGTTCCAAGCACCACAGTCATGGTGTCCCTTTTAATCCCTTTAGCAGAAAGCGGTGCCATATTAGCAGATTACTACATTTTACCATATATTCTCGGTGCCAACATCGGAACCGTGTTTGACGTCATGATAGCGGCTATTGCTACTGGGAACCCAATATCCTTGGGTTTGTGGCTTGTACACTTTTCAATAAATATTATTGGAGCTGTAATCTTTTTCCCCTTATTGAAACCATTTAGCGCTCTTGTTCGACGCTCAGCAGAACTTATTGCAGCGTCGCCTAAAATAACTTTAATAATTGTTCTGATACTTCATGGTTTACCCTTAATTATTTTGATTACTTACATTTTCTAAAAGTATAGTTTATATTCAAATTAAAGAACCATAGTTTGGAAATATGGCAAGGAGAATAATTGATTTCTTTTCACCTTCAAGGGGTAAAAAAGTAATTGTGATGTTAGAGAAACATCTACAACTCACAATGGACGCTGTAACAAATCTCTGCCAAATGGTGGAAGCATCGGCTAACTCTATTGAAAACTCTGAAGGGATCTACAAGTCCATAAGTCGGCTAGAGATGGAGGCTGATAACCTTCGACGAGAAATGGTTCTAGAGTTAACAGAAAGCGAAATGTTCCCCGAGGAAAGGGAAGACTTGATGGAACTTGTCAGGGCAGTTGATTGGATAGCAGATTGGGCAAAAGAAGCAGGCAGGATATTAATGATAATTCCGTTTGATAAAGCCCCTAAAGAGTTAAGGCAGTCCGTTAGTGATATGTGCAAAGCAAACACCCAATGCGTAAGGGTCTTGATTGAAAGTATACAAGCTCTTCTTAGAAATCCTGAAAAAGTAATTGACCTAGCTAATGAAGTTGAGCTATTTGAAGAAGACATTGACGACCTATACGAAATATCACGCCAACACATAGCAGAACTGGAGTTCCCAGAATTTACTAC
>JABAHP010000531.1_pt5 | contig 34745 bp, 25 predicted proteins | sample 7062081 | NCBI WGS metagenome assembly JABAHP01 (sample SAMN14534357, study PRJNA622989) | marine sediment metagenome | biome: marine biome [ENVO:00000428]; feature: marine pelagic biome [ENVO:01000023]; material: deep marine sediment [ENVO:00002113] | place: India: Gulf of Kutch | collected...
AGAATCATAGCCGGCACCAAGCGCCGGATACAGATAATTATGGCTCCCTACTATCGCCGAGTCATAAACGCAACAGGTATAATTCTACACACCGCTCTCGGCCGTGCGGTTCTTGCCCCACAGGCACTGCAACAGATTCGGGAACATCTTCAGGGTTACTCACTGCTCCAATCGGATATTGAAACCGGTAAACGCTCAAAACGCGATGAGCAAATTGAATGGTTGTTGCAGCAACTAACCGGTGCCGAGGCGGCTACAATCGTGAATAATAATGCCGCTGCTACTTTTATTGTATTGAATACCGTGGCAAGAGATAAAGAAGTTATCGTCTCTCGCGGTCAGCTTGTTGAAATAGGCGGTTCATTTCGCCTGCCGGATGTTATGGCCTTTAGTGGCGCCAGGCTTGTTGAGGTCGGAACCACAAACAAAACGCACCCTGAAGATTATACCAATGCCATTACCGAAAACACCGCAGCAATCCTCCGTGTCCATCCAAGCAATTACAAAATTCAGGGATTTACCTCAGAGGTGCCCCTCGATAAACTCGTTGAGATCGCACACTCGCACAAATTGATTATGATTGATGATGTTGGTGCCGGTGCCCTTGTAGACTTTTCTCGTTTCGGATTTGCCCCGGAACCGACGCTTATGGAATCGATTAGCACAGGTGTGGATATTGTCACCTCAAGCACCGACAAACTGATTGGAGCCTCCCAGGGAGGAATCATCCTCGGCAAAGCCAAATTGATAAATGCCATTCGAAAGAACCAGTTTGCCAGGGTTCTCCGTGTTGGAAAACTCACGCTGGCAGTGCTGGAAGCTACTTTGAAGCTTTTTCTCGATGAGGCCGTCGCTCTTTGTGAAGTTCCCACTTTGCAGATGCTTAGGCGTGATCTGTCCGAAATCACCGACCAGGCTGAGCAAATAGCCTCAGATTTGGCAAATGGCACTTCTAATGCGGACGTTGCAACTACCGCTGGTTTTTCGCAAACAGGCAGCGGTTCCTTACCTGCTCAAAACCTCGCGACAACACTCGTAACCATACGCCCAAAGGAAATCAGCGCAGAGTCACTGGCAAGGCAACTTCGAAGCCGGAACATCCCGATCTTCACTCGCATTCAAAACGACCAGGTTCTCATCGATCCCCGTACTCTGCGCAAAGGGGACGATAAGATAATTCTTGAGGCACTGCTTCAGATACTCGGGCGAAAAGACTAAAAGTTATGAATGCCACACAAACCAATATTACACTTGGTACTGCCGGGCACATAGATCACGGTAAGACTGCATTGATAAAGTGCCTGACCGGCTGTGACACAGACCGGCTCAAAGCCGAAAAGCAGCGCGGAATGTCCATCGACCTTGGCTTTGCACCGTGCAGAATATCCGATATGGAAATCGGAATCGTTGACGTTCCCGGCCATGAGAACTTCATAAAAACAATGGTTGCCGGTGCGAGTAGTATTGATGGTGTTATATTCGTGATTGCCGCCGATGACGGTGTTATGCCGCAAACGCGTGAACATCTTGATATTCTCACATTGCTCGGTGTCAAATACGGCATTGTGGCTCTGGCAAAGGTAGACTGCGTCGAGCCCGAACAGATCGAAAGCGTTTCTGCCGAAGTAAAGGATTTTCTTAAGGGTACGTTTTTAGAGAACGCACCGATTCTTCCTGTTTCCAGCATAACAGGCCAGGGCTTTGATGGTTTCTACGAGGCGCTTAAAGAGTTGATGAATACCATTAAACCCAGGAGTATTGATGGGATATTTCGTATGCCGGTTGAGCGGACATTCTCACTCAAAGGCTATGGAACAGTAGTAACCGGCATTCCCGTTTCAGGTTCGGTTAAAATTGGTGACGAAGTGGTAATCCTGCCTCAGGAAATCAAAGGCCGAATAAGAGCAATACAGGTATACAAGAGAGACAGCGATGTTGCCGTTTCCGGTCAGTGTGCAGCGCTTAATGTTCCTCACTGGGACTATAAAACTATCGTACGCGGCGACGTGGTTACAATCGGCGATTACTTCTCACCGCAGCAGTGGTTTTTGTGTAAACTTCACGTCCTTGACTCACGCGGTTCCGGCCTTAAAACCGGTACCAGCATAAAATTTCATACCGGCACTTCCAACGTTCCTGCCATAATATATCTGCTGGAAGGCAACAAGATTGCTGCCAGCCGGGAATGTCTCGCTCAAGTTAGATTAAACGAGCCCATTGTTGCAGCACCGTGTGATCGTTTTATCCTGCGAACACTTTCCCCCGTCCAGACAATAGGTGGCGGAATGATTATAGAAGCGATTCCAAAGAGGCTGAGGCGAAATCGTCCTGAGGTTCTTCAAGATGCCCTGGATAGAGCAAAGGCAGTCCTTGTTCCGAAAGATTTTGTCGAATACTCTATAAGGACCGGCGAAGCACTTGTCGTTACTGATGCAGAACTTTCACATCGTACAAAGCTACCACAGGAGATGCTAAGAGAAATCCTCGACATACTCATGCACCAGGATAAAGTGCACAATTTGGCACCAAATTCATACATTCATTCTGACACCTTGGTAAAGGTTCAACAACGACTACTTGATATAATCGGAGAGTTCCACAGCAGCAAGCCGGAAAGCCCAGGCATTACAACTAAGCAACTTTGCACAGTGTCCCAGCTTCCAAATGACCTTGTCGATGCTGTTATTGCTTTGCTTATCTCGCAGGGCAAACTCGTCGAAAGAAAGCATCGCCTCGCATTGCCGGAGCATAAAGAGATATTCGATGAAGAACAGCAGAAATTGATTGAGGATATCGAATCACTTTTCAGCAGCCGGCCTTTTAGTCCGCCAAAGGTTGAAGAAATTATAGAATATACCGGAGTTTCCCCAGAAAAGGTGCAGAAAATTCTGCGTATACTAATTGAACAGGAACGGCTTGTGCAGGTCGAAGATAACCTTCTTTTTCATTCTGAGGCCATTGAGCGAGCCCGTCAGATTCTGATGTTATATATTCGAAAAGAGGGGAATCTGGAGAGCGTAAAATTCAAATATCTACTTAACACCACCAGAAAATTCGCCATCCCACTGCTTGATTACTTCGACCGCATCGGTTTAACCCGACGGGTCGGTTATACCCGATATTTGAAAACTCCCACTGAGCCTGTTTCAGATGACCAGTCTCAAGCCTGATTCTATTGAATCTCGCGGCGGTAGTATGAATTCCCGTTTTCATTTGACACTGCTCGCTCGAAGTTGATATAATTATAAAAAAGAAAAATTTTCTTTTTAACGATTCTTGTAAACAATAAGATGGAATTGAAATGCGTCTTGGAAAAATAGCTGCAATTCTGCTTGGTATTCCCATTGTCACGTTTTTAGCGCTTATCTTACTGCAGCCTGGGTGAGGTAATCCTCTTGCAGTCCTTGGAGGATTGCTCATAATGCTGTCGTTTCCCGCCGCTTTGGTGCTTGGCATTGTCGGAATCTTTCTCGACAGTCGCAAGTTACTCGCAGTCATAGTAACCATTATTGCCGCCGCATTCGTGTTATTTTATCTGTTTTGCCTGGTTTTTTTCGCCGTGAGGGCCTCCGGGATTTGCTAACGGCGTTTTTCATCGAGTTTTCATTTTTAGAATACCCTTCTTGACTAATCTAATCTCATTTTGGTATTATCTTCGGTAATTCTGAAGGGTGAAATATCCGTAATTTCTGAAAATAAATTAGCAGGCAATACTCGTTAGATACAGGAGATATCATGCATCACAAAAAGATTCTTTCCGGTTCACAGATAGTTCTGGTCGGCCTGTTTGCAATCCACATAATGACATGTTGGGCATCGGCTGCAGAATCAGAAACAATCACATTGAAATCCCTTCTGGAAGAAATGGTCAATCGGGATAGCATAGCCCGGCTGCCAAAGCCGGCGTATACCTGCAGGCAGTTCAGCAGTTATGACCGTAATTCCACTGAACCCGGTTCTCCCACCTGGTGGGCAAACTGGGATAGAAGCTACTTTGTCCGAGTTGAGAATAACAATGGCAGGAAGGAACACGTGATGATGGACACCGCCGGTCCCGGAGCAGTCGTGCGTATCTGGGCTACCTGGCACGGTCCTGGCGGTGGACAGTTCAGCAACGGAACGCTGCGCTTCTATCTCGATGGGAATCCGAAGCCCGTTATTGAGGGACCCACCGAGGATTTGATAAGTAAGGGGCAACTGGTCGCGGCGCCGCTGTCGGAGGGGGTTTCACCCGAGACACCCTACAAGCATCGCGGACATAACCTTTATCTGCCCATCCCCTACGCCAGGCACTGCAAGATAACTTATGAGACCGATGTCCTCATCGATAAGGGTGCGCGCAAAGGTGAAGCACTTTATTATCAGATTAACTACCGAACTTATGAGCCGGGCACAAAGGTTAAGTCTTTCACAATGAAGGCCCTGGAGGACACGCGATCGACTATCAACAACGTACAAAGGATGCTTAAACTAAATGAGCGTACCGGCCTGGATCAGTTGGAAGAGAAGAAATTAGAAGGAAGCATCTTACCCTCAAAAGAAAGAACCATAACCATAAAGGGCTCCAAAGCAATTCGTTCCATGGAATTTCTATTAGAGGCTGATGATTTATCCCAGGCATTACGGTCTACGGTTATAAAAATGACCTTCGACGGAACCACTACGGCCTGGTGCCCAATTGGTGATTTCTTCGGCACCGGTTACCACATACGTCCACATTCAACATGGTATACAAAGGTTTCCTCTGACAACACGCTATCGTGTTACTGGATTATGCCGTTTAAGAAACAGGCCAAAATCGATGTCCTGAACCTCGGCTCTAAACCGGTCAAGCTAATCCGGGGGCGAATACGCAGTGGTCCATGGGAATGGGATAATCGTTCATGCTATTTCCACGCCGCCTGGAAGCAATGGGCCGAAGTTAAAACACAATCCAACGAGAAGGCCAAAGACCACGGCGCTTTTGACCTGAACTGGATTACCGTTAAAGGCCGGGGCACTTATGTAGGTGATGTCCTTACGCTGTTCAATACTGCCAATACATGGTGGGGAGAGGGCGATGAGAAAATCTACGTCGACGGTGAGTCTTTTCCGTCCCATATCGGCACAGGCACGGAAGACTACTATGGCTATGCCTGGTGTAAGCCGAATTTCTTCGAATCGGCGTTTCATGCACAGCCGAGCGGTGACGGCAACCTCAAGCCCGGTTTTACAGTCAATTCCCGATACCGTTCTTTGGATGCCATTCCTTTTCAAAAATCCATCCAGTTCGATATGGAAATGTGGCACTGGGCAAAGACCACTATGAGCTACGCCCCGGCCACCTTCTGGTATGCAAGGGGCGGCGCGACTTGGGATGTCAAACCTGACGAAAAAGAGGCTAAACGTTCCATTCCCCGCTCCGTGGATGATATCATCAAACCAAGACTTGTTAAGAATGCCATCGAAGGCGAAACTATTAAGATCGCCGAGCGAACCGGAGGTGTCACGGAAATACAGAATATACCAAGGTTCGGCTGGAGCAATAACCGTCAACTCTGGTGGAGAAATGCCAAAGAAAAGGATAGTCTGGTCTTGGAATTCAACATTGAGCAAACGGGAGACTATGATGTGACGCTCGGTATCACAAAGGCTGTAGACTATGGAATTGTGCAAATCGCCGTAAACTCAGAGACAAAAATTGACTCGCTGGATCTCTATAATCCGTCAGTGATTGCCGTTGATCTGAAGTTGCCTGTTTGCCGGCTAAACAAAGGCAGGAACACACTAAAAGTAACCGTCCTGGGTTCCAATCCTGCTGCTGTGAAAAGCCATATGTTTGGACTTGACTACATCCTTGCGAGAAAACGTAAAAATTAAATGAAATTTCAAAGAGCAATAATGTATGAGAATTATCTCTATTGTATTTTCATTCAACCTGCTGTTTACGTGTCTCGTACATTCCGGTGAAAATCGACAGCCCGGGGACATTTGGATCCTCAGTTTTCAGGATGATTTCGAACGAACTGAATTGGGTGGTGACTGGACGAGCAACGATGCCGTTATCAGCAAAGGCCGTATGCTCGTCGGGAGCAATCAGCCGGCATGCGCCAAAATAACCAAATCATTCCCAACCGATGTCAAAATAGAATTCGATGCCGAGGCATTCGAAGGAAAACCTCCCTGTGATCTTTCCGTTACGTTCGCAGCAGAACGTCTAAGCTCCATGAGCTGGAATTATCTGCTTGCTTTCGGTGGTGAGAACAACACTGTCAACAAAATCATAGGCGGCAGAAAACTCAAAGGGATGCGCGATAAGAATCCTAAAATACTTATCGAGCCTAAACGGAAGTACCATATTGTTGCAACAAAGGAAGGTAAACGCTTGTCGCTTGTGCTGGATGGTGAACTGCTGCTCGAAGGCCACGATGACCAGGTTATGGGTGGTCCCGGTTTCGACGCCTTAGGGCTCGTGACATGGAACGGCATGTATGTCGATAATGTTCGTGTCTATGAGCGTGCTACACCTCATCCGGATACTCCCAGGTATATCCTGAACCTAAAAGGATTGTGTTTGTCAACAGATAAAGGTGGAAAACTCAGGGCATCTGAAAAGGCGACTTCCCAAACAGCAAGAGCTGTTCATGCCTATAATAACGGCGACCTGAACGAGGCAAAAAGAATCTTCCATACATTATCCGGAGAATACAAAGCGGCGGGCCTGGCTTATGTATATGGCAATCTCTATTATGAAGAGGAACCGAATGATTTCACATATCTTAACGGACTGTTTTCGAAACTTCTTGAACAGAATCCAAAGGATCGGCGCTTGGCCGAATATGTCTGGGCGGCATCGCTTTTTAGTCGGGTCCGTATCTTTCCCCGCGATCCAAAAGCGTGCAGCATGCTCATGGCGCTGGGCCCGAATGACAATCCCTTTTACGACAAAGCAAAACTCTACCGAGCCCGGTTTTTGCGAGCAAGTGGACAGGAGGGCGGGGACCGCAGGAAAATCGAAACAGCAACAAACATGTTCAGGGAATTAAAAAGCAAGGCGCCTAAGCACACAGTTCTTCGCGAACTGACAGGCGAACAAATCCCGTGGGGCCAAGAATTGATTGACAATGATCCCAAGACTCCTCGCTGGGCGGCTCTGCTGCACGAGATGTATATCCGGCAACTTACGGTTCTTAAATGGTGGTTCAATGTACGCCAGAGAGAAGATGGACAACTCGGCGGAGGGTGGGGAGACGATGTCGAGATCCTTCGCTCATGGGGACCTTTTGCTACGATTTCAAACGTAGAGCCTGTAATAACCGACGGTATAGAAAAACTATGTCAGGGAGTTTGGGATCATGTGCTTGATGACGGCTATGATGCGGGATATGGAGACGTTGAGCATTCTGCGGAGCCTTCAGCCGATACCATACCCACTATGCTCGCAATAAAGTACGGCAATCCGATATGGTTCGAACGAAACCTGGCAAGTTGCAGACGGATTCGGGACTTCTATACAGGTATAGATGCGAAAGGATATGTGCGTTTTAAGTCGGCTTTTTTCGGTGGCGACCGTGCCGGCACTAATATCAGGGAAGGAGGGGACAATTATTACTCAAGCCGTCCAATGAAACACTTTTTATGGGCGGCATGGTATGGCAATCAAGCCGCGAGAGATTTCTATCTGAATTGGGTGGAGGGCTGGCTCAGCGCAACCATGACAAAAAAATACAACAAGATTGCCGGTATCATCCCGGCCAATATATGGTATCCTTCCGGCGATATTGCGCCGCCAAACGGCGCCCCGTGGAATGACCCATACTATAATTATATGGGTTGCTGTAATCTTTCAAACTATTGGATTCAGGACACCTTTGTTTCTGCCTACAAACTATCAGGTAACGATAAATTTCTTGAGCCGTTTCATACCTTCATGGCATGGCAGCAAAGTGAAATGCCAGAGGGCTCCAAAAAATCCCCCGATTTGGATGAAGATCCTTTCGGTTGGGCTATTCGGCAGGCAAAAGGAGGACTCAACAGCAACACTCTTGCGCAATATCGCTGGTTGACTCAGGATAATACTTACGACAAGCTCATTATAAATAGATTGGGACCGGCACAACAACTTCAATTAACTGGTGATTTCGAGTCTTTTCTGAAAAGAATCGAAAATGCTTTAAGACGATTGAGAATCAACTTCAATCTTCAAACACGAGAAGTGATCCAAACAGACCGTGCAGGACTTGCAGGTTCTTCTCTCTCATTTGGTGCTTACACCGGGGCGGTGCGCGAATGGAAGGATGCAGGGATACCGACAATGGCTGTAACATGGGACGTACCACATGCAGATTTTTCCGCTCTGGTTGTTGGTGCGTCCACAAAAGAATTGTCTGTGTGGCTTTATAACCATCGGCCTGAGCAAATGAAAGTAGGTATGCGGATGTGGCAATTGCTGCCGGGCGAATATCAGGTCCGGTATGGCCCAATCCAAAGAAACAATTCAACAAAATATCGAAGGCCCAAACATAGAACCGAGCGATTCAATCTTAACGAACGGGCGGGAAAATACGAACTGATCGTTCCTTCACGCCGGGAAACTATAATAAAGTTTCAACTGGTAAAAGCCTTGAAACGTCAAGAGCCTCTGCCCGATCCGGCCATTTGTAAAGATGACATCATGATTGTCGACACAAATGAAAAACACTCTACATTGAAGTTAACCGTTCATAACCTCGGAAGCGCGCCCGTAAGAAAACTGCCCGTTGTTGTTATGGGAGGTTCTCAGGGCAACAAAAGTGTGCTTGCGCGCACTGTGATAGATTTTCTTCCTGAATCCAGGGACCTGCAGCCTTCTACAGTTTCGATAAAGTTGGATAAGATTACGCTTTCGCCCGGCCTCAGAATTGTTATTGACCCTGAACAGAGAATTGAAGAGATATGTGAATCGAACAACGAAGCATCGATTTCATCCACAGAAAAGTGAACAATTCTAAGCAACTCTTATCACCTTTGCCAGGCTTTGTGGATTTCGCGCAGAATTTTATCAGAATTTGCGAGGCTTGTCCTTAGGAGATAGATTAAGGCGTGAGGGTCTTGTCAATCTCAATAAGTTCAAAGTCATCAACAAAAGCAGCATCCCAATCTCGTTCGCCTCGCTGGTAAAATGTAGCTCCTATTGTAACAATGTTTGCTTTAGCCTGAAAAGCTTTCTTCAATAACATCCATTTACCGTCTGTAGAGAACCACTGAGTGGAATTAGATCCGGTGAAGTCTTCATCTCCTTTGGGATCAACGACTAAACTGATGCGGTTACGACACCTGCTTTGAAAGAATGGATATGTCCACGTCTCCGATATCCGTTTTTCCTTTGGCCAATCCGGCTCGGCAGTGATTGCCCATGCAGAAAGCTCATACCATTTACCTTGTTTTACTTTAGCCTTTTGTGTTACGGAATCTTTTCTATACAAATCATGATTCTTTTTCCCTTTGGCCGGTCTCATCCATCCGAACATATTTTCTCCCTGGTATGGCTTTAATCTATTGTTTTCATGGGATGATTTTTTTTCAAGGCCCTCAGAAAGAATCCATCCCTTAATCCCGGATTCGAAGCCGGGATTTTTGAGTTTAACAGTTTTAGCCATAATACGAGAAGGAAGAGCCATGGGCTTGCTAAGAGGGGCATCTGCAACGGGGAGAAAATAGGGATCGAATATCCCGAAACTCTGCATTGGTTGAACATTACTTAATGTTCCATCTTCGGCCCGGGTTCGCGCTAAATACCAGGGCGAATTGTATTTATATCCCTGTGGACTGTTGGCGATCAGCCGGAATTGGTAGGTAGTATCAGGTTTTAAGTTTGGGATAACCGCCCAGCCCTCCTTACCTGATTCCTGCACCACGCCCAAAACATCTTCTCCAGGTTTGCCATACTCGATGAGCGTACTTGAAGGATTACCCTTGCGCCAGACCACTTCGATGCTATTTGAGAAGATTCTTGTCGTCCAGACGGATGCTATTGTCGGATGTGAGCCGGCGATCAGTTCACCATAAAGACGCATGCGCGTCCTCCAGTTATTAGGAATCCGCCCATCGGCAAACTCTAAGCCGGCAAAATAGGTCTTTCCAGGCTCCAGCATAATCCAATCGGGTCCATATGGAACTCCTCTTTGTTTGATAGAACGCTGCTTGCCGGGAAGATGACTAATACTCATTTTCCGACCGATTTTCTCGCCGTTGGGTCCCTCGCGACGAATTACCAGATACAAAGGTGTATATTCACTATTACTGCCGGCGGAGCTGCCGCATTCCACCTCAATCATGGCAAAAACGAGATTCCTACCACGAGAAATGAAACGCTGGCCGTTAGGTACATCGGACCATTGGTTTTCTTTATTGGCACTGTCTGGAACAGACAGGTGTCGTATGTATCCATCACCCGGATTTGATATTAGCAGACAAAGATCAGTTTGGGGCTGGGGCACATTATCAAAGTGTGCAAAGCCTTTATCATAGCAACTGCCTTTGGAGTGAACAAAAGGATTCCAGCCAGTACCATCGGCACTATTCAACACGATCGTGTAAGTTTTACCTAAGTTCGTTGGTGCCTCGCCCGGCTCCCAGAAAACAAGTCCCCAATTGCTTGTGCCGGCGTTAAAGCTCTTGATGGAACCGATTTGACGCCCCCGTGGACCGCCTTCGTGTAAAGAGACTTCTATAGGTTTGGGCGGAGATGCAACAAAGCAGCGCACACTCACTAATTCAGGTCCTTCAGCAGTGAAGCTCTGCGCAAAGGTCCTGCAGGCCGGTGTCCAGCACAGGCCATCAGCTACATATACCCATCCAAAGGTCAGATCAAGTGCTACTTCCGGTCCATCTGGTAAACGCGTCGGGCAGTTGTAGGCAATTGGAGGCCAGATACCAGCGGCGTCCTCATGCGCAAAAGCAACATCACCACCTCCAACGCGCAGTTCTGTGGCACCTCGTCCCATCCCTGTTTCAACAGATGTCCCGGAGGGCAAACTGATATAGCAACGGTGTCGCAAATAGTACCAGTTGGTATTCCGTACAAGGAGTCTCACATGGGCATTTGACACATTCACTGTTAGAATAACTAAAAAGATTGTTCCATATATAAATTTCTGTTTCATCTGAATTTTCCTCGGTTCTTTTTATGTGAATATAATAGTACAGAACCATCCGCGAATCAAGTCTTGTGATTTTTCAAGTGGTAACGGTATAGCGCCACTTTGGAGTGGCTCTGTAGGATATATCGGGACAAAGGAGATTTTATCATTTGACTTTGAATTTTTCATAGTGGGACTCGGCTCAGGTAGAATTTCCCACTTATTGAAGGGTCGAGGCCTGCTTTGGTTTGATAAACAAGACCTCAGCACGTTTAATCCAACCCGATCTAAGGTCGATCCGAAACCAGCCGTCACTATTCTTCTTGTGGAAACGGACCGGTGAACGCCTGCCGAACTCCTTGAGATCGTATTGTGCCCACGTCCGACCCATATCCGGGGAAATGATAAATCCCGTGGCATATGGCGATGCCGGGGCATAATGTGAAGCCAGAATCACTCCGTCCTGAATGATCATATTTGCGGATTCATACAGGGGATTGAAGAGCATCTTGTGTTTTTTAGGTTTGGCTAAGTCGGCAGGGTCGCACCGAAAGATTCCACGGTCGTGCGGCTTGGGGCCATTTGCATCGGCGATCCAGTATAGTTTACCGTCAACAAAGTTAATACCGCCGGATTTGTACCGCGAGTTCGACGAATCCGAGACCAGGATCGTCCAATGCCATTTGTCCTTATCCCCATCATAAGTACCTCTTAACCAGTGACATTCGTGCTTGTCTGCTATATCACGGTCACCTGTGCAGGCATAAAACGCGTTTTCGGCAGGATTATAGGCCACGCAGTGCACATGACGGCAAATGACCGGATTTTCGGGATCGCCGAGCAGCGTGCCTGTTGAGCCGCCACCTGCAGAGCCGTTATCCCGATAGTGGGGATTCTGTCCGAAGGCATACGCGATTTTCACGGTATTGCCGTTATCGGTTGAGTAGTAAATGTTGACCGGGCTTGCGCCACCAAGCACATTACAGTAATTACCCCACACCAGCGTCTCAACGCCTTTAATGTCCCATGTATGTACGCCATCAAGGGGGTGGAAGTACCAACCGGGATACTCTGGATTCTTCGGTTCATGTGTGATGTAATCGGCGCCATCGGCATCCTTCACCGTAATATGGTGGTACGTCTTGAGGTTGTCCGTGCTGATGTATAACTTTGAGCGAGTGGCAAAGAGTATATTTCCGTTTTTCAAAATGCAGCTGAACGTTATGTTGCGAGCGTTGGAAAACGTGATGCTGTGTGGCCAGGTGCGGGCGTTGTCTTCGGAAAGGAAGATGGTCCCCTCGACAAAACCAAACGCCTTGTTGTCGCGCTGCGAATCAATGTAGGGACCGGCCGGTTGCGGACGATACCAGAAGTGGTCCGTTGAGGGTAAGTCGGATCGGGTAATGGTTTGATTGGCGTTGAGCCTGCGCATGCCGGGCATCAGTATCCCGCTGGCGGTTACAGCTGTAGTGCCCAGGAAACAGCGGCGAGTGATTCGTTTCTGTGGAGTTATGGGTTCACTATCAGCAGGGCTTTGGGCAAATCGATCTGGAACGAGTGACATCTTTTCACCTCCTAATAGAAAGCTTTTTGTATAAGATGGTTGCGAGGCGTTCTCCATTTCGTTTTAAAAAAACAGTGTCACCGGGCCTCAGTGCGTATGGGAATCTATCCCGATGCTGTTCTATTATAACAGGCAGTATGTGGTATAACAAGAGTCTGATGAAGTTTTGCGTTACGCCCTTTTTTGACCTGCACAGGCAAAAAAAGAAATCCGAAAATGCTGATGTTTGTGGAACATATTGGAAGGAATATAATCAATTAGAGTCGGGATCCGAAAACGGGCCTTTTTGCCGTTGATGATCTTGGCGCGTCTTCGCTTTGGTCAGCCGCAACCAAAAAGTTAGTTTTGCAAAAAAGCTTCGTAAGGTGCTACAATTAAAGATGTTACCATCGGCATAGGCAAAAAACGCGCAGAATAAACAGGGAGTTGATAGATAGTAGTACAGAGAGAGGTCTGTTCGAATTCTTTATTTTAAGAAGGACATAGAACGTCATGAAGGAACCGCCATGAGCGGGGTGCTGCGTGATGTTCCCTCGATTATCGTGAGCAAAATAGCCCTTGGTTATCGTGAGCGATTTCATAGGATCTATTGTGGGCGAACTCATTGCTGGCGCGCGTTTGAAATGAGAACAAGATGAATGGTATTAGACTTAGATAAGCCCTGTTGATGTCGCTGCAAAGTATGTCGTTCTTCTATATTGATAAAGTCGTTTCAAAAGACTATGCCAAGTTTTTCTACAACTCTATTTAATGCTTCTAAAGTAAGATTTCGGTCGTCTATATAATAATCTGCCGATGGTTTTCCGAATAATAATTCGTGGTATTTTACCCCCCAAGATTTTAATTGTTTCTTTGTTAAATCAGACCAATCAATACCTGTTTTTGAGCCTCTGGCTGTAAAAAGAATAACTTCATGACCATAGTCGTAAATAGCATTTATCTTTTCTATCATTTCATGACAGGGCTCAGACAAACTATAATCGTTGTTCGGGACTAAAGTTGATATCACACCGTCTATGTCAAAACAAAAGACTTTTTCCTGTCCTTGAGCCGAAGAAGACCGAATATGTTTTGGTACCATTAATTTTTGTTTCGGCCCAATAGTTCTTTTGTTCCCATTTGTCATCTCTCTCTTAACCTTTATGTCTGACGAAAGCCTCTAAAAGAAACATCCTGCTTAAAGTATAGGTCACAAGTTTTCTTTTTATACTTCTTTAGTTGATGCTTGAAATAATTTTCTAACAGTGTTTCATTAGCTTTATAAAGTTGTTTATAAAATTCATTATCGGTGAGGTCTGTAAAATTTACTGTAAGAAGGTCTGAATTGACATGTTTATTTTCATAAAAATCTTCAACATCCTTTAACAATCCTTTTTCTATTGCGTAGTAGTAGAGTGGGCAACCGGGATATGGTGTAACAGGTCTTATCGTTCTCAATTCATCGCAATGGTCGTACTTAAGTAGTAAATCTACACCTTTTTTCAATGTGTCGGCATTTTCGCCTATGTTGCCAAATATGATATTGATCCCCGGTGAAATCCCTACCTTTAATGTTGCTTCAATACCCCTCGTGATTTGTTCGACAGACAATTTTTTATTCATAATAGTTAATATTTTATTATCCATACATTCAATACCATAGTTGATATGGACGCAACCCGCTTGCTTCATTAATTCCAATACATCAGACGTTGCATAATTAAGCCTGCCATTACACCACCACTTTATATTCAAATTTGCCTCTATAAATGCTCTCGACAAACTTTTTGCTCTGCCGGGTGAGACCATAAACAGTTCGTCTGCAAAGATGATATATGAGATATGATATCGGTTTTTGAGGTTTCGGATTTCTTGAATTATGTTTTCTTCTGAACGCAGCCTGATACCTTTGTCCATTCGATAACAAAAGTTACATCTAAATGGACACCCTCTTGACGATAACACAGGAAAGGTCCGTTCATTATTATGGATATGAGGTTTTCTCAATAAAGAATAGTAATCAATTGGGAACAAATCCCATGCAGGATAGGCGATTGAGTTTAGATTTTTTATCAATGGCTGTGGTTCTGTGACCCTGACTGTTTTTCCCTCTAAATAAGCGATTCCATTCACTTTAGAAATATCTGTTGCGGACGAAAGAGCATTCAACAAGTTGACAACAGTTACTTCTCCTTCTCCAAGAACGACAGCATTAGCTTTAGTTTTCTTGAGAAAATATCCGGGTTCGGGAGAAGGTCCATGTCCCCCGATAATATAAAAAGGCTTGTTTTCCGCGGCGTCGATTGCCTGGGAAATATTTAATAATTTTCTGAATTGGTAATAACCTGCTACTACGCCAAGACCAATTACATCATAGCGATTCTTATTTAAGTAATTCGTCAGATGTTCTTCGGGCCAATGATAGGCATCTTGGTTATAAATTTCGACATCATGACCGGCATCGCGCAGGGCTGAAGCAATATAAGCTAAACCTATAGGGAACCAGTGAATATAAGAATCATTGTCATAAGAAATAAGCAAGACTTTCATTAGAGAATTCTAACTATAATACCTTATTGGCCGGTAGTTCAATCTCTGAACTTACTGTTGTTTAACACTGTTAATGTGATTTGTGTTTAAGACAATTGCTGCCATTTTTCTTCAGTAAATGCTGATTCAAGAATTGAGAGAGTTACCTTAAGAGTACTGATTGCCTCTTTTATGGTACAGGTGACTGTTCCCTTTCCTTGTATTGCATCTAAAAAATAGCGGGCCTGGTTGATAAAGTGGATATCGCGTTCAACCGGCTGGATATGTCGGACCTTCCACGTCTCGCTGTTTGCTGCCATAATCGACCATGAGTTTTGAACTATTTCTAAACGTGCCGTAGCAGACGAACCAACAATGGTAAATAAGGTCTCATTAGGAGCCTGATACTGATTAAGAGTATAACAAGCGAGGATTTTACCATGTCGCGCTAATACATGAACCGTATCCTCTACATTCACTCCATGCATACAAAGATGAGCAGCATCAGCACAGACCTTTGTTGCCGGACCAACCAGGTAACTTGCACAGTCAATTAAGTGCGTAAGAACATCTTGGATCGCACCACCTCCGGAGTTATGGGAGGCATAATATGTTGAGGCATAAGTTGGACGATAGCGGGGAAATTCCTGCCCTGCTTGCACCGTAAGTTGCCGAATTTGGCCTAACTCATTCCGTTCAAGGGCGGAATGCAGGTCTCGGACACTCGAAAAGCTGCGATAGGTATATGCTACACCACAGATAACTTTGTTTTTTTCTATTTCTGAGACGAGTTCTCCCAGGCGTTCTTCACTGGTGCTAATAGGTTTCTCAATCAAGACATTCAGGCCAAGCGATGCACAACGAATAGCCATATCAACGTGAAGATTAGCGGGGGTACATATCACGGCAGCATCGTAATGGTGACTTAAAGCGTCCTCAAGATCGGCCTCGACATGCGTGATGTCATACATTTTTTTCAATCTTGTTCGAGTATCCTTATGAGGTTCACATAGGCTGACACAAACTTTAGGTAATCTGCCAAAGCATCTTAAATGTCGTTCTCCAATGGAACCTCCACCTATAATCAAAACGTGAAAAGAGCGATCTACCATATATTTGTTCCTACATGGCAATAGCAATGAAAAGTGATTTCTGTTGTGTTGCTTTTTATTATATAATTCACCGCTCTAATGATAGGACAGCATGTCAGCTCAAATGTTCCTGTATTGAATTGATTTTGTAAAATCAAGCATAATTTCGTATTACCCGATATAGCTGTTTGTTTCCGTTATTATGCTCATAAACTCTCATTACTCCGAGAAAGCCTTTGGCCACTTGTTCTATATTTTCACTGTTCATACTCTTGGGTATCCATAATGCGTCTCCAACTTCGCCCGGAAATGATTGAGCCAGGAGAAAAGCAACGAATTCAATTTGCTTGCCTGTTATTTGGCTGTCATATTTCTGGGCCTCTTCGATAAGCTGTGTTAACGATGTTTCAAAAGGATTATACCTTGGAAACCTTACAATCTTATCAAAATATATTGGTGCTATCGTTGCTGCCGGACGCCCGAGTAAAGCAGCCTCAAATGCACCCGTACCTGTGATTGTAACCACTAATTCTGCGTGTCTCATCAAATCAAAGGTGTTGGCAAAAGGGGAAATCAATTGCGCACCTGGTATTTGCCTGAGCCTGCGGTAAAATCCTATAGGCCGATGAGGTAAAGCAACAATATGTTCTTTTATATATAAATCATAATTTATCGGTAATGTTCGACCCAAAGCTTTTGAAATTTCGACTTGATTGCAAAAGGGGACACCTTGTACATTGATTGAGGATTCTGGTTGTTTTTGCAATAAAAAGAGTACATACGGACGTCCTGGGGAATGGACGGGATTTTCAAACACTCCTGATAAACAACTCAGCTTGGATCTTAGGATTTGTCGTATGTGCTCTAAAATTAAATCCATAGGCCTACGACTGGTTTCATCGAATTTATCTCTGGTTAGACAAATTAAGTGTTTGGTAATATCGTAAAGTCGTTGCTTATTAAATTGAAGTACGGCTTTATTTATAAGCATGTAGTCAGGTCTTGGTGTATTATTGCGAAAATCTTTTACCAGTGACTCAGCGTCTATTAAGTCTTTGTCTGTGATTTCTCTAATGGGGACTATCTGATTACGTATCGGTCCGGAAAAAAACAGAAAGCGATTATTTGGAATTCTGGAATAATCGGGAAGCAAAAATGATATACCATGTTTTTGGCATATCTGGTCAGTAATTAGCTCTAAAGCCCAGGCTCTTTCTCCGAAAACAATAGCAATTTTAGCAGATAAGAGGAATTTGCTGATTCTGTTATAACAGGAGGAAAGATATTGTAAGGAATGACTATATTTTCGCCTTGATAGCAGGGGGTCCATCATAATGAGATTGTTAATATTCCAGTGTGTACAACCCTCAAGATTCGAAAGCTCTTGGCGATCAGTGATTGATCGCATAGATCCGGCAGTCCAGTCATGGCCGTAGCGAGTTATATCCAGTATTTGCTCTTCAGAAACATTCTGATTTACTAACCACCTCGCCCATCGTCTGTTGGGTGATATCCAAAAAACTTTGTGTCCGGCATTCTCTATATGTTTTGCTAATGACCAAAAAAAAACCGTTCTATAAGCACTTGTAATGAAAGCTACTTTCATCTTCATCTGTTTCGACACAGCAAAATCATTTTACTTACATTTACAATAATACCGGCAAGACCTGTGGAAATAGCGGCACCCATCAATCCATGTTCAGGAACAATTAGCAAGTTAAAGATTACGGCAAAAATCATACCTAATATTGAGCTGGCCATAATCGACCTATCATGGTGTCGTACATATAATGCACTGTGGAAAATGCTATCAATTGCTGTAATAATTACCGTGCTTATTACAATCCAATAAGCATCAAGGTTTGTTGCAAAAATAGGTTTATCCAGAAGTGATATAATTGGTTTTATGGCGATTCCTGCAAATAAAAATAAAGCAATTGACAATATTAAGATTTCCCACGTGAGTTGACGCATTAAGAGGCTGTATTCTCTTAGCCGGCCACTTTGATAAGCAGTTATAATTTTGGGCTGAAGTATGAAAGTAATACCTGCATCAATTATAGATTGGATAGAGTTGCGTGCCGTTAAGTAAAAAGTATATATGCCAACATACTCAATGCCCCAAAAGTATTTAATCGTCAACTTACTAACCATTGTGACGGCTATAATTGAAAAAGTTGCACCCATGAAAGGCAATGAAATACGCCATCCCTTATTTATCCAGGGCCAATTGACAGGAACTTTCAGCGTTTTTTTCCACTCATAATTGCGAAGCCAATAAACAGCAATAAGTATGCTAAAGGAGATACCCCCGAACCAACTGGCAAACACGATATTAAGGTTTCGGGTTGATATGTTGAATATCATCAATATCGTCATGACATAAACCCAGGCCCCCGCTCGGATGAACGTCATGAAAGCTGCTTGTATTGGTTTGGACAATGTAATTAGGAATCTTTGAAGTTCCTGAGCGATATGGTCTAAAACTAAGACTAAGTAAAACCAGGCTATTAAATAACTTGGCAGAATCTCCGATACAAAGAGCAGCAATGATATAGGCAATATCAGTAGGTAAATAATGCCGTGGAAAACCAACTGATCCCTGAATAGACGCGGCACATCATTTTCATGGTGATGTAATATGGCCCTTCTACTGAACGTGTAAAATTCCATGCCTAACAAGTACATCAGCATGTTCATAGCCACAAGCATCAGACCAAATATGCCCAGCTCCCGCACGCTTAGATAATATGACATTGTAAACAATAATAAAGCCTTGCTTAAAATGGTCATGGCTTGCAGCAGAATATTGACAATTGTTGGTTTCAACTTTGTATGGTATAGTGTGCGTGTTCTAATAAATGTTCAGTTTATGAAAAAGCAAAGTCTTACGAATTGCTATTTCATGCGTAATTCTACAAGTGAATCTTTGTATAAAAAAAAACTGCAATGATTTGTATATGCAGTTCATGGACATAGTTTCAATCTCAACCACCAGATTACACTTAAGCTCTATGCGGTAAGGCTATTGATATACAAGTGTGGGGAAATTCCATGCATATGTCTTGATCGCAGCTTGTGTTTTGCTGTTTATCCCGAAGTAGTATATTTTAGAGTCTTGCTTTGCAAAACTCTGGCAAGATCATCGAAGCAACATGCGTGAGTCGCACATATTTTTACACTTCCAGGTTTCTGTTTTTTGCATAAGTATATGATACAGTCTGTTTATAGGTGCCGTCGAATTATGAAAAGTGTCCACAGGCATGAAACTGTGTGTGAGTGTTTTGTTGGTTAATATCCTCGGCATTTCAGACGTGTTGCAATTTCACAGTCAAAAACTTTCTTTTCGGATGTACCTAAAGCTAACTCAGTAGCTCGTATATACTTAACAACTTTCTCCATGCCGGTCGGCGCGAGGCTAACAGAATGGTCCGTTCCTTTCATTGCTCTGTCTAATGTAAAATGTCTCTCTACACACGCGGCCCCATATGCAACAGCGACTGCATCTATTGCTACGGAAGTATGATGACCACTAAAACCCACAGGTAACTTATATCGTTTTCTTAATACTGGTATTATACGAAGGTTAATGTCTTCATATGAACAAGGATAACAGCTGGTACAATGCATGAGTGTCAATTCTGTCTTATGTGTTATGAGGATTTCTACTGCCTTATCAATTTCCTCCAATGTACTCATCCCTGTACTCATAATTACTGGTAAATCATAGCTTGCTACTTCCTCAAGAAGTTCTAAGTTAGTTACCTGGGCGGATCCAATTTTTACCATTTCGACACATAGTTCTTTCATAAACTTAGCGCTACTTATATCAAACACACTGGAAAAAAGTGGGATACCTATATTATCAGCGAATTTCATGGCATCTTGCCAGTCTGTTTGGCTAAGTTCCAATGCTTCTCTATGTTCACCATATGTTTTTCCGAAAGAATGAGGACCGTTGTAAGGTTGGTTATATTGTTCTATGGTCAGGCATTCTTTCGGTTCTCTCTTCTGGCTTTTCACCGCGTCAACTCCGCATTTTTTTGCCTGTAAGATCATTTCCTTAAATATACTAATCTGTCCCTGGTGATTAGCCCCAATTTCCGCAATTATATATGTATGCTTATACTCCATGTTGTTCGCTCAGCGCATCTTTAAAGTTTTTTGTGATTAAGTGTGGTTTAGTGATGGCTGTTCCCACGCAGATGGCCCAGGCACCTGCATCAATAGCTACTTTTGCAAGTTCCGGGGTATTTATTCCCCCTTCTGCTAAAACAGGCAAACCAAAAGCAGAAAGTAGTCTGATGAAATCAGCGTCAAATTTTGATGTTAAAGTTGTGGCCAGAATATCTGCCCCGGCTTCTATGCTGTAAACAGCATCTTGAAAACATGATAAATCTGCTACTGCTAAAGCGCCATTCTCATGTATTGCTGCTATAATTTCAGTTGGTTGCTCCCTTACGCGATGTCGCTGTGTACAATCTAATGCCACAATAGTAGCGCCGTTTTTAATCAGGGCTAAAGCTGCACGAATGCTTGGGGTTATATAAACTGGTGAGTTTGGATAGCGCATTTTATTGCAGGCAACTATAGGCAATTCTGTTTTGTTAAGAGCGAGACTTACATTGACAGGGTTGTTAATTCTTAGACCGGCTGCTCCGCCCCGAATCGCGGCCTCTACCATAACTTCCACATAGTCTTGGCATGAAACAATCAACTGCCCTTTTAACAACTCAATAATGTCAGTGGCTTTGGAACTAACTATCATAAGCCAATATTAAATACATAAACTTATTTGAGGGATACTTTAGAACTACCAGGCTGTCCATCCCCCGTCGACAATGATATTATGACCTGTACAGTATGCTGAGGCAGGTGAGGCAAGATAAACTAATGCTCCCCGAATTTCTTCCGATTTAGCCATACGGCCGATCGGACTTAACTCGGCGTATCGCGATGAAAACAACTTTATATGATTGTTCCAAATCCCTCCGGGTGTAATACAGTTAACTCTGACCCCCTTACTTGCCCACAAAGTTCCCAGGTAGCGAGTCAAGGCGATAACTCCGGATTTGCTGATTGAGTAAGCAGCAGGCTGGCTTATTCCTGTATCGCAATATATTCTATGATTCGGGCTGACTACTCCATAAAGGGAGGCTATATTAATTATGCTTCCGGATTTTCTGCTTAGCATATGTTTACCTACGACCTGACAACCTAAGAACGTGCCGGTAAGGTTCACATTGAGAATCTGATTCCAATCAACAAGTGGAAATTCTACAAACGAAGAACCAAAGTTATCTGAACGCGATTGATTTGTGAACGCCGCGTTGTTGACTAATATGTCCACTTTATCAAAAGTAGATAGAACACTATCCATCAAACGTTCCCATGATGATAATTTTGTTACATCACAAAATATTGCATTTACTTTGGATTGGCATCTTTTATTAACCTGGCGGGCAAGTTTTTCACAAATGTCCATCTTTATGTCAGAGAGTATGACATTTGCTCCAAAGTCACTTAGTGCAATGGCATGTTGTTTACCCAATAAGCCGGCGGCGCCTGTAATGATTGCTACCTTTCCATCTAAGCGAAAAAATTCGGTTGTTGTTGTATTAGCTGACATTTTTATACTCTTGTCTTTTCAACAGGTATTCAGCAAAACGAAAGTCCAGGTCGGAATCAATGTCAATGGCCCTTTCCCTTGGGATTACATGAATTTGAAATCTTGACTTCGACCAGTGTTCATATTCCCATAACGTTTTGCGACGAATGGCATACACTCCTGGTGAGAGACTATAAACACGAGGGGCATTTTGCCGGTTAATAATAGGTTTATGTGGTGTCTTGGAGATATGTGCATATCCTGTTTCGTTTAGCTCAACCATGTTGAAATAGGGATTGCGTTCTGCTTCATAGGCAGTGACAACCAGGTCAATCCGACTATTAACAAGTCGGTTCACACACGCCACAATATCACCAGGACGTCGCAGAGGTACCCCTGTATCAAGATCAACAAGTATTTCAATTCTCGCCTTTTCAATTTGCTCAAATGTCTTTACGAGATGTCGAAATACTAACCACTTTGATGAACAATCAGTGGCCAGATATTCCGGTCGCATAAAGGGAACTTCTGCGCCATATCTCTCTGCGACCTTGGCAATTTCCTTTTCATCCGTTGATACAAGAACTCTTTGCAAAATAGGACAGTTCTTCGCACATTCAATAGTATGTGCAATTAAGGGCTTATCGGCAAGATAGCGAAGATTTTTTCCGGGTAATCCCTTGGAGCCACCGCGAGCACAGATGGTGCCAATAATTAGATTGTTTTTATTACTGTGATTACGAGAAGTCGTCACTCCACACTCCTGAGTCTTCTACGTCGTGAACGTTCGTGTCCGGTTGATTCACTCTTAAGATTTGTTTCATTTAAGACATCTTTATAAAGATTCAGCATTCTCTTCGATAAGATGTCCCAGCTATACTGCTTAGACAATTGGCGGCCTTCATTTGCCAGTTTTTTCCGGTATTCCGGTTTATTGAGCAACCTGATTATCGCATCACAAAACTCAACGGAATCGCCGGGGCTACATAGAATACCTCCTGTTCCACCATTGGTAACTTCACGAATTACAGGAATGTCGGAAGCAATAAAAGGTACACCCAGGGCCATGGTCTCCAACAAGGTAATGCCAAAGCCTTCAACCTCTGAAGGTAAGCAAAAAACTTTACTCGACCGGATAACTTCATATACATCGGAATTCTTCGCCAATCTGCCCAGGAAAGAAATCTGATCGTTGATCCCTAAATTCTCAGCCTTGTTTCTTAACTTTTTATATTCTGGCCCTTCGCCGACTATTTTTACATAAACTAATACTCCTCGACGTTTTGCCAAAGAAACAGCATCGAGTAAAACATCTATTTGCTTTCCGGTTACCAAACGCCCAACACACGATATCACATTACCATTGACTATGGATTTATTATGATTTTTCATTAGGATGTTTTTGTTTATCCCGTTGGGAATAACAACAAGACGATGTTTAGATATGTGCCTTGCTGACAAAGAATCCGCTGTGGTTTGGCTGACTGCAATGAAGCGGCGCCACGGAAATTTTATAGCTAACCACTCCCATATTTCTCCAAGTATGCCCGTTATAAATCCTTTCATTTTTATCCATCGTCCTATCCATACTTCATGGTATGTTATTACACAGGGGATACTTTTCATAATGGATAACAATCCCGCCGGCAGATAGCAGATAAAGCATGTCGTGTCGATGATCGTTGGTTGTTCTTTTCTCAAACAGTTATAGAAGGCGCTGGCTGCGAAAGATAAACGCTTGATGATATTCCCTTCGTTACAATAAGGATATGTGATCCCATATCTTCGCACAGTGCATCCGTACAATTCGGACCAACGTTGATAACCAGGTTGGTGAGAACAGACTACAGTCACTTCAGAGAACCTTGATAATCGTTTGGCAAACTCCACAGTACGTTTTTCGACACCTCCGGTTATTGGTGCATTTTCTGTAGGGGGGAAGAACTCTGTGAATATTAAAATCTTCAAAAATTTGGACTCTATCGCGGCGATACTATTTACAGTAAATTCAGCTAATGATTTAATTTACAAGTTAGGAATAAGCGGTGATTTTTATAATATGGTTTACATCAGGACCTTCCGCAAATAAATATCTCGGCCCAAGAAAAGATAATGATGCTTCATTCGGGAAAATTGGTTATGACAATAAAATGTGCGGCGATTTTGCCTAATTCCTGCTTAGACAACAAGTTAGGTTTGGCGAGTAAAGATAATTTTTGTTTATTATTCTACTCTTAAGAAATATTGTATTTACATCTTTTGATTAATTCAGAGGATCGCTTTTTTTTTCTAGATTAGCCAGGGCAATCTCGCGGATTAATTTTGTGACATCATGCTCGGTTTTCTTCATTCGTACATATAGACAAAAGTTCACGTAAACCAGAAATAGAATGCTAAAAAGAAACATGAAATCAACCCCACGTCCTATCCCCAGTAATCTTGCTAAAAAGCTGGATAATTCGGACCAGATACTAAGTATAAGAGCGCAAGACCACAAAAACAGGGCACCCAGGAACAGCCAGACAGAGATATCACCTTCCCTGAATCTAAAATAGCCTCTTAACATCATCATTACTATAACAATTATTATTACTATCCGGTACATCAGGAAAATAATACCTTATACAGGAAGATACGAAGTGCTAATTTAAAAGCATGGTGATTCTTCTGCCCCTTCTTTTGTGAATATGTTGAATAACTAATACGGACAGGGCATTCCACATAGGATAGGTTGTTCTTACGAATCTCATCCAGAAATTCTGATGCATGCACCATATTATCCTGGCGTAGTTGGATCCGTTTTGCAGCGGAAGTATTAAGAGCTCTGAAACCGTTGTGAATATCAGTCACTTTCATCCGGGAAAAAACACGGGTAACCCATACTCCAATCTTAAGCGCTGTTCGTCTGAACCTGGGTATTCTGCTGCCGTCATTCAGGAATCGGGATCCCAAGACAACATCGACCTTGCCGGACAGAACAGGCTCAAGAATGATAGGAATGTCATCAGGATTGTGCTGGTTGTCGGCATCAAAGGTTACTACTGCCCTTGCTCCCAGTTGCAGCGATGCTTTTATACCTGTTGCCAGTGCCGCACCCTGACCACGATTGAGTTTATGCCTTATGACTATGACATCTTCTTCGCAACCGATCTGATTAGTTGCATCTGAGGAGCCGTCGTTGACAAGAATAATTTGATTCCTGGGGATATAACGCGAAACTCCTCTGATGACTTCTCGTAACGTGACTTCTTCATTATATGCGGGGATTACAATATAAACGCCTTGATATTTTATGGTTTTTTTATGGACTTTCATGAGTTAAGGATTCTAATCCGGCTTTTTTATAAAAGGGTAAAAAGTGAAATTAACTTGAAAGGAATTATATTGTTAAACATACGGATCTGGGATAATATAAACAATCGCACTTCGGAGTGAGCCCGGCTGGGATGGATATTAACTTACAATTTCTATTGTGAGCGGTTCAACAATATCTGTATTTGTCCGTCACACTTTATAATATACCTTTGCGTATCCGATATAAAATGAGGGCAATCACTGCCAGGATGACAGAAACCGCGATCCAGGACGAGTATGAAGAAGATGAATCACTCACTTGCTGTACTGCTGCTGATGGTTGTTCTTCTATCTCGTCATCTTTTATCCTGTTTTCTTCAGCCTCTTCTACAAGCCTTGGTTGAGCCATCTCGTTGGGTGTTGAGACTGTCTTTGCAGGCACAATCCCCGGCTCCGGATTGTCTTTAACCGGAACCGGCTGTGAGTCATCGCCGAATGGCAATTCCTCTAATACCGGTTCTATCCATTTGTCCATTACTTCCTTAATTCGGCCATCAACTCGTTTTACCAGATCATCTACCATCTCGGTATCACCTAATATCTGTTTTGCCAGTTGCTTTAATTCCGGCGTATCATAAGGCATTAATGTATAAAGCTTTACAGTAAGATCTCTGGAATAAACACAACGGTCAATAACTTCCTTTTGTTGTTCCCAGAGATCTTTCGCTTTGAAATATTCTTCTCGTTTTTTTCTTCGGTCTTCAAGGGCTGCTTTTGATTTTAATAGCTGTTCTTTAACCTCCTGAGGGGCGTTGTCAGGGATTTCTATGATGCCAGTCTCAGACATATTAAGTTCCCAAAGCGGCAATGGTAGTTTTGGTGCTTCAGAATTTATAGAAATATTGTTATCCGGCAAAACCTTCATTGATTTTAGATATTGAGTAGCAGCTTGTCGGCGTGTCTTTCTTAATTGTTCACCTTTTGCCCCGGGAGTGGTAAACTGGATCGAATCTCCCCATGAAAGATATAATTGCGCCTTGTCTTCCGGAGACAAAGGGAACTGTTCAGCCTTTTTGGCATATTCAATTGCTTCGTGAGGTCGCGTTAGTCCGCTTAATGCATGAACTTTTAGCACTTCTAAATAGATTCTTCCTTTGGCAGCTGGATTATCATAGTATTTTTCAAGCAGTGAATTTGCTTTTTTGTAAACGATATCATAATTCGTATTTAAACCATCCCTCGTTTCTGTGATAGTCCACAAATCTTGTCTAAATCGTGTTTCTTCCTTAGTTACCTCTTCACCACATAGTAGATTTCCTATGCAGCAAATTATCAATACTAAAAGAAAGAACATACGAAACACTTTATTTCTATGGAAGTATTTGCATCCTTCACTTTTATATTTCATAATATATCTCTTATGAAAGAATTTGTCTTAAGTTACAAGTTTTGCCATAGGCCCTTTTATTGTGGCTTTATGAAAAAAAAGGACCTATGGCTGTTATCATAAAATTTTTTCCTTAGAAGAACGGACCCCGCCATGATTCGTACTCTGAATCCCAATGTGTTCGGCCTCTATTATCTGAAGCTTTGAAATGCCAAGTCAGATCATGGGTGTAGAAAGTATGCCAAACATCATCTTTGTCCTTAAAACGCATAGCTTGTAGAAAATCTTGTTTATAATCAGTTCGTTTCGGGGGAGAAGAACCGGTTATTACTAAACGACTCGTTGGGTGGTAATACCACCACAAATGATCAAAGAATATATTTGGGTAGATAGTTGTAGGTGCATCATATGGATTATCTTGATCAGCACAGCCATGTTCAGTCTCAGCAGAATGTGTATAACGAAATCCATCGGGCCATACGAATACCACAGTTGGAACATTTTCACCTATTGTAACTTGATTGAAATTAACATTATTTGGTAAAACTTGGAGACAATACTCGGCATCTACGCCCATATAGTTACCAGTAGGAACAGCACTACCAAGAGGCAAATCTGTATGTCCAAGAGTACCTACACCATTTGGAACCCTGATTGTAAATTCCTTTTCAGAGATACTGATTGGCGTGTCGGTGAATTTTTGTTCGGAGTCGTGCACGACCCAACTGACCGTACCGCTTGAGTCGCTCGCGACCTTTATGGCCGTAACCGTTATGTTTGAAGAGTTTCCTGTTGGAAGACCGGATGCATGCTTAAGATCTGCGGTTACTGTCCATATTGTTTTACCAATATAGTCTTCAACTAAATCGAAGCTTTGTTTAACAGTACCACACTCTTCCCATGTATAGTTCCACTTGTCAGTATCCGAGAAAGTATCGGTATCAATCCAGACAGTCACTGATTCTCCAATGCCGATTTCAGTTCGGTCCGTTGGGAGAGGTAGATTGTTATGACATCGATTATAAATTGTCTCATCCATACTGGCGTCTGTGTGATTCGTCCACCAATCCGCCCATACTCGCGCAGCTCCAAGCCCAAGTGGTATCATTAGAACCAACATAAATGCCAATATTTGAGTTTTTAAATTACACGTTTTCATGTTATCTCCCCTATATTAAATAATTGGTTAGGATTGCTAACATATTATCAGCCTGAAAGGCTGCCATTAAAAACTATAGATTGCCGGTCTGATAGGTGGCGGCCTTTCTTGTAAAGAAACTGTTAGTTGGCGTAACCAATTTGTACCACCTATTATAGTACCGTCTTTATTTTGGTACGTCCAGCGGTCTTGATATTTCTTTTTTCTCCGGTATGGATATGTTCTATTCTTATCAACCATTAATAGCTCTCGTTTTTATTGGCTTTTATACAATTGTCCGTTATCAAAAAAGCATTTCGGATAGCGCCTCCTTCGGTTCGGTTGTTGGGGTTGAACCGTCGTTATTTCCCTGCCTGTAAGGCCGTTTCTCTTCAAACACTTTCACCATCTCGAGTATGCCATTGGTAAAATCTTCTTTATTATTCTTTTCGGCATACTTAATTGCTTCATGGGCCAACTCAACAGCCTTGTCAAAATTATCATCTGAAGCATAAGCGGCGGCCAATACTTTCAATGACACAGGGTCATTACTATCTGATACTTTTAATGCATTGTTGGCAAATTTAATAGCCCCTTTAGCATCTCGATATTTGGGATCCGGGTGTACTGATAAAATCCAGGCAAGTTCCAGGAGTATCTCCCGAGACTCGGGAGCGGAACGCAATCCCAGTCCAAGATGAATAATCGCCATATCAAAATCGTTTTTATTAAGGTATTCTTTTGCTTGTTCATAGTGTTGTTCAGCCGTTTCTGAATCGATTCGGGCAGCCTCGTCAATATAGTATTCTGCCTGAAGATTTTCCCCAAGCGACAGATAACTTTTTGCCAGTTGATATAAGACAGTCGAATTGCGGTGCTCTAATTCTAACAGTTTTAAATATCCGTCAATTGCTTTGTTATACTGTTTTTGCTGGAACATGGCATCGGAGTAATTAATACGTAATTTGACGTCCGTCGGAGCCAAGTCATGAGCACGCTCGAAATAACTTTCAGCTTTGACATATTTGCCTTGTTTGCAAAATGAAAGCCCCAGGTTACTATGAGCTTCGGCGAAATTAGGTGCAAGTTCCACGGCCTTATTAAAATGTTCGATGGCATCTTCATGGTCGCCGGTCTGTAAAAGAATACCCCCCAGCGTGTTATGAACTAAGACCGAATTTGGTCTTAAAACTAAAGCATTCCGACACAACCCGGCAGCTTTATCAATTTCACCTTTCTTCTGAAGGAGCAATGCCAAATTGTTCATGGCCCCAATAGCCTCAGGATAAATACGAAGTACTTGACGGTAGTGCTCAATTGCTTCATCCACAATATTAAATTCTGCTAACAATTCCGCCATTTTGAAATGAGTAATCATACAATCCGGATTACGATCAACTGATTCACGTAAACAATTTAACGCCATATATTTATTGCCTTTCTCAAGATAATAAAAGGCAAGATTGTTCACTGATCGGAAATCGGATTCGTCGAATTGTAAGGCTAACTCAAAATGTATTGCAGCTTTATCATACTCGCCCTTTTCCTTCAACATTACGCCAAGATTATTATGAGCACTTGCAAACATTGGGCTTAGTTCTAAAGAATTTTTGTAAGCATTAATAGCATCATCAATACGACCTTTTGACCGCAGAGCAACACCGTAATTGTAGTGCGCACGTGGATTGTGAGGAGCCTTTTTGACTGTATCTTCCCATGTAGAGACATTGCTGCGATAATCGTAGTTCCTGAAAATAGTTCCTATACCTGAACCAATTGTTATTAGAGCTAAAACGGAGACAGTAACCGGAATTCTATATCTGTATATGAGTTGGCATTTGGCTGACGCCCATTTTAGTGTTCGGTATCCACCGGTGACTACCATTACAACAACTGAAATTAACGGCAGATACATACGGTGTTCGAATGCTAAATCTAAAAGTGGAATGAAACTGGATGTTAATGCAAGAGTAAAAAAGAACCAGGCACCGACAAATCCTATCCAGGACTTTTTAAATAAACCCACAAATGTTGCCAACAGGAGAGCTAAGATAACGAACGACTGGGGAACTATCTGTAACAATGTTTTAGCGGGAGGCCACATATAATCTAAGCACAAAGGATGCGGCCATAACGAAAGCTTGAGATAATGAAGTATTACCCCCGGTTGTGAAAGGGCGTATTCATACCAACTCCACCCTTCAATTCCGAAACCACAAGAGACGGATTCACCCAGAAATAAAGGTTTTGATATTAGAAATAACAAACCTAAGGACGTAGCCAAACCACCATAAAGACACCAATGCTCCTTCAGTGCTTTCAGGAAAGATCCTGACAAAAACGTACGGTCATATAGCAGGACCAGAAGGGGGGCGGAAATCATAACCTGCTTTGCACCCATACCAAGCGAACAGAAAAGTGTTGCCATTAATATCCACAATATAGACCAAAGGGGTCTTGTTGTTTGACAGCTTCGAATACTACAGTATAAGGTCAGCAGGTAAAACAGCCCCATCATTGATTCGGAACGTTGAATTAGATACCGGACGCTGCCGGTGTTCAAAGGATGTGCTGCCCATATTAATGCTATGGCAAACGCTATCCAGTTTCCCGAGTGAACGAGCCATTTTTTGTTTTTTGACAATATCAAAACTGTCGAGTGCAAAACAGCATAAAGAGTAAGTGCCGCCAGTGCGTGAATAACCGTATTGAAAATATGATAGCCAACAATATTGTCGCCGCCGATAGCGTGATTGAGGGCAAATGATAAGTTGACAACCGGACGATCTCCCCATGCTATATGATATTGAAGGGGGGCATCCAGGATCGAATCCTTTAAATAATGTTGGCTGTCAAATACCGGAGGTCCCCACAGGCTGTTCCAGTATATTACAAACACAAGAATAATAATTGTGGCCCCACATAAAATGTGTTGATGCACCTGTTTAAAAAATCTTATCAATATCATGAGAGTACCTTGTATTGGTTTGACGGATTCTCTTCAGATAACACTTAGTTGACTCCCGGTGTAACCTCTTTTATATGCCTTCCTAAATATGGCCTGTAAAATGAAAATTTAAAACTGTCAATAAAAGTTGAAGCAGACATTCACGTTGTCCGATGGAAATTTCCTCGACTGTTTATATACTTGAGATTTGGAATGATATGTTCGCAGACTTCGTCCCCGTCGGTTGCATTCACTACTTTACATCTCTGACATACGGCAAAAATTATTAATGTTGCCTCGTCGTCAAAGACAATGCTGGGAAATTCTCAGCCAATTTCCGTTCACACTCATAAATTGCAGATATTAAATCGAATACATCGTTGGATTCTTGCTGGCAGTTATCCTCATCAGGGAATAATTTACAGTTACCCTGTGGATACAATATTTCGTCTTGGCATTTAAACGCTGCTGAAACTGCTTCCTGCAATAAGGCCAATACTTCAGTGCGGTCTTGATCTGTTAATTCATACCTGCCGTCTCTGACAGAAAACCAGATTAAACTTCTTGTCTCGGCTAAGTATTTACCTGCACGAAATGAATAAATAAGTGCAGGTGGTTCTAATTCTACTGCTTGGTCAAAGTATTTATGCCATCGTTCAAATGCTTTTAAGTCAACAAGATTATTTTCTGATAATACGGGCTTTTTCAGTACGGATTTAACCGCCGGGACATTTTCCAGTAACCATTGTTTATCAAATCCAAAATTTGAAGCCAGCTTGAGTAAGGAAGTTGGATCAATAACAGAAAATTGATCTGGGGCCGCATCTGAATATAAAAACTGCCATACATCACCGGTCTCGATCAAAAGAATTGGATAATCAACTTTTATGCCTTCTTTGGCTAATGCCTCTTTAAGCTGGAATATCCACGGAAAATTCTGTTTAAACCAGACGCGTTTCTGTTCAATCCATTGGTTATAGTCAGTTTCTTCAAGGGCGACAGGTTCCTTCCTGAGCGGTAATGCAAGTTCCCACGGATCAATATTGGATTCAGCCTGGGCAGATGCGGGCTTGGCCTTATAGTCGGTCGCCCAGGCTGTAAGCTCGGTTATATCACATGATAGGGGAATTGATGGGGCTGACTGACCTGTTATCTCGGATGATTGACCTGCTGCTACTTGTACAACTCCCTTGTCAGACTCAAACTGAACTGTTCCTTCCCTGACTACCAATGTTGTGTGTTCATCTGTTACTTTTACGTCAAAAGTTGTACCTGTAATTACGGCTTTACCATGAATAGTATCAACGATAAAAGGATTACCATCATACTTAACGTGGGTATAAATCTGACCTTCAGTTAGTTTAACCAAACAACCAACTTGGCCATTTTCTACCATCTGCCGAATCGATAGTGTGGTGCGAGTATTTACAACCATTCGGTGCTTACCATTGATAAGCAAGGTACTTAAATTATCATGAGATGTTATTTGCTGACCGACGGGAACAGGAATGTTGCCGGTATCTGATACCAGTTCAACTATTATAGAAGGCTTGAGTGCAGTAAAAACCTTCTGAAAAATAGATTCCCGCGTAATTTCCGGTTTTGAATCAACAAAGAATGCCAGCAAAGTCAGTGTTCCAATAGCCAAACAGGCTGCAATTACGTTAACTTTGCGGAGGGCTGAGTGAAGGTTTATCCAACCTCTTATAGGCTGAGCGAGATCAGGGCAACGACTGAGAAGGTCTTGCCAAGCCTCTTCAACTGTCATAGAACCGTTATGGTGTGATGAAGTCTGTCTATGCACGGGGGCCAGGTGACCGGCTTTTTCGAGTAGGTTTCGTGTTTTTTCACCGAGTGGTCCCCAGTGCTTTTTGACTAATGATTGGATTTGTTCGGTTTTTTCATATTCCTCTTTACATGCCAGGCAGATCAGCAAATGTGCTTTAAAGGCCTGATTTTCCTTATCCGTAATACTTAGGTCATCCATCCACTTCGGGATCATAAGGAGCTGTGCTTTTTCGCAGTTCATTGAACATGATGCCTTGGAATCAAGCTAATATTACGTTTTTCCTCTGGGTCATTCTTAGACTTAGTGACTAATAAGCAAGTTTTGTGAGATACAAAATTGAAATTATTTGAAATTTTTTTCAGATTCCTTTGGATATAAATTTTTCAACGCAAGGATGTTTAACCTTAACAGGTACGATGTTGCAGTTGCCAAGACGGGTGGCATCGATCCATCAAAACCAACAGACGCTTCTTGGCATCGCAAAGTCGGCGACGAAAGGTGCTAACTGAACAACCAGCCAGTTTTGCAGCCTCAGCAGGTGAGATATCTGAGATAAGTACAAGTTCTATAGCTTGTTGTTGTTTCTCGGATAAATTAGATTTGGCAAGTTTAATAGCATCGACCAACTCACAGTATTCTCGGGATATTTCAGGTTCGGAAATACTGGAAATCTGTCCCAGGCGTTTTTGTATGGCAGTTTGACGCCTGATTCGTCGGAAATGCTCACGCAAGACGTTCTTGGTGATACCAAATATATAGGTCTTGGCGGTCGACTGGCCGCAAAATCCCCTTTTATGCTGCCAGATGCGAAGGAAAACATCCTGAACGATGTTCTCATGTGAGTTTTTATCCCAGATACGAACTGAAATATAATCGGATACAATAGGAAAGTACTTTTCGTATACCTTCTGAAAGGCTGTATGATCCCCCATGGCTACCCTAAGCAATAACTGGGTGTCTTCAGTAAGGTGTATCCTCGAGTTATTAGCCATTTTGATGTCATTTTCTAAACTGTCTGCCGATAAAATTATTTTCAGTACTTGAGGATCTCTTTAATAGAGTAAGAAGACAAGTAAATCTTTTGTAAATGGTTTGGTTGGGATAGTCATGTTTCACGTCAGCGGAAGGGGTACTACGCTGGGTCCCGGAGTTTACCTAACACTCTGCCTGTCGGTGCTGATACAAGCGAAGTTTGGCTTAGATTCATTTGTTAGGATCCCAAAGGCAGAGTAATGGCAAGGCATTGGTAAGCCGTGACTTCGGCCAGTATCTGGAAGCCAAAGGTCTGGAACATATATTCGCTTCACCTTATTATCCGCAGACTATCGGTAAGATCGAAAGGTATCGCCGATCAATCAAGGAGCGAGCGCTTCTGCATGTTTCGCAACTGCCGCAGGAGCTTGAGATGGAAATCGCCCGGTTTGTGGATTGGTATAATTGCCGGCGGTACCACGAAGCCATCGGTAACGTGACTCTTGGTGACTCCTGATGATGTGTACAGTGGCCGACGAGAAAGGATTTTGGTAAAGCGTGCTGGGTTGAAACAAAAAAATATTCTTGAAAGAAAGCAACACAACAGTACAATAACGAGCGGAGCTGAAGTTGCCTCCTAATTCAGAGAACTATGTGTCTGATTTTTGCTGAAGACACACATAAGTAAATACTTCCTGGCAACGCTGCTTTGCGTGATATCTTAGCCATATCATGTACCCATCGTATAACTATTTTCTTCCCAAAAAAGGTTATACGACCATAAAAGGCTTGTCGAGCAAAGACATAAGTCCTTTTTTTAACGAAGACTTATGAGCGGACGATACAGGGCTTGAGCCCGTGACCTCCCGCGTGTAAGCAGGCGCTTGCACTATAAGAGGATCTGTTAAACGCCTGAAAACATTATCCTAAAACTGTAATTCTAAAGTGTTGGTCTACTCACGAAGAGCATCTGTAGCAGCCTCAAATCCTCTTTTGGGAATTATCCTGTTCTTTCTTCTATAGAACCGTTTTTTCAACACAGGATAGTAGTTTTCAAGCTAATTTTGCAGGTTGCGGTGTAAGAAGGAATAATAGGGAAAAATATGGGAAATTTTTCTTGACGGATAGAGCTAAAATGGGTAGGAACAATCCTAAATATCGGGAGTTTTTTGAGAGAAACAACTTTGGGACTTCCACCGATTGATAGCAAGGGATTGTGTCATTTCCTGTGATGCATTATCTCTGAGCTAAACTGACGGCAGAGGAAGGAAGGTAGAGGACAGATGGCGGGAGAAGATTGTACAACGCCTGCGAAGGAAAGGAGGGCAGTCTAAACACTTATCAAATA